>OLYM01000666.1_pt1 | contig 13778 bp, 10 predicted proteins | sample 1673691 | NCBI WGS metagenome assembly OLYM01 (sample SAMEA103958123, study PRJEB25191) | human gut metagenome | reverse complement strand
AAACGGTGCGGTAAATGAGTTGTGTCGGATTTGGTCAAACAAAAAAATTCACAGACTTTGAAATGCTTATGCCTGAAGTGCAGCAAAAATAAACATTCAAACAGCAAAAATATTAAACAATATCAAAATAATTTTACAAATTCTTTACATTTACCCCGTTGACTCGGCGCAAATGCGGTTGTAACATGTTATTTGTCCCATTTTGCGCAAAAGCGCGGGGCAGGATATAACGACGCAAATATTGCCGCCGATGCCGCGGGGAAACGGCACGGCGTGCTGATTCGGAGGAATGTATGACATTTTTTGACGTGCTGTCTTTGGTTGGCGGCATTGCTCTGTTCCTTTACGGAATGGATGTTTTGGGAAAATCCCTTGAAAAAGCAGCGGGAAGCCAGCTCAAAAGCATACTGTCGAAGCTTACCAACAGCACAATAAAGGGACTGCTGCTCGGCGTTGCCGTCACGGCAGTCATCCAATCATCCGCGGCAACAACGGTAATGGTTGTCGGCTTTGTAAACTCGGGACTTATGCAGCTTGGGCAGGCTGTCGGCGTTATTATGGGTGCAAACATCGGAACGACCGTCACGGCATGGATTCTCAGCCTTACCGGCATAAGCGGCAGCAGCTTTTTTATTCAGCTTCTGAATCCGATGAGCTTCACGCCGATTCTTGCCATCATAGGCGTTGCACTTCAAATGTTTTCAAAGCGCGAACGCAGACGCAACATCGGTTCGGTCATGATCGGCTTTGCCGTGCTGATGTTCGGCATGAATATAATGAGCGAAAGCGTTGAACCGCTCAAAAATGTGCCCGAATTCACAAACCTATTCGTAATTTTCGGAAAAAATCCGATTCTTTCGATAGTTGTCGGCTGCATTTTGACGGCAATAATTCAAAGCTCTTCCGCCTCGGTAGGCATTTTGCAGGCTCTTTCCGCAACCGGTGCGGTCACATTCGGCAGTGCGATACCGATAATCATGGGTCAGCATATCGGCACATGCATAACCGCAATGATTGCCGCGATCGGAACAACCAAAAACGCAAGAAGAGCATCGTTTATTCATCTGTACTTTAATGTAATCGGAACAATTATCTGCACGATTGTTTTCTACACGCTGAACGCATTCCTGAAGTTCGATTTTATGGATAAAACAATCGATACGTTTCAGATTGCGATTGTGCACACGCTGTTCAGCGTGATTTACACGCTGATGCTGCTGCCGTTCGGAAAACAGCTTGAAAGGCTTGCGGTGCTGTCCATTCCCGATTCAAAGGATGATCCGCAGCCGGTCATGCTTGACGAAAGGCTGCTTGCAACACCCGCAATTGCGGTTGAACAAACGCGTGTACTTGCGGCGGATATGGCGAAGCTTGTGCGGAAAAGCGTTCAGGCTGCAATTGCGCTGCTCGGGAACTACAGCGAAAAAGGCTATAATGAGGTTGCAAAGCTTGAAAAAGAGGCCGATAATTACGAAGATGAAATCGGCACATACCTTGTAAAAGTTTCTATGCAGGAGCTTTCGGATGCGGACAGCCGCGATGTTACAAAAATTCTGCATTCAATAACGGATTTTGAACGCATAAGCGACCATGCGCTGAACATTGCTCAGAGTGCACGCGAAATGGCGGAAAAGAAATTAAGCTTTTCTCCCGCGGCGCAGGCGGAGCTTAAGGTTATGACGGGTGCGATCGATGAGATCGTCGGCATAGCAATCGGGGGGTTCGTTTCCGATTCCGCGGATGCCGCAAGGCATGTTGAACCGCTTGAAGAGGTTGTTGACGAGCTTAACACAAACATTCGCGCCGCGCATATCAAACGGCTTAAGGACGGCGAATGCACCATTGAGCTGGGATTTGTTTTGAATGATATTCTTGCAAATTTCGAGCGAATAAGCGATCACTGTTCGAATATTGCCGTTTGCAAACTGGAGCTTGTTGAGGGCATGATGGATGCGCATGCGTATCTGCATAATCTCAAAAACACAAACAATGAAGAGTTTGTGAAAAGCTATAACGAATACAGAGAAAAGTATGCTTTGAAAAATACGCCTTGAAGGAAACGGGAAACGGATTTCAAGGATTAGCATTTGACAACACCGCCCGCAGCGAAAACTCTGCGGGCGTGTTTGTGTTTAAGGGGAATCTTGCTTCGGACGCCTTGCAAAAATGTTGTTAAAAGGCTATAATTTAACGCGAAACAGTGTTTCCGAAAAGTCGGACGGAAAGAGGAACGGATGATATATATCGTTGAAGATGATGAGAATATAGGGCAAATGGAATGCTATGCCTTGAAAAACAGCGGTTTCGGTACGGAGCTTTTTGAAGATTCCGAAAGCTTTTTTTCAGCTGTTGCAAGGCGTCTTCCCACGCTTGTGATATTGGATCTCATGCTGCCGGGCGAGGACGGATTGACAATTTTGCGCCGACTGAGGGATTCCGCCGAAACAAGAAAGATTCCGATAATAATTGTGAGTGCAAAGTCGGGCGAAGCAGATGCGGTACGCGGGCTGGACAGCGGAGCCGATGATTACATAACAAAACCTTTCGGGGTTTCGGAATTGATTTCAAGGGTCAAAGCCGTTTTACGCAGAACAGACGGAGCGGCTCCGAATAATTACAGTGTCGGCGGCATTTCGTTGGATGACGGGCGAAGGCTTGTGTGCGCTGAAGGACGGCAATGCGCATTGACCTATACCGAATATGAGCTGCTTAAAGCTCTGGTTTCCAACTGCGGAATGGTACTGAGCCGCGAAAAGCTGATGGTTCTTGTTTGGGGAACCGATTTTGCGGGTGAAAGCCGAACAGTGGACGTTCACGTCAAAACACTTCGGCAAAAGCTCGGTTCATGCGGAGATCTGATAAAAACGGTTCGAAATGTCGGATACAAAATAGAAATGCAATGACAAAGAAAATCTACAATCAATGTATACCGTTTATTCTTATTGTGCTTTTGTCGGCGTTTGCAGTCGGAAGCATTTTCGGTGCTGCATCCGCATTATCGGAGCGGGAAGCAGGCGCGGAAACGCTTGCATGTTCCGCAAAGGAAATCTATGATTCAACCGGAGAAATTCATCGGTTAAGGGCATTTGCTCAAAAGGGCTGCATTGCGCTTGTTTCGGAAGATTTGCAGCGGGTTAAAGCGGTGAATGCGGCGGGAAATGCGGAGAGCGTTTCGATTGACGATTTAAAAAGCGGCAGCAATTCTGCGCTTTGCTGTTTCGCAGGCAAAACCATCGAACGTTTGCGAATGAAGCTTGATGAGAAAAAGGGTCAGACAGCAGCCCTGCTTTGCAAACGGAACGGCTCTTTTTTTAATTTGAATTTCTGCACGATAACAAGGCTTAACAACGGTGACTATTTGCTTTTGTCCGTACACGGCGGCGATTCCGCAGCTGAAAATCTCCTTTTCGCGGGTGCTTCGCTGCTTGCGCTCGCCGTCGGTGCAGCGTTGTTTGCAATAAATCTTTCAAAACGCATTACAAAAACGCTTATCACTCCGCTTCAGGGCATTGCGGAACATGCGGACGGCAGCGAGTTTGCGGTTCCGTTTGACGAGCTGAAGCCCTTTGTTGAAACCCTGAAGCAGCGTCAGGCAGCAAAAAACAATATGGAACAGATGCGGCAGGAATTCACGGCAAATGTTTCGCACGAGCTGAAAACCCCGCTCACGAGCATTTCCGGCTATGCCGAAATGATTGCCACCGGCATTGCAAAGGAAGAGGATGTTCAAAACTTTGCGCGGCGTATTCATTCGGAATCCTCCCGTCTGCTGTCGTTGATTGCAGACATAATTCAGCTCAGCGAACTGGATTACATTGAGGGACGTGATGATTTTGAAAACGTTGATTTGCTTGACTTGGCACATGCGACCGAAAACAGCCTTGCTCCCGGAGCGGAAAAATACGGAATTGTGATTTCCGTTGAGGGTGAGCATTTTCAAACGTTCGGATGCCGCAGCCAGCTTGAGGAATTAATTTATAACTTGTGCGATAATGCAATTCGGTACAATAAACGGAATGGAAAGGTTTCGGTAACTGTTTTCGGCAGCGAGGGACGGCCCGCAATTTCCGTTGAGGACACGGGCATAGGCATACCGGAGGATAAGCTTGACCGCGTTTTTGAACGCTTTTTCCGCGTTGATAAGGGGCGCAGCAAGCGCACGGGCGGAACAGGACTCGGTCTTGCGATCGTCAAACATATTGCACTGCGTCACGGAGCTCAAATCTCAATTTCGAGTGAATTGGGAAAGGGAACAAAGATTACCGTTGTTTTTGAAGAGAACAAAGGCGAAAATTCCGATTAAGACATAAATAATTTCAACAAAAAACAGGGCCTTGCCGTTTCATTCGCAGCTAAGCCCTGTTTTTGTTCGGTATAAAGATTTATTCTTTCAGAAAAAATCGATTTGTTCTTTCAGAAAAAATCCGTTTTAAGCTTTCAGCATAAAGATTTATCTCTTCGTGATAAATCCACTTTATGCCTTCAACTGCTTCGTACAGGTCGGCCTTGGAGATGATTTCCCACGGAGCATGCATGGACAGCACTGCAACGCCGCTGTCGATGACTTCCATGCCGTAATTAGCGCAGATGTAAGCGATGGTGCCGCCGCCGCCCTGATCGACTTTGCCGAGTTCGGCAGTCTGGAAGTTGACGTTTGCGTCATCCATCAGCCTGCGGAGCTTGCCCATGTATTCGGCGTTGGCGTCGTTGGAACCGCTCTTGCCGCCGGAACCGGTGTACTTATTGAAGCAAACGCCCCTGCCGAGGTATGCCGAATTCTTGCGTTCAAATACGCTCGCAAAATTGGGGTCATAGCCCGCACTGACATCGCAGCTGAGCATACGGCAGGCGGTGAGTGCGCGGCGAACGAGCAGGTCGGAATAGTCGCCTGTTGCGTTTACAAGCTCTGCAACAGCGTTTTCGAAATACTTGCCGTGCATACCGGTTGCGCCGACGGAGCCGATCTCTTCCTTGTCGGCAAGCAGGCAGCAGCAGGTGTATTCGGGCGTTTCGTCAATGCTGAGGATCGCATTGACGGAAGCATATGCGCAAACGCGGTCATCGTGGCCGTAACCTATGATCATGCTGCGGTCAAGACCGAAATCGCGTGCTGCACCGGCGGGAACAACTTCCAGTTCGGCGGAGAGGAAGTCCTCTTCTTCGATATCGTATTTTTCTTTGAGCAGAGCAAGAACAGCAGCCTTGACGGGCTCTTTTTCTTCATCGTTGAGGGGTTTGCTGCCGATGATGATGTTCAGCTCTTCACCTTCGATAACAACGGAACCCTTTTTGCTCATCTGATCGCGGCTGAGGTGAGGAAGCAGGTCGGAAATGCCGATGACGGGATCGGAGGGATCTTCACCGATAACGATGTTAACAAGCGTGCCGTCCTTCTTTGCAACAACGCCGTGCATTGCAAGGGGCATTGCAACCCACTGATACTTTTTGATACCGCCGTAGTAATGCGTGTCGAGATATGCAAAATCGGTGTCCTCATAGAGGGGATTCTGCTTAAGGTCAATGCGGGGGGAGTCAATATGAGCACCGACGATGTTCAGACCCTTGAAAATGGGCTGTTTGCCGATTTTGAAAAGCATGAGCGCTTTGCCCATGAAGTCGGAATAGACGCAGTCGCCGGGGTTGAGCTTTTCGCCGTTTGCAATGACGGTGTTAAGGTCGCGATAACCCTTTGCTTTTGCCATTTCAACAGTCTGTGCAACGCATTCGCGCTCGGTTTTGCCGTTGTCAAGGAACTTGACGTATTCGGCAGAAATTGCGTTGAGCTTTGAAATATCTTCTTCGGAATAGGTTTTCCAAGCATTCTTTCTTTCCATAGAAACAATTTATCCTCCGTTTTTTGATTGGGTAAACGCCGGTTTAAGGGCTTTGCGCAAAACATTCGGAACATTTTGCACAAAGCGCGGTTTAATCACCGCTCACCCGAGAGCAACTTTGCGCCGCCCGTTCCCGTCAACGGGCAAAGGCGGCGGGGATGCCTCTGTTTTCAAGCAATATGGTAACATTTTTGAAGAAAATATTCAATACCCGAACAAGAAAAAATTGCATCATACCGATAAATTCGGGCAAAACATCCGAATGCACGGCCGAACAACGGATTAAGCCGATAAAAACACTTAAAAAAACTTGAAAATTCTTCGTGATATATGTATAATATCACTTGCGGAATACATCAAAACGCGATGTGATTCCGCAAAGACTTTCCTCGGCACGAAAGGAGAACCATATGAAAAGATTTATTGCGGCAATGACGGCGGTTATCATGCTGCTGGCACTTGCCTGCACACCTGCGCTTGCACTGAGCGTTCGCGACGCAGCATTGGATGCAGCACTGAACGTTCCCGACGGAAACATTCAGTTCGTTACGGAGGGCGAGTATCCTTGGACTGTTGACGGTGCGAACGGTTGGGCAAAAAGCACCAACTTCCAAGTCAGCAGTTCCGAATCCACCGTCACGGCAACAGTCACGGCGGAAGAGGGCGATATCGTTTCCTTTGACTACAAAGTCAGCAGCGAAGCACGCTACGACAAACTCGTTTTCTCTATCGACGGCAACCCTGTTGCTTCAAGCCCCTGGACTTTCTTCTCCGGCGAAATTGACTGGACGAATGTAAGCTATGCACTCACCGCCGGCGAGCATGTTCTCAGCTGGAGTTATCAGAAAGACAGCAGCTCAAACAACCATGATGACACTGCCTACCTTGACAATGTTTATGTAGGCGCTCCTGCTGCGCCCGAAAGCCTTGAACTGACTCCGAGTCTGACGGTGCAGACTCAGCGCCGCGCGCAGCTCAACTGGACGGTTCTTCCCGAGAATGCATACAACAAGGAAGTTACCTTTGCTTCCGCGGATGAAAGCATTGCGGTCGTTGATGCAAACGGACTCGTGACCGGCGTTTCCGTCGGACAGACCGTTATAACCGCAACCACCGTTGACGGCGGAATCACCGCCGAGTGTGCAGTCACCGTTGAACAGGGTCCTGCGGCTGTAACGTTGAACGGCTTCTTCTCCTCAAAATGGTACAGCTTCATCGATGCGGATCCCGCTGCCGCTTCCGAGCTGCCCTATACAATGACTGCAAATGTCACCGCTGCCGAGTTTGCGGGCGGCTATGTTTACGGCTATATGACAAAGGATTATTTCATCCTCAACCCCGAAACGGGTGAAGTTACCTACCCTGCGATGAACACCGGCGATGTTACGATTCGCGATATGGCATATGACCACAGCGCACAGAAAATGTACGCAATCGGCACGGGTGCAGCTTCCGGCAAATTCCTTTACACCGTTGATATTTCAACCGGTGCGGTCACGGAAATTGCACAAATTGTGTGCGGCAGTGAAACACCCATGACGCTTGCGATTTCAACCGACGGCACGGCATATGTTCTTACCGAAAGCTACTCAAATGCAAGCAAACTGTACAGCATCGACCTGCAAACAGGTGTCGGCACGCTTATCGGCAGCACGGGTTTCGGTCACAAACGCTTCCAGTCCATGGCATATGATCACAACACGAACCAGCTCTTCTGGGCAAGGTTCTCCGATTACGGTAACGGCGGCCTTGCCGTTATTGACACGGCAACCGGCGCGGCAACGGACCTCGGCATGATAAACGGTTCGGCGGTGCTCGTTTGCGGTCTTTATATTGCAAATAACCTTCCCGTCGGTTCCGTTATCGGCGATGAATGCACCGTAACTTTTGTTGACGGATTGTCAGACGAAACGATTTCGACGGCAACCGTTGACAAGGGCAGCGTACTCACTGCGGCTGACTTCCCCACCGTTCCCGCACACGAGGGCTATGCCTTCACGGGTTGGGATTACAACGGTGCGGCAGTCAACGCAAACATCATTGTGACTGCAAATTATTTCGATATCACCAAAGCTTCCGTAACGCTCCGCGTTATTGACGAAGTGTATCTTGACGGTTCCGGCTTCCAGATGCTGCTTGATGCGGATGCTGTGGAATACGGCGTCGGCATTCCCGAAACGGGTGATGTCCTGGCTTACGGCGCAGAAGGCGCGGAAGAGCTTTATTCACGCTTTGAGTATAAGCTCCCCGAGAATGCGGACGGCAACTTCATGACCGAAACGGATATCGTTTTCAACGGCGAAAGCGTCACCGTAAGCATTCCCGCAGGCACATACGACTGGTGCATTGCAAACCCGCGTTATTGGCATGATGACGGCCCTCAGATCGGCCTTGTCAGCGATATAGGCACGGCGCACGGCAGAAATGACGACTATGTTTTTGAAGCAGGCAAGAGCTATGTGTTCACGGTTTATCGTTACGGTGAACTCGGTGCGGTCGATGTTGAGATCACCGATTACAATTCCCAGCCCGGTACGGCAGGCGATGTTGACGGCAACGGCGTTGTCGAAACTGCGGATGCACTGCTTGCACTGCGCGGGGCAATGGGTATTGCCGCACTCACACCCGAACAGGCAGAGCGTGCGGATATGGACGGCAACGGTGTTGTTGACACGGTTGACGCGCTTGCAATTCTTCGCCGCGCAATACTTAACGGCTGAGTTCGGCAGCTGAATTAATCGGCAGCTGAGATTCACGGCTTTGAAACTGTGTTCGGCGCACTCGGTTCGGGTGCGTCGAATTCTTTTAAACAAAACATATTGATGAGAACATCAATGTTTATAAAGAATTGATGAAACGATGAATAACAAAGGAGCCTGAAATGTCTGTTGAAGTTGAAAAAGAAATGCTGAATGCGATATTTGCCGCGCGCGATGAAGAATATGCGGATTTTACGGCAAAGCTGATTCCGAACGTTCCGCGGGAAAGCATTATCGGCGTGCGCACGCCGCAGCTCCGCAGCATTGCAAAAAGGTTCGGAAAAAATGCGGGAATTAACGAATTTCTTTCCGCACTGCCGCATGAATATCACGAACAGAACCTTGTTCATGCATACATTGCGGAGAGCATAGGTGATTTCGATTCCGCCGTAAAAACGATTGAAGCGTTCCTTCCGTATGTAACAAACTGGGCTGTTTGCGACAGCATGACTCCGCGCATTTTTGCAAAGCATACCGGGGAGCTTTTGCCGATAATCAAAAAATGGCTGCAATCGGCACATCCTTACACGGTGCGTTTCGGGCTGCGGATGCTGATGTGTTTTTACCTTGAAAAAGAGTTCGCTTCCGAAATCAATGCCCTTGCCGCCTCCGTATGTTCGGAAGAATACTATGTGAATATGATGCAGGCATGGTATTTTGCAACTGCGCTTGCAAAGCAATACGATTCGACCGTTCCCTTTGTTGAAGAACACAGGCTTTCCCCGTGGGTGCATAACAAAACGATTCAGAAGGCGGTTGAGAGTTTTCGCATAACGGCGGAACAGAAGGCGCATCTTAAAACGCTGCGGCTGAATTTGCGCCGCAAGGGTGCGAAGAATGAACCCGTTTCAACTTCAAAAAGCGACAGCAACGAATCAAAGCGGATTGAAGTTGTTGCTGCAATCATTGAAAAGGATGGTAAAATTCTCATCTGTCGGCGTGCGGAAAACAAAACCCGTGCGCTGAAATGGGAATTTCCCGGCGGAAAAATCGAACCCGGGGAAACTCCGGAACAAGCCGTGCGGCGTGAATGCCGCGAAGAATTGGACGTCGGTCTTTGCGTAAAGGGCGAATTTATGCGCGTTTTGCATTCATATCCGGATATTGAAATTCAGCTCACAGTGTTCCGAACAGCGATCATCGGCAGCGACCCGCGCTGCATTGAACATAAAGAAATTCGTTTTGTTTACCCGTCGGAACTTGCAGACTTCGAGCTTTGTCCCGCCGATATCACGGTTGCGGAAAAAATTATTTCGGAAGCGCATCTTTTTTGAACGAAAGCATGTATGCGGGGGGAAAAAACAGAAACGATGTTTAAAACCAACCGATAATAAACCGACGGAAATTGACCGTGAGCAGAAGTTGAAACAAGCAAACATGCCCCCGAAAGAACCGATCTTTCAGGGGCATGTTTGCGGATTATGCTGCGATAAACAGCAGAAAACATTTTGATTACGGACTGTTATCGAAATGTTTTATATTTTATCAAGCATCAGCAAACGGTAGTGCCTGCCTTGCCCTCAAGAGCTTCAACCGCCTTGTCGAGGGAAGTGATGATGGCCTTCCTGCCGGGCTTGCTTTCAACGAACTTGACGGCAGCTTCAACCTTGGGCAGCATGGAGCCGGGTGCGAAATGCCCTTCCGCCATATAGCAGCGAGCCTCTTCAACGGTCATGGTTGCGAGGGATTTTTGTTCGGGTTTGCCGAAATTGATGCAAACCTGTTCAACAGCGGTCAGGATGACGAGTGCATCGGCATCGATGTCCTCTGCGAGGCGTTCTGATGCAAGATCCTTGTCGATAACGGCTGCCGTGCCGATATAGTTGCCGTTTTCGTCCTTAATTACGGGGATTCCGCCGCCGCCGACGGTGATGGCGATGAAGCCGCCGTTCATAAGGCATTTCACGGCGTCAAGCTCAACGATTTCAACGGGCATGGGGGAAGCAACAACCCTGCGCCAACCCCTGCCGGCATCTTCCTTCATGGTGTAGCCTTTTTCGGCTTCAAGCTTGCGGGCTTCGTCTTCGGTATAGAAGGGGCCGATGGGTTTTGAGGGTGCTTTGAACTTCGGGTCATCCTTATCAACAACAACCTGCGTAACAACAGTCACAACGCGCTTTCCGTTTTTACGGGCGCGGAGGACTTTCTCAAGCCCCTGCTGCATGTGGTAGCCGATGTAGCCCTGGCTCATTGCGCCGCAAACGTCAAAGGGCATTGCGGGAGTGACGGCGGAAGCATATTCGTTCTGAAGCACGATCCTGCCGACCTGCGGGCCGTTGCCGTGCGCAAGAACGACATCATAGCCGCTTTCGATGATGTCTGCGATGTATTCGGAAGTTTTTTCAACAACTTCAAGCTGGGACTCTGCGGTTGCGGGCTTGCCTGCTTCCTGCAATGCGTTGCCGCCCAGTGCAATAACGATTCGTTTCATTTTTTGTTTCTCCAAAGAAAAATAATGCGGCGAACATTGCGCCAAAGTCAATTATGCCAAATATCTCGCAGAATGTCAACAGCTTTTTGAATTTTCCTGCTGAAAAATCAAAAACTTATGCAAACAGGTATTCATTCGACCGCATTTTTGCCGAAAAGAGCCTTAACGGCGTCGCACATTCTTCCGATGTTTCTGCTGCCCACGGAATAATCAACCTTCCGTTTTCCTGTCGGAGTTCAAGTGCGTCTGCGTAATTTTGGGGGAACACCGTTGCACGGGATTCGGGCTGATTGCCGCTTTTTGATTTTCGACAGCAAAAAAGTCCGGGCGAAATCGCTCGGACTTTTCTTTGGCAGGGGTACTAAGGCTCGAACTCAGAAGAACGGTTTTGGAGACCGCTATGTTACCATTACATCATGCCCCTGTATGCGCTTTTCAGACTGCTTTGCTATTGTACCAAACCGGGCGAAAAAAAGCAAGCCCTTTTCCGCCCGATCCGGCAAAAAATATATCACACGAACCGGCTCAGATACCGGTGCAGGTTCCAATAGGCGATTTTTTCCGTCTCCTCCCGTGAAAATCCTGCCTGCCGCAGCAGCTCGCACAGCCGCGGGAAGCCTGAGCTGTCCTCCAGTCCCGGGGGATAGGTGCCCATGCCGTCAAAATCGGAGCCGAAGCAGCAGCAGTCTATGCCTCCCACACTGACGATGTGCATAATGTGGCGGACGATATCCTCCATATGGGCCCGGCCCTTTTCCACCAGCTGGGGGGAATAGAAATTCACCCCTATGACCCCGCCCTGCAGGGCGATCTCCCGGATCATCTCATCCGGCAGGCACCGGGCCGACCCGCACTCACTGCGGGCATTGGAATGGGAAGCGAACACCGGGGCATCGGAATAACTCAGGGCGTCCAGTATGCCCGCATCCGACAGGTGGCTCACATCCATGGCCACGCCAATGCGGTTCATCTCCCGGAGCATCTCCTTGCCCAGAGCCGTCAGCCCCTTCTGCCGCCGGGCCATGGCGGCCCCGCCCAACTCGTTATTCTCGTTCCAGGTAAAGGTCATGGCCCCCACGCCCAGCCGCTTGAAGATGCGCAGCATGCTCAGGCTCCCCTCGCAGGCCTCGCCTCCCTCAACGGTCAGCAGGGCGGCGGTTTTGCCGCTGGCAGGGTCAAACGTGGGGCTGAAAGGCACCAGCTCCGGATTCTCCTCCAGCATCCGGTAAAAGCAGTCTATCATGGTAAAGCACTGCTGGGAGGGGGAGGTCTTCAGCTTGCTGTCATACCAGCAGGCAAACAGCTGCAGGGCCACATGACCCTTCTGCAGGCCGTCCAGATGGATGCTCTGGTTCCGTGTGCGGGTTTTGAGCCGGTAGCCATACTCCATGGCGCCGTATAAAAAATCACAGTGTGCATCAGCAATATAATACATGTTTCTCTCTTTCTAAGGGCGGCTGTCCTCCCGGATAAAGGGAGGCTCCACTCCTTCCCGGGTCAGCAGCCCGTATTTTCCGGGATGCCGGTAAGCGTTGCCGTGAACTTCCGCCCTGCGGTAGGCACGGAGCCGATCCAGATCCAGCTCCGCCGTGTATATCCCCTCCCCGCTCCCGGCCAGCAGCAGGCAGGTATCCCGGGAAGTTTCCTCTCCGGGGGCATAGGCCACTCCGTCAAAAAGGCTGGAGCCGCCGTTGCAGTCCGGCACGGTATCCGGGTAGTTGCAGGTGGCTATGGCCGTCATGTTCTCATAGGCCCGGCCCCGCAGCTGGGCCAGCCGGTTGATCTCCATGGGGCAGGCATTGGGCGTCAGGATAAGCTCCGCTCCCTGCAGCATGAGGATCCGGGCGCTTTCCGGAAACTCCCTGTCATAGCAGATCATGGCGCCCACCCGAACCGCCCCCCGGGCGGTATCCAGATCCGTCGTGTAAAAGTCTTCTCCGGGGGTCAGGATCCGTTCCTCCCCAAAGTCGCAGGTATGCACCTTGGCATAAACCAGCTTCCGCACCCCGTGACGGTCAAAGAGCACCAACGTGTTCCGGGGACCTTGGGGATGCTCTTCCAGCAGAGTCACGGCCACCGCCATGGAAAGCTCCCGTGCCAGTGCTCCAAAGGCACGGACAAAGGGACTGTCCAGCCCCAGAGGCGTCCCGTCCAACCGGTACCCGCTGCTCCACATCTCCGGAAACAGGGCTATATCCGCCCCCAGCGCCCCGGCCCTGCGGCAGCAGGCAAGCCCCTTCTGCAGGGTTTCTTCCGAAGTATCCCCGGGAGCGATCTGTAAAAAAGCGATCTTCAGCAGGTTCATGGACGCCTCCCGCACTTTGCTGCCCAACAGTATACCACGGCGGGTGCCAAAAGTCACGAACCGCCCGGAAAAGGGGCGGTGTGTTTTTCAGGCGGTATGGGAAGCCATGCAGGCAGAGAACTCTATTTTTAAAGCGTTTCTGGTAGATGGGGAAGCTTTTGTTCTCTGGTCAGTTCCAAAACGTTTTCGGCCAGAAGAGAAGCTCTGTTTTCCTTCTCATCCGTTCAAAAGCAGGTACGGGCCTCAAATTCCGATTTGCTAATTCACGCTAACCAGGATCGGCGTGCATTTTCCGCCGTTGGTATCGCTTTCGGATACACTGCAGGCGGCAATACCGATGCTCGCATCCACAGGGCTTCCAAAACGATCTTATCGCCCGCTTTTGAAACCGGCGGGTGAATGGTGATCTTTCCGTTTTCGTCCACGGTTGTGTGCATGAACAAATTTAC
>OLYM01000658.1_pt1 | contig 13856 bp, 11 predicted proteins | sample 1673691 | NCBI WGS metagenome assembly OLYM01 (sample SAMEA103958123, study PRJEB25191) | human gut metagenome | reverse complement strand
CATTAACGGTGCTGAGCGTGTCATCGTCTCGCAGATCGTCCGTTCCCCCGGTGTGTACTATGACAAGACCACCGATCGCAGCATGACCAGCATCTACGCTGCGACCGTCATCCCTTATCACGGCGCATGGCTCGAGTATGAGACCGATGCAAACGATGTGTTCTATGTCCGCATCGATAAAAACCGCAAGCTGCCCATCACATGGTTCCTCAAGGCCATGGGCAAGTACGATGCAAATAAGCCTGAGACTTGGCTTTCCTGCACCCCCGATCCTATCGTCGGCGCCGTCACCAATGAGCGCATCAAGGAGATTTTCGGCGAGGACGAGCGCATCGTAAACACTCTTGATAAGGACACCACCACCAGCCGTGACGAGTGCCTTATCGAGATATACAGAAAGCTGCGCCCCGGCGATCCCCCGACGGTGGAAAGCGCCGAATCCCTGCTTGACGGTCTGTTCTTCGACCGCCGCCGCTACGACATTTCCAATGTCGGCCGCTACAAGTTCAACAAGAAGCTTGCGCTTCGCAGCCGCATCGTCGGCTTTGAGCTTGCAATGCCCGTTGCAGACGAGCGCACCGGTGAGATAATCGCCGACGCCGGCGAGGTCATCTCCCGTGAAAAGGCTGAGCTTATCGACAGAGCCGATGTAAACGAGGTTTACCTCAATGTCGATGGCAAGACCGTTCGCGTGTTCTCCAACGGCATGGTGCATCTTGATAACTATGTCGACTTTGACCCCATGGAGCTCGGCATCAAGGAGAAGGTCAGAGGTATCGTCCTCAAACAGCTTTTAGAGCAGTACGAGGGCGAGGCTCTCAAGGCTGCTATCGCCGAGAATATCGATGTTCTTATTCCTAAGCACATCGTTGTCGACGATATGTTTGCTTCCGTCAACTACCTCAACTGCCTTGCCCACGGTATCGGCACCAAGGACGATATCGACCACCTCGGCAACCGTCGTGTCCGCTGCGTAGGCGAGCTCCTGCAGAACCAGTTCCGTATCGGCTTTTCCCGCATGGAGCGTGTCATCCGTGAGCGCATGACCCTGCAGGATCTTGACATCGTAACCCCGCAGAGCCTTATAAATATCCGTCCCGTGACCGCAGCCATCAAGGAGTTCTTCGGCTCCTCGCCGCTGAGCCAGTTCATGGATCAGACAAACCCCCTGTCCGAGCTTACGCATAAGCGCCGTATGTCGGCTCTCGGCCCCGGCGGTCTTTCCAGAGAAAGAGCGTCCTTCGATGTCCGAGATGTACACTACAGCCACTATGGCCGTCTGTGCCCCATCGAGACCCCCGAAGGTCCTAACATCGGCCTTATCTCTTACCTTGCATCCTACGCCCGTGCTAATGAGTACGGCTTCCTTGTTGCACCTTTCCAGAAGGTCGAGAAGGGCACCTGCCGTGTCACCGACGAGGTCGAGTATATGACCGCAGATGTTGAGGATAACTACATTGTTGCTCCTGCGACCGAGCCCCGTGACGAGAACGGCTGCCTTATAAACAAGCGTATCACCTGCCGTCACCGTGACGAGATCATTGAGGTCGACCGTGAGCGCGTTGATTATATCGATATCAGCCCCCGCATGATGGTCTCCATTGCGACCGCAATGATCCCCTTCCTCGAAAACGACGACGCAAACCGTGCTCTGATGGGCGCAAACATGCAGCGTCAGGCAGTTCCCCTTATGACCACCCAGGCACCTATCGTTGCTACCGGTATCGAGCACAAGTGCGCTGTCGACTCCGGCGTTGTTGTCCTCGCAGAGGGTGACGGCGAGATCGTCCGCTCCGATGCTCAGAATGTCACAGTTAAGTACGACAGCGGCGAGATAAAGAACTACAAGCTTATAAAGTTTGCCCGCAGTAACCAGGGCACCTGCGTAAACCAGCGTCCCATCGTCTCTCTCGGCGACCGTGTCCATGAGGGCGATGTCATCGCCGACGGCCCGAGCACCAGTCAGGGCGAGATTTCCCTCGGCAAGAACATCCTTGTCGGCTTCATGACTTGGGAAGGCTACAACTACGAGGACGCTATCCTTATCAACGAGCGCCTTGTTATGGACGATGTGTTCACCTCCATCCATATCGAGGAGTACGAGTGCGACGCACGAGATACCAAGCTCGGACCCGAGGAGATCACCCGTGATATCCCCGGTGTCGGCGACGATGCACTCAAGTATCTTGACGAGCGCGGTATCATCACCGTCGGCGCAGAAGTCCGTGCCGGTGATATCCTTGTCGGCAAGGTCACCCCGAAGGGCGAAACCGACCTCACCGCCGAAGAAAGACTGCTGCGTGCGATCTTCGGCGAGAAGGCAAGAGAAGTGCGTGACACCTCACTCAAAGTCCCCCACGGCGAGAGCGGCATCATCGTTGATGTTAAGCGCTTTACCCGTGAAAACGGCGACGAGATGAGCCCCGGCGTAAACGAAGTCGTAAGAGTTTACATTGCGCAGAAGCGTAAGATATCCGTCGGCGACAAGATGGCCGGCCGCCACGGCAACAAGGGCGTCGTTTCCCGTATCCTGCCCCGTGAGGATATGCCTTATCTGCCCGACGGCACTCCGCTTGATATCGTCCTTAATCCTCTGGGCGTTCCGTCCCGTATGAATATCGGTCAGGTCTTGGAAGTCCACCTCGGCTATGCCGCACAGGCTCTCGGCTGGAAGGTCGCAACGCCTATCTTCAACGGCGCCAACGAGAAGACCATCCGTGACACTCTGCGTCAGGCCGGTCTGCGTGAGGACGGCAAGAGCGAGCTGTACGACGGCCGCACCGGCGAAAAGTTTGACAACGATGTCACCGTCGGCTGGGTCTACTTCCTTAAGCTGCACCACCTTGTTGATGATAAGATCCATGCCCGTTCCACCGGCCCCTACAGCCTTGTTACCCAGCAGCCTCTCGGCGGCAAGGCACAGTTCGGCGGCCAGCGCTTCGGCGAAATGGAGGTTTGGGCGCTGGAAGCATACGGCGCTGCTTACACCCTGCAGGAGATACTCACCGTCAAGTCCGACGATGTCACCGGCCGTGTCCGCACCTACGAGAGCATTGTCAAGGGCAACAACATCCCGCAGCCCGGCGTGCCCGAGTCGTTCAAGGTTCTCGTCAAGGAGCTTCAGTCTCTGTGCCTTGATATCCGTGTCCTTGATAAGAACGGCGAGGAGATAGAGCTCAAGGACGACGATGAGGATGAATTCATCCCCGGCGTGAAGGACGAAATGTTCGAGAGCTTCACGAACGATGACGAGATAACCGCCGAGGGTTACACCATCGAGGATATCCCCGAGCAGGACGATGAAGATTTTAATTTCGATTCTGACGATTACAGCGAGGAGGATGAATAATAATGAGCTACACACCGTTTGACGCCATCAAAATAGGCATTGCCTCCCCTGAAATGATCCTTTCCTGGTCGTCCGGCGAGGTCACCAAGCCCGAGACCATCAACTACCGTACCCTCAAGCCCGAGCGTGACGGCCTGTTCTGTGAGCGCATTTTCGGACCGACCAAGGACTGGGAGTGCCACTGCGGCAAGTACAAGAAGATCCGCTACAAGGGCAAGATCTGCGACCGCTGCGGCGTCGAGGTCACCAAGGCCAAGGTGCGCCGCGAGCGCATGGGCCACATCGAGCTGGCGGCTCCGTGCAGCCATATCTGGTATTTCAAGGGCATTCCCTCCCGCATGGGTCTGCTGCTGGATATCAGCCCCCGCATCCTTGAAAAGGTGCTCTATTTCGCCAACTACATCGTCACCGATCCCGGTGACTGCCCGCTGGCGAAAAATCAGATCCTTTCTGAAAAAGAATACCGCGACATGCGCGAAAAGTATGAGGACGACTTCAAAGCCGGTATGGGCGCAGAGGCCATCAAGGAGCTTCTCGGCCAGATCGACCTTGAGGAGCTCTCCGAGCAGCTCCGCAGCGAGCTGAAGGACGCCTCCGGCCAGAAGAAGCTGCGCATCATCAAGCGTCTGGAAGTGGTCGAGTCGTTCCGCATGTCCGGCAACGACCCCACGTGGATGGTCATGGACGTGCTGCCGGTCATCCCGCCGGAGCTTCGCCCGATGGTCCAGCTTGACGGCGGCCGCTTCGCGGTCTACCTGCTCGACGTCTGCGGGCACGGCGTGGGAGCCGCGCTGCTGTCGGTCTCGGCGGTGAACGTGCTGCGCTCGCAGAGCCTTGCGGGCGTAGATTTTTCAAAGCCCGACCAAGTGCTCGCGGGGCTTAACGCAGCCTTCGACATGGACGGGCAGAACGGCATGTACTTCACCCTCTGGTACGGCGTCTACGACAGGCAAACCCGCAAACTCTCCTACGCTTCGGGCGGACACCCGCCCGCGATTCTCGTCGAAAACGGGCATTGGCAAAAGCTCATCACGGGCGGGCTTGTAATCGGCGGAATGCCCGACGCCAAATTCCCCTGCGCGTGCGTAGACGTTCCGCGCGGGGCAAAGCTCTTCGTTTTCAGCGACGGCGTCTACGAAGTGGAATGCGCCGGCAAACACAGAATGATGACGGTCGACGAATTCGCCGACGAGCTTGCAAAACCCGCCCCGCAGGGGAAGTCCAAAGTCGAGGCGATGGCGGAATTTTCCCAAAACGCGCAAAAATGCGAACAGTTCGAGGACGACTTCTCTCTCTGCGAATTCGATTTCAAATAAGACATGAAAAAGACCTACGCCGCAAAATTCGACAGCCTCGACGAACTCTTCGCCGATGTCGATGCGTTCTGCGCCGAAAACCGCGTCGACGCGGCGTCGGCGTACGCGCTCAACCTCTGCCTCGACGAAATTTTCACGAACATAGTAAGCTACGGCTACAAAAACGACGGCTCGCAAAAAATAGAGGTCGAGCTTGCCGCAGGGGGCGGCTTTGCGGAGGCAGCCGTGCGCGACACCGCGCCCGCGTTCAACCCGATTTCCGACGCGCCCGCGCCCGACACAAGCTCCGACGCGGAATCGCGCGACGTCGGCGGGCTCGGAATTTTCTTCCTCAAAAAAAGTATGGACGCCGTTTCGTACTCGCGCAAAAACGGCGTAAACGAGCTTGTAATGAAAAGGAGGCTCGCCGCGCAATGAACCTGCTCGACGTAAAAAACCTCGAAATTTCGTTTTGCTCGCGCGGAATCCGCACGCCGGCGGTGAAGGGCGTAGACTTTTCGGTAGGCGAAAACGAGTCTGTGGCGATTGTCGGCGAGAGCGGGTCGGGCAAAACCGTCAGCGCAATGAGCCTTGCGCGTCTGCTTCCGCCGCCGCCCGCATGCGAAACGAGCGGCGAAATACTCTTCGCAGGCAAAAACATCGCAAATATGGGCGACGCCGAACTGAGGAAAATCCGCGGCCGCCGCATCGCGTACATTTTTCAGGAGCCGTCCACTTCGCTCAACCCCGTGTTCACCGTGGGCTTCCAAATTGCGGAGGCAATAAAGCTCCACTTCCCCGAAGAGAAAAACGTGAGGGAAAAAGTTGTGGAGTCCCTCGCGGAGGTCGGCATACGCGAACCCGAAAAACGCTACGACGCCTACCCCTACGAGCTTTCGGGCGGCATGCAGCAGCGCGTGATGATTGCGATGGCATTGGCGTGCAAACCGCAGCTGCTCGTCGCCGACGAGCCGACTACCGCCCTCGACGTCACAATCCAGAAACAGATTATAGACCTGCTCAAAAGCGTGCGGCAAAAGCGGAAAAATTCGCTGCTGCTTATCACGCACAACTTCGGGATAATCCCGCAGCTGTGCGAGCGCGTGATTGTGATGTTCCGCGGCGAAATCGTCGAGCGCGGCACTTGCGAGCAGGTTTTGCACAACCCCCAGCACCCCTACACGCGCGCGCTGATTAACTGCGTGCCAAGGCTCGGCAACCGCTCAAAGAAACTCGAACCGATTGACTATGACAAACTCTGAACCGCTGCTTAAAGTCGAAAACCTGACAGTCTCGTACACGCTCGGCGCGGGGCTTTTTGCGTCGTCGAAAGAGAAGTTCAACGCGGTCGACGGCGTGTCTTTCGAAATATCGAAGGGCGAAATCGTGGGGCTTGTCGGCGAAAGCGGCTCGGGCAAAACCACGATCGTCCGGCACCTGCTGGAACGCTACCCCCAGTTGGAATTCTCCGTATCGGCGACCAGCCGCGCACCTCGCGGACAGGAGCGCGACGGGGTGGACTACTACTTCCTCTCGCACGGGGAGTTCATGCAGGCCGTGACCGAAAACCGCTTCGTGGAGTGGGAGGAGGTCTACAAGGGAACCTGCTACGGCACGCTGCGCTCGGAGGTGGAGCGCATCTGGGCCAAGGGCCATGTGATCGTCTTCGACGTCGACGTGGTCGGCGGCATCAACCTCAAGCGCATCTTCGGCGACGACGCCTGCTCGGTGTTCATCATGCCGCCCTCGGTCGAGGAGCTGCGCCGACGGCTCGAAGGCCGCGGCACGGACGCCCCGGAGGTGATCGACCGCCGCGTGGCCAAGGCCGAATTCGAACTGACGAAAGCCCCCGAGTTCGACCACGTGGTGGTCAACGACTGCCTCGACGAGGCCGTGTGCGGCACGTGCAGCATCCTCGACCAATTCATCGCACGGTAGGATGAAACGGGTCATGCTCTATTTCGGGTCGTTCAACCCCGTGCACCGCGGCCACATCGCGCTGGCGGAATACGTCGTCGGGCAGGGTCTCTGCGACGAGGCCGTGCTGGTCGTTTCGCCCCAAAGCCCCTACAAACAGGCCGCGGAACTGGCTCCCGAAATGGACCGTTTCGAAATGGCCGAGATCGCCTGCGCCGCTTCGAAATACCCGGAGCGCATCAAACCTTCGGTCGTGGAATTTCTGCTACCGAAACCCTCATACACAATAGATACCCTGCGTTACCTCAAGAAAAACTTCGGGTCGGGGATGCAGTTTTCGATCCTGATGGGCAGCGACCAGATCGCGCGCCTCGCGGGATGGAAGGAGTACGAACAAATCCTCGAATACCCGGTTTACGTCTACCCGCGGCGCGGCGAACCGGCGGAGGGATTCGAAGGGCGCATCACGCCGCTGACGGACGCCCCGTTGCAGGACTTCGCCTCGACGGACGTGCGCGACCGCATCGGGCGGGGCGAGGACGTCGCCGCCATGCTCGACGAGGGCGTCGCCGCCTACATCCGCCGCAAGGGGCTGTGGAGTCCCGCGACGCGCATCGCAGCCCTCGGGGCGCAGATCGCCGCCGAGCCCGGAAACACGGCGCTCCTGGTCGAGCGCGGAAAACTCCATTACCGGATGGGCGAGTGGGGTCCGGCCCTCAACGACTTCAACGCGGCGCTGCGTATCGACGACACGCATGTCGAAGCCAAGGAGTTCGCCCGGATGGTGCAGGAGATACTGGAATTCCGATACAAAGATATATACAACCCCTGAAATGACACGTTTGAAGATAGCCCTCCTGGCGGGCGGCGATTCGCCCGAACGGGAAATCGCCCTTCAGAGCGCCGCCCAGATCGAGGCGGCCCTCGACCACTCGAAATACGACATCACGGTCATCGACCTCCACGGCCGCGACTGGCACCACACGGCCCCCGACGGGCGGCAGTGGCAGGTGGACAAGAATGATTTCTCGATCACCGTCGACGGTGTGCGCAAAGCGTTCGACTACGCGCTGATCATCATTCACGGCACGCCCGGCGAGGACGGCAAGCTGCAAGGCTACCTCGACATGATGGGCGTTCCCTATTCGTCGTGCTCGATGACCTCGTCGGTCATCACCTTCGACAAGATCACCGCCAAACGCACGCTCGCAGGGCGTGTCAACCTGGCCCGCGAGGTCTTCCTGCGCCGCGGCGAAGCGTTCGACCCGGCGCAGATCGTCGCGGAACTGGGAATGCCCCTGTTCGTGAAGCCCAACGCCAACGGCTCGTCGTTCGGCGTGACGAAAGTGCACGCCCCGGAGGAGCTTCCGGCAGCCATCGAAGCGGCATTCGCCCAGGGCGACGAAATCCTGATCGAGGAGTGTGTCACGGGCCGCGAAATGGGCTGCGGTATGCTCGTCGCCGGCGGCAGGGAGTATGTTTTCCCGATCACGGAGATCGTTTCGAAGAAGGATTTCTTCGACTACGAAGCCAAATACACCGCCGGATTTTCCGACGAAATCACCCCTGCGGACATCACCCCGGAGGTGAAGGCCGAGCTGAACCGCATGACCCGCGAGGCGTACCGCACCTGCCGCTGTTCGGGCGTCGTAAGGGTAGACTTCATCGTCACCCCCGCGGGCGTGCCCTATTTCATCGAGCTGAACTCGATTCCCGGCATGAGCAGGGGAAGCATCGTTCCCAAACAGGCCCGCGAAATGGGCATGTCGCTCGGAAAACTCTATGACATCATCATCGCCGACACCTGCCGCAAATGATCGAGATAGACGACAAAATCGTAAGCGCCGACCTGCTGCGCGAGTGTTTCGCCTGCGACATCGCGCAGTGCAAAGGGATCTGCTGCGTCGAAGGCAACGCCGGGGCGCCGCTCGAAGCCGACGAGGTGGAGATACTCGAACGCGAATACCCCAATTACAAACCCTACATGACGGCGGAAGGCATCGAGTCGGTCGAACGGCAGGGATTCATGGTTGTGGACGAAGACGGCGACCTGACGACGCCGCTCGTGGACGACGCCCAGTGCGCCTATACCTACACGGAAAACGGCGTCACGCTCTGCGCCATCGAAAAAGCGTGGGCCGAAGGCAAAACCCCGTTCCGCAAGCCGATTTCGTGCCACCTCTATCCGATCCGCGTGATGCGCTTCTCGAACGGCACGGTGGGGCTCAACTACCACCGCTGGTCGGTGTGCGCCCCGGCCCGCCGGTGCGGCGCCAGACTGGGCATTCCGGTCTACAAAGCCCTCCGGGAACCGATCGTCCGCCGTTTCGGCGAGGAATTCTACAAGGCGCTGGAAGCCGCCGAAGAGCTGATCAAGCAACAATAAGAAAGAGATTATGAAAAAATACATTTTCACCCTTATCGCCCTCTCGATGATCTTCACCGCGACGGCCCGCAAGCCCAAAAACACGCGGACGACAGAGGCGGCGGCCCGCGAAATCGCCGCGGCCGATTCGCTGCGCCTGGTGGCGTCGCGGCAGGCCGCGCTGATCGACTCGCTGCAAAACCTCGTCGCCGTTGCCGAACAGCGGGATGAAACGGCTGAGAGCGAGACGGCCGCTCCCGATCCGGTCGTCGACCCGGAGCAGGCCGCGGCGGATTCCGTGGCGGCGCTGCGCCTCCGTCTCCGGCCCACGAAGATCGAGTCCATTTTCGACACCAACGGCCTGACCGTGCTCGACACCCTCGCCACGGAAAACGACGCCGTGCAGGTGATCCTGTACAGCAACAATTCGTGGAAATACGTCCTCAACCGCGAGGTGGCCAAAGACAGCACGATTTTCGAGAAATACTGGGACACGACGACGCTCTTTCCCTACAAGGAGGTCGACATGTCGGAAATGCCCAAATCGGTGGTGATCGACCTCGTCGACTCGCTGACCAGCTACCACTGCCCCTATCAGGGTTCGGTGCACCCGCGCGGCAAATACGGTCCGCGACGCCGGCGCCAGCATCAGGGCGTGGATCTGCCGCTCAAGACAGGCGACCCGGTTTACGCCACCTTCTGCGGCCGCGTACGCATCTCGCAGTACAACAGGGGCGGTTACGGCAACCTGGTGATCATCCGCCACGACAACGGGCTGGAGACCTACTACGGCCACCTGTCGGAACGTCTGGTGGAACCCAACCAATGGGTCGAGGCGGGGCAGATCATCGGTCTGGGCGGTTCGACGGGCCGGTCGACGGGTCCTCATCTCCACTTCGAGACCCGCTACTACGGACAGTCGTTCGACCCCGAACGCCTGATCGACTTCAAGAACGGAACGTTGAGCCGCGAGACCTTCCTCTTGAAGAAGTCGTTCTTCAGTATCTACTCCAACGCCGGACAGGATTTCGAAGACGAGATCGCCAACGAGGAGCAGGACAAGAAGGAAGCCGCCGAGAAAGCGGCCATGAAATACTACAAGATCCGTTCGGGCGACACGCTGGGCGGCATCGCCCGGCGCTACGGAACGACCGTGACGAACATCTGCCGCCTGAACGGCATCAAATCGACCACCGTGCTGCGCATCGGACGCTCGCTGCGGGTGCGATAGGGCAGCTCCCGATGAGAAACCGCCGGACCTTTCGAAAAGGTCCGGCGGTTTTCCTATTCGGACGCAAACGGCGTCGCTTCGTCCCGCAGCCCCCAAAAAACGATTTCCGGCCCCGGGCGCAGAACCGGATGACAAGCGTCCCGAAGCCACTATCCGCCCCTAAAACCCGCCTTTTAGGCGGGCGGGCGCAGAACCGGATGACAAGCGCCCCGAAGCCACCGTCCGCCTCCTAAAACCCGGCTTTTAGCCGGGCGGGTTATTTTTTGTTCTGAATAGCGTCGATGGCGTCGATCACCGCGCCGCGGAAGCCCTTGCGCTCCAGTTCGGCGACGCCCGCGATCGTCGTTCCGCCGGGCGAACAGACGGCGTCCTTCATCGCACCGGGATGCTGCCCCGAGGCAAGCTGCAATTTCCCGGTCCCGACGATCATCTGGCTCACCATGCGGTAAGCGTCGGCACGCGCAACGCCGTGCTTGACGGCTGCGTCCCCGAGCGCCTCGATGAACATGGCGACGAACGCCGGGCCGCAGCCGCAGACGGCACTCGATATGCCGAGCAGGGCGGTGTCCATCGGCAGGACGAGGCCGATCTTCGAGAAGAGCGCCTCCACCTGCCGCCACTCCCCGTCCGAAAGCGAATGGCGGCGTTCGCAGACGATGATGCCTTCGCAGACCGAAACGGGCGTATTGGGAACGATGCTCAAATGGTGCGTGCCGGGGGCGAGCATCCGCTCGCAGTCGTCGAACGTAACGCCCGCGGCCACCGATACGACGATCTTCTTCGCCAGAAGCTCCCGGACGGGCGCAAGCACCGCCTCGACCTGATAGGGTTTCACGGCAACGACGACCAGATCGGCGAACTCCGCGACCGCCGCCGCGTCGTCGAAAGCCCGGAAGCCCTGCGGCTCCGTGTTGCTCCGCAGTTTCGCCCGGTCGCGCGCGCACGCGCCGATGTCGCCGGGCTGCACGGCCCCCGAGCGGACAAGCCCGCCCGCCATGGCCTGCGCCATATTTCCGAATCCAAGAAATCCGATTTTCATATAAGTCTGGTATAATTTATCATTCGTACAGCAACCACTCATAAAACGGGCTTCTTAAGCCCGCGCCGGCCGAATATCAACGAGCCGACGCGCACCATCGTCGAGCCGCACTCGACCGCCAGCGGATAGTCGTGCGACATGCCCATCGACAGCGTGTCGAACCGCGGTCCGAAGTAGGGTTGCAGCAGTTCGAAACAGCGTTTCAGCTCCATGAAATCGCGGCGTATCGCCGTGCCGTCGTCGGTATTGGTGGCAATGCCCATCACGCCCCGCACGCAGACGTCCGGCATACGGGCAAACGGGGCCGTGCGGACATACTCCATCAGTTCGGCCATATTCCAGCCTGTCTTGGTCTCCTCCTCGGCGACGTGGATCTCCAGGAGGATTTCGAGCGTCCGGCCGCACTTGGCCGCCTCGCGCTGGATCGCCTCGGCCAGCCGCGCGCTGTCGACCGAATGGATCAGCGCGACGAACGGGGCGATGTATTTGATCTTGTTGGTTTGCAGGTGGCCGATCATGTGCCACTCGATGTCCTTGGGCAGGGCTTCGTGTTTTTCGCGCAGTTCCTGCGGGCGGCTCTCGCCGAAAACGCGGTGGCCGGCGTCGTAGGCCGCGCGGATCGCCTCCGCAGGGTGGGTTTTCGACACGGCGACCAGCTTCACCCCCTCGGGAAGCGTCGAGCGCACGAACGACAGTTGACAGGCTATTGAAGACATAAGTTTTTCGGTATTTGCCCGGTAAAAATACGCAAAATTCGTACAACACGAAACAGACCCGGGAAAAATCCGGGCCTGCAACTCGTTTTTCTGCGCGAAAACACTATTTCGCCATGACGATCTCCGAGCAGCCGAACTCCCCGGAAAGGGTCCGCTGCGTCTTCTTCAGCGCATCGTAGACGTGGATGCGACGCATGCCGTCCGCCTCGCACAGCAGGTAGATTTCCAGCGAATCCTTATCGGGAGCGTACTCCGTGACCGAAAGCGCCGTGCCCGGAACTTCGGCCAGCGTCTCGCCGAAAGCGCCGTCACCGGCGGCGTTGAACAGCCGCAGCTGCGTTTTGCCCCCGGCCGAAACGGCATAGCCGCCCGCCTGAACCATCCTGTCCGGCTCGTCGGCCGAGGCGACCACGGTCCAAAAGGGGATCATCGCATCGGCCCCGACGGCTTCGCCCGGTCCCGCCCCGCCGTAGACCCTCAACACCAGCGGAGCGCACGTCCCGTCGGCATTGCGCTGCGCAAGCAGCAGGTCGGAACCGACCCGCACGAACGGCTGCACGGCCAGCGTCTGCACGACCTCGTCGGGCACCTGCCAGGAGACCGGAGCCGGGGAGGGAGAGCGGGTCGCGCTTCGGGTCGTCAGCGTCAGCCGCCCCGCGTCGTGGGAAATGAGTCCGACGGAGGAATCGGAGATATGCCCGGCCAAGAGACTATTCCGGTACCCGAAATCGTCATAATAATTCATTGTGAGGTCGAAACCTGCCATCGAACCGGAGCAGACGCCGTAAATCCAGCCCGAGCCGGGAAGCCCCACGGCGCAGGCGATTCCCCGGCCGATGCCGAGCGTCGCAACACGTGTCACCCCGCCCGTTGACAGGTCGATGCGCTCGATCAGGGTTTCGTCCGTATCGGATTTCGAAATGCCGTAGAGCGCTTCGGCTTTCGGGGTTCCGTCGGCAACGCGGATCTTGCCCAAAGGCATCAGATGCCCCCGGCGGAACAGCAGCACCGTGGCCGTCGAAGCAGGGTAGTGCCCCGGGGCCAGAAAGGTGACGCTCGTGGCGGAACGCACCGTGACGATCCCGCGCACGCCCTTGGCATAGCCCTCCGGAGCGAACCCTTCGGCACTCTCCTGCCAATGGATTTCGAGCATGATTTCGTCATCAGCCTCGAACCCTTCGGCCGAGACGGTCACCCCGTCGCCGGGCGCAAAGACCCACGAATCGGGCGGCATGACGACGTTCTTCACGAAAACGAGAACCCGGTCCTTGTCCGAAGAACAGGCCCCGAAGATCGCCCCGGAAAGGAGCAGGAACAACATCTTTTTCATTCAAATAGCTGGATTTCATATTTTTACCGCCACTCCGGGGGGGGGTATTTCCGGGGTGCGCAGAAAGCGCATCCGCTCACAAAGATAACGTTTTTTCGCCGTTATCCGATTTGTTTTCCATCTTTGGCGTCGTAACGACACTTTTATTCATCAGTCGGAAGATTCGGTTTTGAATCCATCCGACTTTTTCGTATCTTTGGTCTCAAAACCTGAAAAGCATGAAAAAAATCCGATTGATTCTTGCAGCGGCGGCCGCCCTCACATACGGCGCGGCGTCGGCCTGCACCAATTTCATCGTCACCCGAGGAGCCTCGACCGACGGTTCGGTGATGGTCACCTATGCGGCGGACTCCCACGCGCTCTACGGCGCACTGTACCACACCCCCGGCGGCAAACACAAGTCCGGGGCGATGCTGCCCGTCTACGAATGGGACACGGGCCGTTACCTGACGGACATCCCGCAGGTCCGCGAAACCTGGTCGACCATCGGCAACATGAACGAACATTCGCTCATCATCGGCGAGACGACCTACGGAGGCCGCCCCGAATTGGAGGACTCGACGGGCCGCATGGACTACGGGTCGCTGATCTACATCACCTTGCAGCGTGCCAAA
>OLYM01000657.1_pt1 | contig 13858 bp, 7 predicted proteins | sample 1673691 | NCBI WGS metagenome assembly OLYM01 (sample SAMEA103958123, study PRJEB25191) | human gut metagenome | reverse complement strand
CTCTCTCATCGAGGGAAAGGCTGTCATCACTGTGGAGGGCAAAGACGCGGAGGATATGAGCCGACTGGACGGCCTGTATCTCGCCGGAAACACCGTCTGCACGCTCCGCGCGGAGGAAAACTGCGTTTTCTATATTGCCTATGCGCTCTATGAGGGCGTCGGCGAGACGCTGCACATCCGCTTCGACCCGAACGCCCCGCTAGGCCCCATGCACGAGGTGCACGGCGAGGGCACGTTCCAGCGCGAGGTGTTCATCATGCTTGGCGACAAGACACCGGCATCGCGGCTACTCTGCGGCTACACCTTCGGTCCGGATTCCGGCTGGACGAGCTGGCCGCCGCACGAGCACGCCGCCATGCTCGAGGAGACGTACTGCTACTTTGACATGCCCGCCCCGAAGATGGGCTATCAGATCACCTATCTCGAGGAGAACGGCCTGTACTCCGACGCCGTCGCCCACCCCGTCCGCTCGGGCAACATGGTCGTGTTCCCGTGCGGCTATCACCCGACCGTCGCCTCGCCCGGCACGCGCAACACCTATCTGTGGGCGCTCGTGGCGCTGCGGCCGGAGGACCGCGTGTACGGCATATACAACAAGGACAAGAACTATATCTGAGGAAGGCGCGGACAAATGATAGAGGAAATGCGGGCAAGGTTTGACCTTGCCGGAAAAAAGGCCATCGTGACCGGCGTCGGCGCGATGGAGGGCATCGGCCGCTATCTCGCCGAAGGCCTCTGCGAGGCCGGAGCGGAGGTCGTGCTCATCAACCGCTCCGAGCGGATGTTCACGGTGCGCGACTATCTTCGGGAAAAGGGCTACGCCGTCCACGGCGTGATCGCCGATCTGGGCGAGCGCGAGCAGCTCCGGCGTGCCTTTGCCGAGAGCATGGAGCTTCTCGGCTCCCATCTGGACATTCTCGTCAACTGCGCTGGCATCCAGCGGCGCATGCCGTCCGTGGACTTTGAAGAGCAGGCGTGGGACGATGTGGTCAACATCAATCTCAACGCCGTGTTCTTCCTGAGCCAACTCGCCGCGCGCGAGATGATCCCGCAGCACAAGGGCAAGATCATCAACGTGGCGTCCATGCTCAGCTACTTCGGCGGCTACCGCGTACCGGCCTACACTGCGACGAAGACTGCCGTTATGGGCCTGACCCGCGCGCTCACCAACGAGTGGGCCGCCGAGGGCATTAACGTGAACGCCATCGCGCCAGGCTATATCGCCACCGATATGGGCAAACCCCTGATGGAGGACCCCGTGCGCAACAAGGAGATCATCGACCGGATCCCCTCCAAAGCGTGGGGCGATCCGAAGGTGTTCAAGGATGTCGTGGTGTTCCTAGCCTCGGAGGCGTCGAACTACATCTGCGGCGCTACGATCCCTGTGGACGGAGGTTTCCTATGCCGGTAACGAAAAAACGACCGCTCGTCGTGCTGACGGACTATTCGTATGAAACGATCCAGCCGTTCATCGACGTTTACAAGGCGGCGGACTTCGAGTTCCGCCCCTGCCAGTGCAAATCGCCTGAGGAGATTATCGAGGCGTGCAAAGACGCGGACGCCATCCAGGTACACTTTGCCGAGATCACGCGCGATATCCTTGCCGCGCTTCCCAAATGCCGTCTGCTCGTGCATAGCGGCGTCGGCATGGATACGATCGACGTGGACGCCGCCCGGGATCTCGGCATCCCGGCGTGCAACGTGCCGGACTACGGCATCGAGGATGTGGCGACGCACACCATTTTGCTCATGCTCGCCGTGACCAAAAAACTCAATAAGCTCATGGACACGGTCAAGCGCGGCGTGTGGGACTTCTCCGTGGCCAAGCCCGTGCACCGGCTCGCCGGACGCACGTTCGGCACGATCGGCTGCGGCGCTATCGCCCGCAGCACGATCCAGAAGGCGCAGGCCTTCGGCATGAACGTGATCTCCTATGACCCGTTCCTCACGCAGGAGCAGGTCGCGCCGCTCGGCATCACGCTCAAGTCTATGGACGAGGTCGCCGCGGAAAGCGACGTCATCTCCCTGCACCTGCATCTCAACAAATCTACGGAGGGCATGATCGGTGCGGACTTTTTCCGCAAAATGAAAAAGGACGCTTTCTTCATCAACACCGCCCGCGGCGCCATCGTCAAGGAGGATGAGCTGATCGCGGCGCTGCGCGACGGCGAGATCGCCGGCGCAGGCATCGATGTGCTCTGCAGCGAGACCGTCCCCGCCGACCATCCGCTCATCGGCATGGACAACGTCATCCTCACGCCGCACGCGGCATGGTACTCCGAAGAAGCCTCACTAGCGCTGCTCACCAAGGGCGCGGAGGAGGTCGTCCGCGGTCTGAACGGCGAAAAGCTCCTGCACCCCTTCAATGGCATTTACTATGCCCGCGAAGTGGAATAAAACAAAAAAACCGACCGGCTCGGGAGCCGCAGGATCGCCTGCGGCTCCCTTTTTGCATATTGTGCCGGACATTGGGGAAAAATGTTCCGTAAATGTCATGCTTTGGAGGCGGAAACTATGGAAACGGTCGTGATAGCGCTTGAAGAGCTGGCGCATTATGCCGAGAGCACGGCGCGCACGATGCCCGTGACGGGCGTGGTGCCGCGCGCCGTGGCGGAGGATCAGATCCGGCACGCGCTGCGCGCTCTGCGCGAAAAGCGCCGGCGGCTGGATGCGTCCGCGCCGGACGGCGGAGCGCGGTGGCTGCTCGACAATCTCTGGCTGTGCGAGCGGGAGGGAGCCTCCGCGCTCGCCGCGTTCCATGCCGCCGGACGGCTTCGCACCACGTGCGAGGGGGCGCTCGTCCCCGCGCTCTGCCGGGTGCTGCTCGCCTCCGGCGGCGGGCGCGTGGACGAGGAAAGGATCACCGTATTTCTGGAAGGCTTTCAGCGGAAAACGCCGCTCACCGGGCGTGAGCTGTCGCTTCTCGGCGCGTCGCTGCGCGCGGCGGTCCTCGTCCGGCTCGCGCAGCTCTACCGGGGCGAGACGCCCTCCGGTGCGGTGGCCGCCGTGTATTTTACAGCGCTGCGGCACATCGCCTCGCTCGATCTGGACGCGGTGCTGGAAGAGGCCGACGCCGTGGAGCACATCCTCCGGCGCGACCCGGCGGGGGTGTACCAGCGCATGGACGAGCGCAGCCGCCGGGACTACCGCGCGCGCGTCGAAACGCTTTCGCGGCGGAAAAATAAAAGCGAGGCGCGCGTCGCGGAGGAGGCGCTGCGCCTTGCCGAGCGCGCCGAGGGCGTCCGGCGGCGACACATCGGCTACTGGCTCTATGAAAATCCCCTCGGCGCGGGCGTGCCGCGGAGAGGCGGCGCGGCGTACATTCTCGCAAACGTCCTTTTCACGCTTGCGCTCTCCGCGGCGAGCGCGCTGTGGACAAAAAGCGTCCTCACGGGAGTGCTGGCGCTGCTGCCGGTCTCGGAAGTCGTGAAGGGACTTTTGGACCGCGCGCTGCTCCGCACCGTGCCGCCGCACCATCTGCCGCGCCTCTCTCTGAAAGACGGCGTCCCGCCCGAGGGAAAGACGGTCTGCGTGCTGTCGGTATTGCTCACGGGGGAGAAGGCCGCAGACGACGCGCTCCGGCGGCTTGAGGAATTTCGCGCGGCCTCCCGCGGCTGCGGGGAAAACCTTCTCTTCGGTCTTTTGTGCGATCTTCCGGAGAGCGGCGAAACGCTCTCGCACGCCGACCGCGCTCTGCTCGATCATGCCGCTGCGAAGACCGACGCGCTCAACGCGCGCTGCGGCGGGGGCTTTTATCTTTTCACCCGCGACCGGCTCTACAGCCGTGACAGCGGGAAATTTGCTCCTTGGGAGCGAAAGCGCGGCGCGCTGCTGGAGCTTTGCCGTCTGCTCGCCGGGGAGAACACGACTCTTCGCGTCCGCGCCGGAGACGCGGAGAAGCTGCGCTCCACGCGCTATATCCTCACGCTCGACGCCGACACGCGTCTCGAGCCGGAGAGCGCCGGAGAGCTCATCGGCGCGGCGCTCCACCCGCTCAACCGCCCGGCGGTCGATCCCAAACGCGGGATCGTTTTTCGCGGCCACGGCGTGCTGCATCCGCGCATCGCCGTGTCGCTCGAGAGCGCGTACCGGAACGACTTCACGCGCCTCTTTGCCCCCGCACCCGGCGGCGATCCCTACGGCTCGGACGCCGGGGAGGTGTATATGGACGCCTTCCAAAGCGGCGGTTTCGCGGGGAAGGGGCTCATCCATGTGGGGGCGTATCTCGCGTGTCTGGGGGAACGCATTCCCGAAGGGCGCGTATTGAGCCACGACGCGCTTGAGGGGGCGTTTCTCCGCGGCGGGTATGTGAGCGATGTGGAGCTGACCGACGGCTTCCCATCCGGTGCGGTGAGCTATTTTGCCCGCGCGCACCGCTGGATGCGCGGCGACGTGCAGAATCTGCCGTGGCTCTTCCGGCGGGGCAAAGCGCTCCCGCCCATCGAGCGCTGGCGGCTTTTCGATTCCTTCCGGCGCGCGCTGCTGCCGGTGGGCCTGTTCGTATCGTTCGGCGCATGGTTTCTCTTTCCAAACGCCGTGACACGCCTGCCCGTGCTCTGCGCGCTGCTCGTCCTCTTTCTGCCGGTGTTCCGGTACTGCCTCGGCGTCCTCTTCCGCGACGTGCGGGAGGTGCGCTACAAAAGCGCCGCGCTGCACGGTCTCGGCGGCGAGCTGACGCGCGTTTTCACGCATATGCTCTTTCTTGCGGCGGAGGCGTGGACCAGCGTTTCCGCGATCGTCCTCGCGCTCTGGCGGATGGGGGTTTCGCACCGGCGGCTTCTTCAGTGGCAGACCGCCGAGCAGAGCGAGCGCCGCAGCGCCGATCTTGCCGGTACGTTCGCCGCGATGTGGCCGGTTGTATATTTCTCCGGGCTGCTGCTCGCCTTTTCACAGACGTTCGCCGGACGCGCTGCGGCCATCTGCTGGATCTTCACGCCGCTTATCGCCCACCGGCTCAGAAGAGAGAAGAAGGAGAAGCCGCTCGACAGCGGAGAGCGGGAATTCCTTCTGCGGCGCGCCGCGGAGATCTGGCGGTACTTCCGCGAAAACTGCACGGCGGCATCGCACCATCTGCCGCCGGACAACGTGCAGCTCTCGCCTCCGGCGTCGGGCGCAGACCGGACGAGCCCGACGAACATTGCCATGGCGCTCACAGGCGCTCTCTCGGCGCTCGAGCTCGGCATCGCGTCGGAGACCGAGACGCTCACGCTCTGCGGAAACCTCCTCGATACGGTCGGGCGTCTGCCCAAGTGGAAAGGACATCTTTATAACTGGTACGATACGAAAACGCTCGCGCCGCTCGATCCGGCGTATGTCTCGACCGTGGACAGCGGCAATCTGGCCGCCGCGCTCACCGCCTGCGCCGCGGGCTTTGCCGCGCACGGCGCGCCCACTCTCGCAAAGCAGGCGCGAGAGACCGCCGCGGCGATGGACTTTCGCGCGCTCTACGATGAAAAACGGCGGCTATTCCGCATCGGCCTTCTGCCCGGCGAGAGCGCTCCGGCGCAGAGCTGGTACGATCTTTTAGAGAGCGAAGAGCGCCTGACGGCGTATTTCACCGTTGCCTCCGGGCAGATCGAGCACCGCCACTGGCAGCAGCTCAGCCGCGCGCAGGTGGGCTATCGGGGGCGGCGCGGCATGGTGAGCTGGTCGGGCAGCCTTTTTGAATATCTGATGCCGGAGCTTTTCCTGCCGCTGTACCGCGGCTCGCATCTTTGGGAGAGCGCCTGTTTTGCCGTATATGTCCAGCGGCGGCGCACGTTCGGCGCAAAAAAGCTCTGGGGCATTTCCGAGAGCGCCTTTTACGCCTTTGACGCCACGGACCATTACCGCTATAAGGCGCACGGCTGCGCACCTCTCGCGCTCTGCCGCGGCGGGAACGGCGAGAACGTCGTATCGCCCTACAGCAGTTATCTTTCACTCTGCGCCGCGCCGCACGCGGCGGTGGAAAATCTCCGGCGCATGGCGGAGGCCGGGCTCTCCGGTCCCTATGGGCTGTGGGAGGCGGTCGATTTCACGTCCTCGCGCACCGGCGGCGGGCCGGTCTGCGTCCGGTGCGTGATGGCGCACCATCTCGGCATGAGCCTTTGCGCGATCGCAAACGCGCTGTGCGGCGGCGTGCTGCACCGGTGGTTTTTCAGCGACCCGGCGATGGCCGCGTACACGGGGCTTTTGCAGGAGAAGATCCCCATGGGCGGAAAGCTCCTGCGCCGCGAGCCGGCGGGCGGGGGGAGGGCGAATCGCGCCGGGAACGCCGCGCCCCGGACCGGTGAGGGGGCGGATCCCTTCCTCCCGGACGGCGCGGCGCTCTCGAACGGCGCGTACCGGCTGCTCGTGACGGCGAACGGTATGTCCCGCGCCTCGTGCGGCACGCTCATCCCGTACCGGAGCGCCCGCACGCCGTGGGAGGATGCGCCCGGCATCGCGCTCTGGGCCGAGAGCGGCGGCGTCCGGCAGCCGCTGCTGCCAAAGCCGGGGGAGAAGGATGCGCTGCGCCGGCGCTTCACCGCCGGGGAAGCGCTCCTTGCGGGGCAGAGCGGGGATCTTCTCTGGGAGATGCGCTGCACCGTTTCGCGCGCGTATCCGGGCGAGCTGCGGCGGCTGCGCCTGCGCTCCGGAAAGGCCGCGCCGGACGCGGTCATCTTCGGCTTTGAGCCGGTGCTGCTGGATACGCGGGACTATGCCGCGCACCCGGCGTTTTCCCGGCTGGGGCTTTGCACATCGGTGCGCTCCGGCGTGCTCATCGTGTACCGCGCGCCGCGGGGAAACCAGAGCGCGCAGTATCTTGCGCTCGCCTGCTCGGGAGAGGCGGGATTTTCCTCCGACTTCCGGCAGTTTCCCGCCCGCGGCGCCGCGGGGGAGTTCCGGGAAAATACGGGCTGGCAGAATGAGCCGTATATTGCCGCGCGCCTGCCGCTTCCGGAAGGGAGCGCGTGCGAAATTGCGCTCGCGCTCTGCGTCGCCGGAGACGCGGACACCGCCGCGCGCGGCGCGCGGGAGATGCTCCGGGAGAGCTCCGGCTTTGCCATGGCGGACGCCGCCGCCGCGGTCTGGGGCATGGAGAGCGGCGAGAGCGCCGCGGCCATGGAATATCTCCGCGCGCTCACCTTTCCGCAGCTCTGCGCCGAGGGGCGCGCCCTGCCGGGCGGGACGCGGGACGCGCTCTGGCGGCTCGGCATTTCCGGCGATCTCCCCGTCATGGTGTTCGACGGCGGGGAAAACGGCACGGAAGCCGCGCTCCGGGAGCTCCGGCGGCACGCGCTGCTCGGCGCGTGCGGCGTGGAGTACGATCTCGTGTTTCTCACCGCGCTCGCCGGGGATTACCGGAACGAGCAGCGCGCGGCGATTGAAACGGCGCTTGAGGCAATGCGCCTTTCCGAAACGCTCTCTCTGCCGGGCGGGGTGTATTTCGCCTTTCGCGGCGAGCGCGAGGCGCTTCTTGCTGCCGCTGCTCTTTTCGGCGACGCCGCGGGGACGTCCCTTCCGGCGGTGCGGGCGCGTGCTCTCCGCCTTCCCCCGGCGGCGGAGAAAGAGACCGGTACGCCGCCGGTATCCCATACCGACACCGGGGAGGTGAGCTTTCAAACGCCGCCGCTGCCGCCGCGCGCATGGGCAAATATGCTCTATGGCGGCGGTCTCGGCTGCGCCGCGGCGGACTGCGGCCCGGCGGCGCTCTGGTACGAAAACGCCCGGGAGTGCCCCATCGTCCCGTGGTCGGGCGACGCGCTCGCCGCGGCGGGCGCGGAACGGCTGTGGATCGAAACGGAGCACGGCGCGGAGAGTCTCTTTTCGGATGGCGGCGCGTGCAGCGTAACGTTCGGCTTCGGCTATGCCCGTTGGGAGAGAACTATCGGCGGGAACCGCATTTCGGTCACGGCGTTCATTGTGCCCGATACGCCGGTGCGTGTGCTTCTGCTCGAGAGCGGCGAGCCGTGCAATATGGCGTATTTTGCACCCGTGCAGCTTGCGCCGGAGAAAGAGGACGCGGCTTCCGCGTCCGTTTGGCGCGACGGGAGCGCCCTTCGCGCGGAAAACCCGCGCTGCCCATATAAGGATGTGCGCGTGACGCTGCGGTGCAGCGCGCCGTGGGTCTTGGCCGGAACGGACGCACGCTTCCTCTGCGGCGAGGGCTCCGGCGCTCTCCGCCGCGGCTTCCCGGCGTTGGCCGGGACGTTCCGGCTGGAAAAAGAGGCGGTGCTGCTGCTCGGCACGGCGGATGTCCCCGCGCTGCTCGACATCGCGCGGGCCAGAGAAGCGCTGGCAAAGACAAAGGCGTGGTGGGCGCAGCGCGTGCGGGGCGAAAAGTATTCTGCCGCCATGCCGGAGAGCGTGCGCCGTCTCGCGCCGTGGAGCGCGTATGCCGCGCTCTGCTGCCGCGTGCTGGGCAGAGGAAGCCTCTACCAGAGCGGCGGCGCGGTCGGCTTCCGGGATCAGCTGCAGGACCGCATCAACCTTCTGCCCGTCGACGCCGCGGGCGCGAGAGCGCACATCCTTGCGTGCTGCGCCCACCAGTACGCGGAGGGCGACGTGCAGCACTGGTACCATCCGACCGGCGGCGAGATCGACAAGGGCGTGCGCACCGACTGCAGCGACGATCTTCTCTGGCTGCCGTGGGCAGTGTGCGAATATGTGCGCGCGACCGCCGACGATAGCCTCTGCGCGGAAACCGCGCCGTATCTTACTTCGCCGCCGCTCGCGCGAGGCGAGCACAGCCGGTACGAAACGCCGTCGCTCTCCGGCGAGACCGGCACGGTGCTTGACCACTGCCACCGCGCCGCGGCGCTCGTGCTCCGGCGCGGTATCGGAGAGCACTGCCTGCTGCGGATGGGCGGCGGCGACTGGAACGACGGCTTTGACGCCATGGGCGAGAGCGCGGAGAGCGTGTGGCTCACGTGGTTCGCCTCCGGCGTGTTCCACGATTTTTCTGCTCTGCTCACGAAACTTGGAGAATCGGGCGCGGATCGCTACGAGACCGCCGCGGCCGCGCTCGGCGCGGCGGCGAACGAGGCGTGGGACACCGATCACTATCTGCGCGGGTATTATGCCGACGGCACGCCGCTCGGCGCGTCCGGCGCGGCGGCGTGCCGCATCGACTCCGTGGCGCAGAGCTTCGCCGCCTTTTCGCCCTATGCCGACAGAGACCGCGTGCAGACGGCGCTCACCGCGGCGCTCGCCGGGCTCCGGGACAGGGAGAGACGGCTTATCCGCATCTACGCTCCGGCGTTTCTGCCGGAGGAGCGCGCGCCGGGGTATGTTTCGACCTACGGGCCGGGCTTTCGGGAAAACGGCGGGCAGTACACCCACGCGGCGGTGTGGCTCGCGCTGGCGCTGCATCGCGCCGGGCGGCGGGAGGAAGCGGCCGCGCTCGCGGAGGACATGGCGCTCTCGCTCACCGCGCCGGGGTACGGCGCGGAGCCGTTCGTCCTTCCGGCGGATATCGCGTACGCGCCCGGAAAGGAAGGGCGCGCGGGGTGGAGCTGGTATACGGGCGCGGCAGGGTGGTATCTCCGGCTGCTGCGTGAGCTGTACGGCGCGGAGCCTTGAGGAAAAAATTCACATTTGCGCTATGAACGGGGGGAAAAACGTGCTATACTATCTTTGTATATTCAAAGGAAAAGAGGCGTGACCGTATGGAATACTTCCGCGAAGAGCTGTTCCCCTGCGTATCGCTGACGGCGGTGCAGACCGACAAATTCAAAACCGGCTGTATGACCGCTTATCTTCTCACACAGCTGCACCGCGAAACGGCGGCGGAAAACGCCGTGCTGCCGTATGTGCTGCGCCGCGGCACAAAGTCGCTGCCGGACATGCGCCGCATTTCCGAGCGGCTCGACGCGCTTTACGGCGCGGAGATCGAGCCATCGGTGCGGAAGCTCGGCGAGATCCAGGCCGTCGGCTTCTATGCGGGCTTTGCCGAGGATGCCTTTCTCCCCGGCGAGACGGACGTGCTCGGCGAGGTCATATCCCTGCTCAGCGAGCTGTGGCTATCCCCCGCGACGCGCGGCGGGCAGTTTCTGCCTGCGTACGTCGATTCCGAACGCGAACAGCTCGTCGAGCGCATCGAGCGCGTGAAAAATGACAAGCGCAGCTGGGCCTTCCGGCGCCTGCGGGAGAATATGTGCGCCTATGAGGACTATGCGACCGGCGCTTACGGCACCGCGGACGAGGCCGGGAGTATCCACTATGTGAAGCTCACGAAGCACTATAAGGAGCTTCTGGCCGTCTCCCCCATGGAGATCTTCTACTGCGGCAGCCGTCCGGGAAAGGAAGTGGCGGCTATGCTGCGCGAGGCGTTCGCGCTGCTGCCGCGCGGCGAGATCGACCTGGATCTCGGTACCGATATCCGTATGAACGCCGTGGAGGAAAAGCCCCGGTACTTTACCGAGGAGGACGAGATCTCGCAGGGCGTGCTCGCCGTCGGCTTCCGGCTCGGCGAGTGCATGGATGATCCCGACCCGGCGAAGCTCGCCGTGTTCAACGCCGTGTACGGCGCGGGCGTCACCTCAAAGCTCTTTCAGAATGTCCGCGAAAAGCTCTCGCTCTGCTATTACGCCTTTTCGAGCATCGATACGCTCAAGGGCATTATGGCGGTGCTCTCCGGCATCGAGGTCGATAAGTACGACGAAGCCTTAAGCGAGATCCTCGCTCAGCTCGACGCGGTGCGCGCGGGCGATATCTCGGAGGCCGAGCTCGCCGCGGCGCGGCGCAGCGTGGCGAACGATCTCCGCACCGGCGCGGACAGTCCGTACTATCTTGCCGATTTCTATCTGCGCGAGACCGTGCAGGGGACGGACGCCACGCCCGACGATATCGCGGCGCTTGCCGAGAACGTCACGGCGGAGGATGTCGCCGCCATCGCGCGCGGCGTGGAGCTGGACGCCGTATACTTTCTCCGCGGAGAGGAGGCCGAGACCGAATGAACAAGCACGAATATCCCAATCTCGGCGAAACGCTGTATGAGGAAGTTCTTCCGAACGGGCTTTCCGTTCTCGTCGCGGTCAAGCCGGGCTTTCGCAAAAACGCGGCCTTTTTCGCCACGCGCTACGGCGGGGCGGACCGCCGCTTCAAGGTGAACGGCGAGTGGATCGATACGCCCGCGGGCGTCGCCCATTTCCTCGAGCACAAGATGTTTGATATGCCGGACGGACGCAACGTCCTTTCGGACTTTGCCGCGCTCGGCGCGAGCCCCAACGCCTTCACCGGCACCGGCCACACGGCGTATTATTTCACGGGTTCGGAAAACTTCATGGAAAATCTCCGGCTGCTGCTCACCTACGTTTCCACGCCGTACTATACCGAGGAGAGCGTCGCCAAGGAGCAGGGCATCATCGGTCAGGAGATCTGCATGGGCGAGGACAGCCCCGGCTATGCCGGATATTTCCAGCTTTTGAGCGCACTCTACGACCACCACCCCATCCGCGAGAACATCGCCGCTTCCGTGGAGAGCATCGCGCAGATCACGCCCGAAACGCTCTACCACTGCCACAGCGTCTTTTACCATCCCTCAAACATGGTGCTCTGCTGCGTCGGCGATGTAGACCCCGAGGCGATCGCGGCGGCGGCGCGCGAGATACTGCCGGACACGCCCGGCGAGAAGCCGGAGCGCGACTACGGCGCGCCCGAAACGCTTCTGCCCGCCCGGATGCGCGCCGAGAAAACGATGAGCGTTTCCGCGCCGCAGTTTCTGCTCGGCGTGAAGCTTCCGTATCCCGCGTCCGGCGCGGCGAGAGCGCGGCAGAAGCTCCTTGCGGAGCTTGCCGGCGAGTGTCTGTTCGGCAAGGCCTCGGCCTTTTTCAACGATCTGTATGCCGGCGGACTTCTGAACGGCGACTGCACCGTCGAATACGATTCCTCCGCCGGGACAGCCATGCTGGTCCTCGGCGCGCAGGGCCGCGATCCGGACGCCGTGGCGGAGGCGGTGCACGCGGCCGTGTCCGGCGTTGCGCTGCGCGGACTGGATAAGGACGCGCTCGAACGCTGCCGCCGCGCGAAGTACGGCCAGCTTCTCGGCTCGCTCGATTCCTTCGCTGACTATGCCGTCTCGCTCGCCGAGAGCAAGCTCGACGGCTGGGATGCGCCCGACGCGTTCGCCGTGCTTGAATCCATCACTCTCGCGGAGTGCGAGGCGTTCCTCTGCGAAAATCTCACGCGTGAGCGTCTGGCGCTCTCCGTGATCCGTCCCAACGCCTGATTTTCCGCAGCGAAAGGAGTTTTTCCCATGCCCGAAGCATTTCCCGGCGCGATCATCACGTTTCCCATGCTCGGTGAGAGCTTTTCTCTCAACCCGAGCGGTACATACACGCTCTTCGGCCATACGTTTTACTGGTACGGCGCGATCATCGGTCTCGGCTTTATCCTCGCCGCGCTCTACTGCATGCGGCGCGCGCCGAAGGATTTCGGCATTTCCAAGGACACGCTGACCGACGTTGTGCTCATCGGCCTTCCCACGGCGATCGTCGGCGCGCGGCTGTATTACGTTTTCTGCCACTGGTCGAACTATGTCGGCGACACCGTATGGCAGACGCTCTGGAACTGGTGCAAGATCTGGGAGGGCGGCACGGCCATCCCCGGCGGATTGCTGCTCGCCACGTTCTGCGTGTGGCTGTACGCGCGAAAAAAGAAGATCCCCTTCGGTGCGATCATGGACTGCGTCGTGCTCGGACTGCTCATCGGGCAGATCATCGGGCGCTGGTCCAACTTTATGAACCGCGAGTACATCGGCGAGGTGACGGACATCTTCTGCCGCATGGGACTCACGACCGGCGGCACGACGTACTATGTCCACCCGCTGTTCCTGTATGAATCGCTCTGGAATCTCGTGGGCTTTATTTTCCTTGCCATATGGACGCGGAAGGGAAAACGGCAGTACGACGGTCAGGCGACGCTTCTGTACTTTGTCTGGTACGGCCTCATCCGCTTCCTGCTCGAGCCGCTGCGCACCTCGCCCCTGCTCATTCCCGGCACGGCGCTGCGCGCCTCGCAGGTGATCGGCGGCGGCATGTGCCTCGTCGCGCTTGTGATCCTCGTCGTGCAGAGCCGGAGAGCGCACAGACCGGAGGATCTCTATGTGAACCGCGTCCGCGCGCAGAGCGCCGCGGCAGAAGAAAAGGAAAAAACACCGAACGGATCGGAGGATAAAACCGTCTGATAACCGGGAAATAAAATCTAAAAGGAGGAAACAGAATATGAACTTCAATTTCGATTCTCTTATGGACACCATTTCCAACCTGCGCGAGCGCGGCGCGGAATACGCCAACGCTGCCATGGACAAAACGAAAGACGCCGCCCGTCTCGCCAAGCTCACCGTTTCGCTGACGGGGGAGAAGGACGCGCTGAAGAAGGCGTACATTGAGCTCGGCAAAGCGTACTACGAAGAGCATCACAACGATGCCGAGGGCCTGTATGCGCAGCTCGTTGAGGAAGTGGATGCGGTCAACGCGCGCATCGAAGAGATGCAGGCGGAAATCGACGCACTCAAGGGTTCGTTCCACGTGAGCGAGGACGCGAGCTTTGAGAACGTCGTCGCACAGGACGAGGACGACGGCGACGAGGACATTTCCGTGGAGATCACTGTCGAGGAAGAGCCCGAAGCGCCCGCCCTTCCGGCGCAGCTTAAGGGCGCGTCCCCTTCGTACAAGTTTCCCTCGTCGAAACGGTAGGCAGCAGTGTCCATAAATCTCTCCTTACGTTGCACCTCCACCTTACCGACGAGCCGGCTTACGCGTCCCATAGCGAAATCTGACATTTCCGGCAGGGCACCTTAACTTTTCCTGAAGCTGTCACGGGATGGCACGCCTGTTGGCAAAACCCGGGGCGAATCGCGTACAATAGCCCTTATGGAAAAACGCGCGCACATACT
>OLYM01000654.1_pt1 | contig 13895 bp, 8 predicted proteins | sample 1673691 | NCBI WGS metagenome assembly OLYM01 (sample SAMEA103958123, study PRJEB25191) | human gut metagenome | reverse complement strand
CCTCGATGGTCTTCTCGACGGTCTTCTCCTGCACGACGACCTCGATCATGTTGGACTTGGTGGTCTTCGTATCGTCGCCGAGGGAGTTTTCCACGACGCAGAAATAGTAATACGTGCCGGGGACGGAGGTATCGGCAGCGCAGGTGGTGTTCCCTTCCCGGCTGCGCGAGACGAGCGCGGCGTTTTCATAGCCGCCGTCGGTGCTCATGTACCAGGCGTAGCGGAGCGTCCCGTCATCGGAGGCATAGGCGGAGATGGAGAGCGTGACCGACTCGTCCTGCAGAACAGCCTGATCCTGCGTCAGATTGGTCACGACCGGAGTCGCGGCCTCCTCCGGGCCTTTGGACACGCGCAGGTTGATGACGGTATCCTTTTTGACCATCTGGCCGCCGTCGATGGACTGGAACGTGACCGTGCCCGCGGGCAGGTCGCTGTCGTCGCTGCGGATGCTGCCGTTTTGCAGTCCGGCGTCCGCGATCATCTGCAGCGCCTTGTCCACGTCCTCGCCAACGAGCGTCGGAACCTCGGTCAGCTCGATATCCGGGCCGAGCGAGACGACGAGGGTAACGGTCTGGCCGCTGGTGAGCGGCGTATCGCTGACCGGGTCTGTCTGGATGACATAGCCCTCGGTATAGATATCGTCCTTGCGCTCCTCGATCTGAATGTTCAGGTTCAGGCCGAGGGCGTTCAGCTGCTGCTCGGCGTTCTGCCGCGTGAGATTGACCAGCGGCGGCATTTTCGTCTCGCTGACGCCCGCGGAGACGGTCAGCTTGATGGTGCTGCCGACCTTCGCCTGCTTTTCAGGCAGCGGGGACTGGTCGACGACGACGCCCGCCGCATACTGGCTGCTTTCGACGTAGCCGTCGATCTGAATGACGAAGTCCGGATAATCCTCGGCCCGGATTTGGTCGGCGGTCTGGCCAATGAGCCGCGGGACAGCTGTTTCCTCCGTCTTTCCAAACAGGCCGGAGAAGAAATAATTGTACAGGAAATAGCAGATGACGATCACGGCCAGCGCGATGCAGACGACGCCGGCGATGACCGCGATGCGGCTGCCGCGCCGGGAGGCGTCTTGCTGGGCCTTTTTGTCCTGCTCGAGCTGCTTTTTCTTCGCGACCGCGTCGGCAAGCGCGCCCTTGACCGCGTTCGTGCGGCCCAGCGTCTTGGGCATATAATCGGGGTCGTTCAGCAGGCGCTGCACGTCGATGCTGTCGGCCTCGGCGGTAAAGTCAAAGACGATGTTCGGCTCCTTGCGGAATTCCTCCAGATCGTGGAGCATACGGGTCGCCGAGGGATAGCGGTGCGACAGCTCCGCCGTCATGGCGTGCATGGTGATCTGCTCAAGGCCGAGCGGAATGGAGGGGTTCAGCTCACGCGGCATGGTGGGATGGCCGTTAATGTGTTGAATGGCGACAGAAACGGGCGTATCGCCGTCATACGGCGGGCGGCCCGTCAGCATTTCGTACATGACGACGCCGAGGGAATAGAGGTCGGCACGGCAGTCGACCTGCGCGCCCTTGGCCTGCTCGGGCGAGATATAGTGGACGGAGCCGAGCGCCTCGCGCGTGAGGGTGTTCTGTGCGGAGGAGACGCGGGCAATGCCGAAGTCCGCGACCTTGACGCTGCCGTCCTTCAAAATCATGATATTATGGGGCTTGATGTCACGGTGGACGATGCCGCGGCTGTGCGCGTGCTCAAGTGCCTTGCAGATCTGCGTGGAGAAGTGCAGGGCCTCGCGCCAGTTGAGCGTGCCCTTCTGCTCCATATACTGCTTGAGGGTAATGCCCTCGATCAGCTCCATGACGATGTAGTCGATGTTGTCTGAACGCGACACGTCGTAAACGCTCACGATATTCGGGTGCGAGAGCATGGCGACGGCCTGCGATTCGGCGTGGAAGCGGCGGCGGAACTCTGCATCCTGCGAGAGGTCTTCCTTTAATATTTTAATGGCCACGAGCCGGTTGAGGCGGTGACAGCGGGCCTTGTAGACGTCCGCCATGCCGCCGGAGCCGATCTTTTCAAGGATCTCGTAGCGGTTATCCAACAGCTTTCCGATGTATCGGTCCATCAGGCTCGCTCCTTTCCGAAAAATTTCATCCTATGCGCCCTCCCGTCAGACAGCCGCCAGCGTGACGGTCACGTTGTCGGGTGCGCCGCGGTTCTTGGCGATGTGCAGCAGCCGCTGGCAGCAGTCGCTTTTGCTCAGACCGTGGACGACCTCAAAGAGCATTTCCTGATCGGCCATTTCGTTGGAAAGGCCGTCAGAGCAGAGCAGAATGCACTCGTCGCGGCGCAGGCGGCAGGTGAAGATATCGCCCTCGACCTCCGGCTCGGTGCCGACGGCGCGGGTGATGACGTTTTTGCCGGGGTGGAGCTTGGCCTGTTCCTGCGTCAGCTCTCCGCGCTCGACCATGTAGGCGACCATGGAATGGTCGCGCGTAATGAGGCGCACGTCCTCGCGGGTGAAGTGGTAGGCGCGGCTGTCGCCGACGTTGATGACGACGGCCAGATCGCGGCTGATCCAGGCGGCGACGAGCGTCGTGCCCATGCCGGTAAAATCATCGCTCAGCTGCGACTGCTCATAGACAGCGCTGTTGGACAGCTCCAGTGCGCTGCGGAGCATGGCGGCGGCCTTTTCCGGTGTCATGCCGGGGCGCTGCGTGCGGCGCACCTCGTCCGTGAAGACCTCGACGGCGAGACTGCTGGCAACGTTTCCGGATTTCGCGCCGCCCATGCCGTCGCAGACGATCATGAGCACACGGTCGCGGCCAAACGGCACGATCGCGTAGGAATCCTGATTCTGCTGCCGGATATTGCCCGGATCGGTCAAACCCCAGGTCTGCATGGAGATTCCTCCTTCAGTCAGTTTGATTCATATTTGCGGCGCAGCTGGCCGCAGGAAGCGTCGATATCGCTGCCAAGCGTCCGGCGGAGCGTCGCGGTGACGCCGTTTTCCTCCAGAATGGTCTGGAAGCGGCGGATGGCCTGTCTGGATGAGGTATGCAGGCCGCTTTCGGTGACGTTGTTGAGTGGGATCATATTGACGTGCGCGCCCATTCCGGCCAGCTTCTTTGCCAGCAGCTGCGCCTGCTCCGGGCTGTCGCTCACGCCGTCGATCATGGTATATTCAAAGGAAATGCGCCGCCCGGTCTTCGCGAAGTAGTCGCGGCAGGCAGACAGCAGCGTGTCGACCGGCCAGCGGCGGTTGACGGGCATGATCTTACTGCGCGATTCGTCGTCCGGCGAGTGCAGGGACACGGAAAGCGTCAGCTGCAGATCGCGTTCGGCAAGCTGTTCGATCTTGTCGACGAGGCCGCAGGTGGAAAGGCTGATGTGGCGCATCCCGATGTTCATGCCGTCCGGGCTGTTGACAAGCTCCAGAAAACGCATGACGTTGTCGAAGTTATCCAATGGTTCGCCGATGCCCATCAGGACAATGTTGGAGATCGGCAGGCCGGAATCCAGCTGGGAAAAAAGCACCTGATCAAGAAGCTCCGACGGCTCCAGCCGCCGGACAAGGCCGCCGATGGTCGACGCGCAGAACTTGCAGCCCATCGGGCAGCCGACCTCCGAGGAGATGCAGACGGTGTTGCCGTGGTGGTACTGCATGACGACGGATTCGACGCAGTTGCCGTCGCGCAGCCTCCAGAGATATTTGATCGTCCCGTCAAGCCTGGAGATCTGCTTGCGGGCGACGGTGGGCTTATTGATGAAATAGAGGCTGTCCAGCGTTTCGCGCAGGGGCTTGGAGAGGTTCGTCATGGCCTCGAAGCTGACCGCGCCGCGGTGCAGCCACGCGAAGACCTGCTTTGCGCGGAATTTCGGTTCGCCAAGCGCCGCGAACGCGTCTTGCAGCTCGGCCAGCGTCATGGATTTGATATCCTGTTTCATGCGTGTTTCCTCAGCTTACAGATGAAAAAGCCGTCCGCCGCGTGTTTGTGCGGCAGGAGCGCGGCATAGCCCTCGTTGGGAAGGTCAAGTCCGTCCGGGACTGGGAACGGTTCCAGTGAAAATTCCGGGTGTGCCTGCAAAAACGGCAGGGCGACAGCCTCGTTTTCCTCTTTTCGGACGGTACAGGTGCTGTAAAGGAGTGCGCCGCCGGGCTTTACATAGCGGCTGACGGTTTCCAGAATGGCGCGCTGCACCTCCGGCAGGCGCTCGATGGCGTCCAGCGGCTTATAGCGGATGTCCGGCTTTTTGCGGATGACGCCGAGGCCGGAGCACGGCACGTCGGCGATGACGAGGTCAAACTGCGCTTCGAGCGCGGGGTCAAACTCCGACGCACTGCGCTGTTCGGCCTTCAGGATGGAAATGCCGAGCCGGGCGGCATTTTTTTCGATCAGGGAAATCTTATGCGCGTGCAGGTCGCAGGACAGGATGCTGCCCGTATTTTCCATCTGCATGGCGGCGGCGAAGCTCTTGCCGCCGGGGGCCGCGCAGCAGTCGAGCACGCGCATCCCCGGCCCCGCACCGGAGGCCAGCACGGCCAGCTTTGCGGCGGCGTCCTGCACATAGACCGCGCCGGACTGGAACAGCGGCAGCGATTCGAGATTGCCCGTGCCGGAGACGAGGAAGCAGCCGGGCAGCCACGGGTGCGGCTCACAGGCGATCCTCGCTTCGTCCAGCGCGGCAGCCACCTGCTCTGCAGATGCCTTCAGGGGATTTGCCTGAAGCGCCGTTTTGGGAATGTCGTTGTCGGCGGCGAGGAAGGCTTCGAGCGTTTCCTCGTCCATGGACGCACGCAGGCAGTCGACGAGCGGCTGCGGGTGAGAGTATTTCGTGGCCAGATCGTGCGGCTTTTCCAGCTCGTCCTTTCTGCGGGCAAGGGTGCGCAGCGAACCGTTGACCAGACCGGCGGCGCGTTTGTTCGCATAGGTCTTCGTCTGCTCGACCGCTTCATTGACGGCGGCAGAGACGGGGATCTTATCCAGAAATAAGATCTGATACGCGCCGAGACGCAGGATATCAAGCACGACCGGCTGTAATTTTGTCAGCGGGGACGCTACGGCCTGCGCAAGATAAAAGTCCAGCAGCATCCGGTTCTGCACCACGCCATATAACAGCCTTGCAGCCAGCGCCGCGTCGCGGCGGTCGAGCCGGTCGCGGGCCGTATAGTCCTTCAGCGCGCCGTCGGCCCAGGCGTTCTGCCGCCGCATGGCAATCAGCGCGGACAGCGCCGTCGTTCTTGCGTTCATAGCTACCTCTTATTCAATGGTGATCGGATGTCCCCGGAAATAATCGGGGGCTGGCATACGCTTGCCGCCCTTGGCCTGCAGCTCACGGACAAGAACGGTATTGCCGTCCTGACAGGCGACGAGCAGGCCCTTTTTCGTCAGCGCGACGAGCGAACCTGGGGCTTTCTCCGTTTTTTGATCGGCATATTCCACGCGGTAAATTTTAAATTCCGTGCCGCCAAGCTCCGCCGTGGCGACGGGCCACGGGACAAGGCCGCGCACGTGGTCGACAATGAATCTCGCGGGCTGGTTCCAGTCGATGGGGCTTTCCTCCTTGGACAGCATGGGCGCGTAGGTCGCGCGGGCGCTGTCCTGCGGAATGCGCACGGCTGTTCCGGTTTCAATGGCACGGACGGTATCGGCGCAGAGGGGCGCGGCGAGCTGCGCAAGGCGCGCCATCAGCTCCTCGGAGGTTTCCAGCGGCTGGATTGCCGTTTTGCGGATCTCAATGATATCGCCCTCGTCCATGCCTGCGGAGAGGTACATGGCGGTGACGCCGGCCTCATCGCAGTGGTTCAGGATAGAGCGCTGCACGGGCGCGGAGCCGCGAAGCTGCGGCAGGATGCTGCCGTGCATATTGATCGCGCCGTATTTCGGGATATCCAGAACGGTCTGCGGCAGAATTTTGCCGTAGGCGACGACGACCAGCAGATCGGGCTTCAGCTCCCGCAGCTGCTGCACCGTCTCCTCGTCCCGGAAGGACTGCGGCTGATACACCGGCAGGCCCACAGACTGGGCATATTCCTTGACGGGCGACGGGATGAGCTTCATGCCGCGGTTTTTCGGCGTATCGATCTTGGTATAGACGGCAGCAATGTCAAAGCCGTCCGAATGCAGCTTTTCCAGACACGCCCTTGCAAACTCGGGCGTGCCCATGAAGACGAGTCTCATTCCCCGTCCTCCTCTTCCTCCTGCCGGGTCATCTCCTCCAGCTCCTCCGGCGTGAGCATCCGTTCGGCGATCTCGGTGTACATATGGCCGTCGAGATGGTCGATCTCGTGCAGGAAGCAGCGGGCGACGATATCCTCGCCCTCATATTCGTACCAGTCGCCGTTCCGGTCCTGTGCGCGGACAACAACGTGCTCGGGACGGGTGACGATGCCGTATTTGCCGGGCAGGCTCAGACAGCCCTCCACGCCGGTCTGCGTTTCCTCGCTGACCTCGACGACCTCGGGGTTCACAAGCTCTACGTCTTCCTCGCCGGTATCGACGACGCAGAGCCTGCGCATCACGCCGACCTGCGGCCCGGCAAGGCCCACGCCGTTCGCGTTGTGCATCGTCTCGATCATGTCCTCGATCAAAATCGCAAGCTTCTGGTCAAACCTTGTGACAGGACGGCAGACCTTCGTCAGAATGGGGTCGCCCACCGTCACGATCTTTCTCAGTGCCATAGTATTCTCTGCTCCTTTTCGTGAAGGGTCCAATTTGATTTATTTTATCACGCTTTCCCGCACTTCTCAAGTCAAAAATCGGCGAATATGCGCACGAATGGAAAATCCCCGGCCCTGTCCGCGTCTGGACAGGGCCGGGGGCACATCATAGCAGCTTATATCCGCGTGAGATCCGAACCATCACGCGGAGATATGACCAGAATCGTGCGCGTCTTCGTCAGGCTGTCTGCGCCGTGCGCAGACGGCGGCAGCAGCGAATGAAATAGAGGATCTCCGCCGCGGCAGTGATCGTCCACGAGAAGATGTAGAGCAGATACAAAGACGGAATGGTGTGGAAATGCGCGAAGATCGTATAGACCCAGATCACGCGGAACACGCATGAGCCCATGATCACAATCACCGTCGGCACAAAGCTGCGGCCAAGGCCGCGGCAGGCAGCGATGGTGCAGTCCATGAAGGCGCTGACGCAGTAGGAGAAGCACATGATCCGCATCCGCTCCATGCCTGCGGCGACGACGTCCGCGTCGTTTGTGAAGATGTACAGAAACGGTTCGCCGCACAGAAGAAACGCCGCGCCGAGAACCGCCGCGATCGCGAACGAATAGCCGAGGCTGATGTAATAGCTCTTCATCATCCGGTCCTTTTTCCCTGCGCCCCAGTTCTGGCCCATGAAGGTCGAGCAGGCGGTATAGAACGCGGCCATGACATTATAAATCACGTTGTCCACGTTGACCGCGGCGGAGTTGCCGGAAACGACGGTCGAATCAAACGAGTTGATGCCGACCTGAATGAACAGATTCGCGACCGCAAAGATCATATGCTGGATCCCCGCCGGGACGCCGAGGCCGAGAATGCGCCCGACCTCGCTGCCATGCAGGCGCAGAAGCTTCCACTCCACGCGGCAGCTGTCTGTCAGCCGCGTCATGTGCAGAAGCACCAGAACCGCCGACAGATACTGTGAGATGATGCTTGCCAGCGCCACGCCGTCGGCGGCCATTTTGCAGACGATGACGAAGAACAGGTTCAGGATCACATTCAGGATGCCTGCCGCCGTCAGATAGGCCAGGGGCCGCTTCGTGTCGCCGCTGGCGCTCAGGACGGCGTTGCCGAAGTTGAAAATGCCGAGCGCCGGCATACCGAGCGCGTAAATGCGGAAATAGAGCACCGCGCCGGGCAGCAGATCGTCCTTCGTCTTCAGCAGCTCCAGCATCGGCGCGGCCAGGAAAAAGCACAAAACCGCGATCACGAGGCCGGACAGCGTACACAAGATCAGCGCCGTGTGGACGCAATTTCGCGTGTCTTCTTCCTGACGTGCGCCGAGATACTGCGCCACGCGGACATTGACGCCGTTGGACAGGCCGATGAGAAAGCCCGTAAACAGCGTGACGAGCGTTGACGTAGAGCCGACGGAGCCGAGCGCTGTCGCGCTGGAAAATTTCCCGACAACAGCGACGTCCGCCATGTTGAACAGCACCTGCAAAAGCTGTGAGAAGATCAGCGGGACACTGAACAGCAGGATATTTTTGTATAGTGGCCCTTCGGTCATCTGGATACCGCCCGCACGGGCGGAACGCGATCTTGCCATAACGACAGTTCCTCTTTTTCGTATCATTTGCCGCAAAAGCTTCCCTATTATAGAGACTTTCCCCCTGCGCGTCAAGCGGGATCGCGCTATTCTTTCTGTGCCGCACCGGCACGGGAGCTTCCCGGACTCCTCTGCGTCATTTTCCCTGAAAATGCACCTCTCCACGGCAGGAGAAGGCCGGGAGTTTGGGGCAAGCGAACTGTGCCCCCGCTTTCCAGCAGGGGCACGAGTGGTTTTATTCGGATTCGGACGGGGCCTCGGTCTGCTCGGGCGGTTCTTCCGCCTCGCTGCCGTCCGTCAGCCTTTTGCTGTCGGCGTTGACGTAGGCCATGAACTCGTCGCCCGTGATGGTCTCCTTGCTCAGCAGGTACATCGCGATCTCGTCAAGAAGCGAACGGTGCTCGACAAGAAGCTTTTTCGCGTCCGCGTAGCAGTCCATGAGCAGCTTGTGGATCTCTTCGTCCGCCGCGGAGGACGTAGAGTCGGCGCAGTTCATCATCGTGCTGCCGTCGAGATACGGATTCGAGACGGTCGACAGCGCCATGAGGCCGAGCTTGTCGCTCATGCCGTACTGTGTGACCATCTTGCGGGCCAGCTCCGTCGCACGCTCAATGTCGTTCGACGCGCCGGTCGTGGCGATGCCGAAGACGACCTGCTCGGCGGCGCGGCCGCCCAGCATGGTCTGGAGTTCGACGATAAGCTCTTCCCTGCTGGACAGGAACTTTTCCTCCTCCGGCATCTGCATGGTATAGCCCAGCGCGCCGGAGGTGTGCGGGACGATGGTGATCTTGGAGACGGGCTGTGAGTGTTTCTGCAGCGCGGCAACCAGCGCATGGCCAACCTCATGATAGGACACGATGCGCTTTTCGGTGTCGGTCAGGACGGTGCCCTTCTTCTCCGTGCCCGCGATGACAAGTTCAAAGGACGTCAGCAGATCCTGCTGGTTGACAGCCTTGCGCCCCATGCGCACGGCGCGCAGCGCCGCCTCGTTGACGAGGTTGGCAAGGTCTGCACCGACCGCGCCCGCAGTCGCCTGCGCGATCTTGTGCAGGTCGACGTCCTCGGCCAGCTTGATATTTTTTGTGTGGACGCGCAGCGTCTGGTAGCGTCCGGCGAGATTGGGCCGGTCAACGATGATGCGGCGGTCAAAGCGGCCCGCGCGCAGCAGCGCCTTATCGAGGATCTCAGGCCGGTTCGTCGCAGCAAAGATCACGACGCCCTTGCTCGAATCAAAGCCGTCGATCTCGGCCAGCAGCTGGTTGAGCGTCTGCTCACGCTCGTCGTTGCCGCCGAATTTGGAGTCTCGCGTGCGGCCGATGGCGTCGATCTCATCAATAAAGATGATAGCCGGGGCGACCTTCGCCGCCTGCTGGAACAGATCGCGCACGCGGCTTGCGCCGACGCCGACGAACATTTCCACGAAATCGGAGCCGGAAATGGAGAAGAACGGAACGCTTGCCTCGCCCGCGACGGCCTTGGCCAGAAGCGTCTTGCCGGTGCCCGGAGGGCCGACCAGCAGCGCGCCCTTCGGGAGCTTCGCGCCGATGGCGGCGTATTTCTGCGGGTTATGCAGGAAATCGATGATCTCCACGAGCGATTCCTTGGCCTCGTCCTGTCCGGCAACGTCCGCAAACGTGACGCCGGTGGACTTTTCCATATAGACCTTGGCCTTGCTCTCGCCGATGCCGCCGATGCCGCCGATGCCGCCGCCCATTTTCTTCGACAGGCTGCGCATCAGCAGGCTGAGCAGCGCATACATGATGATGACCGGCAGCAGCCATGTGACGACAAAGGTCACGATGGGGCTGGCCTGCTCGACGATCTCGGTGTTGTATTCCACGCCCTGCGCGTCGAGCCGGTCCTTCAGATCGTCATTCGAAACGTTGGGGATATAGCCGGTGTAGTACAGCCGCTGCTGCGACGACGGCTTCTTGGCCTCGTCGCGCGTCAGGATGACCATGCGGTCGGACTGGAACTCCAGCTCGGCGATCTCGTCCTTGTCGAGATACGTCTGGAACTCGTTATAGGTGATCTCCGACAGATACGCGTTGGCAATGGTCGTATAGAGCGAATTGATAAGCAGCGTCGCGATCAGCGCCGCGACCATCAGGAATATGATCCGTCTGCCCTGCCGTCCATCGTCGCCGTTCTGCGGCTTATTGTCCTGCGGTTTTTTGTTTTTGGGGTCGTTATTCAAGAAACGCACCTTCCTTCTGTGAAAACGTGGGAAGTTTTAGTAGGGAATTTTCTGTTACAAATCTTATCACACTCGCCTCGCATTTACAAGGAAGAACCTGCACCGGCAGGTAAATTTTCTGTGAATTGTGAGATTGGGATTGAGGTTTCCGAAAGAAGCTGTTATACTATATTGTGAATTATTATGATAAGCTGGAGAAACTATGGAACAGAAAAAATGGAACCGGAACGACCGCCGCCCGCCTGCCCGCCGTGCGCAGGAGCCTGCGGAGGCCGCCGAAAATATGCTGGAGGGCCGCAACGCCGTACAGGAGGCGCTTGCCGCAGGCCGTCCCATCGACAAGCTTTACATCGCCGCCGGAGAAACCGACCGCGCCCTTGCACGGCTGGCCTCCATGGCAAGGGAAGCAGGAGCCGCTGTCGTGGAAACCGACCGGCGCAAGCTCGACCAGCTTTCGGCCACGGGCGCGCATCAGGGCGTCATTGCCATGGTCGCGGCGCACGCCTATGCAACGGTCGATGAAATTCTCGAAAACGCGAAAAGCCGGGGCGAAGCCCCGCTGATCGTCATCTGCGACGAGCTTTCCGACCCGCACAATCTGGGCGCGATCATCCGCACGGCAGAGTGCGCGGGCGCGCATGGCGTGATCATCCCAAAGCGCCGCAGCGTCGGTCTGACCGCCGTTGTGGGCAAAGCCTCTGCGGGCGCGCTGGAATATCTGCCGGTGGCGCGCGTGGCCAATCTGGTCAGCGCCATCCATGATCTGCAAAAGGCCGGGGTCTGGGTCTTCGGTACAGCGGCAGACGGCAATACGGCGCTCTATCAGGCCGATCTCAAGGGTCCGGCAGCCATCGTCATCGGAAACGAGGGCGACGGCATGAGCCGCCTTGTCGCCGAAGCGTGCGACTTTAAAGTCAGTATTCCCATGCGCGGCCGCATTTCATCCCTCAACGCATCGAACGCCGCCGCAATTTTATTGTATGAGGCCGTCCGGCAGCGGGGGTAATTTCCCGTTTCTGGATCTCTGTGGGCCGGGTACGGCGGTTTGTAGGGCCGATGCCCACATCGGCCCGTGAGGCAGCCACGACTTTGCCGAAGAGTTCCGTAAAAGCGGCCCATCCTGCCGGGCCGATGTGGGCATCGGCCCCTACAAAGCGAGTATGGTAGATTCACAAAACATGGAGCACACTATGGAACCAACCAGGCGTCCTGAGGACGAAGTACAACTGAACAAGACGCCTGCGGAGCAGGAGGAGCCGGAATACTCGCTTGAGGAGATCATGAACGAGTTCGGCGGCTGGACGAAGCGCGAGGAGCAGGCCGCAGAGCCCGGCGAGACTGTCCGGCTTGCTTCGCCAGCCGGACGTGCGCCCGATGCTCCTGCGTCCGAGGAGGACGAGGAGCCTGCCGACACCATCCGCTTTGCGCCCGTCCACACAAAGACAGAGTCTGAGCCGGAGCGCCCCGCCGTCTGGACCTATCAGGGTGAACCGGATCCGGAGCCAGCCGCAGCTGACCCCAGAGAAGCGCGTGAACGCGCCCGTGCCGAGCGCCGGGAAAGGCGGCAGGCCGAGAAGCGCCGCCGTCAGCTCGAACGCTTCCAGAAGAAGGAGGCCCGCAAAAAGCGTGCCGCCGAGCAGCCTGAGCACGTCTTTTCTTCCCTGGAGGCTGCATACCAGTTCTATTCCGCCGCCTCCAGCGTCCGGCTGCGGCTGCTGCTGAGCGTACTGACGTGTCTGGCGTCGATTCTGCTGCTGGTTCTGTCGGCATCCTCTGTGATCGGGGATTTCAGCGGCTATTCTCGCGTGTTTTCCGCGATCATGCTGGGGCTTCTGCTTGCGCAGGCGCTTCTGAGCTATGATATCTGCCTGTCCGGCGTAATGCAGGCGCTGCGTCTGCGGTTCGATCAGACCAGTATGCTGTTTGTGGTGCTCTGTGTCGTGATCGTCGATGCTTTTTTTGCTGTCATGCAGGGCAGAACGCCGTTCTGCACGGTCGCGTCGGTCCTGCTGCTGCTTGCCCTCTGGGGCCGGAGCTTATTATATGAGGCGCGGCGCAGGTCGCTGCGCGCGGCAGGCAACATGGAAGAGCCTGTCGCCGCCGTGCGGGAGGAAAAGGCGTGGCACGGCTACGACTGCATCTTCCGTGCGCCGGGCGACGCGGCACAGTTTGCCATCCAGCTGGAAATGCCGGACGCGGGCAGCCGCATCATGCGCGTCTATGCCCCTGTCATGACGGCGGTGACGCTCGTGCTGTCCATTCTGACCGCGATGCGCGGCGGAAAGAGCTTTCTCTGGTCGTGGACAGCCATGCTGCTGGCGGGCTTCCCCGCAGGCGTGCTCATTGCCTACGCCAAACCGTTTTCCACGTTTGCGAAAAAGCTGTACCGCGTCGGCGCAGCCGTCGCTGGCTGGCAGGGCGCACGGATCTTGTCCGGTGAGGCCGGACTGATCATTGAGGACGCCGACCTGTTCCCGCCGCAGAACGTAACGCAGGGCGGCATGAAGCTCTACGGCAGCCGCCCCGCGCCCATGGTCATCGGCTATGCCAACGCCGTCGTACAGACGGCGGGCAGCGGTCTTGTCCCGCTGTTCGAGCAGATGATGCACGACCAGAACGGCAGGCGCTATACCGTCGACAGCTTCCGCCGGTACGAAAGCGGCGGCCTCGGCGCGACGATCCGGGGCGACGTCGTGCTCATGGGCTCCATCGCGTTCATGAAGCTCATGCGTGTGCGCGTGCCGGAGGGGACGCGGCTGAAGCAGGCAGTCTATCTGTCCGTCAACGGCGAGCTTACCGCCGTCTTCGCCCTCAACTACGCTCCGGCGGAATCCGTCCGGGCCGGTCTTGCCTCCGTTCTGCGCGCAGGCGCGCTCGTGCCGGTGCTGGCCACGCGCGATTTTATGATCACGCCGCAGTTTTTAAAGCAGCGCTACAAGATCCCGCCCGAGCACATTGAATTCCCCATCGTGGAGGAGCGCGCGGCCCTTTCCGAGCCGGAGACTGTACGCAGCGGAACGCAGGGCGCGCTCATGGCCCGCAGCAGCTTTGCAAGCTTCGCCGGGAGCGTTGTCGCGGCGCGGGGACTGCGGAGCACGGCGATTTTGTGCATCTGCATTGCCCTTGTGGGAAGCATCCTCGGCGCGGGGCTGATGTTTGTGCTGACATTCCTCGGCGCAGACCTCGCCGCGTCGTGCTGGAACCTGTTTTTGTACACGGCTTTGTGGCTCCTTCCGGGGCTTCTGGCCGGACTTTTGGCGGGCCGCGCATAGCCGCGCGTGAAAAATCGCAGATTTTCATGGGATTTGACAAGATTCTAATTGCAATCCTATGAGGATTCGTATATAATGGAATTTAAGAGTCGGCGAAATGAGAACTGCCGAGGGACGGAGCGCGCCGTCTTGCGCCCCGTCTGGAGAAAGGAGTAATTTTTACTATGGGCTATACTGCCAATGACATTCGCAACATCTGCCTGCTTGGCCACGGCG
>OLYM01000644.1_pt1 | contig 13958 bp, 5 predicted proteins | sample 1673691 | NCBI WGS metagenome assembly OLYM01 (sample SAMEA103958123, study PRJEB25191) | human gut metagenome | reverse complement strand
CTGCTCCAGCCAGGCCTCGGTCCAGACGCCGTTGTCCAGCATCCAGTCCACGGTCTCGTCGGTGAAGGAGAGGGTCTCCTCCATGTAGATGACGGGGTCGCCGTCCAGGCGCATGACCTGGGCCTCCGTGATGTTCATGAAGGGTCCCTCGGCGGCGATGCTGTCCACCAGGTCGTCCTTGTCGGACTCGCTGAGGGTGCCGTCATAGGCCTGGGAGACCTGGGCGTTGACGTTGACGGTGTAGTCGGAGTCCGCCGTCTCCCGATAGTAGACGGAGAGGGGATCGGTGTTGGGCTCCGCCACCCAGTCCGCCTTGAGGAAGCTGACCTTCAGGCTGGAGTTGCTGGCGGATTCCAGCTCCAGGGCGCCGGTGTCCACCGCTGGAAGCTCGGGGTAGTCCACGCTGGGCGCGCTGCCGCAGCCTGCCAGAAGGCCCAGGCACAGCGCCAGCAGCAGGGAAAGGCACTTTTTCATCATGGAAGTTCTCCTTTGTGTTTTTTGCCGGGGACGGGCCGCCCCGGGGAGGGGGGTCAGCACTTTTCAAAAACCGTGGCGGTGCCCATGCCGCCGCCGATGCAGAGGGTGGCCATGCCCCGCTTGGCCTCGGGCCGCTTGGCCATCTCATAGAGCAGGGTCACGATGATCCGGGCGCCGGAGCAGCCGATGGGATGCCCCAGGGCGATGGCTCCGCCGTTGACGTTGAGCTTGGCGTCGTCCAGCCCCAGCTCCCGGGCCACGGCCACGGACTGGGCGGCAAAGGCCTCGTTGGCCTCCACCAGGTCGATGTCCTCGATCTTCAGGCCGGCCTTGCTCATGGCCTGACGGGAGGCGGGCACGGGGCCCACGCCCATGATCTTGGGATCCACGCCGCCCTGGCCCCAGCCGATGAGCTTGGCCATGGGCTTCAGACCGTACTTCTCCACAGCCTCGCCGGAAGCCAGCACGATGGCGGCAGCGCCGTCGTTGATACCGGAGGCGTTGGCAGCGGTGACGCGGGGCTGGCCCTTGTCAGCGGCATCCTGGATGCCGGTGGGCTCGAAGGTGTTCACCACCTGGGGATTGGGGGACTCGGGGCTGACGGGGAAGGCGCCGCGCAGCTTGGCAATGCCTTCCTTGGTGACGCCGGCCTTGGGATACTCATCCTTGGCGAAGGGGACCATTTCCTTCTTGACCTTGACCATCACGGGGACGATCTCGTCGTCGAAGCGGCCGGCCTTCTGGGCGGCCTCGGTCTTCTGCTGGGAAGCGGCGGCGAAGGCGTCCTGCTCCTCGCGGGTGATGCCCCAGATATCGTTGATGTTCTCGGCGGTGGTGCCCATGTGATAGTTGTTATAGGCGTCCCACAGGCCGTCCTTGATCATGGTGTCCACCAGCTTCTTGTCGCCCATGCGAGCGCCCCAGCGGGCGTCCATGGAGGCAAAGGGAGCGGCGCTCATGTTCTCGGTACCGCCGCAGACCACCACGTCGGAATCGCCGGCCAGGATGGAGCGGGCGCCCTCGATGACAGACTTCATGCCGGAGCCGCAGACCATGCCCACGGTGTAAGCGGGAACGGAATAGGGGATACCGGCCTTGATGGCCACCTGGCGGGCAACGTTCTGGCCCTGGGCAGCGGTCAGGATGCAGCCGAACATAACCTCATCCACGTTTTCGGGGGCGATATTGGCACGCTTGAGGGCCTCCTTCACCACCACGGCGCCCATCTCGGCGGCGGGGGTGTTCTTCAGGGAACCACCGAAGGAGCCGATAGCGGTACGGCAGCAATTGACGACATACAGATCTTTCATGATGGAATTTTCCTCCTACATTTGGTTTTGGGGTTCTACTCTGTACCTATATCGTAGTCATTTTCGGTCGAATAGTCAACCCCCAGAATTGCTCCGCGCTGAAAAATCGTAGGACTGAACAGGAAATAACCCGGTTCGTTTGTTAGTTTGACTAAAAATTAACAAACTGTTTTCCTCAGGAGAGAGCCGAACGGGCCTCCTGGAGCCTGGTATAAAAGGCGCCGGGGTCCAGCTTGTTGAACAGGCGGGTGTTGTATTCCACCTTTGCGTCGGCCACGGCGGCCTTGATTTGCGTTTCAAACAGGGCATTGACCACGGCGGACTGGTCCAGCTCCTTGCCCACGGCCACATACAGGGCGCTGCCGGTGTCGATGACATCGCTGACCTGGCCGGGCTCCAGCGCCGACACGGCGGCGGCCAGGGTCTCGCCCATGTCCCCGGCGGAGGCTGTGACGCCGGCCTCCGTCACGTCCTCCATGCCCAGCTGGCCCGCCAGGTCCAGATATGCGGCGGTAACGTCCTGGGCGTCCCGCAGCTGCTGGGCAAAGCTCTCGGCCGCCAGGCGGGTGTTGTCGTCATCCTGGCCGTCCAGGGGCCAGTACAGCAGCAGACTGGTGGCATAGCCCTTCTGCCGGGCCAGGGCGTCAATGTCCTCCTGGGCAGGGTACAGAGCGCTGCCGGGGGTACAGAACGCCTGACGCACCCCGGCATACAGGTAATAGCCCCGGCTGATGGCGTCGAACATGGCCTCCGACACGCCCATGCCCTGGATCTGCTTGCTGTAGGCCTCCTGGCTGCCGTAATAGGTGATATACTGCTGGCGCTGGTTTTCCAGGGCCTCCCGGTCGGCGTCGGACAGGGTCACATTCCCCCGCTTGGCCCACTGGCGAACCACGGCGTACAGCTTCACGGTCTCCAGGGCGTCCTGCTTGGCATAGGCCCCGTAGGTCATCCCCTCGGACAGCTCCGCGTCAAAGTCAAGGTCCTGAACGTTGTACGCCAGATACTCGCAGTCATAGGCCAGCCAATACAGATACTCCTCGGCGTCAATGGTCTCTCCGTTGACGGTCAGCAGTTCGGCGTCGGGCCGGATGCCGCTGGCCTGATAGAACAGGCCGTCGGTGCGGTGGCCGTTGGTAAGGATACCGCTGGCGGAAATGCCCACCACCAGCAGTGCGGACAGGACCACCGAGGCGGCCAGACGGATCCATGCTTTTTTCATAAGTTATCTCCTTCCCGGGCAGCTTTGCCCAGCTCTTCTTTTTTCAGCCGCAGCTCCTCCGTCAGCTTCCCGGCAGCGGAGAGGGCGTCCTCCCCGGGGGCCAGGTGCAGCCGGAGCCGGGGAGGCTCCCCGGCGGACAGACGCAGGCGATTGCGGTAGCCGGGCATGGAGCACACGGCCATCAGGCTGGGTACGTCCACGCGGCTGTCAAAGGTGAAGGCCACCACACCGGCCCTCTGGGTGATATCGGTGATGAACACCTCGGCGGCGGCAGCCCGCAGCAGGGCCACGTCCAGCAGGGCCATCACCGGCTTGGGCGGGTCGCCGTAGCGGTCCGTCAGCTCGTCCACCAGGTCCGACGCCTCCTCCGTGGTGCGGATGGCCGCCATGCGGCGGTACAGGTCCATGCGCTGGTGGGCGGAGGGCACATACCGCTCCGGAATGTGGGCGGAGGTGGCCAGGTCCGCCGAGCAGTCGGGGCGGATGTCCTTTCCCCTCCCCTGCTGCTCCAGCACCGCGTCGTTCAGCAGCCGCAGATACATGTCGTAGCCCACACTCATCAGATAGCCGGACTGCTCCGGGCCCAGCAGGTTCCCCGCCCCGCGGATCTCCAGGTCCCGCATGGCAATGCGGAAGCCGGAGCCGAAGGCCACATACTCCCGGATGGCGGACAGGCGCTTGCCGGCCACCTCCGTCAGCACCTTGCCGGGGCGATAGGTCAGATAGGCATACGCCCGGCGGGCGCTGCGGCCGATGCGGCCCCGGATCTGGTGCAGCTGGGACAGGCCCAGCCGGTCCGCGTCCTCGATGATCAGGGTGTTGACGTTGGGGATATCGATGCCGGTCTCGATGATGGTGGTGCACACCAGCACCTGGATCTCGCCGTCGGCCATCTGCTGCATGACGGAGCTCAGCTCCCGCTCGGCCATTTTGCCGTGGGCAATGCCGATGGCCGCATCCTCCCCCAGCCACTGCCGCAGGCGTCCGGCGGTGGACTCGATGTTCTCCACCCGGTTGTGCAGGTAATATACCTGGCCGCCCCGGCTCAGCTCCCGGCGGATGGCCTCGGCAATGACGGGCCACTCGTGCTCCATCACATAGGTCTGCACCGGCTGGCGGTCGTGGGGCGGCTCCTCGATGGTGCTCATGTCCCGGATGCCGGACAGGGCCATATTCAGAGTCCGGGGAATGGGGGTGGCGGACAGGGTCAGGGTGTCCACCTGCCGGGCCCGCTCCCGGAGCTTTTCCTTGTGGGTAACGCCGAAGCGCTGCTCCTCGTCGATGACCAGCAGCCCCAGGTCGTGAAATTGCAGGTCCTTCTGCAGAAGCTTGTGGGTGCCGATCAGCAGGTCCACCTTTCCCGCCTGGGTTCGGGCCAGAATGTCCCGCACCTGGGCGGGGGTCCGGAACCGGGAGAGCACCTCGATGTTCACCGGGAAGGACCGGAACCGGTTCACCGCCGTGGCATAGTGCTGCTGGGCCAGGACGGTGGTGGGCACCAGAATGGCGGCCTGCTTGCCGTCCAGAATGCACTTCATCACCGCCCGCAGGGCCACCTCGGTCTTGCCGTAGCCCACGTCGCCGCACAGCAGCCGGTCCATGGGCCGGGGCTGCTCCATATCGGCCTTGATGTCCCGGATGGCCTGGAGCTGGTCGTCGGTCTCCGTGTAGGGGAAGGCGTCCTCAAACTCCTGCTGCCAGGGGCTGTCCGGCGAGAAGGCATGGCCTGCCAGCCGCTGGCGCTGGGCATACAGCCGGATCAGGCCCTCGGCCAGATCCTTGGCGGCGGCCTTGGCCTTGCGGGTGGTCTTGGCCCACTCGGTGCCCCCCAGCTTATTGAGCTTGGTGCGCTCGTTGTCCTCGCCGGGGCCGATGTACTTGCTGACCAGGTCCAGAGACGTGGCCGGAACGTACAGCACGTCCTGCCCGGCGTAGGCGATCTTGATATAGTCCTTTTCCACCCCGTCCACCGGCATGCGCAGCATGGCCACGAACCGGCCGATGCCGTGATGGGCGTGGACCACCAGGTCCCCGGGGGTCAGGTCCGTGTAGGACTGGAGCTTCTGCTGATTGCTGTCCCGCCTGGGCCGGGGCTTTTTGGCCCGGCCGGACAGGGGCGTGGTCAGCTGCCCCTCCGTCAGCACCGCCAGCCGCCCCTCCGGATATTCGCACCCGGCGGACAGGGCTCCCACGGCAATGAGCACCGTGCCCTTTTCCGGGGACTTTTCCCCGGACAGGTCCACGGCGGCGGGGATTTTCCGGTCCGCCAGCATCCGGCGGAGGTTCCGGGCCCGGACCTCGCCGCCGCACAGCACCATCACCCGGTAACCCGACGTGAGATAGTGGGTCAGGTCCGTGCAGGCCAGCTCCAGGGAGCCGCCGTAGCTGGACAGCTGCTTGGCCGTCAGCTGGAGAAGGTCCCGGGGCTGCAGCAGCTGCCGCCCGGTGGTGAGACCGTCCAGCTGCACCACCGGATGCTTTTCCAGCCCCAGGGCCAGCTCCGGCTCCGAGGCGGCAAAATCCGCCAGCTCACCGGCCAGAAAGCCCGCCTCCATTCCGGCGGACACGTCCTCCTTCAGCTGCCACAGCCAGCCCCGCAGGGCCTCCGCTGTGCGGCCGCTGTCCTCCACGCAGATCAGAGCATCCGCGGGCAGATAGTCCAGGGCGGTGGTCTTTTCCGGGTACACCGCCGCCATGCAGCGGTCCGCGCCGTTGGGGGTGACCCCCTGGCGCAGCAGGGCGGCATCGGCGGTCAGCAGGTCCCGCAGGGCCTGGGTGCCCTGCCTCCGGGCAAGGCGCTTTACTGCGGCCTCCAGCCGGGCGGCGGCGTCCTCCGCCGTATGCTCCTCCCAGCCGGGCAATACCTCCGCCGCCGGAAGCAGCAGCGCCTCCCGGCGGTTTTCCACCCGGCGCTGGGTGGCGGCGTCAAATATGCCCAGGGAGTCGATCTCGTCGTCGAAAAATTCGCAGCGCACCGGCTGCTCCATGCCCGGGGAGAACACGTCCAGGATGCCGCCCCGCAGGGCAAACTGTCCCGGGCCCTCCACCTGGTCGCAGCGGGTATATCCGGCTCCGGCCAGCCGCCGGGTCAGGGCGTTCAGATCCCACTGCTGGCCCACGGCCAGGGTCAGTGCCGTCCGCTCCAGAACCCGGGGCGGGATGCACCGCTGCACCAGCGCGTCCGGGGTAGTGACCACCACGGGGCTGTCCGCCAGGCGGTACAGGGCCGCCAGCCGCTGGTTTTCCCACTGGCGGCTGGACTCCATAGGCCGCCACTGAAGCTCCCGGGCCGGGAGCACCAGGGGCGTCTCCCCGGTGAGCACGGCCAGGTCACCGGCCTGGCGCCGGGCCTCCCGTTCGTCGGCACACAGCACCCACAGGGGCCGTCCGCTGTCCCGGTGCAGGGCCGCCTCCACCTGGGCCCGGTGGACCGGTCCCACGCCGGTGACCAGCACCGGCGAAACGCCGCCGCGCACATCCTCTGTCAGCTGCCGCACCTCCGTCAGGTGCAGCAATTCCTTTACCAGCGCCTTCACCGGGCACCTCCCTTCGTTTTCCCCCAACGCATCCGGGGGCGTATACGGTAAGTATACGCCCCGAAGCTGTAATTTAACTTAAATTTTGTCCGTCCGCCGCCTGTCGGGGGCGGGAACCCTTCTATGCTTATGCGCTCTTTCCGGATTTCTTCTCCCGGGTAAAGACCTCTGCCGTGATCAGCGCCGTCAGCGGGATGGACAGGATCACGCCCACACTGCTGGCTACGCCGCTGACCACCTCCAGGGATACATAGGCCGAGCTCAGCAGCTGCCGGGGGGACAGCCCCAGAGAATACAGGTACAGGATCAGGGTAAAGCCGCTGCCCAGAAACGCCAGGATCAGGGTGTTGGTCATGGTGCCCACCATGTCCCGGCCGATGTTCATGCCGGAGCGGAACAGCTCCCTCCGGGACAGCTCCGGATTGGCGGCGTGGACCTCCGACAGGGAGGAGGCAATGCCCATGGTCACGTCCATCACCGCGCCTAGGGCGCTGATGACGATGCCGCCCACCAGCAGGCCCCGCAGACCGATGGGCGTGCCGGTCTGCCGCAGCTGCAGCAGGGGCTCCACGTCGTCGATGCGCAGGCCGTCGATGCGGGTCAGTCCCTGGGCCAGCAGGCCGAACAGCAGGGCCAGGGCGGTGCCCGCCACTGCGCCCAGCATGGCGCACACGGTCTTTTTCCGGACGCCGCCTACGATGGTCAGGCTTACCACCGCCACATAGGCGCAGACGATAAACGTCATCAGCAGCGTGTTGGCCCCCTTCATCAGGGACGGCAGCAGCACGCCGAACAGGCACACCAGCGTCACCGCCAGGGCCACCAGGGATTTGATCCCCGTCCGGCCGCCCACGGCCACCGCTGCCGCGATGAACAGCACCAGCACGATGCAAAGGGGCAGCAGACGGTCGAATTCATACACCGTGGCATTGACGGTGCCGTCGGAATAGGTGGAGATCAGGATGGTGGCCCGGTCCCCGACCTTCAGCGGCCCGCCATACAGGGGCCCCACATAGTTATATACCTGCATCTGCTGGCCCTTATAGTCGCCGGAGCGGACGGTGACCAGCAGCAGCTGCTCGCCGCGATAACCGTTGTCGGAGGCAGGGTCCTTCTCCGTGGAATCGGAGAGGATCTGGTCCACGGAGGCGCTTTCGTAATCCGCGCGGTTCTCTGGCTCGTCGGACTGCACCGGCACGGGAGCCGCCAGCAGCCGCGCCGCCAGCAGCACCGCCAGCGCCGCCGCCAGCACGATGCACGTCCATTTATTCTCCCGAATCCAGGCGGCAGGGCCGGGCCCCTTCGTTTTTTTCTTCATATATACCGGTCCTTTCGGCAATTGGTGACACCAGCATAGCAAGTTGCGCCCCCCTTGTCAAGCAGGGCTTTGTGCAATCATCCATGCCTTGTGCACATATTAGCAAAATTTGTGTCAAATCTGCAAATAAAACTGGAAACTGACAGAAGCGTATGTTACAATGAAAATACCTGTGGGGCGGGAAGCTCCGGGAGAAATTAAAGGAGGTAATAGCTTGATGAAAACACCTGTTCGCACCAGACTTCTGTCTGCGCTGCTGTCACTGGTCATGCTGGTTTCCCTGCTGCCGGTGTCGGTATTCGCGGCAGAGCCTGCGTCCGGGACCTGGGAAAAGGTCACCGAGGCACAGGAGGACTGGTCCGGTCAATACCTGATCGTCTATGAAAAGGGCAGCCTGATCATGGACGGCTCCCTGTCCGCCCTGGACAAGGAGGGCAACAAGGTGGACGTGACCATCACCGACGGCAAGATCGTTGGTGATTACGCCAAGTACGCGTTCACCATCGCGCCCATGACCGGCGGCTGGTCCGTGCAGTCCGCCAGCGGAAAGTACATCTCCGGCAAGTCCGGCAAGAACAAGATCATCACCGGCTCCACTCCGGAGCTCAACACCATCACCTTCGCTGATGGTAATGTGAAGATCGCCAGCAACAACACCACGCTGCAGTATAACGCAGCCGCCACCAACGGCACCCGGTTCCGCTATTATAAGAGCGAGAATCAGCAGCCCGTGGCCCTGTATAAGCTCAGCACCGTTCCCGCCCGGGAAAGCGGCATCGTCACCGATCTGACCACCCTGCAGAACGGCGACAAGGTGGTGGTGTTCAACCCCGCCAACAAAAAGGCTCTGTCCTCCGTGTACAACGGCTTCTATAACACGGGCGTGGATGTGGAGCTGACCGGTGGCAAGCTCACCGGCTACACGGATGCAGAGCTGTGGACCGTGAACCGCACCGAGAGCGGCGCCTATACCTTCTCCACCGCCGAGGGCAAGAAGCTGTCCATGGACACCAGCTACAGCAGCACTCCCCTGGACAAGGCCAATGTGGATTGGGAGCTCAGCGCTGCCGCCACGGCGGACTGCTTCTACATCAAGAACGTGGGCCGCGGCAGCTATCTGGAGTGGTTCGCCGAGAAGAACAATTGGAGCTCCTACGGAACCATCGGCAGCAACGAGCCCCTGTTCGCCCAGCAGCTTTATCTGGTGGCAGACACCCAGAAGCCTGACCAGCCCGGTCAGCCTGATGATCCCACCGCTCCCCTGAAGAACGGTGACCAGGTGGTCATCTATAACCCCGCCAACCTGAAGGCCCTGTCCACGGAGTACACCGGCTTCTATAACAAGGGCACCGACGTGACCCTGGCCAATGGCAAGCTCTCCGGTTATACCAAGGCCGACATCTGGACCGTGGGCGTCAACGCCGACGGCAGCTACACCTTCTCCACCGCCGACGGCAAGAAGCTGTCTATGGACGAAAAATACTCCAGCACCCCCCTGGATAAGACCCACACCGGCTGGAGCATCCTCCCCGCCGCCACGGAAAACTGCGTCTATATCCAGAACGTGGGCCGCAGCAGCTATCTGGAGTGGTATGCCGAGAAGAACAACTGGAGTGCCTTCGGCACCATCGGCAGCAACGAGGCTCTGTTTGCCCAGCAGCTCTATCTGGTAGGCGACGAGACGGACCAGCCCGCCGGCAGCCTGCCCCAGGAGGGCGCGCAGGTGGTGCTGTTCAACCAGAATGCCCAGGGCGTCCTGGCCGGGCAGAATGACAACACCGACAGCCCCGCCGTCAACAACGTCTCCGCCCAGGTGGCCAACGGCAAGGCCATTCCCGGCAACGGCGGCGTGGTGTTCACCGTGGAGCGCAGCGGCGAATACTATCGCTTCCGCAACGAGACCTACGGCTACCTGTGCTCCAACGGCACCGGCAACAACGCCTTCTATTCCCTCACCGCCAGCGACGACGCCGACTGGACCGTGGAGCCCTGCTCCGGCGGCGTGGGCGGCTATCAGCTGGAGAGCCGCACCGCCAAGTTCAACGGCAGGTACAGCCAGTTCCTGGAGTATTATAGCGACAGCTATAAGACCTATAGCATGTACAACGTCACGGACTACACCATCTACTCCTTCTTCTTCTATGGCGTAGCCGACAGCGTGAAGCTGGACGGCGGCATCGTCAATGATCCCGCCGTGAAGTTCACCTCCGCCGACTCCGTGAAGGGGGGCCAGGATTACACCCTGACCTTTACCGTGGACGATGCGAAGGCGGTCCAGAAGCTGGAGATCCTGGTGGACGGCAGGTCTGCCGGTGTCATCACCGATTACACCGCCGACGGCAGCAATTACACCGCCAATGTGCCTGCCGCCATGCTGGCCGGGTCCGATCAGGTGACCTTCACCGTCCGCGTGACCAATGTCTCCGGCGCCAGCTACAGCGGCAGCCTGGTGGTCACCGTGGTGGACGAGCCCTCCATCGGCGCCGTGACGCCGCTCAAGGGCAGCCAGACCGGCAGCGACAAGCGGCCTGTCATCTCCGCTGAGCTCATCAACGCCGGTGAGAATCCCACCGTGGAAATGACCGTCAACGGGGAGAAGGTCAACGCCGTCTGTGCCGGCGGCAAGGCCACCTACACCCCCGCCGCCGACATGACCGACGGCCGCACCAATGTTACCGTCACCGTCACCCGCGCCGACGGCAAGTCCGCTTCCTTCAGCTGGTTCTTCACCGTGGGTGAGTCCCGGTATCAGCTGTACTTCGGTCAGCTGCACAGCCACACCCAGTATTCCGACGGCGCAGGCTCTCTGGAGTCCGCTCTGAGCTATGTGAAGAACCTGCCCGACAGCGCCAACGTGCAGTTTGTGGCCTTCACCGACCACTCCAACTACTTCGACAAGAGCGGCGCGGCCAACCCCGAGGGCGCTCTGTATGACATGAGCCTGGCCACCCCCTACAGCCAGGAGACCTGGAACAGCTACCGTTCCGCCGTGGCCGCCTTCAACGAGGCCAACGCCGGCTCCCTGGTGGCTCTGGCCGGCTTCGAGATGACCTGGTCCGGCGGTCCCGGCCACATCAACACCTTCAATACCCCCGGTATCGTCTCCCGCAACAACACCACCCTGAACAACAAGACCGACTATGCCGGTATGCGCGCCTACTATGCCCTGCTGAGCCAGCAGGAGGGCGCAGACAGCCTCAGCCAGTTCAACCACCCCGGCAACACCTTCGGCACCTTCGGTGACTTCGCCTTCTGGGATCCCGTCATCGACAGCCGCATGTACATGGTGGAGGCCGGCAACGGCGAGGGCCAGATCGGCGCCGGCGGCTATTATCCCAGCTATGAGTACTACACCATGGCGCTGGATAAGGGCTGGCACCTGGCTCCCACCAACAACCAGGATAACCACAAGGGCCGCTGGGGCAACGCCAACGACGCCCGCGACGTGATCCTCACCGACGACTTCTCCGAGGAGGGCATCTACGACGCGCTGCGCGCCATGCGTATGTACGCCACTGAGGACAAGAACCTGGAGATCGGCTACACCGTCAACGGCATGCTCCTGGGCAGCAGCCTCACCGAGGTCCCCGAGAAGCTGAACATCCACGTCACCGTCAACGACCCCGACGCCAGCGATTCCATCTCCAAGGTGGAGGTCATTGTCAACTCCGGCAAGACCGCCTATACCTGGGACGATCCCGCTGTCCTGGCCACCGGCGACCTGTCCGTGACCCTGGACCCCGACTACAGCTACTACTACATCCGCGTCACCCAGGGTGACGGCGACCTGGCGGTCACCGCTCCCGTGTGGGTGGGCGAGACCCTGAAGCTGGGCATCTCCGATGTGACCTGCGGCACCTCCACTCCCGTCACCGGCGAGAAGATGACCGTTACCACCACCCTGTTCAACAGCGAGAGCACCGACGCCAGGATCAAGTCCATCACCTATGCCGTGGGCAGCCAGGTGCTGGCCTCCGCCACCGACGCGGGCACCGTTCCCGCCAGCGGCACCCTGGACCTGAGCTATGATATCTCCTTCGATACCGCCCGGGTCTATAAGGTCACCGCCACCGTGGTGCTGGAGCAGGACGGCAAGGAGTATGTGTTCACCAAGGACATTACCCTGGACGTGCTGAACGCCGACGACCTGGTGTATATCGGCATCGACGCCTCCCACTACAACGAGTATGTGGCCGGTAACTACAAGGATTCCATGGGCAACTTCGGCAACCTGGCGGGCAAGTACAACGTCCGCACCGTGGAGCTGAAGACCAGCGACGATCTGATCGCCGCCTGCTCCAATCCCAAGTTCAAGGCCCTGATCCTCACCGCCCCCTCCCGCCGCCTGGCGGACGCCCAGACCGATCCCCGGACCTACAGCGCCGCGGAGCTGGCGGCCATTACCGCCTTCAACGCCGGCGGCGGCACCGTGATCCTAGCCGGCTGGAGCGACAACTACGAGAACTATGACGTGATCCAGAGCAATCCCGCCATCAAGCACATGGCCGCCACCCAGAACGAGGTGCTCCAGGCCCTGGGCTCCAGCCTGCGTATTGCGGACGATGCCACTTATGACGATGTCCGCAGCGCAGCCGACGGCGTGGACAAGTGGCGTCTGTACTTCAACACCTACGGTCAGAGCTTCCTGACCGACGGCGTGGAGGTGGACCCCGCTCACCCCTATGACCGCCTGTACACCGAGGTATTCAGCCACTATGGCGGCGCCTCCGTGTATGCCGTGGATGCAGACGGCAACCCCACTTCTGCCCTGCCCGCTACGGTGACTCCGGTGGTGTACACCCATCCCACCACCTATTCCGTGGACGTGGATAAGGACGGCCTGGGCGGCGCCAACGTGCCCAAGTACGCCTATGCCGAAAACGACAGCCGTCTGCTGGCCATGGCCAGCGAGCAGCTGGAGGGCAAGGGTCTGATCATCGTGTCCGGCGCGGCCTTCATGTCCAACTTCGAGGTCCAGGCCACCATCAGTGACAACGGCTCCGAGAAGAACTACTCCAACTACAAGATCTGCGAGAACCTGCTGGGCCGCATCAACCCCGTGAAGATCACCGACATTGCCACGGTCCAGGCCCAGACCGAGGCCGGTCACAAGTACACCATTGAGGGTATCGTGACCTCCAACGCCTCCGGTTATGACAAGGCCACCGCCTTCTTCGACTGCATCTATGTTCAGGATGAGACCGGCGGCATCAACTGCTTCCCCGTGGCCGGCGACTTCAAGATCGGCGACGTGGTCCGCGTCACCGGCGTGACGGAGACCTATCAGGGCGAGAACGAGCTGCAGGTTTCCTCCATTGAGAAGATCGGTGAGACCACTCCCGTCACTCCCAGAGCCGTCACCTCCACCCAGATCAACGACGGCTCCGTCCTGGGCCAGCTGGTGACCCTGAACGGCTACGTCACCGGCTATGAGATGGCCGACGGCCTGGTCCAGACCATTCTGGTCCGCGACAGCGAGGGCAAGATCGCCCGCGTGTTCATCGACGGCTATATCACCACCTCCTACGATGTGGCGAACCTGTCCGTGGGCTGCCAGATCTCCGCCACGGGCCTGGCCTCCTATGACAACACCTTCGTCCTGGCCGACGGCACCCCCATGGCTCCCCGCATCCGCGTCCGCGACCGCAACGACGTGGTCTGCACCGCCCATGAGCATACCTTCGGCGAGTGGATCGTCACCACCCAGCCCACCTGCACCGAGCCCGGCGAAAAGACCCGCACCTGCACCGGCTGCGGTGAGGTGGAGACCATGGTCATCGACGCCACCGGCCATCACTACAAGGATGGCAAGTGCACCGACTGCGGCGCAGCCGATCCCGGCTATCAGCCCACCCAGCCCGGCGTCAAGACCGGCGACGAGAGCAACACCACCATGTGGATCATCGTCCTGGTGTGCGCTGCCGCTCTGGCTGTGGTGCTGGTCATCGTGTCCCGCAAAAAGCGCAACAGCTGAGAAAAACGGAACTCTCAGGTAAGCGCTGAACAAAAGGGGGGGCCCGCCATCCGGCGGGACCCCCCTTTGCCTGTCAAAAAAGGGCAAAAACGGCGTCCGCCTTGGTCAAAGGCGGACGCCG
>OLYM01000643.1_pt1 | contig 13958 bp, 5 predicted proteins | sample 1673691 | NCBI WGS metagenome assembly OLYM01 (sample SAMEA103958123, study PRJEB25191) | human gut metagenome | reverse complement strand
CCTGTCTGTTCCATATCTACACCTCATTTATTTGCTTTTCAACAATACTTCTCTATGAGTGTAACACTTTGATTGGAATAACTCAAATGTTTTCTGTTAAATCTGTCTATGCTTACCACATACCCTCAAACATATTTATGTATGCACAAACGTCAGGATAAACTGCGTATAGCAGCCAAGCTCGCTTCGTACCGAGATCTTACCACCCATGCCCTCGACGATGGATTTCGTCAGGGAAAGACCGATTCCGACACTGTTCGGATTGACCTCTTTGTTGATACGATAGAAACGTTTGAAAATATTTTTCAGTTCAGACTCCGCGATGCCGCAGCCCTCATCCTTCACATAAATGCGCGTGTACATCGGATTGTCTTCCGTCCAGATATGGATCGTCGTCTGCTCGCCGGAATAGTCCGATGCATTTTTCAACAGATTGATGATTGCTTCGGTCAGCCAGTCTCCATCGCAGACAAGCATCTGTTTCTCGTCAATCTGCACATCAATCTGCTGCCCGCGTTTCTCCGTCAGATATGCGACGCTCTCCTTCGCCTGCGCCACAATCGCATATAGACTGCACGGATGCTTCTCAAACTGGATGGCGCCCGCCTCGATACGCGCAAGTTTCAACATGGACAGCACCATCCATTCCATACGGCTGACCTGATTTTTTGATTCCAAAAGCATCTGCTTCTGTTTGTCAACATCTGGCACGCGTCCATCATACAGCAGATCTAAAAATACCGTGAGCGACGCAAGCGGTGTTTTCAGCTGATGGGAAATATCCGACATAATATCCCTCAGAAAGATCTTCTCCTCTTGCTCCTTGCGGTTACTCTCCTTTAACGCCTGCACCAGCTTGTACAGATTCGTATATAATTCTCCAAGTTCGCCCTGCTTATATGGTTCTGCCGGAACCTGTTCCGGTGCTTCGAGAATCTGGTTCATAATATCTACGATTGCCCGTAGCTCCCGGCTCATAGTACCGATTGAACGACGCCCTGCCACGTAAGCACTTCCAAGCAGCAGACAGCCAAGCAACAATGTCACCCACAACTGCCAGCCACGCAGCCACAAAACCAATGCAGCAAAAACAACGTAGACAAGGTACGCAATTCCGCCGTATATGAAAAATCGTTTATGAAATTGTTGTAGTTCATAACTTTTTGCCTGCATATTTATATTTTTACAATCGCTTCCGAACTCAATCATCCACATGTATACTCGCTATCACTTCCGGAACCGGTACCCCATTCCACGCACAGTCTCAATATAAGCTCCATCTTCCCCTAATTTCTGTCGAAGCCGTTTGATATAGACCGAAAGTGTATTGTCCTCGAAAAACTCTCCATCAATATCATAGAGCTGTTCCATGATCGCACTCCGACTGATCACCTGTCCACGATGCTGCAATAAAAACCGCAGCAAACGCAGCTCGCTCGTCGTACAATCAAGCTTCTCCCCATGCTGTGTGAGAACAAATGCTTCCCCATCGAAGATTGTATTTCCAAACGTCACAACACGATTGCTATTTTCTTGGCTCGTCTGCTGTGCCTGCGTATAACGCCGGATATTCACTGCTACCCGCGCCAGCAATTCCTTCACGCGATACGGTTTCGTCACATAATCATCCGCCCCAAGCTCCAGCCCTTGAACAATATTTGCTTCCTCTGCAACCGCCGTCAGAAATATAATCGGGACATCGCTGTTCTTCTCCCGAAGTTCCTTGCAAAACTCAAATCCAGTTCCATCCGGCAGCATCACATCCAACAGCACAAGGTCGATGCTATCGTCGAATTTCTCACGCGCCTGTGCCAGATTTCCTGCGGTTGTCACCGCATAGCCTTCCGAAGTAAGCGCATATTCCGTTCCCATTGCGAGGGCAAAATCGTCCTACACCATCAATATCTTATGTGCCATAATCCCAGATTCCTTCTATATTACTTGGTATTCTTACGCTTATTATACCATCAATATGAAAAAGACGCACCACCATTTCAGATGATACGTCACATCTCTTATTTATCAATCTCTCCGCATCGCTGTAAGCGGTGAAAGCTTTGCCGCCCATCGTGATGGGAAATAACCTGCAATTGTTCCAAGCAGCATCGCCATTCCGACTGCTGATAATGCAAGCTTTGGCGTAATCACAGCAATCTTCGTACCTGCTTCTAAAAGCAATGCAGATACTGCGATTCGGTTGATAATCTTCCCAAAAAGCAGTGACAATACCACGCCACACGCACCACCAACAAGTCCGTAGATACCTGCTTCCAGCAAGATCATTGCCATCAATTCCCGCTTCTCACAGCCGAGTACCTTCAAGGTTCCGATCTCCGCAACCCGGTCATAAACAGCGGTTGTCATTGTGTTGCTGATACCGATTGCCGCAACAAGGAACGAAATAAGTCCGATGCCACCCAGCAACAACTCCAGCATTCGTACTGTACGCATCGCTGTATCACGGTACTCCTTCATATTCGTTGTCTGATATCCCATATCCTGTAATTTCTTGACAACAAACTCAACGTCTTCCATCTTACCGACTTCGACAACCACGCTTGAATACACCCACGAGGTGTATGCATTTCCGTTCTTGTCGAATGGCTGTCCAAGCACATTTCCCTGTGCTGCATGTTTCTTCAGATATGCGCGCAGCACATCAATATCGCAATAAATGCTCTGCGACTGCTCACTGAACTCGTCTGCGTCCCCCTGCATCACTCCCGCGATCGTCAGCCGATCTGTGATTTCATTTTCATCAAGTCCCAGTGAAACCTTCGCCTTCTCGCCAATCCATGCGTTCAGGTCGCCTTTTCCGTCTTGGTAGCTGGTCATAGATCCTTCGTGGAAGAACATGTAACCCAGCGCATTTCCGATCACCAGCTCTGGTTTCCGCGCATGCTCCGACAGGCTGGATGTATCGGTCAGCGCGATTGCTGATAACTGCTCCGATGGGATACCAACCAGATTCGTATAGGCGGTATATTGCCCGACCTGTATATTCGCAAATACTTCATAGCGCGGATAGACATTCGCGACCTTGTCGAGCTTTGCAAGCTTCTCTATGGTATGGTCGGTCAGAAGCATTTTCTTGTTCTGGTTGTTCTCCGGTGTCTGCACGGTGATCTGCCGAATCGAAGCATCATCGCCATAGCCTTGCAGGAGTTCCCGCTTCACGCCCATTCCGAGCGACAGCAGAGAGACAACTGCTACCACGCCGATCATCACGCCAAGGAGAGTCAGGATGGTTCGCGCTCTTCTACGCTTAATATTTTGAATTGTTAAATGCATGATAAATTTCACGACAATCTCCCTCTCGCAAATCCATTTACTTTGTCCATAGATAATTCATAATTACAATTCTACGCAGACACGCGCGGGAAGCACCCCCTCACTTTCGTTCGGCGGTAAATCGTCGAGCGCATTCTAAATATGAACCTACGGTTCATATGCGCTCTCCTCCCGCTCACTTCATCACGCAATGGTCTGCTTTAGAATATGTATTTCTGAACAACTCAATTTACACTTTTGGGGATTTGCGATTTCTCCATTTCACCTTATCGTGAACGTTTTTTATTAATGGTTACACCCACGAATACGCCAACTGCAAGCACGCAGGCGCAAATCAGGAGAATCTGCCATGTGGCAGGACCGGTCTTCTCTGGTGCTTCCTTCAAGACCTCCAGATCTTCGTAATCGACCGTCTCAATGTAGAAGGATACATCCACTTTTTCTTCGTGCTTATTGCCATTCCGGTCTTCGTAGGTCACAATGATCCAATCCTCTGCCTTTGCCATTTCGTCAAAATCCGTTACAGCGATTGCCTTTACCAGAAGATCTACATTGCCGCTTTTTCCTGTGTCGATATTTCCGATGTATGTCTCCTGCTTCTCCACGTGTTTTCCTTCCACGCGGGCATTTACATTGTAGAGCATGCCCTCGCCGAGGTTGTTGACCTGCGCGGTAATCTCCACCTCGTCACCGACCTTCGCATCATCTGTCATAACATCTGTCACAGATACGCGCTGCTTCAGATATACTGGCAGATACAACGTATCCTCCATCTCAAATGCCTCGCCGGAAGTATTCTCGTACTCCATCTTCACAGAAAGCTTGTACGTCTTCTCTTCAAGTCCCGCTGCCGCCTGCATGGAAAATGTCTGCTCGCTCGTCTCGTTTCCGGCAATCTCTGCCACATAAACGCTTCCGGTTCCGGAAACCGGAATAATCTCGCCGCCTTCGGAAGCAACCGTCACTTTCATATTTTTGACTTTGTTCTTGGAAGTATTCAGAATCTCCAGAATCAGATTAAAATTATCTCCGGAATAGATCGTCGCGGCTGATACTTTGTAACCGGAAACCAATACCTTCGGTGTCGCCGCCTGTGCGGTATATGGACATACAGTTACAGCTACACTCAAAACCACCAGAATAGCAAGGATAATCTCTCTTAAATGGTGATTTCTTCTTTGATGTTTGCTTTGTTGATTTTTCCATTCTGACTTATTTGCCATCATTTTCTCTCCTTTCATTCTGCCCTGTTTTTCCTCTATCTTTTTAATATTCCCGAATTTTTCTCACTTAGCTAACGTTCATTTTCCTGATGACTTATCGATTTTCCCCACTCACTCCTCGGTCAGCTTACCATCTGTGATCCGCACGATGCGGTCTGCCTCTCTGGCAAGATCGATGTTATGTGTGATTAACACAAGTGTCTGATTCAGCTTCTTTACCGAGTCCTGCAGCAACGCCATAACTTCATTTCCATTTGTAGAATCAAGTGCTCCGGTCGGCTCATCGGCAAGGATCAGAGACGGGCGGTTTGCAAGTGCCCGCGCGATTGCCGCACGCTGCTGCTGTCCGCCGGACAACTGGTTCGGCAGATGCTTCCGTCTGTCTTTCAAACCAAGCATCTCAATGACATGGTCGATGTACTCCCGATCCGGTTTCTTGTGATCTAACAAAATCGGCATCTGTATATTCTCCTCCACAGTCAGAACCGGAATCAGATGATATGACTGAAATACAAATCCGATTTTTCTCCGGCGGAACACCGACATTTCCTCGTCCTTCAATGTTGTGATGTCCCGGTCGTCCACGATTACCTTGCCATTCGTAACTGTGTCGACACCACCCATGACATGCAGCAGTGTGGACTTGCCGGAGCCGGACGCTCCGACCACTGCCAGACTTTCTCCTTTTTGCACGGTCAGATTCACATCATCGAGTGCCCAAACCCGTGTGTCTCCGCCTGTCCAGCATATCTACCTCCATATCCAGAAGAACAAAATCATCATTCTTTCATTACAAGCAATATACATGGATTAAGGAAAGAAGCAGGATTATAAATCCGGGTATTACTGGCCACAATATCTTTGATCAGTATGAGACTTCATCTTCCTCCGTCTTTGCGTTCCGCCCTTCTCGCTTCCCTGGTTTCCTTCTCCGGCATTTACTCTTATTCCCATGCCGCAACCTCGGCGGATTTCTGGCAGATTCCCGATTTTGGCGGTCCTGATTTTACATGGACGGGGGATGGGGAAGGCGACGCCGTAGGGACGGCAGACAACTGGGAGGGAGACGCGGCGCCCTCCCGCGTGGACAATAAGGGTCCGCATTTGATTTTTAATGGCGTGGATGTGACGGTTACGGGAACGCCTCCCAATACCTCGGACGGAGGCGGTGTTTCCGTTACAGGGAACGGCATCGTATCCGTGGGGCTGGGACAATGGGGCGGCAATGTGTACGTGGAGAAGGGCTCCTCCCTTACCACATCCTTCAGCAACCAGATCAAAAATACGGAAGCGGAAGGCCATGCCAATATTTATGTGGACGGCATTCTGAACATGACGACTCCGGGAGGGAATCTCAATTTTGACAATGGCACTGGTTCCGGCAATCATTACTGGCATATCGGGCTTGACGGAATGGTCAACCTGTCAAACACCACCACAATTACCAAGAACGCCAAAACATGGAATGTGGAGGTAGTGGTTGCCAGCGCCATGGAAGAGCTTGCGGTCACCAATCGCGAGATGGTTGACGACGCCCTGATCACACGCTATTTCATGTCTACAGGGGCCGATTTGGGGGCATCCCTGGATTCCCTGCGTATTTACAAGCAAACCGGGGATGATACTTATGAGGCATTGACGAGGGTTGATTCCGCCGGCCAGCTGGGAGCGGGTAATTTCCTGCTTGTTTCCAACGGTTCCGGCATGTCCGTGCAGTACAAGGGGGAAGGGTATGATGCAGAAACTCTGGTGTGGAATTCCAACGGAACATGGAGCAATACGGGAACGGGCTGGTACAAGCAGGGTGACGGAACCAAGACGGATACTTCCTTCCTGAATGGGGATGCCGTCATTTTCACGGCGGCGGAAGGCTCCAAAACAGTCAATTTCTCTGGAGGGATCAATGTCTCCTCCATGACATTTGAGACGGATTATACGCTCCTGCCCGGGGAAGGAGCTACTCTTTTTGCCCAGGAAACGGTTTTAAGCAACGGCTCGTCCCTGACGTTGGGTGACGGGGATCACCGTTTTTCCGGTTTTGAAAGCCTGGTGACGGGTGGGGAAAATTCTTCCCTCACGGTTTACATGAAAACGGATGCTTCTTCTGCGGGAAGCGTCAATTTGCTGGAGGGTTCGGCCCTTCAGAATCTTTACGTTTATGGAGCTTTGAGACTGAGGGCTTCTTCCCAGTCGGGATCATGGATGCTTGGCGGAGCCAGCCTGCATATGATGGCGGGTTCTACCATGGTGTTCGGTTCCGATGCGGGGACATCCATCGGAGCGGGGCAAACGGTAATAGCGGAGGGCAGCTTGAATGTCTATGCGCAGAATGTTTCCGACAGCAACACGTATCTCTGGAACCTGGAGGGCGGCGAGAATGTCTCGACTGGAGATACGCTGACCTTTAACGGGACCAGCAATCCGACCGTGGCAGGGAATATCACATACGCCGGGAATATCGTATCTGGCGCCCAGACCGGTTCCACGGTGACGTTTACGGGAAATATCCAGGCGGAATCGTTCAAGGTAGCCCATTATTACGGCAGGGTTCATATGGCCGATAATGAATTGGAAGTCAATAAGCTGTGGGTCGGGGCCGGCGGTGGGTATGACAATTCCTTATATGGGGCTCTTGATCTTGATTCCGGCAATGTGACTACGGCAGGCCAGGTCCGGCTTGCCGAGCTGGGGCATGGGGTGCTTAATGTGAACCAGGGTTCCTCTCTGACTGTCACCGGCAGCAATGATACCCATAGCACAAGCGCCAGTTTCCTGCTGGCTCACTGGGCTTATTCAGGGGAACTTAATTTGAGGGGCGGTTCTTTGACTGCATTGCAGACCTCGATGCATCTGTCCTGGGATGGCACGGGCATTTTCAATGCCGCGTCCGGGACGGCCGATTTGCAGGGAATGGACTTTTGGGCTTCCGGAAGCGGTTCATTCCGGGGCAGTTTCCTGTTGGGTGGCGCAACATTCGGGGATGCCAGGGTGAACATAGGCTCTTCAGGCGTTACCAATGTGGCGGGAGCGGCCGTTATCAAACTGGGAGAAGGCACGCTGGGGGCTTTGTCCAACTGGGGTATAAGCTATAATCCGAATTTCACGGCCTCTTATATAGAACTTCTGGGCACGGTGAATGGGACTATCCTTGACACGCTGGATGCCAATGACCATGCCACGGGGCGTACTGTGACTTTCTCCAACGGGCTGAAGGGAGACGGTAAGCTCGTGAAGGTTGGCGACGGGGTTCTGGTTCTTAACGGAACAGCCCAGGCCCCGGTTCCTGCCGAAGGAGAAACGGCAGCCGTCCCCGGCTTTACCGGAACAGTGGAATTGAGAGAAGGCGGTTTGACGGTGAAGGATTCCAGCGTTATCGGGCAGGGGGCTTTGCTGATCGGAGGCGGTCTTACTGTGAACGTTACGTCCGCGGACGGGTATGTGCTGAATGCCGGTTCCACGCTGGGCTCCACGGGAATTTCCGGAGGAACGGCTACTTTATCCGCCGGGTTGACGTTAAACGGCGGCACCCTGAGCTTCAGTTCTCTTGATTCGGAGACGGCGGCCCTGACCGTCAACTCCATCAGCGGCAGTGAGGCTACGGAAGTACGGCTGGGGCTGTCTTCCCTGGAAACGGGGATTAGTTATGCCTTGCTTTCCGGAGCAGGGTTGACGGAAAGTTCTTTCTTTACTTTGGGCGGAGCTGCTGCGGAGTTGTACAATGGAACGTTTTCCGTCAGCAACGGCACTCTTTACGTCAATTTGAGTGACAAGGAAGGTTTGTTGAGGTGGAAGAGCGGCACTTGGAATACGGAAAGCTCGAATACTTCCTGGAGCCTTGACGGGACACCGTCAGCTTATGCCGACGGGGAGACCGTATATTTCTCCAATGGCGATGGCGTGGATAAAAATGTGACGATTGCGGGGAATGTCGCTCCAGGCAGAATCAATGTTTCCGGTACGGATTTCATTTTTACGGGTGACGGTTCCATTACCGGGGATACGACGCTGAACCTGCTGGACGGAGCTTCCCTGACCATGAACAACGCCAACTCCTATGCCGGGGATACCGTTCTTGGCGATGGCAGCAAACTCGTTGTCGGCAATGCCGGAGCGCTGGGCACCAGCACGGTCCTGTTGCAGGGAGATTCCGTTCTGGAACTGACCACGGGGACGTGGAACGGGTTGGGAACACGTTTGAACGTCAATTCCTCAGGCACGCTGAAATTGAGCGGGAACGCCTCCGGAACGACAACGGCCGCCCTGACTGGAGTCAGGTATGAGTTGGGAGCCAATACCACGCTGACCCTTTCCGCCGGAACCTATGGAAATACGATTACCGGGGCCGGTACGCTGATATCCGCGGTAGGAACGAATGTCCTTAATGGAAATGTTGATATTACAGGAGAGTACAGGGTGCTGGCAACCAACGGCACGGCATGTACCTGGACGCTGGGGGCCGGCGCTTCCGTGACGGCGGGAAGCTTCATCGGCCGCTACGAGTACAATGGAACAACCACGCTCAACATCAGCCGGGACGCCGTGATGAACATTACCGGCACGCTGCGGATTGCCCGTGACGGAAAAGGCGTCATGAATATTGGTTCGGGCGGCATGGTGCTGGCCCAGACGCTGGATTTGGGGCAGAACTGGGATGGAGTAAGCGCCAAGGGCGCCACCATTAATCTGAATGGCGGTTCCCTGCTTTTCGGTTCAGGCGGCATGACGGCATCCGGAAATACCAATACGATTGCCCTGAACATGAACTCCGGGACGCTGGGGACGACGGCGGCGGAAGGCTGGTCTTCCGCCTACAATATGTCCCTTACTGGAAATGTGACGGTTGATACCCGCCAGTATGATGCGGAAACCAAGTCCTACCATGACCAGGCTTCCACCGGCATCACCCTCGGCGGCGTCCTTTCCGGAGCGGGCGGCCTGACGAAAACCGGCTTAGGCACCTTGACCCTTTCCGGGCAGAATACCTATACGGGCCTGACTAATGTCCAGGCCGGAACGCTGGCGTTTACGAATACGAATGCCATGGCCCTGGGCAGCATTTCCATGGGTGCGGGCGCCAGAATGACGACGGCTTCTGCTCTGACGCTGAATAGCGGCGCTACCCTCACTTTTGACATGACGGGCGTGGTGGCGAATGAGCCTGTCATCAATATCACGGCCGGGTCCTTGGCTCTTACGGATTCGTCCTGTGCGCTGACTATCAATAATTATGGTGAATTGGAGGCATCTAACTATGTCCTGGCCCAGTGGGCTGCGGATGGAAGCCTGACGACGGATTCCTTCACATGGACGCCCGACATCACCAGGGAAGGGTTCGAATATTCCGTGGTGGTGGAAAATAACCAGCTTGTGCTGAAGGTTGCTGACGCCAGCGGGGACAATGGTTTTGTCTGGAACGGAGGAACGGACCGGAAGTGGATCAACACCAGTGTTGACGGCTGGACGACGAGGCTGACGGGGGCGGATACGCTGGATAATCAGGAAATTTACTTCTCCTCCGCGGAAGCGGGTGAAGTCAAGGTTTCCGGCATTGTAACTCCCAAGAGCGTTGTTTTCAACAGCGGCGCTTACACGTTGGTCAGCGATCCTGACAGCGAGGGGTCTATTGCGGATTCCACAGCTCCCACCACGCTTACCGTGAACGGTACGGCTGAAGTTGCCTTAAACCTGGCCAATACCTATACCGGAGGGACGATACTCAATGGCGGTACCCTTACCATTGGCGCTGACGGAGCGCTGGGAACGGAAGGGGATATTATATTCAACGGGGGGACGCTGGCCTATGCGGATTCCGCTGCCGGTGAGGATGCGACAGGGTATGACATTTCCAGCCGTGTCAACGTCGGAGACGGAGGTTTCCTGAACGTTTCCGTGCTTGGCGCCGGGGATACCGTTTCCTGGGCCGGCTTGTCAGCCGATGTCATGGGGGCCGGCACTACCCTGACCAAAACGGGAGCGGGCACGCTGGCCCTTGGATACGCAGGGAATACCCTGGCCCACCTCACTGTTGAAGAGGGTACGCTCGCTTTCACGGGCGGTGCGACTATCGGCGTAAATCCGAACAATGCTACTATTGTCCGCGTCAGTGAAGGCGCTTCCCTTGCTCTTTCCGGCGGAACCGTCAACCTGCATGCCCAGCTCAATGGGGCGGGCACCGTCACTATCGGGACTGCGGATACTGCGGGACTGGTCAATATCTCCAATACGGGCAATACCAACTTCACTGGCCGCCTGGAACTGGTCGGCAACGGGGTGAATATGAATACCAATGCCAACTGGGTAGCCTTTGGGGCAGGAAATACGCTGGGAGGCGGTACCGTTTTCATCGACGGCAAGGGCTTCCATTTTTCCGCGGGTACGACGGCGGCCAATTTTGAAATCGGCGCAACCCACGGTGCGATGCAGAACGGCTCCTCCGGCGCCACATACACTTTCTCCGGAAACCTTTCCGGTTCGGGTACGTGGGCCATGGCTGCGAACGTTCGGATGAACAATGTCCTCACGGGATCCCTCAAGGACTTCTCGGGGACCCTGTCCACCAATGAGACTTCCTCCAACAACAATCGCCAGGCCTGGAACTTCGGTTCCGGCGGGGTTTGCGCCACGGGTGAAGGGAATTCCGTTTTTGGAGACGGCGCTATTCTGGGAGGTAACACGGGGTCCACGGATACCGGGCTGGCCGCACAATACAACGTCAACTACAACAATACGGAACTGGTGTTGAACGCTCTGGTGCAGGGCAACTCCAGCCTGACGCACGCAGGCACGGGCACTCTGATTCTGGATAAGGCCAATACCGCTACGGGAGCGCTCGGCATTACAAATGCCGGAGCCGTAGTCCAGCTTGGCACGGAAGACAAGGCCGGCCAGTGGGCCGGAACCGTGCTGAATGGAGCGGGAACGCTGAAAATCGTCAATGGCGCGCTGACCTCCGCCATGACGCGGGCGGAAGGCGCCACGGCAGCCATTGTCGTGGACTCAGCAGCTTCTGTCAATTTGGGGGGGACTGACGGCAGCATGCTCAAGGGCATTACGCTGGCTGCCGGAGGCAGGCTTGCCAACGTTTCCGGAGATATTACGGTGGGGGCGGGAGCCACGGAAACATTGAATCTTACCTTGGGAGCGGATAACATCAACCAGGATGCGGCTGGGGCGGCCATCATTGACCAGGGAGACGGTAGGCTTGTCATCAACAATCCCGCCACAGTCAATCTGGACATTGACGCTATTGTGAACACGCTCGTCGCCCATAAGGAAGCCGGTGCGGAAAGCTGGCTCACCCTGACGACCGGAACGCTGGAATGCGAAAACCTTGGCGATATCCAGTTCAGCAAGATTCTTTCCAATTACGGCATCCGCGTGACGGGCACCGATGGAGGAAGCCTGGTGCTCAGCGGGCAGGTCAGCGGGCTTTATATGGTGGATGATTCCTCTACTTCCGATCCTGATACCGTCACCAACTACGGCACGCTGGGGATGTACTCCGGCGTGGTGATTTCCCAGGACAAGACGTTTACCGTTCAGTTGGCCGGCGCACCCGGCGATTCCGACGGGGACGGCGCGGTCATCAACAACCTGCTGGGCGCTACGGGAAGCACGCTGAAAGTGGAAAACACCAGTGCGGACGGAGGCAACGCTGTTGTCATCCTCAACAACGAACGTCTGGAAACGGGATTGCCTGCTCCTGATGATTACGCCGGTGCGGATTCCATCATGGGCGGAAGCATCGTCGGGGAAAACGGAGTCACCTTCGTCAAGCAAAACACGGGCAAGCTGACAGTCAACGGTTCTTTTGTGACGGACACCCTGCGTGTGGAAGGCGGTTCTCTCGCTCTTAACGGTGAAGGGAACAGCTTTAATCATGTGGAACTTGCCGGCGCAGAGGAAGGGGGTGTTCTGGACATCAACCGGAATACCGTCATGGGTGATTTGACGGACAGCGGCGAAGGTGCAGCCCTGAACATCGGCAGCGGAGCCTCTCTTTCCGTCAACGGCGCCAGTAGTCTTTCCTCCAGCACCATCCAGGGCAGCGGAACGCTGACCCTCCGTGATACGCTGGAAATTTCCGGAACAGCCTCCCTTCAGGGCGGTGTTCTTCTTGATCTGGCAAAAGATGACGATTCCACGGGAACGCTCGACCTCGGTTCGACATCCGGCAGCACCGTTTCCGGAATCGGCGGAGAAGGAACACTGAAGAGCGCAGGAGGCGTTTTGACCGTCAATACCGGTAATTTGGGCGGTGGTTCCGTTTTCAGCGGTACGCTGGAGGGACGCGGGCAGCTTAATATTTCCGGCAATGCCGGGCAGACGTTTGAAAACGTCATGACCGCTGCCGGCAGCAGCTGGGCAGTTAACAGCACGGGCCTTCTCAATATCCGGATGGGAGGGACGGTAGACAACCCGAGAGCCAATACGGCGCTGACCCTCAGCAGCTTGACGCTGGGAGACGGTTCCAGTACGAACCTTACCTTCAACACGGACTACGCTGGCCCCATTATCAGCGTGACCGGAAATATCAGCATCAGCCAAGGCGCGGAAATAGCTCTCAGTTCTACTGGCGGAAATGAACTGACTCTGGACGCAGACGGCAGTTATACGCTCATGCACGCGGATGGCACCATTGATCTGGGAGGAAGCGACAGGCTGGCTATCCTGCTGGATCCCTCCTCCTCCGCTTTCAAGAAATTTGAAAATGATGCGTACTTGGTGATGGAAAACGGCAACCTTGTTTTGATGGCCACGGCTTCCAAGGACAATAAATATGCCCGCCTTGCGGATACGTTTAATTCCAGGGCCGGAGCAGAACTTCTCTGGAACCTGCCCGGCGATCTTGCTGCGGATTCCATCCTCAAGAAGGTGGATGACGCCGTAGGAGCCCTGACGTCTTCCGACCCCTCGGAAGCGAAACGCGCCATGGCGGCGGCGGCTGGGAGCACGGTCAACGCGCTGGGGACGGCGCAAAGGGACGCCCTGCGCGACCAGATGGGCTGGATCAGGAACCGGACCACCCTCATGGGCGTCAACCCGGCCTACGTCAACGACGACCTCCCCCGCTTCCACATGTGGATGGAAGGCACGGGCTCCTACGCCAAACTCGACACCCGTGGCGATGAAAGCGGCTACCAGCTCACCACCTGGGGAGGCACTGTGGGCGTGGACGCGGACCTCAGCGACCGCCTCACGGTGGGAGCGGCCTTCACGGCCGGCTACGGCGACCTGACGGCCAGCGCGGCGGACAGCGCCGACGGACACCTGGACAGCTACTACGCCAGCCTCTTCGGGCGCTACCAGAACAAACGCTGGGCGCACACGCTCATCCTGACGGGAGGGTGGAACGACGCGAAACTCAACCGTACGGTCAACTACGGGGAAGGAAGCTACGGGACGCAGGGAAGCACCAGCGGGTGGGGCCTTGGAGCGATGTAC
>OLYM01000637.1_pt1 | contig 14054 bp, 10 predicted proteins | sample 1673691 | NCBI WGS metagenome assembly OLYM01 (sample SAMEA103958123, study PRJEB25191) | human gut metagenome | reverse complement strand
ATATCCGGGAATCGCAGGAATTTATGGAAGCGTCAAAGAGCTTTGACCATTATATGGAAGAATGTGCCCGGAAAACACAGATGACACAGGAAGTACTGTCGGAAATTGTCGGGCTGGCTGCTCAAGCAACAAAAAGGGCAATGGAGTTCTGCTTTTTGAGAGGCTTTGAGATGGGGAACAGAATTATGAAGAGCTTTCTGGAAGAGAATGAATTCCCCTATGAATACGACGACTATACGTTTACGGTGCCCTTTGCCGTCGAGAACTCGATGGAATATGTCTACATGACGGTTTACATCTACGACGACATGCTGGCCGTGTCCGCGGACGCGCCGGTGGAGGGAACCGGGGAGGTCTTTGAAAAGATGGCGGTGTTCACCACGCTGGTCAACAACGAGATCTACTATGCACAGTTCCGCCTCGATCTGGATGGAGACGAATTCTATATCTCCTGCCGCTCCTGCAACCTGGTGGAGGACGTTCTCCCTGGTGAGAACGAGCTGTTCTACCTGTTCGCCATGCCGCACAGCTATATGGAAGATTACGGCGACGGCATCGTGGCGGTACTAAGCGGCGGCGATCCCTACGAAGCATTTGAAACCTGTCAGGCGGCGGTAGACGCGCAATGACAAACATCGCCAATCCATACTTGAGCGCAAAGGCTGTAGCCAAGAAAAAAACGGATATTCCCGTTGTGCTGGTCTGTGCCATTTTTGCGGCAGCGACTGTCTCCGCGACGATAACGATGTTTTCGCAGGGGAAAACGCTGTCCGGCGTGATGGGTATTTTCCTATTCGCTGCGCTCATAACGCCTGTCTTTCGCATTCTTCGCCATGCATACCGCAGAGCCTGCGCGCGCCGTATCGCAGGCGCGCTGCTCCCGCTGACCGAAAAAAGCCTGACCTTTGACCAGCTCGGCACGGTTCTCTCCTCCAGCAAAGCCCTTGAGCAGCTCAGATCGCTCATCGGCACGGGATACCTGCAAAACCTGCAGATTAACGCTGCGACGCGCACGGTTGCGCTGTACACGCCGGAGGGCACATTCGTGCAGTGGATCTGCCCCGGCTGCGGCGCGAAGAACAGCGGCCGACGCGGCAGCGCGCCGCGCTGCACATACTGCGGTCAGCCATACGCAAAATGACAGCCAGCCCCCCGGCGTTCATGACAGCAAGAAAATGGTCAATTTCTGCGCCACGCCGGGGAGCATAGCACACCCCAATTCCCCCTTCCAGCACTCAAAAGAGCGCTCGCCAGCCTTTCCGCTGACGAGCGCGTTCTATTTTTATACTATTTTCAAATTCACGCCCGCAGGGAATCTCACTGTCCCGCGGCCGGCGTCGGCAGCGGCTCCGGCGTGCGGTCATCCGCCGCGACCTCCGGCGTGGGCGTCGCTGACAGTTCCTCCGCATACAGCAGATTCAGCGTCTTGACATCCGCCGTCCCCGTCGCAGACAAACTGTTCGCCTTCTGGAACGCTTTCACCGCGTTCTGCGTGCCCGCCAGGAACGTGCCGGAGCACTTGCCCGAATAGTAGCCAAGATCCGTCAGCTTCCGCTGCATCCAGTACACATCCTCGCCGGAGCTGTTCACTTTCAGCGTCCGGAAGGGCTGCGGCGGCATCGTCCCGGCGCGATAATCCGGCTCGGCGGTCGGCTGCGGCGTGACGTAGGGCAGCATGTTCTTCGTGTTCAGCGAGGGGAGCTTCAGCGCGGCGCGGAGTTCCGGGTCAGCGGGCATATCGGCGCGAATCGTGACGACCGTCCCTGCGCCGCAGTTGTTATAAATCCACTTCGCATCCGCAACGGTCAGGCGAATGCACCCGTGCGACGCGCGCTTGCCGAGGTTCTTGTAGGACTTGACCGACAAATCCATCGTGTTGACCGTGTTGTAAATGACGGAATGGAACGCAATGGACGAGTTGATGCGCGTCCAGTACTGCGCGTGGCTGCCCCACTCCGGGAAGTAGCACCAGCGCGCCGTACGCCCGTTGAGTGTGAATGTGCCGATATCCGACGGATTCTTGCGCGTGCCGGTGGAGCAGAGCATCTGCCGCACAACAACGGTGTAATCGCCGTTTTCGTCGCGCCCGTAGACGGTCGTCACCTGATTGTTGACGTCCACCGTGATGGCAAACGGCACAGGCGTCGGTTCGGGCGTAGGCTTCGGATCATCAGCCGCGGCACGCACATCCGGGTCGTTGAACAGCGCGTTCCATGTGTTTTCGCCCACGATGCCGTCCACACTCAGCGCGTTCTGCTGCTGGAATGCCTTCACCGCGTTGCGCGTGTGCCCCAGAAAATTGCCGCTGATGTTGCCGGAATAGTACCCCAGTTCCGTCAGGCGGGTCTGCACGAGCTTGACTTCTTCGCCCTTGGACTTGTTGTATTGCAGTTTCTTGACGAACGCCACCGTCGGCGCGGGCGTCGGGGTGGTGGTTTCATCCGAGAGGTGCATTCCGGGCGTGGGCGACGGGGTGGGCGTCGCCGCGGCGGACGAATCCCGGCTGATGGCATCACCGCTGAACAGGCGTTCCAGCGTCTGCACATCCGCTTCGCCCGTAATCGGCAGGGCGTTCGCCGTCTGGAACAGGCGGATGGCTTCCTGCGTCGCGGGCAGATAGCGCCCGGAAATCTTGCCCGTGTAGTAGCCCAGCGCCATCAGGCGAATCTGCGCCTGCCGCACGTCCTCGCCCACGCATCCCAGCCGCAGCGGGCGATACTCCGCCGCATAGATGGCTTCCTGCGTCGCTTTGTCCGCCACGCCCGTCACCGCAAGGGCAAAATCACGCTGGAAGTCCTCCACAGCGGTCTTCGTTGCCTCGCCGTAGCGCCCGGTCACGTCGCCGCTGTAATAGCACAAATCCGTCAGCGCGGTTTGCAGGGCGGACACGTCGTCACCCTCATCATTCAGGGTCAAATCACGCGTGATGTTCACCGCGCCTTCCGTCCACTCCACGCTGTCATCCGGCACGGCCTCCCCCGCATCCTCCGCCGACGCGAAGGGCAGTATCATCATCACCGCCAGCAGGAGCGCCGCCAGCGTTCGTTTCCACAAAGGCATCAAAAGCACCTCGTTCATGCTGATATTCAGGGATACGATTCTATTGTACTGGTTTTTCGCGCAGTTTGCAAGCGGATTTTTCCCCACGCAAAAGGCTGCCAAGCGTCCTGCGCCTGACAGCCCTGCGGTTATTGCCATTAGGAAGTTATTTTTTCAGCGACACCTTGTGTGTCTCCTGATTTTCGCCGTCCGTCTGCGGCTTCTGCGCTTCTGCCGGAACGCTCTGTGCTTGCAGCTTCTCCAGCTTTTCGGCGATTGCCTGCATGTTGGCGGCGATGCTGCGTATGTTCTCGTCGCGCGTTTCCTCCACCCACGGCGAACCATCCGCCGGACGGAGCGAATCAACACCGATTCGGATGAAGTCAATCAGCGCCCAAATGCCAAGGCCGCCCGCGGTGAGCAGCTTCAACACGCCCAATGCCGTGTAGCCGAGGTAGAAGCGGTCAACACTGAAGACCCCCGTGAATCAAGCCCAGCAGCCGAAGCACCACCGCCAGCACGATAAATGCCCGATTCAGCCCTTTTCTTTGAATTTCCACGTCATTTCCTTCCCTTGTGATTCCTTACTTTCATTCTACCTTCCCCTCAAAAAAACTCAAGCGTTCTCTTTTTGAATAATATGATTTTGGCATTCCTAACAAAAGCATTCCAAATTGTTGTGGAACTTTACAAGAGGATTCCGCTGCTTGCGCCATCCGGGCAGCAAAAAAGACTGCCCGCACCCGGCAGGCAGCCTTGCTTCTGATAAGCCCTTCATCAATATCGGTAGTTATACTGATAGCTGCTGAACCCATCCATGATCGACACGCCCATCACCATCCCGACAATCGACAGGATAACCACCACCAGCACCATTCACCAGTAACCGCGCGCAAAGTTGCGGCGGTTCAGGTTGTCGTCATTCAGCGCAAAGACGATGGCGAGAATCCAGCCAATGACCGGAAGCGTGAACAGGAGGCCATAGCCCACATACGCCCACGGCGACAGCAGTCGATACTGATTGTTTTCGTTTTCACTCATGCAAAAAGCCTCCTTTTTCATCAGGCGGATTTGTCCGCCGTGATACCCCTTTCAGTTTTCCCTTACTCCTGATAGTCCTGCAGCGACACCGACACCATCCGGCTCACGCCCTGTTCCTCCATCGCCACCCCGAACAGGCTGTTGCAGCGCTCCATCGTCCCCTTGCGGTGCGTCACGACGATAAACTGCGTTCCCTTCGAGTATTCCTTCAAATAATCCGCGTAATACCCGATGTTCGCATCGTCCAGCGCGGCTTCAATCTCGTCCAGAATGCAGAACGGCGTGGGCTTCAATTTCAGCATCGCGAACAGAATCGCAATCGCCGTCAGCGCGCGTTCCCCGCCGGAGAGCAGCGACAGGAGCTGCAATTTCTTTCCCGGCGGCTGGGCGTTGACCTCGATGCCGCAGTTCAGCGGGTCGTCGGGATCCATCAGCTTCAGTTCCGCGTGACCGCCGCCGAACAGGCGCGTGAACGTCTCGGCGAAGTACCCCTGCATCTTCGAGAAGTTCTCCACAAACGTCGACCGCATTTGAATCAGCAGCCGCTCAATGAGTTCGCGCAAGTCCATTTCCGCGCGCTTCAAGTCCTGCTGCTGGGTGGTCAGGTCGTCCACACGCGCCTTGGTTTCGGCGTATTCCTCCACCGCCCCAACGTTGACCGTTCCCAGCGCGCGAATCTGCCCTTGCAGCTCGGCGGCGCGGCGGTCGCTTTCCTTCTCGTCGAACGGCGTGCGGCGGAATTCCTCTGCCCCGGCGTAGGTCAGCTTGTAGGTGTCCCAAATGCGGTTTTGCAGATTCTTCTGGTCGCCCTCGATGCGCGCCTTTGCCAGCTCGGTCTTGTGCAGCTTCTCGCTGTCGCGGTTGTAGGCTTCGTGCAGGTTTTCCATGTCGCTGAGGATGTCGCGCAGGTCACTTTGCGCCTGTGAACGTCGCTGCTCGATGGCCTGCGCGGCGCTCTCCTGCCGCAGCTGCTCCTTCTGGCGGCGGGCGGATTCGGCTTCCTCGCGCTTCATTTCGTTTTCATCGACGGTGTCCAGTTCGTCCATCTCGTGCAGCAGCTGTTCGCGGCGCTCCTGTTCGCGGAGGATTTGCGCCTGATCCTGCTGCGCGTGGGCTTCGTCGCGCTCCAAGTCGCTCAAGCCGTGGCGCAGGTCGGACAATTGCAGCGTGCGCACCATCAGGCGGTCATTTTCCGCGCTGGCTTCCGCGCGCGCCTTGATGAGCGCGTTCTGCATCTCGATGGTCTTCTGCTCCATCGCGCTCTGATCGCCCTGCGCGCCCGTGCGCTGATGCTCAATGTTCTCCAGCTGCTGGCGAATATCCTCCAGCGACTGGTGCAGCTGCACGCGCGCCTGCTCGGTCTCCCGCATCCGCTGCAAGTGCGCGTTCAGGTCGGCGAACGTGCTTTCGCGGCGCGCCTGTTCGCGGGCGACGGCAATCTCCTGCTGATGCAGGGCGTTCACCGCGTCGCTGACCTTCTGCCGCTTCTCCTGCGCCATCTGCTGACGCTGCGTCAGTTCCTGACGGCACTTGTCCAGTTCCGCGCGCCCGGTTTGCAGCTTCGCGGTCAATTCCTTCAGTTCGCGCTCACGGCTGAGCAGGTTGGACACCTTCGACTGTGCCGAACCGCCCGTCATCGAGCCGCCGGAGTGCATCACGTCGCCCTCCAGCGTCACCAAGCGGAACGCGTGATTGCCCGCGCGCATAATCGGAATGCCGTGGTCGAGGTTGTCGGCAATCACCGTGCGCCCCAGCAGATTTTCCACAATACCGCGGTATTCCGGCGCGCACTGCACCAGTTCGCTCGCCACGCCGAGGCAGCCCGGCAGCTTCAACGCATTGCGCTCATTGCCATAGAGCGTTTTGCCGCGGATGGCGCTCATCGGCAGGAACGTCGCGCGCCCCAGCCGATTCTGGCGCAGGTAGTTAATCAGCTCCTTCGCCGTCTCTTCGGTGTCGGTGACAATGTTCTGCTGCGCCGCGCCCAGCGCCATGTCAATCGCCGTTTCGTACGCCTGCGGAACGGTCATCAGCTGCGCCAGTACGCCCTTGACGCCCGTCAAGCCGCGCTGCTTGGCGTAGGTCATCGCGCGGCGAACCGCCATGTTGTAGCCTTCCATGTCGCGCGTCATTTCGGTCAGGACGTTATGACGGCTCGCCGCCGCCTGCATATCGGCGGATTGCTTTTCGACATCCGCGCGCAAATTGGCATACGCGGCATCCGCCTCATCCGACGCTTGCCGCGCCTGCGCCAGCTTCTCCTGACACTGCTGCTGATGCTGATTTTCTGTTTCCAGCTGCTTTTCGACGGCAATCAAGGCTTCCCGCAGGGCAGCTTCCTGCTCCTGCAGTGCCCCGCTGGATTCTTCAATCTCCGTCAAGCGCGTTTCCATCTGCGCCTGCATGGTGTTCAGGCGCGTCTTGTCGTTGCGCACATCGGACAGGCGGTTCATTTGGTCAATGACAGCGGCTTTCTGCGCTTCCAGCGCGGCGTCCGCTTCCTTTTCCTTCGCCTGCGCCTTTTCGGCGGCTTCCTGCGTCGCCCGGAGGATTTGCTCCGCGTCGGCAATCAGGCTGTGCTGCTTCTCCACGTCCGCCTGAATCCGTGCATGATCCTTCTCGATTTCCGCCAGCCGCTCCTGGGCTTCCTCCTGCTCGCGGACGATGCGCTGCCGGTTCTCGCTGCGCGTCTCGCGGCGGCTTTGCAGGGCGGAGAGCTTCTTCTGCGATTCGTGCACATGCTCGGCGCATTCCATCAGTTCGGTGCGCGCCTTCGTGATGGCTTCTTCCAGCTGATCGATGCGGTTCTGCGTCTCGTCGCGGCGGGTGGTCTTGTCGGTCAGGTTGCTTTCCGTGTCCGCCAAAATCGTCTGGACGGTCAGCAGTTCGCTTTCCAGTTCGGACAAGCGCGCCCGCGCCCGGTCGGAGCGAATCAGGAAGAGGTTCAAGTCCAAATCCTTCAGTTCGGTGGACAGCTCCAGATACACGCGGGCGTTGCGGCTCTGCTCTTCCAGCGGCTTCAGGCGCTTCGTCAGTTCATCCAGAATATCATCGACGCGCTCCAGATTTTCCAGCGTCCGCTGCAATTTCTTGTCCGCTTCTTCCTTGCGCGCCTTGAACTTAACGATGCCCGCCGCTTCCTCGAACACCTGCCGGCGATCCTCGCTCTTGCGGGAGAGGATTTCGTCAATGCGCCCCTGCCCAATGATGGAGTATCCCTCTTTGCCGATGCCCGTATCGCGGAAGAGGTCAACCACGTCCTTCAAGCGGCAGGCGGTGCGGTTTAAGTAGTATTCGGATTCGCCATTGCGGTAGACGCGGCGTGTGACCATAACCTCGGCAGCTTCCATCGCCAGCGCATGGTCATCGTTGTCAAACACCAGCGATACTTCGCAGTACGACAGCGGCTTGCGCTTCTGCGTGCCGTTGAAAATCACGTCGGACATGCTCGCGCCGCGCAGGGTTTTCGCGCTCTGCTCGCCCAGCACCCAGCGCACCGCGTCGCCGATGTTGCTCTTGCCCGACCCATTCGGCCCGACGATGCCCGTTATGCCCTCATCAAAGACGATTTCCGTCCGCTGGGCAAAGGATTTGAAGCCATACAGCTCCAATTTTTTCAGCTTCATTTATTAACTCCCATAGCGGGGATGCCCGCTGGTTCATGGGCATTCCAATAAACACCCATAATAAGTATAGCACAAACCCTCTTCTTGGACAACTGCCGCCGCCTGATTTTCCATGCTTTTTCCCCTCCCTTTTTCCCTTCTACCCGTTGCAAAGGCGGGCATTTCCTGCTATACTGCAAGCAGATTCCTGCAAAGCAAAGGAGAAGCATTATGTTCCGTCCCCTCTGCGCGGAAAATCCGCTGCCCGCCGCTCGGCGCGTCTATGAATACCTGCAATCGCTTTCCGGCAAGTGCCTGACCGGGCAGATGGAAAGCCAATGGTGCCGCTCGACTGAGCATGAAATCAGCTATCTGACCGATGTCACCGGTCGTCAGCCTGCCATTCGAGGGCTGGATTTCATGGATAACGACTATCTGGGCGTGACGCAGCGCGCAAAGGACTGGTGGGCGCGCGGCGGCATTCCCACCATCTGCTGGCACACGGGCGCGGATTTCTTCTCCGGTTACCCCGAATGCCGCGAAAGCGAACTGGACTGGGCTTCCGCTTTTGTGGACGGCACGGAAGCGAACCGCCGTCTGCTGGATGGGCTTGACCACGCTGTCCCCTACCTCAAGCGCTTGCAGTCAGACGGCGTTTCCGTTCTCTGGCGGCCTTTCCACGAGATGGACGGCGGCTGGTTCTGGTGGGGACGCGGCGGCGCGGAGAATTTCGTGCGCCTGTGGCGGCTGATGTACGACCGCTACACGCATGTTCACGGTTTGCGGAATCTAATTTGGGTGTTGGGCTTCTCTGACGCGACGGAGGATTTGCGCCCGTGGTATCCGGGGGACGACGTGGTGGATATTCTCGGCGGCGACAGCTACAAGGGCGGCGCGCAGGGGGATTTATACCGACGATGTGCCGCGCTTGCCCCGGCAGGGATGCCGATTGTGTTCCACGAGTGCGGACAGATTCCGACCCGCGCGGAAATGGACGCGGCGAATGCCCCGTGGGCGTACTTCATGGTGTGGCACACCAGCTGGCTGACGGACAGCAGCAAGGGGAACACGCCGGAGTCGCTGCGGGCGATTTATCGGGATAGCAGCTTTGTGACGCTGCATCAGCTGCCGGATTTCATCGAAAGCGACGAATGATTGCTGAAGAACATGCAAGGAGGTTATTTCCATGACCCTTCACGAACAAATCACCGATATTCTTGCCTCCGCTGTCGAAGCGCAGGAATGCGCAGGCATCAGCGTACTGGTGCGGCGCTGCGGAGAGGAAATGCTCTATACGCAGGCGGGCATGTCCGACGTTGCGTCGGGGCGGCTGATCCACCGCGACAGCATCTTCCGCCTGTACAGCCAGTCCAAGCCGATTACGGCCGCCGCCGTCATGCTGCTTGCGGAGCGCGGGCAGATTGACCTGATGGACGGCGTAGACCGCTATCTGCCGGGCTTCCGAAATGCGCGCGTCGTCGATAAGCAGGGCACGATTCGCCCCGCGACCCGCGCGCCGTGGCTGATGGAGCTGCTCGGCATGACGGCGGGCGTCTGCTACCCCGACAGCGACCCGGCGGGGCAGTACGCCGCAAAGGTGTTCGACGAAGCGACGCAGGAAATCCTTGCGGGCGGCGGCGTGCCGACAGTGGAGTTCTGCAACCGCTTGGGGCAGCAGCCGCTGTCCTTCCAGCCGGGCACGCACTGGCGCTACTCCACCTGCGCGGATATCCTCGGCGCGGTGGTGGAGGTCGTCAGCGGAATGCGCTTCGGCGAGTTCCTCCGCAAGGAGTTTTTTGAGCCGCTGGACATGGTGGACACCGGCTTCTACGTTCCCGAAAGCAAGCGGAATCGCCTTGTGACCGCCTACAAGCGCACGGAAAGCGGGCTTGTGCCGTGGACAAGCACCCACCTTGCCGTCGGCGTTTACGACCGCGAACCCGCCTTTGAATCCGGCGGCGCGGGGCTTGTTTCGACGCTGGAGGATTACAGCCACTTTGCCGATATGCTGCTGGCGGGCGGCACTTACGAGGGGCGGCGGATTCTCTCGCCCGCAACAGTCGCCTGCATGACGCAGCCGCAGCTGAAAGACGCGGTTCGCCGCGATATGTGGGATTCGCTGGACGGGTACAGCTACGGGCACTTGATGCGCATTTGCGCTGAACCGGGGCGCATCGCCGGATTGGCTTGCGCGGGCGAATATGGCTGGGATGGCTGGCTGGGAACATACTTTGCCAACTTCCCCGGGCAGCAGATGACGATTCTGTCGATGCAGAACACGGTTGATTCCGGTACGACACGGGTGGTTCGACAGATGCGCAACGCGGTTCTGGCGGCACTCAGCCGCGAAAATTAACCATAAGGGAAACGCGCTCAAGCCGGGGCGCAAAAAAAGGGTCAAGGGACAATGTCCCTTGCGGAGTCCAGAGGCAGCGCCTCTGGTGGGGTTTGGGGCAACGCCCCAACTGTTGCACCGTTAAACCTACTATGCCAAACGCGCTCAAGTCTGGCATCTTAGTCGCAGGCAGCGAAGCGTCCCTGCGCAGTAACTAAAAATGTTTCGATAAAAGTCAAGAAACATGGGAGTGCATCCGAAGGAGTCCAGAGGGCGACCGCAGACTTCGTCTGTTTTCATTGCCCTCTGGTTGCTGCATAAAAGACCTATATTGGAAAAGCAGCCAACTCCGGCAGCCACGCTCCACAATTATATTATTATAATGAAGGAAGTACACACCATGCAATGCGGTGACTACACCTACCGCGTCATCGACACCGGCGCGGAAATCATGGAATACTACGGGCAAGGCGGCGCAATCAACCTCCCGGAAACGCTCGACAGCCTCCCCGTTGTGAGCGTCGGGCTGTGCGCGTTCATCATGCGCACCGATCTGACCGCCGTCACGCTCCCTAAAACGCTCCGACACATCGGCGGCAGTGCCTTCGAGGGCTGCTCGGCGCTGACAAGCATCACGCTGAATGACGGGCTGGAAACCATCGAGTACCGCGCGTTCGCGTCCTGCACCGCGCTGCGCGAAATCGCGTTCCCCGATTCAGTGACAGCCGTTGGTGGCGCTGTCCTTTCGGGCTGCACCGCGCTGAATAGCGTCCACCTGCCGAACGCACTGACCGTCCTGCCCATGCAGGCGCTGATGAACTGCACATCGCTGGAATTCTTGAATCTCCCGGACACCCTGACCCGCATCGACCACGAAGCCCTGCGCGGCTGCACACACCTGACGGCACTCGCCATTCCCGCAACCGTGCGCGAAATCGGGCATGACGCGCTGACGGGCTGCTCCCGGCTGAACGCGCTGACCCTCCCTGCCCCCTTCAGCGCCTATGCGCGTGACCTGCGCGTCGGGCTGGGGCTGATGACAGAGGGCGATACGCTCATCGTCGGCTCGTATCTGGGACAGGCAGAGAAGGGCAGCACCTACTCGGTCATTGAGTACATCGGTTCGGATACGGAACTCATCATTCCCGCGTTCATCGAGGGCTGCCGCGTGACGAAGTTCAATCAGCGAATTCTGGAGGACATGGACAGTCTGCGGATTTTGTCCGTTCCGGCGGGGTTTGTGGTTGAACCGACGCTGGTGCCGGAAGGCGCTCAGGTGGTTGTGCGCCCGCAGGTTTAAGGTAACTTTCCATTTGCAAACATAGTTTCCACGGACGAAAGTTGGATAAAAAGGAGTAACAAAATGAAGAAACTGCTGAGTTTGCTGCTGATGGTGCTGATGCTGCTGGGCGGCGCTGCGTTCGCGGAGGAGAACGAAGAGGACACGACCCCCGTCGTTGCGCCGATTGTCACGTTCAAGAGCGGATTCTACGTCGGGTATCTCGACCGCGAAATCAAAATCACCGTATCGTGCAAGAACAAAAGCAGCGCAACCGTGCCGGAGAAGTATCTGGAGCTGCGCAACCACCGCGGCGAAGTGCTGGAGCGTGCGTTCTGGCGCAATCCGCGCTACGACCTGACCTTCTCGGTCTATGTGACGGAGGACATGCTGGGCGGCAACAAGCTGTCCGTCTGGCTGGACGGCGAGAAAGTGAACGAAACAGATTCCTTCGCCGCGTTTTCGGACATCAGCCTGCCGCGCGTCACCCGTTTGACCCCCTCTGAACCCGCTGTCGGTGTGATGATTGTGTGCAGCGGCGCATCAGAAAAGCAGCTGACTGACATGCTGAACACGCTGGACAAATACGGCGTGAAGGGGACATTCTACGTCACGGGCGATTTCGTGCGCCGCAACCCGGAGCGCATCCAGCGCATCATTGATGCGGGCCACGAGCTTGGCAGCCACGGCAACAACCTCATCAACATGACTGAAGTCTCCTACGCGCGTGTGCAGGAGAACATCCGCGAGCTGAACGACCTGTGCGAAGAGACTTTCGGCGTACGGCCGCGGTTGTTCTGTGCGCATTTGGGCGCGACGAACAGCATCGTCACCGCCATTGCCCGCGCGGAAGGCGTAGAGGACTGCCTGTTCGCAATCGACGCGTGCGACTGGTCGGACGCGTATAAGGATAAGGTGTATCAGATGGTGTACCGCGTGACGAGCGACCGGGTGACGAGCGGGTGCGTGGTGCAGTTCCATATCAATGGGTATCATACGGCGGAGGTGCTGGATAAGGCGCTGGATAATTGGATCAATGTGAAGGGATTGCGCCCGGTGACGGTGGGTGAATTGATGCAGCTATCTGGGCGGGATTTCCCCCCGCTCCCGGACTACGGCGACTAAAAGAAGAGAAAGGGCTAAGCGTACGGTTAGCCCTTCTTAACTTTTTTATCTTCCATCGAGCAGGAATTTTCGCCTGCAACCGCGAAATATCATTCTCGACCCCATGATTTCAGCACAAGGAGGAATTTTCCCATGTACGAAAAAGTATTTGCTTATCTGGATGCGCACGCGGAGGACTATGCCGCGCAGCTGTGCCGCTGGGTGGAAGTGCCGTCGGTGAAGGGCGAAGCCACGCCCGATGCGCCGTTTGGCAAGGATGTGCGCCGGATGCTGGATGTGGCCATGGCGGACGCAAAGGCGTTCGGCTATGAAACCCGTGATTTCGACGGCTATGCGTGCGATATCACCCTGCCGGGCGAATCGGAAGAAGCCATTGCCGTGCTGGGACACCTCGATGTCGTTCCGGCGGGCGACAACTGGGCGACCCCGCCGTTCACCGCGACGCGCGTGGGCGACCAGATTTTCGCGCGCGGCACGAGCGACGACAAGGGGCCGGCGCTGGCGGCGCTGTATGCCATGAACGCCATCAAGGCGGCGGGGATTCCGCTGAAGAAGTCCATCCGCCTGATTCTCGGCTGCGACGAGGAATCCGGCTGGGAAGACATGGCGTATTACTGCGCGCACACGGAAATGCCGGAAGTCGGCTTCTCCCCGGACGCATCCTTCCCTATCATCAACACCGAAAAGGGCATGATTCACGGCTTCTTCACGAGCAAACTCGCGGAGGACGGCCTGCAGGTCAAGCAGCTGTGGACGGGTGAGCGCGTGAATGTCATCCCCGGCGAATCCAAGGCGCTTATCGCGGGCGGGCAGGAGGTTGCCGACAAGGTGGCGGCATATGCCGAAAAGACCGGGCTTCCCTACACGGCGGAGGTGACCGCGGATGGCGTGTGGGTCACGGCGGAGGGCATCCCCGGCCACAGCGCGTATCCCGAAGGACGCCGCAACGCCATCGGCATGATGCTGGTACTCCTGCGCGAGATGGGCGTGACCGGCGCGCTGAAGACGCTGGCGGACGCGGTCGGCATGGAGCACGACGGCGCGTCGCTGGGCTGCGCGTGCTCGGACGAAATTTCCGGCGCGCTGACGTGCAACATGGGCATCCTGCATGTCAAGGACGGCAAGGTGACGGCGTCGCTCGACCTGCGCTGCCCCATTGCGGCGGATTTGTCCGCGCTGACGAACGCGATTCGCGCGCACCTGCCCGGCTTTAGCGTCGATTCGCTGGAAATCAAGGAACCGCATCACGTTCCGGCAGACAGCAAGCTGGTGCGCTCGCTGCTGGACTCCTACACCGAGGTGACGGGTGAACCCGCCGCACCGCACGCTACTGGCGGCGGAACGTACGCGAAGGTGCTCAAGCAGGGCGTTGCGTACGGCGCAGCATTCCCGGAGGATGAGGACTTGGCGCATCAGGCGAATGAGTACATCCGCGTGTCGCAGATGGTCAAGGCGATGAAGATTTATGCCGCGGCGCTGATGAAGCTGGCAGCGGAATAAGGGGCACAGGCAAAACAGGCTATGGCGAATGGGTCATAGCCTGTTTTTTATTGGTTCTTCACGGAAAGTTGGGGAAGCAAACAAGGGCTTAGGCGAAGCACCAAAAAGCTGCACGCGGAAGGAGCATGAA
>OLYM01000636.1_pt1 | contig 14059 bp, 8 predicted proteins | sample 1673691 | NCBI WGS metagenome assembly OLYM01 (sample SAMEA103958123, study PRJEB25191) | human gut metagenome | reverse complement strand
TTTTCAATCTGTACTAAAGCAGTTTAAGCTAAGATTGTACGGAAACCGTGACTATGCTGTTGAGCGTTTTTGCAGCTTTCATAACATCGAATCTATGGTACAGCTCCGTGAAGCCGATTTGCGAGGTGCGCAATTTACGATTGATGGCCGAAATCAAGCGTATGCCAGAAAAACGGTATTTGAGGATAACCCTATCTATCTTGATAAGGCGAAGGATAGGTTCCGTAGGTTTTTGGACAATGTGTATCCAGAGTATGAAGTAAAAGAGGATTTGACCATCCATGAATTGTGCTTTGCTGTGGATAGCACTTGCACATCACTCCAGAGAGATTATGTTTTTCTGCTGTGGGGTGTTTTTACGGGGAAGCCTATGAGCCTATCTAACTGTGCGAGGGCATTTGGCGTGACGGGGTCTCGCATCAAAGCCTGTGAAAATACTGTTGTCAGAAATGCGGGACATGAGGAATTGGCAATATTGGCAAGACCGAAGGCAGCAATTTGATTGAATCGAACGCTCCAAGTGTTACATAGCAGTCTCTATTTTATAGGGGCTGCTTCTTTTTTGAGAAAGGAGCGCAAACATGAAGCTGATAATCACAGAGAAGCCCTCAGTTGGACAGGCTTATGCCCGTGTACTGGGAGCTACGAAACGCTGCGATGGCTATCTGGAGGGCGGCGGATATGTGGTAAGCTGGTGCGTCGGTCATCTGGTGGAGCTTGCAGAGCCGCAAGCCTATGATGAGCGATACGAAAAGTGGAACCGCAGTGACCTGCCCATTTTGCCGGAGCACTGGAAATACCGTGTGTCTGCGGCGACGAAAAAGCAGTATGCCACTCTGAAAGCATTGATGGAGCGCACGGATGTGGAGAGCATCGTCAACTGTTGCGATGCCGGACGTGAGGGAGAGCTTATCTTCCGTCTGGTGTATCATCAATGCGGCTGCAAAAAGCCGTTTGAGCGGCTATGGATTTCCTCTATGGAGGATGCCGCTATCCGGGATGGGTTTGCCAAGCTCAGGCCGGGAACTGAATACGATGCCTTATATGAGGCGGCTCTTTGCCGGGAACGCGCCGACTGGATAGTCGGAATCAATGCGACCCGGCTTTTTTCCTGCCTGTATGGACAGACACTGAATGTAGGGCGCGTTATGACACCTACGCTTGCAATGGTCGTTATGCGGGAGATGGCCATCCGGGGCTTTGTGTCGGAGCCGTTCTATACGGTACAGATTCTTCCGGCAGATTTTCACGCAGATGGAGAGCGAATGAAGGAGAAGGATTCTGCCGCAGCGATTGCCGAGGAGTGCAGGAATGCAGGGAAAGCCACAGTAAGGAGGGCTGAACAGAAAGAGCGGGCGGAAAAGCCCCCGGCTCTATATGACCTGACCAGCTTGCAGCGGGATGCCAACCGCCAGCTTGGATTTACAGCGCAGCAGACGCTGGATTATACGCAGTCTTTGTATGAAAAGAAGCTGGTCACTTACCCCCGGACGGACAGCCGGTATCTGACCGAAGATATGGACTGTCTGCTTCAGGAGCTTGTTCCGATGGTGCAGCAGAAATGCGGCATTTTCCCGGATGCTCTCACTACGGTCAACTCCAGGCAGGTTATCAATGGCAAAAAGGTATCCGACCATCATGCCATGATCCCCACAAAGACGCTTGAAAAAGCGGATTTGGATGGTCTGCCGGGTGGCGAAAAATCGGTCTTGCTGATGATTGCCCGTAGGCTCATCTGTGCAGTTAGTGAGCCGTGCCGGTATCTGGAAAGCACAGTGGAACTGGAATGCGCCGGTCATACGTTCAAGTCCAAGGGCAAGGCCGTGATTTCTCCGGGCTGGAAAGCCTTTGCGGGAAAGCTGGAAGAAAAAGATGATGCAGTCGGAGAACTGCCTGTGCTGAAGGAAAATACAGAGTTGCCCATTGTCTCAGTGGAGCTGAAGGAAGGGAAAACGTCGGCTCCAAAGCACTTTACGGAAGATTTGCTCCTTTCGGCAATGGAGACCGCCGGTGCAGATGAAATTCCGAAGGAAGCCGAGCGCAGGGGTATCGGCACACCGGCGACCCGCGCAAGTATCATTGAAAAGCTGGTGCAAAAGGGTTTTGTGGAACGAAAGGGCGATAAGAAAACTAAAATCCTTGTTCCTACCAGCAAGGGCGAAGCTCTTGTGACCATTGTGCCGGAGGCAATCCAATCTCCATCTATGACGGCTGAATGGGAAGAAAAGCTCCTTGGCATGGAGCATGGAGATTATGAGGCAGACGCCTTTATGTCTGAAATAACCGGCATGATTCAGGATTTAGTCCAGAATTACAGATGTGTAGCCGGTGCGGAAACGCTCTTTCCCCAGAAAGGCGCAGTATTCGGGAGCTGCCCTGCCTGTGGTGCAGATGTTTTGGACAGGCAGAAAGGTTATTTCTGTTCCAACCGCGATTGCCGGTTTGCCCTCTGGAAAAACAATCGCTTCTTCGAGTATATCGGAAAGAAGCTGACTTCGACGATTGCCCAGAAGCTCTTGGCGGAAGGCAAAGTCAGGCTCAAAGGCTGCAAATCCGCAAAGAGCGGTCGGAGCTTTGATGCACTTGTGGTCATTACCATTGGCGATGGCGGTCAGGCGCAGTTTTCCTTGGAGTTTGAGAAGAAAAAAGCAAAATAAAAAGTGCGGCAAATGCCCGCAGGAATGGAGGTAGCGATTGAAAGACAAGACACAGATTTATCTGCATTCTGCCGTCTATGCGAGAGAAAACAACGAGCTGCCGGAGTACCGGGCTTCCTACAAAGCAAACGTGGCTTGCCGGGATGCCATCGACGCAGCTATCTCAAGGCATTATCGTGATAACACCCTTAACAAAGCTGCCGTTCAGGAAGTCGCAGCACAATTTGGCTTTGACCGAATGCTCTATGTGGTGGCAAATACCATCCGACACAAAGATTGGGATGGGCGCATTTCATTTGATAACAAGCTGTGGGCGAAATCCTTTGCGGTGGTTCACGACATCGGCGGCATGGGGGATGACAGGACTATGGGGTTTGTAGCAAACAGTCATCCTGGGCTTTTTGACCTTTTCGCTCAGGAGGCACGTCATGCATTTCTGCTGACGCGGCCCCTCAAAGCGGCGGATATTAAGCAGGAGGCAGCGCGTATCCTTAGTGAACTGCAAGCGCAGCGTGAGCCGAACAGTCCGAACGGCACACATTTTATGGTGGAAATTTCCCCGGATTTTCTTGCACGGGCATCGAGCAAGAATACGGACCGGCTGTTTTCCATGCTCCCGTTTCGCTCCCTCTCGTTTTCCTCGCTCAAAGACCGCAAAGGGATTTATGCTTTGATTACGAGCGATGAAGACCGCAGCAAACCCCTGCGGACAGGAAGAAAGCAGGAGTCGCTGCTGGGCAAGCTGGAAGTGATGAAGGCCGATTCCCAGGAACGTGGAAAAACTATTCCCAAGAAGCAGCACGACACAGAGAGATAAGGAGGGCCTATGAGCGAAATCAAGAAATGGGATGAAGTGAACGGTACAGACGATGCCCATCAGCGTATGGAGGCGTTTCTGGACAGCGCCACTGACAGTTATGCGATTCTTCAGCTTCGACGCAGCGATGAGACTGTATATGAGCGGTTCGCTTCCATGCGGGAGCTGGGACGGATGGGCGTAGAGCCGGATATCGACCACTATGAAGTTGTCTATGTTGGAGAGCTGACCAAGAGCGGCGACCAGACGGACGTGCTGGAAGGGCTTTATACGAAGTTCAACATCGACCACCCGGCGGATTTTAAGGGGCATAGCCTTTCAGTCAGCGACATCGTGGCGTTACAGGTGGCTGGCGTGGTATCCTGCCATTATGTAGATTCCATTGGATTTGCTGAGTTGCCGGATTTTATCCGCAGGGAGAACTATCTGAAGAATGCGGAAATGATGCTGGAGGACGATTACGGAATGCTGGACGGCATCGTGAACAACGGTCCCAAACAGGAGCTGCCCAAAGAGCGCCCCTCCATTCTGGAGCAGCTCAAGCAGCCGCATCCCCCAGAGAGGGCAGCCCAGCCGCCTAAAATCAAGGCAGAAAGGGACGAACGATGATGCGATTCAACCGGGAAGAAATGTTCCTGATGATGCTCTACAACCCCGGCACACGGGAGGGGCTGGTTGCGGAACTCCATGCGATGCGGGACTGTCTTACTCCCGGCGAACGCAGACTGCGCAAGCTGGTGGACAGAACGCTGGAAAAGCTCTCCACCCTGAGCGATGAGGATTTTGATGCTCTGGAACTATACCCGGAACTCTGAACGAACAGGAGGCTTGAATGACACCTAAAACAGCGTATTATGTGGCTCTTGCGGAAGAAGCCGCAAAGCAGATAACCGGCAGCCGGGAGCAGTGGACAGCCTTCCTTACCACTGCTGCCCGGCTTTATAAGTACCCGTTCAATGAGCAGCTTATGATTTATAAGCAGCGCCCGGAGGCTACAGCCTGTGCGGAATACGACCTTTGGAACGAAACGATGCGTCGGTATGTGAAGCGTGGTTCCAAAGGGATTGCCCTGATAGATGCCAGCGGCGACGTGGTGCGTCTCCGCTATGTGTTTGATGTAGCAGATACCGGCGCTCGGCGCAATTCCCGTCCGGTCAATCTGTGGAAGATGCAGGACGAATATATCCCCGCAGTAAAGGAGCGGCTTGGACAGGCGTTTGACATCATTACCACAGACGAAATGCGGCTCGTCGATGCCATCGACGAGATTGCCGGGAGGCTGGCGGATGAGTATTGGGATGACCACCGGGCGCAGATTCTCGACATCGTTGACGATTCCTTCCTCTACGGTTATGATGAGTTCAACGTAAGGGTTTCCTTCCGAAACGCTGCGGAGGCCAGCATCAAGTATATGCTTATGAGCCGCTGCGTGGAGGATGTGGGGAGCTACTTCGAGCCGGAAGATTTCATGGATGTGTTTGATTTCAACACGCAGGCAGCCGCCAATGTCCTTGGAACAGCAGTCAGTGAAGTATCCGGCAGAGTATTCCGTGAAATTGAGAGGGCGATACGAACCTATGAGCGCGGCAGAGCCGCAGAAAGGAGCCAAGATGGCAGAGCTGACTTACACGAGGAACGGGGATTACCTGATTCCCAACATCGGGCTGGAGGAGACTACGAGCAGACCGCTGGGCAAATACGGGAGAATGCGCCGGGCGTACCTTCAGGAGAACAACACGCTCCTGTACAATCATCTGATTCTGACCGGAAAGCTGTTCCCGCATCTGCTGGAGATTCAGGACGCGGCGGAGAGCCGGATGGAGCAGATGATGGAGGCACTGCTGAAAGCGAACCCCGCGCCGGACAAGAAGACCCGGCAGCTCGACTGGGTACGGCACATGAATTCCCTGAGAGCACAGGCCGAGGAAGTGATACTGGCGGAGCTTATCAACAACTGAGCTTCATCTTCCCCAGCGAGGCGGAGCAGATTTCCTATATTGACACCGTGGAACAGGCGGAGGCGCAAAATGCCTCCGCTTTTTCTATGCCCTTGGAGGAGGTCTACGAAGCCTTTTACCCGGTCATGCGGGAGCATCTGCTGGCGGATGAAGCCTATCGCAACGCCTGTGCCAACTCTGACCCGGCAACTGCCCGCATGGAGGGAGAAGCTGCCGTACAGCGGGCAGCCCTGACTATTCAGGATGCGGACTTTATGAGGATGTACTTCGACAACCCGGTGTACGCTGACCGCCTGCGGGATGCGCTGATTGAAGACACGATTGGAGAACTGATTCACGCCGCAGTGCCGGAGGCGCAGGCAGTCATTGAGGCGGATGATTTCTCTGATATTGACCCCGCAGCCATCCGTGAGCGGCTTGCACAGCGGGATAATTCTGCTGTTGATGCTATGCTGGAACAGGCGGTGCAGATGGCAGAAGAATCCGCCGTAGAACCCTATGAGCGTTTCCGGGTCATTGAGGTAGAGGGCGGCTTTGCTGTGTGGGATGATATTCGGGAGGAAGTCTTAGCCTCCGAGGATGGAAATACGCGGGTATTTCTCACAGCGGATGAAGCCGATGTCTGCCGGGAACAAGCGAAACAGGCTGCGGACGAGCAGACCGCCCGTGACTGGCTGTATGTGGAACGGGCAAAAAACGAGGTAGAGCCGCCCAAGGAGGTGTATTCCTATGCGGTGGGTGATACGGTTTATCTGGATGGATCCGCTTTTGAGGTGGAACGGATTGGCCTGTTCGACGTGAGCCTTCGGGATTTGTCCGCCATCTATCCCATCTCACGGGCTGAGAATAAACAACGCTTTGAAGCAATGCTGCGGTCGGATGAGCGCAACGCCGCCTATCTCCCCGCCAGCACTCAGACGGGACGGGAAACAGAGGCGGCACCTACAATCACTTCCGAGACTGTAGGCTATTATCCCGGCGACCGCAACGGCCTTCCTTTTGATGTGGTCATCCAGAAATTGCGCGTCGGGGAGTCTGAGAAGGAGGAACCTGTCCCGGTTCCTGCATCAAACTTCCGTATCACAGACGACCGTCTTGGAGAAGGCGGTCCGAAAACCAAATTCCGGGCAAATATGGATGCCATCCACACTTTGCAGCAGTTGGAGGCTGAGGGGCGCAATGCCACACCGGAGGAACAGGAGATTCTGTCCAAGTTCGTGGGCTGGGGCGGCCTTGCAGACGCTTTCGATGAGAGCAAACCCGGTTGGGCAAATGAATACCGGGAACTGCGGGCAGCTCTGACAGAGGAAGAATATACCGCTGCCAGAGCATCTACGCTCAATGCCCACTACACTTCTCCCACGGTCATCCGGGCTATCTACGATGCGTTGGCACAGATGGGCTTTGAGAAAGGGAACATTCTGGAGCCGTCAATGGGCGTCGGCAATTTCTTCGGAATGCTGCCGGATTCCATGCAGGGAAGCAAGCTCTACGGTGTGGAGCTGGATTCTATCACAGGGCGTATTGCCCGAAAGCTCTATCCGAATGCTGACATTACCGTAGCTGGCTTTGAGACTACGGACCGGCGGGACTTCTATGACCTTGCGGTGGGAAATGTGCCTTTCGGGAATTACCGGGTGCCGGACAAGCCCTATGACAAGCTGGGCTTTAACATCCACAATTATTTCTTTGCCAAAGCGCTTGACCAGGTGCGTCCTGGCGGCATCGTGGCCTTTGTCACGAGCCGCTTTACGATGGATTCCAAAAGCACGGACGTGCGCAAATATCTTGCGCAGAGGGCGGAGCTGTTGGGTGCCATTCGTCTCCCGAACAATGCATTTATGGCCAACGCCGGAACGGGCGTGGTATCCGACATCATCTTCTTGCAGAAACGAGACCACCCGATTGACATCGAGCCGGACTGGGTACACCTTGGGCTGACCTCGGACAATATTCCGGTCAACAGCTATTTTACTGACCACCCGGAGATGGTGCTGGGGCGTCTCTCCACGGAAAATACGCAGTATGGCCGCAGTGATGTGACTGTGGAGCCGATTCCCGGCGCAGTGTTGGCCGACCAGCTCAAGGAGGCGGTCGCCCATATCCACGGCAGCTATGAAGCGGTGGTTCTGGCAGCGGACGAGCTGCTGGACGTAAAAGATAGCATCCCTGCCGACCCGAATGTCAAGAACTTCTCATTTGCCGTGATGGATGGAGAGGTATACTTCCGAGAAAACTCCATCATGCGACACATGGACTTGAACGCCACTGCAAAAGGGCGCGTAACCGGCATGGTGGAGCTGCGGAGAATCGTCGGAGAACTGATTGACTATCAGCTTGAGGACTACCCGGATGAAGCTATTCGGCAGAAACAGGCGGATCTGAATGCCGCCTACGATGCGTTCTATGAGAAATACGGGACGATAAATTCCCGCGCCAATGCACAGGCGTTTGCAGAGGATTCGTCCTATTATCTGCTCTGTTCTCTGGAGAATATCGATGAGGACGGACGGCTGGAATCCAAAGCGGAGATGTTTACCCGGCGCACGATTCGCCCAGAACGTACTATTACCAGTGTGGACACGCCCAGCGAGGCGCTTGCCGTCTCCATTGGAGAGCATGGCGGCGTGGACTTGCCGTATATGGCGGAGCTGCTTGGGACACCGGGAGAATATGGAGCGATTATCGAGGAGCTTCAGGGCGTCATTTTTCGTGACCCCTTTGAAGCCTCTGAGGATGATTTGACCAAAGGCTGGCACACGGCGGATGACTATCTCTCTGGCAATGTACGGGCGAAACTGACGGCTGCAAGGCTCGTAGCCGCCGCTGACCCAAGCTATGCAGCCAATGTATCCGCTCTGGAGCGGGCGCAGCCCAAAGACTTGGACGCATCAGAAATTGACGTGCGGCTGGGTGCCACATGGATTGACCCGCGTTATATCCAACAGTTCATGGAGGAGACCTTTGAGCCACCCTATTATATGCGTCACCGGATTCAGGTACAGTTTTCCCCGTTGACTGCGGAATGGCAAATCTCCGGGAAAAGTATGCCCAATACCCACGATGTGGCGGCCTATACGACCTTCGGCACTTTGCGGGCAAATGCCTATCGCATTCTGGAGGATACGCTGAATCTGCGGGATGTCCGTATCTATGACACCGTAGAGGATGCGGACGGAAAGCAAAAACGGGTGTTGAACAAAAAAGAAACCACCCTTGCACAGCAGAAGCAGCAGGCTATCAAAGATGCCTTTCGTGATTGGGTATGGCGCGACCCGCGCCGACGGGAAGCTCTGGTACAGAAGTACAACGAGCTATTTAACTCCACCCGTCCCCGTGAATACGACGGGAGCCATATCCGCTTCGGCGGTATGAACCCGGACATCACGCTCCGGGAGCATCAGCGGGGCGCTATCGCCCATGTACTGTACGGGGGAAATACACTGCTGGCTCACGAGGTTGGCGCTGGCAAAACCTTTGAGATGGCTGCGTCTGCAATGGAGGCAAAGCGGCTTGGCCTGTGCCAGAAATCCATGTTCGTTGTACCAAACCACCTGACCATGCAGTGGGCCAATGAGTTCCTGCGGCTTTACCCCAGCGCGAAAATATTAGTGGCGACGAAGAAAGACTTTGAGACCGCACGGCGCAAGAAGTTCTGCGCTCGTATCGCCACCGGCAACTATGATGCGGTCATCATCGGCCATTCTCAGTTTGAGAAAATCCCCATATCCCCGGAACGTCAGGAACGGCTGCTCCGGGCGCAGATTGAAGAAATCGAGGAGGGCATTGAGGAAGCAAAACGGATGCGCGGGGAGAATTTCACAATCAAGCAGATGGAGAAAACCCGCAAAAGTCTTCAGGCAAGATTGGACAAACTCCTGTCCACAGACCGCAAAGACGATGTGATTACCTTCGAGCAGCTAGGCGTTGACCGGCTGTTCGTAGACGAGGCGCACGCGTTTAAGAACCTCTTTTTGTTCACAAAAATGCGCAATGTGGCTGGGCTTTCCACCTCTGAGGCGCAGAAATCTTCGGATATGTTTATGAAGTGCCGTTATATGGATGAGATAACCGGCGGCCGGGGCGTGATTTTTGCGACAGGAACGCCGGTCTCAAACTCCATGACGGAGCTTTATACTATGATGCGCTATCTCCAATATGGAACATTGCAGCAGAAAGGTCTGAGCCATTTTGACTGCTGGGCATCCACCTTCGGGGAAACAACGACAGCCATTGAATTAGCGCCAGAAGGCACCGGCTATCGGGCGCGGACACGCTTCGCCAAGTTCTTCAACCTGCCGGAGCTGATGAGTATGTTCAAGGAGGCAGCCGACATCAAAACCGCTGACCAGCTTCATTTGCCGGTGCCGGAGGCTGTCTTCAAGACTGTGGTGGTGCAGCCGTCTGAGCATCAGAAAGCAATGGTGGCAGAGCTTTCCGAACGGGCAGCGGCTGTCCATTCCGGGATAGTAGACCCGTCGCAGGACAATATGCTGAAAATCACATCGGATGGGCGCAAGCTGGGATTAGACCAGCGGCTCATGAACCCGCTGCTCCCAGATGAGCCGGACAGCAAACTCAACGCCTGTGTGAGGAATGTCCTGCGCATCTGGGAAGAAGGAAAAGCAGATAAGCTGACGCAGTTATTGTTCTGCGATTTGTCCACGCCCAAAGGCGACGGCACCTTCAATGTCTATGAGGACATTCGGGACAAGCTGCTGGCTGCCGGTGTGCCGCAGGAGGAAATCGCATTCATCCATGATGCGGACACAGAGGCAAGGAAGAAAGAATTGTTTGCCAAAGTGCGCTCCGGGCAGGTGCGTATCCTCTTAGGCTCAACTCAGAAAATGGGCGCGGGTACGAATGTGCAGGACAGGCTGATTGCCGTCCATCATCTGGATGTGGGCTGGCGTCCTGCCGACATGACCCAGCGAAACGGGCGAATCATCCGGCAGGGAAACCGAAATCCGCAGGTGCAGGTCTATCAGTATGTGACGGAGGGGACATTCGATGCTTACCTCTATCAGACGCTGGAGAACAAGCAAAAATTCATTTCACAAATCATGACCAGCAAGTCGCCGGTACGCTCCTGTGACGATGTAGACGAACAGGCGCTTTCCTATGCGGAAATCAAGGCGCTCTGTGCGGGCAACCCGCTCATCAAAGAGAAGATGGACTTGGATATTGAAGTGGCTCGGCTGAAAGTTCTCCGGGCAGATTACCAGAGCCAGCATTTCCGGCTGGAAGACCAACTGCTCAAATACTTCCCGGCTGAGATTGAGAAGCAGCATGGGTTTATCCGTGGCTATGAGGTAGATATGCAGACCGTCGCGGAGCATCCCGTAGTCAAAGACGGGTTTGTCGGGATGGAAATCGGCGGCGTTCACTTTGCGGAAAAAGACCTTGCCGGAGAAGCGATTCTGGCCGCCTGCCAGCAGCACAAGGGCGATGCCCCGCAGCCTCTTGGCAGCTACCGGGGATTTGCAATGGAATTGTCCTTTGACAGCTTCAGCAAAGAATTTCAGCTTACACTGAAAGGCACGTTGAGCCACAGGGTCACGCTGGGCACGGATGCCAAAGGGAATCTGCTCCGTATCGACAATGTGCTGGGCAACATTCCCCAGCGGCTGGGAGAAGCTCAGGACAGGCTCAGTACCCTGATGACGCAGCAGGAAGCCGCAAAAGCGGAGCTGGAAAAGCCCTTTCCGCAGGAAGCAGAGCTGGCAGAAAAAAGTGCAAGGCTGGCAGAGCTGGATGCTTTGCTCAGTATGGACGAAGCCCCGGCTGCCCGTGACGAGGAGGCTCTGGAAGAAGAATCACTCAGCGAGAGCCGCCCGTCGGTTCTTGCTGACCTGAAAAGCAGGTCGGCGCAGGTGCCGCCGCCGGATGCACATGACGGGAAGGCACACAAGGAGGAGGTGTTGTAAACGGCAAAACGGGATTGCATTTTGATTCTCCGGCTCACGCAGGAGGAGAAAGACCGTATCCGTGTCAAAATGGACGAGGCCGGAATCCGTAATATGAGTGCCTATGTCCGCAAAATGGTGCTGGATGGTATCTGCGTGAAGTTGGATTTGGAGGATGTCCGGGAAATGTCTGTCCTGCTCCGCAGGTGCAGCAACAATCTGAATCAGTATGCGAAGCGGGCAAATGAGACCGGCAGCATTTATGCTGCCGACATCCAAGACTTGCAGACGAGGCTGGACGAGATTTGGGAGCTTTCCCGCCAGTCGCTTCTGCGGCTGGCAAGCATCCGTTGATTCAGTGGGATGGCGTGTTATCGCTGTCCCCTACATAGATGCTTGGCATCCTTGCACAAAGGCTGCCTGTCGATTATACTGAATGCAGACGAAGAAAGTGAGGTGCCTACCGTATGATAAAAGTGATTCTGCTTCCTGTGAAGCTGCTTGCGCTCCCGGTAATGTTGGTACTGCTGGTGCTTTCCCTGCTTGGAAAAGCTGCAACAACTCTCTCCGCTTATGTGATTGGCCTGTTCTTGGTCGTTCTTATCGGAATCGACCTCTACTGCCTTTGGCAGCATAGCTGGACAGACGTGGCAATCGTTACCGTTTTGGGCGTTGTCACGCTAATACTCCAGTTCGGAGCAATGCTTGTCTCAGAGTTTGCCGGAGAATGGAGCCGCGCTCTTAAAAGATTCATCTTCTCATAACACGATACACACATTTCCCCATCTGCTGTTGGAGCAGGTGGGGATTTTTCTTGAACACTATCATCTGAAGGAGGTGTGCCTGTGGCGGCAACAAGATTGATTCCTCTCCACATCAACAAAGGGAAAACTGTGGCGCAGTGTCTGGCAGACAGGACAGACTATTCGCAGAATGCCGCCAAAACGGATGACGGGAAATATATCAGCAGCTATGCGTGTGACCCCAAGACCGCAGACGAAGAATTTACCCTTTCCAAGCGGCAATATGAATATATTACCGGAAGGAAGCAGAAGAAAGATGTGATAGCCTATATGATACGGCAGTCCTTTAAGCCCGGTGAGATCACGCCGGAGGAGGCCAATCAGGTAGGCTATGAACTGGCGATGCGCTTTACCAAAGGGAAACACGCTTTCATCGTGGCGACACACATAGATAAGGCGCACATCCATAATCATGTGATTTTCAACTCCACAACCCTTGACTGCACACGAAAGTTCAAGGACTTCTATTTCTCCGGCCTTGCCGTCCAAAAGGTCAGCGACATCATTTGTCTGGCGCATGGGCTTTCTATCATCAAACCGAAGCCCTACCGTGAACGGGAGAAACGCACAAAGTATCAAAAGCAACCGGCTCTCCGTGATACTATCCGGGCTGACATTGATGCCGCGATGCAAAAAAAGCCAGGCAGCTTTGCGGAGCTGATGACATTTTTACAGGAAGCCGGATACGAGTATAAAGCCGGAAAGCAGCCCGCAGTCCGGGGAGCCGGGCAAAAACGGTTTATCCGCTTCCGTTCTCTCGGAGAACAATACAGCATGGAAGCTCTGGACGCGGCGATTACAGAGAAAAAGTTTGCCCGTCAAGGCAAGCAGACGAAGCGGCACAGCCAACAGCGGCATGACAAGAAATTTGGTCTGCTCATTGATATTCAATCCAAAGTTGCTGAAGGCAAAGGAGCAGGATATGCGCGTTGGGCAAAGGTGTTCAACCTGAAGCAGATGGCAAACGTCATGTGCTTCTTGCAGGAGAACGGCATAGACAGCTTCGAGGAACTGGCTGCCCGGACGGATGCAGCAGTCGCGCGCTTTAATGAGCTGGGCGATTCCATCAAGTCCGCAGAAGCGCGGTTACAGGAAATCGCCATTTTGAAAACGCATATCATCAATTACTCCAAGACACGCGATGTCTATGTGGCGTATCGAAAGAGCGGGTACAGCCGGAAGTTTTTTGAGGAACATCGGGAAAGCATCACGATTCACAAAGCGGCGAAGGATGCCTTTGACAAGCTGGGGCTGAAAAAACTGCCCCGTGTGAAGGAACTGAGCGCAGAGTACGCGAGGGTACTTGCCGAAAAGAAAGCGGCATACCCAGAGTATCGGAAAGCCCGTGAACAGATGCAGGAATATCTGGTAGCACAGAAAGTCGTCGCAGTTGTTCTGGATAAAGAGAACGAGCTGCAAGAGCAGAAGGAGCGTCAGCGCAGGGATGCGCAGGAGCAAAACAACCGATAGCGCATATCTTCCCCGTGGCAGTTCAGAGAAGCTGGGCTGTCACGGGGATGTTATTTTTTTGCCCGGATACAACCTGAGAAGCAATATTCGGCAGCGCCATCAGTAGAAACAAGAGCTTGCTTTTTGCGACGAATGCACACTAATATACGCAATATCGCTTGATTATCGCTACTCAAGGCCGTATAATAATGTCGTATTTTGAAAAATGCTGTGGGATAGATGCTTGTGTCCCATGCCCCTTCTGTAACGATTCAATTCCCAAAGATTATCAGGAGACCCGTACATGAAAACTGCAAATGAGATTCAGCGGATTGCTGAGGACGAGCTTGGAACAGTTGTGCTGTTCGAGCAAATAGCTCTCGGAGTTTATGAGGCCACAACAAAACTTGATGAGGAAACAATCGGATTTCCAAACGACTACTACCTCGTCGAGCTGGATTCCCCTATC
>OLYM01000630.1_pt1 | contig 14136 bp, 8 predicted proteins | sample 1673691 | NCBI WGS metagenome assembly OLYM01 (sample SAMEA103958123, study PRJEB25191) | human gut metagenome | reverse complement strand
ATCTTGGAGGACTCTTTCTTCGTCACCTTGTAGCGGCGGTTGTTTCCCACATCCAACGGGTGGAACGGTTTTGTAGATATATAGCCATAATGTTATGTTTCGTATCGTTTACTACTGAATAAACTGAATATTCAGTTCATGGAAACCTTGAAAGATTTCTCGCTCCCCATCAACACGTTTAACGCGTAATCCAACCCTCATTCGGAACGTGAAGGAAAAGGTTAAAACGGCACGACAATCAAGCGGAAAACAAAGGATTTGAAAAGGGCACAAGAAACGAAATCATTGATTATCAATAGTTATATTTCAAATTTTCTTCATTCGGAACGAAGAGACCGCTGGTTCGAATCCTGTCCTTTCGATTATTTTCTAACAACCTCTTCCGGACGGTTATTTTCCGGTAAAATCACTTCCCTTTCAAAAGCCAGTCAGAAACCCACTAGCAGCTGATTCTTCTATCTGAAAAAAGCCCCTGCTGGGATACTTTATCAGTCATCCGTCAAATTCCCATTGCCCCGCGCATGTTTCTTTCTCTAAAATGCAGGTAATGAGTGAATACTTCCTGAAACTTCCCGGCGATTCCCAGCCGAGAGCCTATTCCGAATACGAAGTCCGTGAATTTCTGGGACAGGGCGTGATCGACTCCAAAACGCTTACCTGGAAACAGGGCATGGAAGGATGGCAGCCCGTAGCCCAAGTTCTTCCGCCAATGTCACCTATATGGAGGGAAACACAAGATCAAGAGAGCAAAGATCAACCAGAGGAGCAGCAGTACCGCTTGCGTTATCCTTTAAACGGGCTAGCCAAATTATCCATTTTGGCATGTTTCGTATTGCTGCCCTTCATGCTCTGGAGCAGCTGGATTGTTTTTTCCAACAATGTCGTTAATTATGAAGAAATTCAGACACTCATTCAGCAGAATATGGTTCACCTGCCATCTTTTGCGGCGCCATTGGTCTTCCTCCTCAGTATCCTGTTCATTCCATCCCTGCTTATCCAGCTGATCTGGCTGTACCGGGCATCTGCCAATATTCAGGAATTTCAAGTTCAGGGAATTCGGTTCACTCCATTCCTTAGCGTTCTTCTAAGCTGTATGCCGGTAGTCGGCATGGTGCTCAATGCCCTGGTTCTTCAGGAAATATATAAGGCATCTAAAAACCCGGCAGAATGGATGCTGCAAATACCCTCCCGTTCCCTGCGATTATATCTTCTGGTGACTACGGCTCTAACTCTGTGCACCCTTTTCCCTTTCGGGGCGGAACATTACGTGACGGCCTTTCTGCTCACCGGCGCACTGATGACGGCAGCCAGCATCCTGTGGCTGGTCTGTGTCCTGCAAATCACCAGAAAACAGGAGGAGCTGGTCTCCAAAAATCAAAACTCCTGTTCCTGATCGAAAAAACCGTAATCAACGTTTTTCCTTTTCTTCCGAGGACGGCTGACTGCCTGGGAGGATTTTATCCAAAGCTTCCATGCTGTTATCCTTATACAGATTCTCCAGCAGTTTTTCCCACCCCGCCGCCATCTGAACCTGTTTCAAGGCAATAATAGGATCAGGCATCATCATTTCCGGGTCGGGAGCATATTGCTTTAGCACCTCATCCGGATTGATCCTGTTAAACGTTGTCTTCCCATAGCCCGGCATTCCCGCCTCATGAGCGATGGATTCAATCATCTCAAAATGCAAATGCGCCAAATAGTTGCCGTGCGCAGTTCCGACTGAGCCGATTTGCTCTCCGCGTCCCACCAGAGTCCCCAGCGGAATATCGCTGACGGTTTTCAAATGGGCATACAGACTCTGTACAAAACGCCCGTCCGGCAAGCGGTGCAGCAGCACAACAACATTTCCCCAATCTGAAGAAGGCTCTCCTGCATAAATCAGCAATCCGCGGCCGGCGGCCCGCACGGGCAGTCCCTCATCCGTATTTTCTCCTCCTATTCCATTTAAATCCTGTCCTGCATGCCTTCCCTTACGGGCGGCATTCATATCCCCCACACCCTGGGCAACATAGGTAAACGCTCCATTTTCATCTCCGAGGGGCGATGTAAACACATCGGCCAGAGGCGCCTTTGCCAGTTCCTGGGGTGTCAACAAAACCATCCGGTAATCTACAGGAACCGGAGCAGACCGCGGAATGTCTTCGTCATAAATATTATGGTGCATCCCGGCCTCCGGAACGGCGGCATATTTCGTCTTGTACCAGGCAAATGCCGTAATCAAGACACAGGCTGTTCCCAAAAGCCCCATAATGACGCGGGATGTCGTCTTATCTATCATCGTGCCGACTCTATACCCACGGAACCGGATTTACAATCACAAGATAGTCAGGCCAGCGTCTGCGGAAATTTTTCCATCCACAATTTGCGCGCCGCACGGATATCTTCTGAGGAAACACGGCTGGAGAGCTCCCATACGAGCGGAACTCCATGCGGAAAAAAAGGAAGAAGGCGTTCAAAGGGAACTACTCCTCCCAGCAGGGGAACCTGATGATCCCGCGCGGGCCATTTGACGTCGTTCACATGTCCTCCAATCAAATGGGAGGACATTCGGCGAAGAAACTGCTCATGATTTAATATAAGCAAATTATGCTTTCTTTGAATATGCCCGAAATCATGCCAGTAACCGATAAAGGGATTGTCTCCAAACTCCTTCATCAACAAATTCATTTCATCCTCACTCGGCACCTGCTCATAATGGCTGCGCCCTTCAATGCCCAGCTTGACGCCAAATTGTCCGGCTTGCGGAAGGAGCTGCCGGAGAGCTTCACGCGCCCGTTCCAGATAAACGGGAGCCAGACGGTTACGGCGGCGTACAAATTCGCCCTTGGCGTCGGCAAACGATTCCGTTCCCACTATTCCCTGACGCGCCAGGTTTTGCAAATGAGCCGTATCCGTGCGTTTCGCCAGGGGTTCCACCGTTCCCATATGCAAAACGATATATCCGGCCCCCAGTGCTGCGCCCTGTTCAATAGACTTTTTCGTCAATTCAATAGCCTTGGAACGCACCTGCAATAAATCCGCTGTAAAAGGCCTGCTGTCAGGAGAATCCCCCACCTCGTCAATCGGAGCGGGGAAAAAATTATGCACCCCGGCCACTTGCACCTTTCCGGCATCTACCGCCCTCATGATACCGGGCAGAAGGGATAACTTGATGCCGTGGGAAAGTTCCACATGGTCAAAACCCAAAGAAAGAATCTCATCAATCATTTCTTCCCCGTCCTGATGACGGTGGGAATTCCAGCACGTAGAAAATACCAGCATAAAAATCAATTATTATGAGCTGATGGAACCGGGTTCCGTATAGCAATCTTCCATCCACTCCTTGACGGCGGCAGTCATGCTCCCGGCTACGTCCGCGCGAGGTTTGACGAAAGCCGGAATAAACCACGGAAATGCGCCCACCAGGTCATGAATCACCACAACATCGCCATCACATGTATGGGAGCCGGAACCAATACCCAATGTGGGAATGGAAGAATGTACGGTAACTTGTCGGGCAGCATGAGGCGTTACGCCCTCCACAACCACAGCACAAGCCCCCGCCTCTGCCACAGCCTCCACATCCCTTACTAAGGCTTCCTCCTCCGTGGAGGATTTCCCTTTAATCTTATATCCTCCCTCCTCCAGCACTTTCTGCGGTAAGAGGCCGATATGACCCACTACGGGAATACCGGCATCCACAATAGCACGGATATTTCCTGCCTGGGCTGCCCCCCCTTCCAGCTTGACAGCATCCGCTCCAGCCAAAAACAATTTCTTTGCGGATTGCACGGCCTGTTCCACCGTATCATAAGAATGTATGGGCATATCTCCCACCAGCAGGGCGTTCTTCACTCCGCGCGCAGTAGCTTCCACATGATGAAGCATATGATCCAGCGTCACATGAGTGGTATCCGGAAAGCCCAAAACCACCATCCCTAAGGAATCCCCTACCAGCACAATATCTACGCCGGCTTCATCCAAAAGGCGGCCTGTAGGATAGTCATAAGCTGTAACCAGAGTCACATGCCGCCTGTTCTTGCAGGCGCGGATTCGTTCCGCTTTCTCAAAAGATTGATTCATGGCGTTCAATAAACATGCAATTTACCAGCGTTCCGATACCAGAAGCGGCTCAGCCTCATCCGTATCCAATTCCGCCAACAGGCAGGCAACCGTTTTATGCTGGCGCGGCAGGATAAGCTCCGGCCTGATATCGGAAAGAGGTTTTAAAACAAATTTCCTCAAATGGGCTCTGGGATGGGGGAGAATCAGACGAGGAGGATCATTGACCACCATGTCCCCCACATAGATGATATCCACATCCGCCGTGCGGGGTTCACAGCGAATCCCGGAACGAATGCGTCCCAAGGCTCGTTCTATACCCTGGCAATGCACGAGCAATTCCTCCACCGTACCGGGCCAGGTAAATTCCACCACGGCATTCAAATAATCATCCGCACCATGCGGACACCCTTGAGGACTGGTGGCATACAGAGAGGATTGCAAAAAAGGATCATCAGACAGGCTCATCTGCAACAAATGATCCCTGGCCTGAACCATCAGGCTGTTTTTATCCCCAAGATTGGACCCCAGTGCAATGCCTGCTCTCTTCATCAGTAAAAAACATCGTGGCCGTTCCGGAAAAGAAGAACGGCCACGATGCCGAAAAAGTTATAATTGGGACAACCCCAAAACGTCTTCCATGGTATACAGACCTGGTTCCCTGCCTTGAAGCCAGAGAGCCGCGCGAACTGCTCCGGAGGCAAATGTCATACGGCTGGACGCCTTATGGGTAAGTTCCAGCCGTTCACCATCGGAAGCAAATATTACAGTATGGTCTCCCACCACATCTCCTCCCCGCAGGGAATGCATGCCTATTTCCTTGGCGGGTCGAGGCCCTACCAACCCTTCACGGCCAAAAACCACACTATCTTCATAATTCCTGTCAATGGCGCTGGACAGGATTTCTGCCAGTGTCCGGGCAGTACCGGAAGGAGCATCAATTTTGTGACGGTGATGCATCTCCATTACCTCTATATCGCAGCTGCCTCCCAGAATCTGGGCAGCCTTGCGCGTCAGCCAGAACAGGGCGTTCACCCCTACGGAATAATTGGAAGCGAACACAATCGGAATGGATGCCGCAGCATCCACGATCTCCTGGCGTTCCAGCTCCGTATGTCCCGTAGTGCCAATCACCAGAGGTTTGTTATTGGCAACAGCTTCCGCCAGCAGAGTGCTGGTGAAAGCATGATGGGAAAAATCAATGGCTACGTCGCATTTGGCGAGGGCGGGATAAAGCTCCTGTCCCTGATCATGAGTAGAACCCACGCAAGTATCCGGATTCTGCGTCACCGCCTCTTGAATAGCCTGGCCCATGCGGCCCGAAATGCCTGTAACAAGAATGGAAATCATATCACTAAAATATTAAAGAATATTGAAACGCTGAAGAAGAGCGGAAAGCTGAGCTTCCTTCTCTTCTGCCAATGGAACCAGCGGAAGACGTATGCCGGGCTGTATATCTCCTCTCATCGCCAAAGCCGCCTTGATCGGAACAGGATTGGAATCCAGAGTCATTAGCCCTTTCATCAACGGATAAAATGTCTTCTGGAGGGAAAGCATTTCCCCCATATCCTGATTCAGGCCAGCTTTGACAATGGAATTCATGATGCCCGGAAGCAGATTGGATGTTACGGAAACCAATCCGCTGGCGCCACAGGCCATAAAAGGCACCGTCAGGCCGTCATCGCCACACAGAACAGTGAAATTTTCCGGAACCACCTGCATCAGCTGGTTCACGCGGTCCACATTGCCGCCGGCCTCTTTCACACAAACAATATGCGGGCAATCCTTCGCCAGACGGCTGATTGTTTCCACACTGATTTCAATCCCGCAACGCCCCGGAATGCTGTACAGCATCATCGGCAGACGGGTAGCGTCCGCAATAGCCTTGAAATGGGCATAGACTCCATCCTGAGAAGGTTTATTGTAATAGGGGCACACCTGGAGCGTTCCGTCTACTCCCATCTTTTCCGCTTCCTGGGTCATATGGATAGCTTCTGCGGTGGAATTAGCACCCGTTCCCGCAATAACCTGAATACGGCCAGCCGCGCTCTCCACGGCCAATTCTATTACCCTCAAGTGTTCTTTTACAGTCAAGGTGGGGGATTCTCCCGTGGTACCGACAGCCACAATGCCGGCCACGCCGGCAGCTATCTGCGCTTCCACAAGCATTCTAAAAGCCTCTTCATCGACCCGGTTGCCGGCAAACGGAGTCACAATTGCTGTATAAAGACCTTGAAACTTCATAACCTTACTTGGAAATATACTATCTTAACAGACACTTTTTGTCACGACAGAATACAGAAATATGGCACGCCTGTCAGGCATCCTGAAATACCATTCGTGAACAAATGGAGCAAAACTCCAGGCAGGAATTAAACAGGGACAGGAATGATTCCGGCCGCCTGCCGGGCCGCCAGGCAGCTTTCCTTCCATTGACCACGATATATTCCCGGTGAATATGGCGACCTTCGTTCCCACATAAAAACAACGCAGCCGCACAGGCGGAAGAAGCCAATCGAGACTGGGAAACATACCGAAATACCGGACGGTGAATTACGATCTGGCTCATTCTGACATCTCTCCGGTTCAGGCAATTTTCCAAGCCCGCGGTATCTTCCTCCCATACTCCCTTTTTTCCAGAACGGGAAACCATATTCACAATCATGGCCCCAGAAACAAAGGCATGTTCCAGCAAAACGGACAGACGGACACGGGAAGAACAACTCAGCCCCTGCACCTCGACTGAGGCATCTTCACAAATAATCAAATAATCAACACGGCCATAAAGAGTATGTACCAGACCAGCAAAAGAAGCCAAATCGGAAGAATGGTTCAGGCGGCCTGACATGACCAGGTGGCTGCTGCCCGGAAGACAATCAACGATATGGCAAGATTCTTCACCGGCCTCATGAAGCATGGCAACCACAGTTCCCTGACAGGCAAATACCTTGGCTGCCAAATATCCTATATTGCCGGCGTTGCCCAGAATGACGACCACAGGTTTCTGAATGACTTGGGATTTCATATGCCGCCATTCTGACGAAAGAGTGTAATCCGTCAATACCCCACACATACTTAAGTCATTAAGAAAGAAAAAGGAATAGTTAAGAAAAAATTATATGGTCACGATATTTTACAAGGGCTGGAATTTTATTCATCGTAGAGACTGAGCAAGAGATTTAAAGGGGGAAATAGGGATATGCAAGAAGCGAACAGGCCCCGCGAGTCAAGTGACTGGCGGGGCCTGATGGAAAAAAATCCCGGCGGCGACCTACTCTTGCGGGACCTATCGTCCGACTACCATTGGCGCGGCAGCGTTTCACTTCCGGGTTCGGAACGGGACCGGGTGGGACCACTGCGCTCTGGCCACCGGGCTTCAGGGGGAAGAGGTGATTTTTTCTTCATCCTGCCTGCCCGGGAGCCCTGCTTTTTTGGGGGCTTCTGAGTGAGGGATTTTTTTCAGGGTATGTGTGTGGCGGCTAAGAAGATTTCCGTCCTTTGTGTGGGGAGGGATTCAGCGTAAACTGACATCTGCGTGGCTGGTGGTTGAGATCATGCATTGACAGAATGAGACAAGAGCAAGTTGTCATTCACGACGGGGAGTGATGTAATATGATGAAGTCAATTGGTAATTAGTATCGCTCGGCTCAATACATTGCTGCACTTACACCTGCGACCTATCAACGTGGTGGTCTTCCACGAACCTGTAGGGAAAACTCATCTTGGGAAGGGCTTGGCGCTTAGATGCTTTCAGCGCTTATCCCGTCCGCACTTAGCTACTCGGCCATGCACTTGACAGTACAACCGATGCACCAGTGGTGCGTCAGACCCGGTCCTCTCGTACTAAGGTCTGAACCCCTCAATTTTCCAACGCCCACAGAGGATAGAGGACCGAACTGTCTCGCGACGTTCTGAACCCAGCTCGCGTGCCGCTTTAACCGGCGAACAGCCGGACCCTTGGGACCTTCTCCAGCCCCAGGATGCGACGAGCCGACATCGAGGTGCCAAACCACGCCGTCGATATGAACTCTTGGGCGTGATCAGCCTGTTATCCCTAAGGTACCTTTTATCCGTTGAGCGACGGCAATTCCACTTTCTACCGCCGGATCACTTGGGCCTGCTTTCGCATCTGCTCGACTTGTTGGTCTCACAGTTAGGCGGGCTTATGCCCATGCACTCGACACCCGGTTGCCAACCGGGCTGAGCCCACCTTCGCGCTCCTCCGTTACTCTTTGGGAGGATACCGCCCCAGTAAAACTGACCGGCTGACACGGTCCTCTGGCCGGATTCACGGCTCAGGGTTAGATCCTCCAGTTTCAAAGGGTGGTGTCTCATTGATGACTCGGACGCCCCCTAAAGGGCGTCTTCAGCGTCTCCCACTTACTCTGAGCATTAAAACCGAAGAAACAATGACAGCTTACAGTTAAGGTCTATAGGGTCTTTCCGTCCTTCTGCGGGTAGGCGGCATCTTCACCGCCACTACAATTTCACTGAGCGCCTGGTTGAGACAGTGCCCAACTCGTTTCACGATTCGTGCAGGTCGGAACTTACCCGACAAGGAATTTCGCTACCTTAGGACCGTTATAGTTACGGCCGCCGTTTACTGGGGCTTGGGTTTAGAGCTTCGCCTTGCGGCTAACCCCTTGCCTTAATCTTTCGGCATTGGTCACGTGTCACACCCTATACTTCGACTTGCGTCTTTGCAGAGTGCTGTGTTTTTGATAAACAGTCGGTTGGGCCATTTCTCTGCGGCCTGCATCGCTGCAGGCACCCCTTCTTCCGAAGTTACGGGGCTAATTTGCCGAGTTCCTTAACCAGGTTTCACTCTTACGCCTTGGTATATTCTACCCACCCACCTGTGTCGGTTTGCGGTACGGGTCGCTTAGCATACGCTGGGGCTTTTCTTGGCACTCGATCCAATGATGCGCTGAGTCCGTGGACTCAACTCGGAATTCAATAACCTAGTCATCTTTTCTCATGCGTCCCCCCAGTTTAAGGGTTGCGAGCTCAGGATTATTAACCTGATGTCCATCGCCTACGCCTCTCGGCCTCGGCTTAGGTCCCGGCTAACCCAGGGACGAAACACGTTGCCCTGGAAACCTCGGGTTTACGGCGGCCGGGGATTTCACCCGGCTTAACGTTACTCATGTCTGCATACTCACTTGCATGTGCTCCAGGGTCAGTCGCCATCGCCCTTCGACGCGCATGCAACGCTCTTCTACCACTCTGCCTTGCGGCAAAGTCCAGAGCTTCGGTATAACGCTTGATCGCCAATCATTTTCGGCGCAGGATCACTCGATGAGTAAGCTATTACGCATTTTTTAAATGGTGGCTGCTTCTAAGCCAACATCCTCACTGTCTGTGTAATCCCACATCCTTTCCACTGAGCGTTATTTAGGCACCTTAGCTGCTGGTCTGGGTTGTTTCCCTCTCGACAATGAAGCTTATCCCCCACTGTCTCACTGCCACGTTCCATTGCACGGTATTCGGAGTTTGATAAGGTTTGGTAAGCGGGTGTGCCCCCTAGCCTTGTCAGTGCTCTACCCCCGCGCATCAGCACGTGACGCTGCACCTAAATGCATTTCGAAGAGAACCAGCTATCACGGGGTTTGATTAGCCTTTCACTCCTACCCTCAGCTCATCAGAGAACTTTTCAACGTTCACCTGTTCGGTCCTCCACATGGTTTTACCCATGCTTCAACCTGGCCAAGGGTAGGTCACCTCCGCTTCGGGTCCAGTACCTGCGACTTATTGCGCCCTGTTCGGACTTGCTTTCGCTGCGACTCCGGGCCGGAAGCCCTTAGTCTTGCCACAAACACTGACTCGCAGACTCATTAAACAAAAGGCACGCCATCGCAGATTGCTCTGCTCTGACACTTTGTAGACATACGGTTTCAGGTTCTATTTCACTCCGCTCACAGCGGTTCTTTTCACCTTTCCCTCGCGGTACTTGTTCACTATCGGTCGCCAACTAGTATTTAGCCTTGCGCGGTGGTCCGCGCGGGTTCATACATCGTTCCACGTGTGATGTATTACTCAGGATACCACTAATTCCCACTCTGGATTTCGTCTACAGGGCTTTCACCTTCTCCGGCCAGCCTTTCCAGGCTGTTCTACTATCCAGTATGGTCGAATATGACGTGGTCCTACAACCCCGAAGGAATACCTTCGGTTTGGGCTCCATCCGCTTTCGCTCGCCACTACTTACGGAATCGATTTCTCTTTCTTTTCCTCCGCTTACTGAGATGTTTCACTTCAGCGGGTTTCGCGTTTCATACCCTATGTATTCAGGTATGAACGATCGAGTATTGCCTCGATCAGGTTACCCCATTCGGATATCCCCGGATCATCGCTTGCTTGCAGCTTCCCGAGGCTTTTCGCAGCTTGCCGCGTCCTTCTTCGCCTGTTGGCACCAAGGCATTCACCGTACGCCCTTACTTACTTCATCATATTGCAAAAGCTGTTACCACTTCCACAATACCACAAAGCCCTTTCGTGACTTACTGTATTGTCTCATTGCTTGGTATGCATGTTTATCTTGTGTTTTGTAGTTGTTGTTCAACTACCCACTTTGTTGGAAAGCGATTGCTTCTCAGCAATCGTTTTCTTTGCCACGCAGATGTCAATTTTCGCTTTCCCTCAATAATCGATTTTGCTGGTGGGCCTGACAGGACTTGAACCTGTGACCCCGCGCTTATCAAGCGCGTGCTCTAACCAACTGAGCTACAGGCCCGGCTTTGGGTCTCTTTCCCGAAACTGGTGGAGGCACGGGGACTCGAACCCCGGACATCCAGCTTGCAAAGCTGGCGCTCTACCAACTGAGCTATACCCCCAGTTGCGGTTCTCGGTGAAAAAAGGTCGTCACGCACGTCGTGCCAGGTTGCGCTCCAGGCGTCTGGCTGTTTACACATCTTTGGTTCGTTGCGGGCCCTCGCGGGTTCCGCTTTCTCTCCCCTCGGGAAGAGATCCGACCTGTGCACTTCCGTGCACTTGCTCCATAGAAAGGAGGTGATCCAGCCGCAGGTTCCCCTACGGCTACCTTGTTACGACTTCATCCCAGTTACCAGTCTCACCTTAGGACCCTGCCTCCTTGCGGTTGGCTTCAGATACTTCGGGTGCGACCGGCTTCCATGATGTGACGGGCGGTGTGTACAAGACCCGGGAACGTATTCACGGCGCCGTAGCTGATGCGCCATTACTAGCGATTCCGGCTTCGTGTAGGCGGGTTGCAGCCTACAGTCCGAACTGGGCCCAGTTTTTAGGATTTCCTCCGCCTCGCGGCTTCGGCCCCCTCTGTACTGGGCATTGTAGTACGTGTGCAGCCCTGGGCATAAGGGCCATACTGACCTGACGTCGTCCCCACCTTCCTCCCAGTTGATCTGGGCAGTCTCGCCAGAGTCCCCACCTTCACGTGCTGGTAACTGGCAACAGGGGTTGCGCTCGTTGCTGGACTTAACCAAACATCTCACGACACGAGCTGACGACGGCCATGCAGCACCTGTGTAACGCCTCCGAAGAGTCGCATGCTTTCACATGTTGTTCATTACATGTCAAGCCCAGGTAAGGTTCTTCGCGTTGCATCGAATTAAGCCACATACTCCACCGCTTGTGCGGGTCCCCGTCAATTTCTTTGAGTTTTAATCTTGCGACCGTACTCCCCAGGCGGCACGCTTAACGCGTTAGCTCCGGCACGCAGGGGGTCGATTCCCCGCACACCAAGCGTGCACCGTTTACTGCCAGGACTACAGGGGTATCTAATCCCTTTCGCTCCCCTGGCCTTCGTGCCTCAGCGTCAGTTAATGTCCAGGAACCCGCCTTCGCCACGAGTGTTCCTCTCGATATCTACGCATTTCACTGCTACACCGAGAATTCCGGTTCCCCCTCCATTACTCTAGTCTCGCAGTATCATGTGCCGTCCGCGGGTTGAGCCCGCGCCTTTCACACACGACTTACGAAACAGCCTACGCACGCTTTACGCCCAGTGATTCCGAACAACGCTTGAGACCTCTGTATTACCGCGGCTGCTGGCACAGAGTTAGCCGTCTCTTCCTCTTGTGGTACTATCTTTTTAATTTGCTCCCACATGACAGGGGTTTACAATCCGAAGACCTTCATTCCCCCACGCGGCGTCGCACCATCAGGGTTTCCCCCATTGTGAATGATTCTCGACTGCTGCCACCCGTAGGTGTCTGGACCGTGTCTCAGTTCCAGTGTGGCCGGACATCCTCTCAGACCGGCTACCCGTCATCGCCTTGGTGAGCCGTTACCTCACCAACTAACTAATAGGCCGCGAGCCCATCCCCAAGCGCATTGCTGCTTTAATCTTGCGATTCTATGCGGTATTAATCCCAGTTTCCCAGGGCTATCCCGCTCTCGGGGGCAGGTTACTCACGTGTTACTCACCCGTGCGCCACTAGAGAATTATTAGCAAGCTAGCAATTCTCTCGTTCGACTTGCATGTCTTATCCACGCCGCCAGCGTTCGTTCTGAGCCAGAATCAAACTCTCCATCAAATTAATTTTTGAAATTGCTGGACCAAATGGAATCTTGCGATTTCATTTGCGCCATGCTTCAGCCAGCTCTTCCTCCAAGTTGTGTCTCTTGAAGGCCTCTTCGCTCCGCCTTGCACGGCGCGCGTCACGACCTTTTTTCTTTCCCCTTGCTTCTACCAAACCGCCCCTCTCAGAGCCAGGTAGCTCCTTCGGGCTTTTCATCCCTCCGGCACCTCTCGGCGCCCTCGGAAAACCCTCGGCGGTTTTCGGTAGTCATTCCCTTGAAATCTTCTTATCGCCCCTGCTTCCAGGGGGCTCTCCGGGTGGCCGGCTCCAGCCGCTTCCGATACTCTTCCGAGTCCGTCCGCCGCCGGGCTTTTCATCCCGTCGCCGTGTTGGCGTGCCGAGAAATCTACCATCCCACACCTTTTTGTCAATTTTTTTCGAGATGTTTTTTCGACTTGTTGAGCCCAAAATCGAAACATATCTGATTATCAACGCATTGCATTTTTATTTTTTTTTAATAAAAAAGCCTCTTTCACCACGAAAGAGGCCTAGACGTTTCAGAAGTCCTAAGTTTCTCTCTACTTTTTACCTCCTCCACTCTTTTTCTTCATGACTGCGTATTGATGAACCAGAGGCAGTTCCCGGAGGGCGTTTACAGCATCCTTCCTTGCCTGGGCGTAATCTTTTTTCTCCATTGCCATATTCATCATCACTTCATAGCAGGCGGCATTGTATCCGCCATCATCCCTCGTATTAGAATCCCTCATAATCTGGAGAGCGCGCCGAGCCGCCTTATAGCTGTATTTACGCATTTCCTCCGACCCGTTAAGGATTTTCAGGATATAGGAAGCAAGTGAATCTTCCCGGGGGAAACGCTCCAAGACGTGGTCAAAGATATCAACCATTTTCCGATAATTTTTCTCCTTCCAAGCCTTTTCCGCCCGCACTTCCGCCACAGTAGACGCAAACCATCCGTTATCGGAAAACTGCCCTGCATTTTCCTCAATCAACTTCTGGTATTCATCAAATTTCTTTTCCCGCCTCAATTCAAAGGATTTTTTTATGACAGCATACATGGCCTGCTGGCGGGCCTTCCGTTTCGCATCTTCTTCCGCAAACCTGTTTTTGTCAAAAGAGTCCAATCTGGCAGTTTCCGCCACCCATTCGGGCATCTTCTTAATTTCTCCAGCCCACAGCAATGTTCCGTCACGAACGACGACCGCGGCGGGAAATGAGTCAAGTTTGAGCAAATCACAAAATTCAATGACCGAACGATCCGATGGAATACCGACAGGATAAGGAGTCCATCCTTCCGGCCCGGATAAATAGTCCCGCATCTGTTTTTCCGCCGACGGATTGAGCCCCAATACCACGGCTTTTACTCCCGGATGGTCTAAAAGCTCGTGTTTTTTAAGAACGGCATCAAGAGCTCTTCCAGGGGCTGTTTCTCCAAGTATATTATTGTGGCCTCTCCAGAAGCTGATGAATACAGTTTTGCCGACAGGAAGTCCTGTTAGACCGGGATGATTGAACCATTTTAATTTGCTGAACAGGGGAGTGTACTGTTTGTCTTCCTGCACTACTCCCATTTCCTGCA
>OLYM01000626.1_pt1 | contig 14169 bp, 10 predicted proteins | sample 1673691 | NCBI WGS metagenome assembly OLYM01 (sample SAMEA103958123, study PRJEB25191) | human gut metagenome | reverse complement strand
ATGTCGTAGTAATCCTGATCGCACCGCCAGGGGTCCTCGTTGGACTGTACCCAGTCGTACACGCCGTGATATACGATGTCCGGGTGCGCCTCCTGCAGTTTTTCCTGCTCCTCCTGCGTGAGAACGCCGTAGCTGAACCACACGCGCTCGATTTTGTCCATTTCCATCAGCGTCTGGAACGTGTCCTCCGGCTGAAGGAGCGTCATAAACGTGATGTTCAGATCGCGCAGGCTCTTGCAGTCCTTGAGGGGGGCGATGCTGGTGGCGTAAGCGCGGTTGAGCTCCAGCCAGATGAGATTGTCGCACGAGGCGATCGGCGAGAGATCGAGTGCATGGCAGTCGAGCAGGACAAGATATTTAAGATCGGGCATCTGATAGAGGAAGCTCAGATCCTCGATCGGCCGATGGCCGAGATCGAGCGCGATCATGTCCGGGCAGTAAGCGAGCTTCTTGATCGTTTCGTTCGTGAAGTATCCGTAATAGCGGGAGGAGGCGCGGAAATAGGTGGTGTCTGTGCGGATGTTGTAGTGCGTTATGTGCAGCGTCCACACAAAGCGCACATTCTCGTACTTCTTATTCAGCGCGTCCATTTCCTCATCGGAAAAGCCGCAGTCGGACATATCGACCTTTTCAAGCTTGTGCATCACGGGAAGGATGCTCTCCACCGGCTCAGTGGATTCCATCTCGATGCCGGTAAAGTCAAGAAGCGTGTCCTCGGTGCTGATCGGCACGCCGTAAAGCTCGAACGTGAATGCAAAATCGACCGCCGGGTATTTCTCGCAGACCGGCGTCATCTGTTCGACCGTCACGCCGGTGCCGGTGAGATCGACGCGCGTGAGCTTCGGCAGCGAGGCGAGCTTTTCCGAAAGCTCCGCAACATCCGCTTCGGAAAACGTGCGTCCGGCAAAACTCAGCTCCGCGGTATCGCTCGGATAGGTATCGCCGAGGATCTCCTCCGGCCAGACGAATGTGATATTGGGAAACTCGGCGCGCAGCGCGCCCTTTTCTGTCTCGTTCCACGGGCACGCGGGGAACGACACGGTCTGCGCCGCCGGAAGATACCGCAGCGCCTCGCGCAGCGTGTCCGGTGTGATGGAGATATCGTCCACGGCGATCTCCGTGGCGCTGTCAAGATACTCCGTGCTGCCGAGCGGCACCTGCCACTCCAGTTCGAGCGCCGGGTACTTCTCCCGCAGGGCGAGAAGAGCGTCGTAGCACGCGCAGCCTCGCGCATCGGCAGAGCGCAGCGCCGTGAAGTAGTCAAAAAGCGGCAGCTCGGAAACGGTGAAGTCCGTCAGCGTGATGCTTTCAGCATCCGAGGGATACCGGCTCGCGCCGATGGGGATGCTCCAGCGCACCGAAAGCGCCGGATACGCCGCGCGGACGGCATCAAAGCGCTCCGGAGAAACGTCCGCCGCCGTAAGATCGAGCTCCGCGAGCGCGGGGAAAAACGCCAGACGGGCGACGTCCTCTTCCGTGAGCGACGTGAGCACGATGGCCGTGCTCTCGCAGTCGATCACCGCGCCGCCGATGGGAACGTCCCAGTATATTTTGCAGTCCGGCAGCTGCTCGCGCAGACGAAGATACCTTTCCTCCGAAATGCTCTTGCCGCGCAGATCGATCTGCGCGCTGTCGCGGCGGTGAAGGCCGCCGGCGTAAATATACACCGAGTTCAGCCACACCAGCGCCGCCGCAATGACGAGAACGGCGATCACCGGGATCAGTATCCACAGCTTTTTCCCGCCGCGGCGCGTCCCGGCGCAGCCGGTATCGGTATGCTTGGACATATGGGGGTTCCTCCCATGTGTATTAATTTTCTTTTATATTTTATCTTGTAAAGCGTGGAATGTCAATGCGCTTCTCCCCTTCTGCACGGGCGTGCCGATTGACTTTCCCGCCGATGCTCCGTATAATGAAAGCGCCGAAAGGGGTGTTTTTCATGCGCCACGCATGGCTCATTCTCACACACGGGAATTTTGAGATCCTCGAAAAGCAGCTGCGCTTTCTCGACAGCGAAAACGCCGATTTTTATATTCATGCAGACGCCAAGGCGGCATTCGATCCCGAGCGTTTTCGTGCCGTGCCCAAAAAGTCGCGTGTCACGTTCGTTCCGCGCCACCGCATTTCGTGGGGCCATTTTGCCATGGTCGAGGCGGAGCTGGAGCTTCTCCGCGCCGCTGTGCCGGGTGGGTATGACTACTACCATCTTCTCTCCGGCGTGGACGTGCCGGTCAAAACGCGCGCGTACATTGAAAACTATTTTACCCGTGCGCCCGGGAGAAACTATGTAAGCTTTCTCTCGCCGGAGATCTCCCGCACGGATCTCTACCGCGTCCGGTTTTACTACCCCCTGCAGCGTTATAACATCCGAAAACCCGCCGTGCGCCGGACGCTGCGCAATCTCTCCGCCGCACTGCAGCTCGGCTTCGGCGTAGACCGTACGCGGCGGCGGCCGGACGGCTTCGTTTTTCAGAAGGGCGCGCAATGGTTCAGCATCACGCACGCGCTCGCGCAGTATCTGCTCGAAAAAGAGAGCGAGATCCGTGAGTTTTTCTCCGATACCTACTGTCCGGACGAAATGTTCGTCCAGACGGAGATCGTAAACTCCCCCTTCCGCGATACGCTGCCGGAGCACGCGTTTGAGAACGACTACGCGAGCTGTCTCCGGTACATCGACTGGCAGCGCGGCAATCCCTACACATTCACGGACGGCGACCTCGATGAGCTTCTCGCCGCACCGGAAACGGCGCTCTTCGCACGGAAGTTTGATTACCGCACGAGCCCCGGCGTCGTTGACGCGCTCTTTGACCGTTTCGGATAATTTTCTCTCCGGCGCACGGATGTTTTTCCGTGCGCCGTTTTTTGTTCTTGCAGATGAGCGGCATATATGGTATTCTGTATCTATATGGTGTATATGCCAAGCCGCGCATATACTTTGTGCGAAGCCGCAATCTGTCCGTAGCTTTAGAGAGAGGGAATGATATGAAAAAACGTCTGTTCAGCCTGCTTCTTGTACTTACGCTCTGCTTTACGCTGCTGCCGCTTTCCGCCGCGGCGGAGGGCGAGGAAGAAATGGTCACCGTCACATTCGATATGTGCGGTCACGGCGGCGAAGCTCCGGCGAGCGTCACCGTGCCGAAGGGCAGCAAGATCGCCGCGCCCGAATCCCCGAAGCCGGACGAAGAAGACGGCGTCTATTACTTCGCCCATTGGACGGCGCATCCCGTTTCCGGAGCCCCCGTGGACGCCTGGGACTTTGACACGATGACAGTGGAAGAGACCATGACGCTCTATGCCGTGTGGTACCAGTACGCCGAGATGCACGAAAAGGTCTCTCTCCGCGGCAAGCCTTATGCCGGCGCCCTTGTGGAGTACCGCGACAGGGCCGGCAGCGTCGTATATACGCTGAAGGCCTCCGGCACCGACGGGAACTGCACCGATTACGTCTGTGAGAGCACGAAGCCGGGCGAGTACGACCTCTACATCGACGGGAAATACATCCGTCCCGTGACTGTCAACCGCAGCGCGGCCGGTTATTCGACGACCACAAGGCTTTTTTACGTCACCTTCAGCGCCAACGGGCAGGAATTCACGCCGGAGACCCGTCCCGCCGACGTGCTGTGCTTTACCTCCGGTCTCTTCCACGACGATTCCGTAAGCATGCCGAAACTGACGCCCAAGGCCGTGGACAGCGCTTACACGTTCTCCGGCTGGACAGTCGGGCCGGAGGCGGATTCCGATCCGTTTGATTTTGCCAACAAGGTCTACGGCGACACCGTGGTCTACGCGCAGTGGGAAAAGGCCGCGGATGAGGATTCCGTTCTCGTCACCGCCATCAGATCGAGCATCATCGGCGAAAAATACGCCAAAAAGGGACAGGATTACTCCGCAAGGCTCGTCCCGGACGAGGGCTATGAGCTGCCCTACCACGCGGCGATGGGGAGCTACACCTCCTATACCTATGTGACCATCGGTGATGAGGTGCTCAACTCGGCAAACTACACGCTCAACTGCGCCACCGGCGATATCACGATCCCCGGAAAATATGTCACGGGCGATATCCGCATCAAGACCATTCCCCGCATCCACCCGTATACCGTGACGTTCGATCCCAACGGCGGTACCGGCACGCAGACGCCGATGCTGGTTTTCCCGCACAGGGACGGTTATGACTATGAAAAGTCATCCGCAACGCCCTATGCCTACTTCCGTGCGCCGGAGTGTACCTTTACGCCGCCGGACGGCAAGGTCTTTGCCGAATGGAGCGGCGGTGAGAAGATCGCCTCCAGCCTGAGAGTCCGCGGAAACGCGACGCTCACCGCACAATGGGCCGACGCCCCCGAGGGCGTTTACACCGTGGCGTTCGATCTTAACGGCTGCACCTTCTCCGGCAAAACGAACACGCAGGCGAACGCGGATTACTCTGCGAGGCTCGCCCCCGCGGAAGGCTATGCCTACCCGATCACGCTTCGGAATATTTCTATTGGCGGCACGGTGCTTGGCAGCGGGAAGTATTCCTATGATCCCGCGACCGGCATTCTGACGATCCCCGCCGCGGCGATCACCGGAAATATCGTCATCTCCGCCGCCGCCCTAATGCCGACGCCGACTCCGACACCGACACCTACTCCGACGCCCACTCCGACACCTACCCCAACGCCGACACCTACTCCGACACCTACTCCGACCCCGACTCCGACCCCGACTCCGACGCCGGCGCCCACTCCGACACCTACTCCGACTCCGACCCCGACACCTACGCCGACGCCCACTCCGACACCTACCCCAACACCAACGTCTACTCCGACGCCGACCCCGACGCCGACGCCCACTCCGACGCCCACTCCGACGCCCACTCCGACGCCGACGCCCACTCCGACACCTACCCCAACGCCAACCCCGACGACGGCGCCTACCCCGACGCCGACGCCTACCCCGGCGCCGACTCCGACGACGGCGCCCACACCGACGCCGACGGCGAAACCCACCGCCACGCCGACACCAGCGCCGAAAGCGACAGCCACGCCCAAACCCTCTGCCTCGGCAAGCGCTTCGCCCGCCTCCGGCGTCACGGTCTCGCCGGACGTCTCCGCCCCGGCGGATATCCCGGCAGACGCCCCCGCTTCTGATGTGCCCGGCCCCGACGTTTCCGAAAGCGAAGCCGGCAAAACCGAAAGCGCCGACAGCGCGCCCTCCTCTCCCGCGAGCGGCAGGACCTCTTCCGCAGCCCCGGCGGTCATCGGCATTTCCGCCGCCGTCATTTTGCTGATCCTGTTCCTTCTGTTCCGCCGCAAAAAACAACAGTAAGTAAGAAATAAGCTAAAAGAGAGCATTGCAGGTTTTGAACTGCAATGCTCTCTTTCTTCATGTTCTATTACTGGATCGTTTCGCTGTGGTTGAGAACGCCGGTGCTGTAAAGGAAGAGCACGTCGTCCGCCTGCGAGAGATCCACGAACCGTCCGGCAAGGGCGGGCGCCATATACCGGATGTCCACGACCGTGACCTTGGCATAGCCCTGCGCGAGCAGCGGGGCAATGCTGCTGCCGAACGAATCGCGGAAGATCACCAGCTCCCGGTCCGTTTCAGCGTTGGGATTTTCGATCGTGAGCAGCGCTTTCGTCCCGCCGAGGAACATTTCGTATCCGTCGCGCCCCGCGGCGAGGGTGAGATCGTAGACAGGGATCTCCGCGCCCGTTTCGTAGTCGTACACGCGAAGCGACGCTATCGTGCCGTTCGTGAGATAGCGCAGCGCGTCCGGTTCAACGGGAAGGGCGTACTGCCCGGCGTACACGCCGCGAAACGCCGAGGACACATCCACGGTCTCATATTCCGCCGGAAGCGAAGCGCCCATCGCCGCGGCGATCGCCGCCGCCGTTTCTCCCAGCGTTTCCTGCCGCCAATGGGTATCGGTGCGGTAGTACATATCGAGCGAGAGGGTATCGAAAATATCGATATACTCCGCAAACGTCATCCCGGCGCGCATCGTATCGGTGAGAAGCTCATAGTCCATGGCGGGATAGCCGTTTTGCTCCGCAAGGAAATAGTTCTTATCCGGCACAACGCTATAGTAAACGTTCGCGCCCGCATCGGCAAAATACGTTTCATATACGGCGGAAAACCGCTCCGCTGCGTGCCGGACGAGATCGGTATTCACCGGATAGTCGAGCTTTGCGAGATGCCCGCCGGCTGCATATACGCCGTTATTATCGAGCTGCCGCAGGATATTCCCGGAGAAAAATGCCTTGAGTGCGCGGAAGCTGTCCCGCAGCGGGAACTGGTCGAGCGTATACTTTTCAAAGGCGGTCATATACGTCCCGTCCTCCACCGCCGAGGCGCGCAGCGCCGGGCGCTGGGCGAGCTTTCGCCGCTCGGAGAGCGAGTCGGTCCTGTCCGGCGTCAGGATCGCCGCGAGCAGAAAGCCCGCAAGAAAGAGTCCCGAGAGCGCAAGCGTGAGAATATTTCGGATCTTCTTCATGCCGCACCTCCTCAAAACCGGAAATAGAGGAACGGGTTAAACGACCCGTCCACCAGAAACGCGGTGCAGAGCGCGAGCAGCGCGAGCGTGCAGAGCGGCTCTGCTACCGTGAGAACCGGCGCGAGAGACTTTGCCTCCTGCGCCTTTTTCCAAAGCATCGCCGGGAGCGGCGTTGCGCCGAGCACGGCGAGCGCGAGCACGACGCCGTAGCTCCGGAGCATATAGACTGCTTCCGTCCCCAGCCCCGAAGCCGTCCCCGCGCCGAAGAGCGTGCCAAGCTGATGCAGCGCATCCTTCAGAGACGCCGCGTCAAAGAGCACAAAGCCGAGCGTTACGGCGAGAAGCACATAGACGTGCGGAAGAGCTCTCCCCTTTTTCAGCGCCGGAAGGAGGAAGAACTTCTCCGCCATGAGCAGCACCGCATAAAAAAGCCCCCAGAAAACAAAATTCCACGCCGCGCCGTGCCAGAAGCCGGTGGCCATCCAGACGACGAGGATGTTGAAAATATGCCGGATGCGGGAGCAGCGGCTGCCGCCGAGCGGGATATAGAGATAGTCCCGGAACCATGTGCCGAGCGACATGTGCCAGCGCCGCCAGAACTCCGTGATGCTCTTTGAGATATACGGATAGCGGAAGTTTTCCGGGAACGTGAAGCCGAAGATGCGGCCCAGCCCGATGGCCATATCGCTGTAGCCGGAGAAATCAAAGTAGATCTGGAGTGTGAAAGCGCCCGCGTACAGCCAGGCATAGAGCGCCGTCTGCTCGGCGGAGGCCTTATACGCGGAGACGAGCTGCGCGAGGATGTTTGCGAGCAGCACCTTTTTCCCGAGACCGACGGCGAAGCGCGAAGCGCCCGACGCCGCGGCATCGAGCGAGTGCATCCGCTCCTTCAGCTGGGGCGCGATATCGCGGTAGCGCACGATGGGGCCCGCGATGAGCTGCGGGAACATGGCGACGTACGCGGCAAAGTCGATGAAATTGCGCTGCGCCGCCACATCGCCGCGGTATACATCGATCTCGTAGCTGGCGATCTGAAACGTATAGAAGCTGATGCCGATCGGCAGGGCGATCTTCAAAAGCGGGAGCGAAAGCCCTGTCACGGCATTGAAGTTTTCGATAAAGAAATCCGCGTACTTGCAGTAAGCAAGCAGCGCGAAGCTCACAACGAGCGAGAGCGTGAGAAAGAGCTTTTTCCTTTTTCCCCGCGCGATGAGGCGCGCAAAGACATACCCCTGCGCGATGGAAAACACCATGAAGAGCAGGAATTTCGGCTCGCCCCAGCCGTAAAAAAAGAGGCTGGCGGCGAGCAGAACGGCGTTTCTCCCTTTTTGCGGCACGATGAAGTAGACGAACAGCACGCACGGGAGAAAGTAAAAGAGGAACGGGATACCGGAAAAGAGCATCGGCGCTTACACGATCGGGTCGTCGCTCACGGTTTTGGCGTTCGGGTACGCCGCGGCGAGCTTGGCGGTGAACGTGTCCACGAGATCGGTGTAGCCGTACACGGATACGACATAGTCCCCCACCGTGACAATCACGAGCTTATCGGGAAAACCGCACATCCAGTGCCGGTCGAGAATGTTTTCACGAAGCGAGGCGCACAGCGCGGCCACATCGCCGCTGTCCTTTACATGGAACGCGCCGCAGGTGAACGTGTTGAGATTCATCATGTGCACAAGAGAGGCCGCGCCGTCGATCTTTCCGGCTTCCGCCGCGGGAAAGCCCAGCGAGGAATCCAGAAGATCGGCATCGTCCATGCTGAAGTTGCCGGGCGCGCCGTCGCGCATGTTTTCTTCGGAGTAGTCGCCGCCGGAGGCGGGGAATTTTTCATCTTCGCTATAGCTGTTCCAGACGGTTTCCAGCAGTTCGAGCGCGCTCGCCGGGGCATTATCGTCCGTGTCCGCCGGAGCAGACGATCCGCAGGCCGCCAAAGAGAGGAGCAGCACTGCGCAGAGAAGGATGGATACGATTCTTTTCATGGATTTTTCTCCTTTAAATTTCAAGTAATTTCAATTCTATGACGAAATTAGATTTCCCTTTGTTCCCGAAAAAAACCGGACGGCGTAGGAATTTCCTTCTGCCGTCCGGCTCATTATTCCGGCTGAGCTCAGCCGTTCTCGTCGCCGGTGTCGCTCTCCGGCGGATAGTAGACCTGTACCGCATTGCCTGACCAGTAGCTTGTGAGATCCGCGGCGGACATCGGCTCGCCGTAGATCGTCGCGCGCAGAAAATTACGGTTTATCACAAAGTCCGCGTTATAAATGGAAAGGCCGTTCGCATCCAGTCCGCGCCAGAACGAGCCGGGCGTCGGACACTGCTGCATCTGGATATCGTAGGTCAGAAAATCGGGCGCCTGCAGCAGCAGCGAGGCGCACTGGCCCATGGTAAGGTCGGTGCTGATGATGGACATGATATCCTTCGCGAGCGCGTACTGCTCGGCGAGACTCATCTTCTTCACGTTGCCCCACATCTGCATGAGAGCGTCGCGCTGCTTCTGGCTGCGGCCGGTGTCGCCGCCGACGTGGCGCTCGCGGCAGTAGCCGAGGATCTGGAAGCCGTCGCTGATGGTATAGGTGCCGTCCTGATCGGTCGGGAAATAGCAGCGCGGCACATCGGTGCCGTAATAGGTGTCGTTGAGCTGGCACGCCTCGCGGATGAGGAGGTTGATATCCGCGGCCTCCTCCTTGGTAACGGTGACCGTGATGGGGCCTACCATGGAGGCGATCTTGGCGAAGTCCAGAAAGTCCACCATCGCCCAGTTATCCACGTTGACAGCAAAGTTTCTCGTGCTCTCGATCGTGTTGATGAGCATATCCACGCCGCCGAAGCGCGTCGCCCAGTTCAGATGGCCGATGCCCCAGTCGGCGATCTCCACCTGCGTGTCGCGCATGAGGGAGGTCAGCCACATGGTCTTCGTCGTTTTGTTGATGGAGAGCAGGATCATCGCGTCGCTTCGCTCAAGCTCTTCCGTCCGTCCGTCCGAGCCGATGAGCAGGATGTTATAGACATTCGAGTCGCTCATGACGTCCTCGGCGGATTCCGCCAGACTGCTGCGAAGCTCCATCTCCTCCAGCTCCGCTTTTTCCTCTTCGGTGAGCGGGCGGGGCGTCGGCTCCGGCGTGGCCGTCACCTCGGGCGTTGCTTCGATCACCGCCGCGGGTGCAGCCGTCGGCTCCGGCGTGGTGCGCGGCTTGGTGTTCATCTGGCTGTAAAGATCGCGGAAGATCAGAAATACCGCGAGCAGAACAACGAGGATCACCGCCGCGATCACGATAATGACCGTGCGTCCAACGTGCTTTTTCTTCTTTTCCGGCTGTTCCGGATGCTCGTTTTCGGGAGCGGCTTTCAGATGACGGCCGCGTTTTGCGTTGTTGTCCATATTTGTCCCCCTGTGACCGTTGGGATAATTGCATGCATTTTATCATATCCGCGCAGCATTTGCAACGGTTTCCCCACTCTCAAACAAAACCCGCTGCCGCCGGACCTTCGTTTGAAGGGGCTGCGGCTCGCCGCAGCGCACTCTTCGAGCGCACGTTTGCGAGCCAAAAAGCATCTCCGGCGCACATGCCGCCGGAGAAAATGGTTAAAGCTTTATTTGCGCCTGCGGGCGCAAACTCTGCGAGGCTTCTTTGACGTTCCGGCAAAGAAGGCGGGACAAATCCCGCCTTCTTTGTCTGAAATGGTTCAGTTCTTTTCGACGTCGTACACGGTCTCGGTGCCGTCGGGCTGCACGAGGGTGTACACGGTGAAGCCGTCGTAGGGCAGCACGCCGTCCTTGCCGCCGGTGACAAGGCAGCTCGAGGCGTACTCCGCTTCGCCGGTCGGCATGCCGATGGCGTCGTAGAGCTCCTGTACCGGCTTGCCCTTGAGCGAGAGCACCAGCTCGATCATACCGGCCACACGGTCTTCTGCGCCGTCTCCCTCCGGTTCGGCGGGGGCTTCGGTCACGGCAGGCTCTTCAGACGCCGGAGCTTCGGTCGCAGCGGGGGCTTCCGTTGCGGGCGTTTCGGTGGGGGCAGGGGTCTCGGCGTTTCCGCCGCAGCCGGCGAGAGCGAGCGCCATCAGCGCGGCAAGCAGCAGAGCAAGGATCTTTTTCATGTAGTTTTGTCTCCTTTGGTTTTTTTATCAGTCTATAGCATAGACGGCGGATAGACGGGAAAAGTTTCCTCCCGCCGCCGCATATACGGCGTCGATCGTGCTGCCGACCGGCAGCGATACAATAAACCCGTCCGGGCGCGGCACAGCCTCATAGAGCGCGCCGCCGGAGAGGACATAGACGTTGGACGCATCGTCCGGCGTCACGCCGTCCCATGTGCCGGAAAAGAGCGTGTACCCTTCCGTACCGGCGCTCTCCGTCAAAACGGCTCTCCCATCGCCCAGGGCAGCCGTCTCGACGAGCATAGCGTCCCGCTCCGGTGCGGGGGCAAGCGAATCGTACTCCACGAGATAGCGGAGATTGCGCTCGACGAGCTCGATCACGAGCGTACCGTCTCCCGGAAGCGTCGCGGCGGTATACTCGTTCCGGCGGGAAAACTCCGCCGAGGCGAAGCTCTCGGCGAGATACGGGTAGAGATTGCGCCCGAACGAATCGCGGTAGCAGAGAAGCGCGCCGGTCCCGACGCCGCTTTCGGTCGTGATCGTCACGCGGTCGGGGTTATCGGTGTTCGCGGTGAACGAAAAACCGGGGGCATATGCGAAATCTTCCTCCAGCTCTTTGCCCGCGGGATAGAGCATTTCGTAAAGATCGCCGCGGTGGGTGTTTCCGGCGGATACGGTGCCGGAAAAATAATCGCTCTCGCGGCCAAGAGCAGCGAGCAGTGCGTCGGCGGCGAGCGCCGCGCCCTTCGCGTTCCAGTGGCTGTCCGTTTTGAAATAGAGCGGCTCGGCTTCCTGTGAGAATATATCACGCAGATCGAGATACGAAACGCCCATCTCGTCGAGCAGCGCGTAGAGCGCGTCCATATCGGAAACGCTGCCGAGACGCGTCCGCGCCGGCATGTACTCCGGATAGAGCGTATTCTTGTTCGGCGCGGCGGTGAAGAGGAAGTCTCCGCCGCGGTTTTCCGCGTACTCCTGCAGAAGATACAATGTGCGCGCCGCGCAGTAGAGCTCGCGCGCCGTCATGGGCGCGTCGCCGGTATAATCATGGATCGTCGGCGCGTAGAAAAGCCAGCCGTCCCGTCCGAGCAGGACGTTCTCCGCCGTGGACGTACGGAAGAGCGCAGCGTTGAGCTTTGCCCAGGCGGTGATGCCCTCGAGCCGGAAGGAAAACCGGCCATTCACATAGTCCGCCGTTTCCGCGAGAAAATCGGGATTGAAGTCCCCGTCCGCGGCGATCACCGGCGCAGCGGGCAGTATCTCATTCGCCGCAGCGTCCGCCCCGCCTGTCAAAAGAAGACCCAGACCGGGGACAAGGCACACGGTGAGGAACAGCACCGTAAAGATAAGAGAGAGAGTTTTTTTCATATCGTCCGCCCTCCCTTAAAACTGCTGGTAAATGAACGGCGTGAAGCTCCCGCCCGAGAGGGCGAGGATCGCCGCGAGAAGCCCGAGCAGCGCAAGAACGTTCCAGACGATCTCCCAGCCGCGGCCGGTGCACCGCCGCGTGAGCGCAGGGACGACCGGCAGGGAGAGGACGGTGCCGCCAACGAGCGCCGCAATACGCGCGCCGGTCAGTATTTCCTCCGCGGCGAGCAGCCCGGCAGCACCCGCTCCGGCAAAGGAGAACATTCGAGCGATGAGCAGGAAGCCCTGCTGCACGGAGGACGCGCGGAACATCGCAAAGCCGAGAATGACCGCGAGCAGCGTATAGACGTGCATCACGACTCGCCCGCCGCGCTTTTGGTGCAGCTTTTCGATCGGTGCTTTCAAAAGCCCCTCGCCGGAAACGAGCACGCCGTGCCAGAGGCCCCAGAGGATGTATGTCCAGCCCGCGCCGTGCCAGAGGCCGGTGCAGAAGAATACGATGAGCTTATTTCGCACCGTCCTCCATTTCCCGCGGCGGCTGCCGCCGAGCGGGATATAGAGGTAGTCTACGAACCAGCGGTTGAGCGTCATATGCCAGCGCCGCCAGAACTCGCTCACGCTGCCGGAGACATACGGGTAGTTGAAGTTTTCCGGAAACTCGAAGCCGAAGAGCATGCCGATGCCGATGGCCATGTCGCTGTAGCCGGAGAAATCGAAGAAGATCTGGAGACAGTAGCTCACCGCGCCGAGCCACGCAAGCCCCATGCCGAGCTGCTCCGGCGCGAGGGCGTATACGGCATTGGCGACCGCCGCCGCGCTCTCGGCGAGCAGGAGCTTCTTCAAAAGGCCGCGCACAAGACGGCGAAGGCCCGCCGCCGTCATTTCCGGCGAGATCGGGTGCTCCGCGAGCTGCGCCGCGGCATCCTGCCAGCGGACGATAGGCCCCGCGATCAGGCGGGGGAAGAACGCAAGATACAGGAAGAGCGTGTCCGCCCTCCGGCAGACGCGGGACGGCTCGCGGTACACATCCACGAGATAGGAAATGCCGTGGAACGTGAAAAACGAAATGCCGAGCGGCAGCGCGAACGGCTGCGAGAGCGCCGGAAGATGCAGCGTTTCAAGCACGAACGCGAGATATTTATAAAACCCGAGCAGCGCCAGATTGCCCGCCGCGGCGATGCCGCACCAGAGCTTCGCTCGCTTTTCGTCCTTCGCAATGAGCCGTCCGAAGAGATAGTCCCAGAGAAACGCCGCGAACAGCACCGGGAGCGAGGCAAGACCGCCGAAGCCGTAGAACAGCGCGCTCGCTATTGCAAGAAAAACGTTCTTCGTCCGGCGTCCCGGCATGAGCCGGTAAAGAAGAAACGCCGCGGGGAAAAAGAGAAACAGAAATCCCGCCGTATTGAACGCCACAGCCGCAGCCTCCCTTCCTTCGGCAGATATGTATAGATAGTAGTATTATAGCGTATTTCCCGGTGCAGCGCAAGATGCAGCTTTTCGGCACGGCTTGGGGGCGATTCGACAAATTTACAGTTTCTCCACACTTTTTTTATGGATTTTTCAAAGGCCAATGCTATAATACGGTCAAAAGTAAAAACCGGACTGTTTGGAAAGGAGCACATACAATGAACAATAACAAAGTGCAGGCCATCGTGGAGAAGGTCAAGGAGCTCGTGCAGCGCGGCAACGTTTCCCGCATCGTCGTGCGGAAGGGCGAGCGCGTTCTGCTCAACATCCCCGTGAACGTCGGCATCGTCGGCGGCGTTGTGGCGGTCGCCTCCGCCAAGTGGGTGCTGCTTGCGAGCATTCTTGCCACAGTCGGCTTCGGCTGCAGCGTCGAGGTCGTCAAGGAAGACGGCAACATCGTCAACGTTATGAGCGAAGAGGACACCCGGCGCGTCCGCACCGCCGCGCAGAGCGCGGTCTCTTCCGTGAAGGACGCCGTGCATTTTGAAAAGGTCGTCGATCAGACGACCGAGGCGACCTGGACCATGCCCGAAGAGGAAACGCCCGCCGAGCCCGAGGTGCACACCGAGGAAGAGCACCGCGAGGAGTAATTCCGCCATACGCGAAAAAGCACTTGCATCGGCAAGTTAAATGAAGCGACGCGAAGGAGGCTTGACGAAATAAGTCCCAAAATTAAGCAGAAAGCCTCCTTGACAAATTCCGTCTTGCTTTTTTCTTCCTTGCATTTCCCTGAAAATTATGGTATAACAGTCCCACGTGAG
>OLYM01000601.1_pt1 | contig 14365 bp, 7 predicted proteins | sample 1673691 | NCBI WGS metagenome assembly OLYM01 (sample SAMEA103958123, study PRJEB25191) | human gut metagenome | reverse complement strand
ACAACCTCGGATATCTGTCTTCACGGCTTTCTTATACTATACATCAGTGAGAGAAATGCGGAAGGGAAAGGAAGAAAGACGAAAGAGCAGGAAGGAACCCTGCCACGGTTTCCGGCCCGGGTTCCTCCCCGCGCTATACATCGCGTATGACCTCGGAGGGCTGGATGCGCGTGCTTTTCAGAGCCGGTCCGAAGGCTGCCAGGAAGGAAAGCCCCATGGCACAGGCCAGGGCCATGCCGAAGTGGCGCGGCAGGAGCAGGCATACGCTCTCGAGTCCCTGCAGGGACGAGGCGAAGAGATGGTTGATAAGCCAGGAGAAGCCCAGGTAGGCGCCTGAGGCGAGGATCGTGCCGAAGAAAGCGGTGAGCTCCACCTGAACGAGGGGGAAGAGCATGAGCGAGCCCGTGGAAAAACCCGTGAGCTCGAGAAGGCCCAGGGTGCGTTCCTTGCGCTTCACGCTGGCCATGGCGCTGCTCGCCGTGGAGGCGAAGAAGCCGAGAGCCGCAGCGGCGCAGATGGCCAGGAAGACGGCGTTGAGGGCCTTTTCGAGGCTCTCGATCTGGGCGATTTCCTCGGCGTGCGTGTATGTGTCCACGCCCTTCGAGGCAAGGCGTGCGCGCAGGGTGAGCACGTCGCCGAGATCCTTCACGTAAAGCCTGAAGCCAGGGTAGACGCGTTCGCCCGCCGGTCTCGGTTCGCCGGTCCAGCCGTTTTCGGTGCCGAGCTCAGGTACTGCGCGGCCATCGCGGAAGTCTTCCGTGGCTTCGAGAAGCGGCAGGGGAATGTAGGCCATGGCCTTCTGCTGGGCTGCCAGGGGCAGGACGCCTGTCACGACGAGCTTTACCCTGGCTGCCGAGATTTTGCCCCGGTTGGCACGCTCCACGCGGCCGATGACCGTATCGCCTTTCTTCACGTGAAGTCTGGCAGCGGCTTCTTCAGAAAGGACAACCCCGGAAAGTCGGAGTGTGGCGTCGTTTTCATTAAGGCCGCCCGTGAGTGGGGCCGGTTCCTTTCCCGCCGTCCCCCTGGGCGTCAGGCCGTGAGAGGCGTGCTTCGCTCCGGGGGCCGGCGTGTCCGCGTCTGCGGAGGTCTTTTCCCCGGCATGAAGCGCAGGAGCCGGGTTTTTCTGCGCCGGCGCTTCTTCCTGGGCCGCGGGCTTTGTATCAGCGGCTTCGCGGTGTCCATCTCCGGCGGGCGCCTTTGCCTGAGCACCGGCTTTTTCCGGGGCAGCCGGCTGACTGTCCGGATCTGCTGCCGGTTTCTGGTTTTCTCCGGGCAGGGCGAGAGGGGAGACTGCAGGGAGAGGCGCGTCTTCCGGCTCGGCCTTGGCCCGGTTCTGTCCGGCGGAATGATTTTTACCGTCCGGAACAGCGGGATTCGCCCGTGTGCCTCCGGCTTTTGCCGCGGCGGGCGCTTCATGCTTCTGAGCGCCGGCGTTCCGGAGAGGAGCGTGCTTCGCGGCCTCAGGCTTTTTCTGCGCCGCCGGGGTTTTCTGCGCCTCTTCCGCCGGCTGCGCGTGGGCTTCCGGAAGGAGGACGGCCCCGAGCCTGTCCATGAGGGAGCTCCTGGCTTCTCCATCCTGTGCGGGCGCTGTTCCTCTGTCAGGGGAGGCCTGCTTTCCTTCCCGGAGGGCCATGACCGGAGCCTCGCACCCGTAACGGGCGAGGAGGGGATCGCCTGCGGCCGTCGGCTCCATGGAGCAGACGACGGTGCGGCGCGTGCCGTCTCCGGCCGTGTTCGAGAGCTGCATGGTGGCGGCGATGGAACGCGTACGGGGAAGGACGAAGGCGACGCCGGGTTCCTGCCGTAATGAGGTGAAGAAGTCTCCGGTGAAATGGCCGCTCGAGACGGGGGAGAGCTCAAGCGTGAGCGGATCCGAGCGCATGCGCGAGACCATGGTGGTCACCACGCCGAATTTGACGCCGTAGAGGACGAGCAGGGGGGCGAGCACGGCGGCGAGGCCCAGTATGGAGCAGAGGGAAAGGAGCCGTTCGCGGCGGTAGTCGGCCGCGGCGAGGCAGAACATCTGGAAGCATTCGCGGATCAGCATGACGCGCCTCCGTAGCTGATTGAGGCCGTGACGCTGTTTACCCCGGACAGAACGGTGACGGGCACGAGCGTGAAGCCGAGCTCGCTCACGAGGCGCTGGTCGTGGCTGACGACAATGAAGGTGCTGCCCTCGTCGCGGGCTATTTCGAGAAAGAGCTTCATCACAAGGCTCGCGTGCGTGGGATCGAGGGCCGCTGTGGGTTCGTCCGCGAGAATGACTGTGGGTTTGTGGGCCAGGGCCCGGGCGATGGCCACGCGCTGGCGCTCGCCTACGGAGAGGGCTGAGGGAAATTTGCGCAGGAGCGGCGTTATGCCGAGGCGGCCGCAGATGGAGGAAATGGCCTTCGCCCTCTCGTGCACCACGTTAAGGACCTTGGAGGCGAGCATGATGTTGTCTATGGCGCTGAGGAAAGGCAGGAGGCCGCCTGTCTGCAGAACGTAGCCGAGATAGCGCATCCGTACGCCGGCGAGGGCGTTCGGTCCGCCGTTGAGCCAACAGCTTAGGACATCGCGCGTAACGTCCGGGGCGGGCCTGAAGATGAAGCGCTGCTGGCTTCTGTCCCTGAGGATGTTGGGCCTGAGAGCGCAGGAAAGAAGATCAAGCGCCGTGCTCTTGCCGCATCCGGAGGGGCCGATGAGGGCGATGGTCTCGCCCCTGAAAACGCGGAACTGCCGGATTTCCAGACGGTAATTTTCCGAGCCCGGGCGTGTTTTGTAGATGTTCTGCAGATCGAAGACTGGCTGAGCCATAAAGGATCCTTTGCCCCGGGCCGCTTGGGCGGCCGGGGAAGAGAGAAAAATCCCCGCCGGGGCCTTCTGCCCGGGCGGGGATGGCGCATTTCAGTTTAGGGAAGCATGCTCAGGGGGACGCGGTAGACCCAGTCCCCGGCGTTGGACATGCCGAAGCTTTCCCAGTTGGCGCGGTCGCGGTCGTATTCCTCGTAGCGGGCGATCTTGGACTTCAGGCGGTTGATGAAGGCCGTCTGCTCGCCCACGCTCTTGCGGTACCAGTCCTCTTCCGTGAGATGCTGGACCTCACTCTTGTAGGGGAGTCCGTCCAGGAACTCGGAGAGCACGCCGAGCTGGGCCAGTGTCTTGCCCTGGGTGGGCATGCTGGGATCGCGGGACATGCGCGTGGAGGCAGAGAGAATACCCTGGAAGAAGTCGTTGGAGTCCGTCTTCTTGGTGCGCTCGGCATTGTCGATGATGGTCTGCAGCTGGTCATGCAGGTCGCTGAGCTGGTTCTTGGTCACGAGCACGGCCACTTCCACGGCGGGCACGAGCTTCTTCTGCTCGAGCTGGCGCAGATCCATGTCGGCTATCCAGGAGTCCACCACCTCGGGCGAGACACTCTGGTTCTTCCTGCCGAGGTAGTCAAGCTGCATGGCGTAGCCGAGGCGGGCGCCGAGATCAGCGGCCTCGGTCTCGGGCGTGTCGTTCTTCTTTTTTTCCTCTCCGCTGGGCCTGGTCATGAGTTTGCCCTCGGACGTGGAGCGCACCATCTGGACCATGCTGCCGGCGATGGATTTGGCCACGGCCGCGAAGTAGCGGGATCCGGTCTGGGGATCGGGGGCGTTGATAGCCTGATAGTTGGAACGGCCGTCAGGACTCTTGCTGAGGGCCCTGTAGGCGGCTTCGGCGTAGTCGTGGTTATTCTTGCCCGCGGGCGTTTTGATGTGCAGGGCGATGACCCAGATGCCTTTCTGGCGGGCGAAGTCGCCGACTTCCTGGGGCCCCATGCGCACGCTGGCGTAGCGGTCTGTCTGCTGCAGGGGGCCGGCGTCCGTGAGCAGAATGATGAGGCGGGAGTCGTAGTTTTCCCAGCTCAGGGACTCGACAGCCTGGTAGACGCCGGCCAGGGAATCCTCGTTGAAGTCGTGACTCGATACGGGGGCCTCGCGGAGCGCGGCCAGGTTCGTCTCGAGTTCCTTGCGGTTTTTCACCGTGGTGAAGTCGCTGATGACCTTCGAGGTATAGTCGAGCTTCGGTGTGGCCGCCGTGCTTGAGCGGAAGGCCACTATGGCGAAGCCCACGTTGTCATTCATCTTTTCCTTTTCCAGAGAGTCGTAGATGGTCTTGATGACGTTGCGGCACTGCTGGATGTAGGGGTTCATGGAAATGCTCGTATCGATGACAATGGCGATGCCGGTCTTGGGCGCGCCGTTGTCCTTACCGGCTGCGCCGGCCGCGTTTCCGTCCTTTTTCTTTCCTGCCTTGCCGGGGTCGATGGAGGCTACGTGCAGGAACTTGGTGCCGTCAAAGGGTTCTTCCGGGGCGCCCAGGATGGGCATGAGGTAGAACCGTTTGGCGGAGACAGCCGCGTTGCCGGGCTCTGCGGCCACAATACGGGGATCGGATTCGCCTCTGGCGGCCTTTCCTTCAAGTTCGGCGATCTGGGCAGACATGTTGTCAGACGAGCAGAGCTTTTTCAGATCGTCGACGCTTTTATAGAAGAGCACGGGATCACGGCCCGTGCGGGGCGTGAAGAGCAGGGTGAGGGACTGGTTCCAGGCAGTAGTGAGATCTTCCTTAATCCATCCCTGGGGCTGGTGCGTGTCCACGCCCACACTGAGCCATCCCTGGCCGCGCTCGTACACGTAGAGAACGGTGAACGGCTTGAGGCCCCGGTTGACCACTTCGCTTTTTTCGTCGGGGTTTGCGTAAAGCTTTGCTTCAGGATGGCTCACCACCCGCTGGTACAGCGTTTTTTTCCCCGGCTGCAGAAGCGGCGCGGCAGAGGCTTCCCCCGCGGCGAGGCAGAAGGAAGCCAGAAAGAGCAGAAGCAGCATGAAACGTCGCATGACGGTAATCCTTCCTTGGATCGTGTATCGTTGTTACCAGGCCCTGAGCAGGCGGTCGGCTTCGGCGTCGCCGCTCTTCGCCTTTGCGGAAACGGCGGCCTTCAGCCTTTCGAGATCCTGCGCCGCGCCGGAATAGCCTGCGTCCAGGGCCTTCTTGTACCAGTCGTGGGCCTGACCCATGTCGGGCTCAATGGTGCCGCGCGGTTTGGTACAGGTGGGATCGTAGAACTGCGCGTAGAGGTACATGGCCTCGGCGCTGCCGTTGCCCGCCGCGTCCTCGAGCAGGAGGAAGGCGCCGTCACTGTCGTCGGAGGACGCTTTCTCCGTGCGCATGGCTTTGGCCTCCCTGAGCGCTTCCTCGGGGGCGACCCCCTTCTTCAGCATGCCGCGCGCCTTGGAGAGGAAGGGCGTGTTTTCGGCTGGAGCCTTATCCGTACCGGAAGCACCGGGCTTCGCCGCGTCAGCAGGTTTTTCAGCCGGCGGTTCGGCAGCCGGCTTTTCTGCGGCCGGCGTTTCGGCCGTCCCGTTCCGGGCGGGAACTGTTGCGTTCTGGGCGGGTACGGGCGCCTCGGCGGACTGCTCTCCGCGTCCCAGAAAATACCAGGCCGCTGCTCCCGCGATCCCGAGCAGGACAAGGATGGCGATGATGGGAACGAGCAGGGAGCGCTTTTTCTCCGGCACTTCGGTGCCGAGGTTCAGGTCGGGAACGGGCTCTTCCTGTGCGGGAGCCGGTTCGGGCTCAGGTGCCGGTTCAGGTTCCGGCTCAGGCTCCGGTGCGGGCTGGGGCTCAGGCTTCGGTTCGGGTGCGGCCTTCGGGATATCACCCGCGACGCCGCTCGCTTCCTGCATGAGGCCGAGGGAGAGTTCCTCGGGAACGCGCAGGGGCACGGGATCTTCGCCGTTCACGGAGATGCGGTAGGCGGAGAGGCTGTCCAGTTTGTTGAGGACATCCGGGCCTATGCTGATGTTGAGGGTGCCGTCGCCGCGCGAGTAGATGTAGTCACCGTCAGCCGCGGTAATAGGCGTTTTTACACTGGCCCAGCCCGCAGGCGTCAGGTAGAGGCCGTCTGAACTTTCGATGATGTAGGAGGGATTTCCCTCGAAGGGGGCCGCCCCGTCCACGGCGATGATGGCCGAGCCGCGGCTGCGGGACGCGTCCTGTCTGATGCAAGCTTTCATATGGCGGATAAAGGCGCCATGGGGCGCCAACCTCTTTTTAAAGTAAAGGATGAAGAATTTCCGGAAAAAGGAGCCGTGAACCCCTGTCTCCGGATGAAGATACAGCCTCAGATCCTGCCCGGATCAAGCTGGGCGAGGATGTCGCCCAGCATCTTGTTCTGGACGGGATCCTCATCGGGGCCGAGATCGGCGGCGCCGGCGACGGCGCAGTCGAAGAAGGCCTTCATCCAGTCTACATAATACGCGCGGTCGAACTGGGAAGGCTGTTCCGGCACGATGGGCTCGCCGTTTTCGCCGAAACTGAGCACGGGCGGGGTGAAAAGATCCACGGGCGCGCCCTTGAATATGATTTGCGTCTTCTGACCGAGCCTCGCGTCATGGCCGAGCCAGGCCACGAAGCTGTTGATGCGGCAGGTAGCCTCGCTCGCCATGCGCCAGGCCGCCGCGTCGCGGGTGACGTTTCTGAAAGCGCTCTGCTCGCGGATGGCACTGATCATGGAGTCGAGGAGCCGGAAATGGCGGGCCGCCTGGGCGATCTCGCCGGTGAATTTCTCGAGGAAGGACTGGTCCACGGCGTAGAGGCCGGGGAGCACGGGATTGGCGGCGAGGTCGCGCATGTTCTGGAACCAGTACTCGATGGCCTTGCGGCAGAAGATTTCGGCCTGATCCTGCCCCTGCTGGACGACGTTGTCGAGGGGCGCGGCGGGAGTGGCTTTGGGCTCGAGCGCCGGGGCCGCATCTCCGAAAAGGTCATCCATGAGGCCGTTTGCGCTGATGGAGGAACCGACCACGGTTCCGGGCGCTGCGGCGCCGGAATCATCCGTAGACGCCTGTTCGGCGCAGTCCTCGGCCAGCTGGTAGAGCGTGAAGTCGTCTATCTGCAGGCGGCTCTGGAGATCCGCGAACTGCTGGCGTTCGATGATATGGGCGACCACCCTGAGGAGCTTCTGGGCCTGGATTTCCTTTTCTTTCCTGAGCTTTTCTGAATCGCCGCTGCGGTAGTAGGGCGCGAGCCTTCCGGCTATGCGCCGCGCCGTGGCGGTGCCGCGGTCCAGGGTCTGGTTGTACTTGCGGTTGGGATCGCAGATGGGGGCGAGCTTCCTGCGCAGAAGGTCGATGCCGCCGTCATTGAGCTTCATGGCCGCGTCCCAAGCTTCGGCCGGGTTCTCGAAATGTTCCATGACCAGGGGGGACTTCAGGAAGGACTGCTTCACGTCCTCCACGTAGTCCTTCATGTCGGGGCGGATGCCCGTCTCCGTGCCGTCAGCGCTGAAGGTGAAGATGGCGTCGCAGCGGAAGTTCGGGTTGCGCATGAGGTACATGTTGCGGAAGGGGCGGCCGTCCCAGTTCTCGGGCCAGTCGAACTGGACGCCGAAGAAATTGGTGAGGGAGGACTGCAGCCTCGTGTTCCAGCGGTTGCTCACGTCCTCGACGCCCTGCTTGCGCTCGAACTCCATGTCCATCTTGGTCAGGATGAAGAAGAGTGTGGGCTCGTGCCCGCGCCGTTCCTCGGGGCTCGCCCCCTGGGTGAGGCTTATCCAGTTGTTGATGGCGGCCGGCAGATCCTGCACTTCCTGGTTGCTCGGCCCGATGCAGAGGAGCATGCCCGTAAGCTCCTGCTCATCGCAGTAGCGCTCGAAAAGATAGGCCACCTTGCCGCGCAGGAAGAACTGCTCGAGGCTTCCGGCGCGTCCCAGCTCTTTTGCGAGGTCCGTGACCTTGAGGCGGGAGCGGTAGCCCGGGAAATCCAGAAGGTCGGTGTAGTCAAAGAACTCCTCGGGTTTTTCCGGCATATAGATGGTGAGTTCCGCAGTCAGGGCCGTGACCACGGATCTCGGCAGGGTGGCGGTCTTTCCGCCGACACCCTCGATTTCGAGCTGTTCCGATGCGCCCGGGGCCGCGCTGTTTAAGAGCGTCACATCGATGATGCTCTTCTCTCTCGGAAGGAGCGCGTCAAGCGGGCAGTTGGCCTCGGCCGCGAAACCGAGCGTGGAAAGGGCCGTGGCCAGCCTGAGATGGAACTGGTCGAATTCCGGCGTGTTGTCCCAGATGCAGCCGAAAAGACGGCAGCGGTCCGCGAGAGCGAGGCGCGGGGCGAGCTCCATGGCCTTGACCCAGTAAACGCGCGAGAGAAGCTGCACCCTGGGGCGGGAAGCGAAGTTCTTCTGGAGGTATTCCTTGAGGTCCTCCACGTCATCGGAGGAGATTTCCCCGCCGGCCGGTCCGGCTTTCTGCTCGAGATCGCGAAGAAGCTTGATGACGGCTTCCTGATCCGGGATTTCCTTGTGATCGCAGTCCGAATAGTACGTGTTGGCGAAGACCTTCACGAGGTCCATCTCGGAAAAGAGACGGAGCCTGATGGGATGCCGTTCGCTGATACCTTCCGGCGGCGTGGTGGTGAAGCGCGTGACCAGTCCGGTGGATTCCTTGCCGCCCTCGGGGTTGATTTCGCGGATAAAGTCCACGGCTTTGCCGCAGAAGTCGGCGCTGAGTTCGCCTTTCCGGTCTCTGGCCAGGGCGGAGATAAGATAGCTCTTGCCGGCCTGGCTCGGTCCGAAGACGCCCACGCACATCTTGCGCGAGGCGGCGCGTGAGAGTTTTCTGAAGCTTCTGGCCGCGCTCCGCATGTCCTTGCGCAGCATGTCGCATTCGGCGCCCACGAGCTTGCGGTTGTCCTGCAGCCATTTCTCGGCCGAGAGAGCCGCTTTGCTCCAGCTCTGGCACATGCCGGCCAGCTGTCTGTCTTGATCCCTCATTGTTCTTCTCCTAGCCTTCCGTGATCACAATGCCCGTATCCAGCCAGTAGCCGGCTACGCCGTCCACCGAGGGCAGGGTCTGGAGAGTGGCCGTCATGTCGGACGGACGCATGGGTATTTTCTCGCCGCCCTCAAGGCGGCTCACTTCCTGGATGGAAATCTCGCCTTCGGACTGCTGTTCCTCATCGGGGTTTCCGGAGCCGGGGCGCCCGTCGTCCTTGTTCAGCCTGAGCGTGACGAGGATGGGACCGCCGAGCTGGCCCTTGTTCACGGCGTCAATCTTGTAAAAGCGCGAGGCGGGCCAGCGGTCTACGGCGAGCTGGCGGTAGCCTACGATGATGGGACTGTTGTACGTGATCTCCCTGACCTCGGGCTCCACCGTGCCGTCGTCCTTCACCGTGAACCAGACCCTGGCCTTCTCGAGCTGGCCCTGCATGTTGAGCTCGCCCACGTAGCGGGCCGTCGAGGTCATGTGCATGCTTGAGGCATCGAAATTGATTCCCTCGAGATAGCCGCTCGAAAGGGCGCAGAGAATGGCGCCCACGACCACGGTGCTCTTGGGGTCGGAAATGCAGCCGTACACGTCGGCGCAGGGATACCAGCTGCCCACGTGGTAGGACCGCATGGGAATAATCCTGTCGGCCGAAAGCGGCGTCTGGGCCAGAATGGTCTGGAGCACGCCTTTCCAGGAACTCGGCCTGCCCGTAACGATGAGGAGGTCGGAGTCGTAGAGCTTGACCATCTCGCAGAGGCTCGAGAGCGTGCCGCCCAGGGTGCGGCGGATGTCCTCGTTGATTTCCCGCAGGGAGAACCGCACCGGGGTGTCCATGACTCTGAAGTCGCCTTCCCTGCCGCCGCAGCCGGTGATGATCTCGTCGATGTAGTGGAACACGCCTTTCTGCGGAAGATGGCACCTGTGCTCTGCTTCAAAGGCCACGGTCTGCGTTTTGTCCTCCCCTTCACCGAGGGCGGGGGCGGCGTCCTCCTTTCCGGTCTCCTCCGCGTCCTGATCTTTTTTCTGGGCCTTCGGCTTTTCCTGGACAGCCGGCTTCTCAAAGAAGTCGCTGAAGCGGCAGACGTAGGTGCGTCCGTCGTCGCGGTCCATGTTTTCGCAGGCTTCGAGAATGCCGAGGGCCACGGGCACGGCCACCTGGCACACGAACTGGGCCTGGCGGGTGCGCTGGGTCGCGGACTTCTGCAGGGTGTAGCGGCCGAAGAGGCCTATTTTCACAAGCCTCGATTCAAGGCCGAGATCAGCGGCCGCCTTTTCAATGGCCGGGATGACGTGCGTGCGTATGACCTCGCGGACCACCTCGTCGCCGGCGATGTTAAAGCCATCCCTGAACTCCATGTGCGGCTTGATGCGCGGGGACTCGGAGGCCGAGCTCGTCAGGAAATGGGTGGTGATGGAGAGATCCGTTGTGCCGCCGCCGATGTCGATGGAGGCGATGCGCACGGAGGGTTTCACGCTGCCGTCTTCGGTTTTGCGCTCCCTGCCGTACAGCCTGAAGTAGTGGGCCGCGTCGCCCACATGCTTGACCATGATTTCGTTATAGAGAAGCACCATGTGCGAGCAGCTCGCCTCGTCCCATTCGCAGAGGATTTTGGGCAGCTGCTGGTAATGGAAGTCCTGTCCGTTCTCCCCAGTGTCCCAGCCCATGCCGCGCCAGACGACGCGTACGGCGAGCTCGACCCAGCGCTGGAAGATGCGCCGCTCGGCCACGGGCATGGCCGTGGGCACGGTGAAGATGATGCGCCTGAGATGCCTCGGTTTGTCCGAGAGCTGGCGCCGTGCCCTGTTGGCCGGGGAATTGATGTTGACGAGGGCCTGGGTGACGATTTCGCCCACCATGAACATCATAAGGGAAGAGCGCGTGAAGTGGGAGCCGAAGAGCGGCTCGGCGGGCTGCTGGCGCAGGGCGGGCGTGGTCAGATAGCGGCTGCGGTCGCGGCCCTCGAAGCAGAAGAGGGGCGTGCCGAACTCGTTGAGCTGACGGGGGAAGAGACCGCGCGTTACCATGGGTTCGCTTCCGCCGTGCGTATTGTAGCGCCAGCTCTGGATCCATTCCTTCTCGTCCCACAGGTAGCGCTTGGGGCTCGACATGCCCGTATTGCCCTGGGAGCACGTGGCAAAAGTGGAGAGGCGCGTGGCCTCGGGCCCGACACGAACGCAGGAGGGCCAGGCGAAGGCCGGTGTGCGGCGTCCGGAGCGGCGGCTTAAGAGATCGTTTCCGAAGGACACGTCCACGAATTCCACACGGGTCTCGAAGGGATCCGTGTAAACCTTGTTCATGTCGCTGAGATCCCTGAGCTCAAGGAGATAGCTGTTGTTGAGGTCAGTCTTTTTGTCGGACAGCGTTTCCACGAGGATGCCCGTGGTGCGGGAGTTGCCGATATCGAGCACGAGGTCCACGTTGATGGCGTCGGAGCGGTTGGAGTCGCTCACCTTGGTGCGCACGCTGCCGACGGCGCGGCGTGCGGCGTCGAGCCAGGCCATGTAGTAGGCGAGGTGCCTCAGGCACATGGTGTCGTCCTCGTCGCCGTAGTGGCGGCGCGTCTTGTCCCAGGCCTCATAGCGTTCGCGGATCCACTCGTCGACCCAGCCTTCGTTGACGAACCAGCTGATGTCGCGCACGTGCCAGGAGAGGAGAAATTCGGAGGCGGCGTTGAGATCGTCCTGGGAGAGCGCGAAATAGCGTCCGTCCTTGTCCCCGGGCTTCTCCTCGATCTTGGTGTCGAACATGATGACGAGGTGCCAGACGCCGGGCTCGTCCTCCAGGGGGATGCACATGCCGCGCGCCCAGTTGGACGGACCGCGCTCGACCATGCTTTTCCCGTCGGGCCAGTTCTGGCCCGTAATGCGCAGGAAGGGCAGGGGCATCCACTCGCCTTTGAAGCATTCGAGGCTCTCCTGCAGGGAAACTTCGTAGTCGGAGGCGTAGCTTTTTGGCCTCGGGGATCCGGCGGGTCGGGTTCCCCTGGACTCGCGCATGTCCACGAGCTCGCCGGGGCGCTCCTCGGGATCGTCCTCCATGAGGCAGCGGAGGTAGTGCTCATAGAGGCCGCCCTGGCTTTTGTCCGCGGTTTCCTCGCGGAAGGAGCGCATTTCCCTCTTCATGCTGTCCGCATCCAGCCTGAAATCGAGGAACTGCGGGCAGCCGCCGGGGATAAGGTTGACTATCTGTTTGTATTCAGGGAATTTCATCTCTTCTCCCGGCCCTCCTTTCCGAGGGCGCGCGTGATGGGATTATTTGCTGTCGTCCGCCTCGAAGGGGACATTATTGGCCTTCAGGAAGGCGGTGATGGTCGGCGAGCTGATGGCGAGGGACGACTGGCGGTACGACTGGTTGTCGAGCTGGATCATCGTGTTGATGCCCACAACCGTACCCTTCTCATTGACGAGCGGGCCGCCGCTGTTGCCCTGCGAGACCGTAGCCGAATGCACGATGATGGGGGGCCTGCGGTCGAGGATGACGCTCACCGTACCTTCCGTGTACACGACTTCGGGTGCCGAAGACGCGTCGCCGTGAAGGAGCTTCAGAAACTTTGGATCCGAGTTGGCGACCATGCCGGGGTAGCCCCAGGCGCTCACCTTTGTCGTGCGTTCCACGGTCTGCGTGCTGATTTTGAGCGGCGTCACATTCATGGGATCCGTCTTCAGCACGGCGAAGTCGAGGCCCTGTTCCTGCGTACGCAGGAGAACCGTGGCGTTGCGCACCTGGCCAATTTTCTTGTTGATGAAGACGGCCTGGCTGGCCGCGCCCACGACATGGGCGTTGGTCAGGATGGTATCCTTCGCGATGAAGAAGCCGCTGCCCATGCTCACGCCCCTGTCCTGCAGGGCCAGGATGAGGACAGTGTCCTGTTCCATGAGGGCCGCGAGGGATCCGGGCTTCGCTTTTGTCTGGCCTGCCTTTTCTTCTGCCGGAGCCTTCGCCTGCGCCGGAGCCGGGGCGGCCGCGGATTCCGCATCACGGGCCTTTTCCTGAGGAGCCGCGGGGGCGGGGCCGGAGGCAGACGGAGAGCCTGTGCCGTTCCTGTCCTGCAGGGTGGGAAGGGCGCTGCCTTCGGGCGGAGTGATGCCGGAAAGACCGGGTTCTATGGCGCAGGGATCTTTCTGGAGGAGGTTTCTCAGCTGATTGAGATACGCTTCCTGTTCGTCGTTCTTCTGCTTCAGGGCCTGAAGCGCTTTTTCCTGCTCAGCCGCGATTTCCTGTTCGCGGAGCCATTTCTGATGCATGAGCAGGGCCAGGATGAGCCCGATGAGGGCGAGGAGCACGATGGACCAGAAAAGGGGCCTTTTATACCAGGGAAGAGCTGCAGCGGCTGCCGCTGCAGCCGGAGCGGCCGTGCCCTGCGCGGGGCGGCCTGTGCCGCTGTCCGCCTGGGCGTTTTCTTTCGTTTCGTCTGCCATGGTGTATATCTCCGGAAGTTTCGTTTTTTCTAAAATTGCCTGACGCGTTTGACAAGCCGGAATGGGCTACTTGTGCCGGAATGTGGCGCCCCAGGTGTTGCCTTTTTTGTCCTGGGTAATTTCGCGCCCCTTGCACTGGGTGGTATCGCCGCTTCCCGTACACTGGATTTCCTGAGGCACGTAGCGGCGGCCCCTGCTGCATTTCGCGTAATCGGCCCCGATGTCCAGACTCTTTCCGCTGAAGCGCGCCGTGGCCGATCCCGTGCACCTGTCTCCGTTCTTTTCGTAGATGGTGCGGGTGCCTTTTCCCCGGGAGTCGAAGCAGTACTCGCCGACGATTTTCTCGCCGCTGTCGTTCACAAGATCGGTTTCCGAGCGCCAGCAGCCCTTGAGGAAGCTCATATCCTTGTTGTCCGCAGCGCTGTCCGGGATTTTGAGCGCCTCGTCCTTTTTCGCTTCCGTGTCGTCTTCTGGCTGGACATCGCTGCCGAAGAAGGGCGTTTCGGCCTTTTCTTCAGGCTTTGCTTCAGGTTCCGGCGCGGGCTTTTCCTCCATTTCCGGGATAACAGCCTGCCGCTCGGGCTCGGGTTTCGCCTCGCTGACAGCCGGGCGGCACAGGGCAGCCCGCTTTGAGAGCTCGTCGAGGAGCCTCTCCCTGTCGTTCAGAAGTTTTTCGGTGCGCATCCTCTCGGAGGACGTATCAGCCGGCAGTTTTCTGAAGCAGGAGGCCGGCAGGGGCGAGGGGAGCCATCCGAGGGCGGAGAGGAGGAGCCAGAGCAGGAGAAGAGCCAGCAGGAGCGGCAGAAGGCATCCGGGAAACCACGCAGGTCGGGGAGTAACAGCCTTCTGCCCGGCGGGAGCGGCCAGAGGCGCGGCCTGTGCCGCAGACCGTATGGGGCGCGGCGTTTCCGGAACTGGGGCGGAAGCCGGCACTGTCCCCTGGCCCATGCGCATGATGTCTTCCGGGGCCTGGCCCAGGGCTGATGGCGCGAAGCCCCAGTTGATGAGTACGGGGCGTCCGTCCACGGCAAAAAGATCGTCCGTGGCTGAGGGATGGTTCAGTGCGAGCCGCGTCAGCTCGAAGGGGGCTCTGTCTTTTTGGGTGTCTTCCGTGAGACAGGCGCCGAGAGCTTTCGCGAAAGCCTGAAGCTGTGCCTGAAGGGGCT
>OLYM01000597.1_pt1 | contig 14487 bp, 10 predicted proteins | sample 1673691 | NCBI WGS metagenome assembly OLYM01 (sample SAMEA103958123, study PRJEB25191) | human gut metagenome | reverse complement strand
GTTGTGGGGACGCTTGTCACCATCATAATCACATTCAGCGCGGCATATCCGCTGTCCCGCAAAAAACTGTACGGACGAAGCAAGCTGATGGGGTTTTTCCTGTTCACAATGTTTTTTTCCGGAGGGATGATACCCACTTACCTGATGGTGAAAAATCTGGGCTTATACAATACCATGTGGGCCGTCATCCTGGTGGGAACGGTGTCGGTGTATAACATTATCGTTGCCCGCACTTTCATGCAGAACACGATACCGGAAGAGCTGTATGAGGCCGCATCCATGGACGGCTGCGGAGACATCCGCGTATTCTTTAAAATGGTGCTTCCGCTTTCGGCGCCCATCCTTGCCGTTCTGGTGCTGTTCTACGGCGTGAACTTCTGGAACAGCTATTTCAACGGCCTGATTTATTTGAGCGAGCGCTCGGCCTATCCGCTGCAGATGTTCCTGCGGGAAATACTGCTGAACAACATGGCGGACAGCATGATCGACACCGCGGGTATGGACATCAGTAAGTTTATGGTGGGAGAGAGCATCAAATACGCGGTGATCATCGTTTCCAGCGTGCCGATGCTGGTTTTGTATCCGTTCCTGCAGAAGTTTTTCGTCAAGGGCGTCATGATCGGCGCGGTAAAAGGGTAGACGGGAGGCCGTAAGGCCTCCGGGATATATAAAAAAGAGAAAGAAGGATGAAAGATGAAAAAGTGGTTGAGCATGTTTTTGGCAGCCGTGATGCTGTGCGGCGTGCTGGCGGGCTGCGGCGGCACACAGAGCGGCAGTACGCCTGCGTCCGGCGCGCAGAGCGCGAGCGCGGCGGGGGACTCCAACGTGAACGCCGAGGGCTTCCCCATCGTGAACGAGCCGATCACGCTGCGGGGCATGGTCGCCCTGAACGCGAATGTGAAGGACTGGAACGAGCACCCGGCCCTCAAGCGCATGGAGGAGCTGACAGGCATCCACATCGAATGGGAATGCGTGCCGGACGCGGGCTTCACGGAGAAGCGCAACCTGGCCTTTGCCTCCGATGACCTGCCGGACATTATCCTGCGCGCGAAGATCAGCCCGCAGGAAGAGATGAAATATGCGGCCAACGGACAGCTCGTTGCGCTGGACGAGTATCTGGATTATGCGCCCAACCTTTCGGCGCTGATTGAACAGGACGACGCCATCCGCAAGGGCATTACCATGCCGGACGGCCATATCTATTCCTGCCCGCAGCTCAACAAGACCGAGGGCAACCTGATCCACCACTACTGGATCAACAAAACCTGGCTGGACAACCTGGGCCTGGAAGCGCCTACGACGGTTGACGAGCTGTATGACGTGCTGGTGGCGTTCCGCGACAACGACCCCAACGGCAACGGCCAAAAGGACGAGATCCCCTACTGCGTGGTGGGTAAGGACTATCCCCACCGCATGTTCTACGACCTGCTCGGCTCCTGGGGCTTCGGCATCAACGGCGTTATGGATTCCGATTATGCCTTCAGCTGGCTGGATATCGACGACGCGGGCAAGGTGCGCTTCATCGGCCGTGAGGACAAATTCAAAAATATGGTGGAATTTTACAACAAGCTGTGGACGGAGGGCCTGGTAGACAAGGAAAGCTATTCTCAGGACCAGACCCAGGCCGCCGCAAAGGTGAACGCCGGCCAGGTGGGCTTTGTGGCCCGCGCGCAGAACACCCAGTGGATGGGCGCCGCCGCTGAGAACTATGTGCAGTGCCCCGTGCTGGAAGGCCCCTACGGCGACCGCGCGCTCATCAACGTGGAGAGCAACGTGCAGATGACGGGCGTTGCCGTCATCACCACCGCCAACAAATATCCCGAAGCAACCATGCGCTGGCTGGACTATTTTTACAGCGAAGAAGGCACCGTGCTGTGCCGCCTGGGCATCGAGGGCGAGAGCTATGAGGTCGTGGACGGCAAGTACCAGCTGCTGGATAACATCAAGAACAACCCCGACGGGCTGACGCTGGACCAGGCTCTGGGCCAGTGGGCCATCTTCCCGGGCGGCTACCTGCCTCAGTATATCACCAACGAAGTGGACCAGAGCGCGGCCCAGCTGCCCGAAACCAAAGCGGCCAACGATGTGGTACGCGATTATGTGGTGCCCTTTGAGACAGTGCCTCGCGTAAAGTTTACCGAGGAGGAGAGCATCAAGCTGGGCACCTATGCGCAGGATATCGTCAACTACGCCACGGAGAATGTGGTGAAGTTCATCACGGGCGAAAAGAGCCTGAGCGAGTGGGACGCCTACGTGGCGGAACTGAACAATATGCCGGTTGAGGATTACATCAAAATCAACCAGGACGCTTACGACCGCTGGAAGGGTTGAGCGGAAAATGCATTATGCGGCGCCCCGCGCCTGTAAACCAGGCGCGGGGGGACGCCGCTCCAAAGGAGAAGAACAATGAAAAAAATCAGATTTGGCGTGATCGGCTGCGGAAGCATCGCCAACGAATACCATCTGCCCGCGCTGCGGCGCGTGGAGGGCGCGCAGCTCGTGTGGGCCTGCGATCTGATCGAGGAGCGCGCGCAGAAAGCAAAGGACGACTTCGGCTTTGAAAAATATACGCTGGATTATCACGACATCCTGAACGACAGCAGCATCGACGCGGTGTGCATCTTCACAAAGATCGAGATGCACGCGACGCTCTGCATCGAGGCGGCCGCCGCGGGCAAGCATATCTTTTCGCAAAAGCCCTTTGCCTATAACATTGAGGAAGGCCGCAAGATCATCCGCGCTGTGGACGAGGCGGGCGTCAAACTCACGCCGTCCTTCATGCACAGCTATATGGACGGCTCCATCGCGGCGCGCAGGATCGTGGAAGAGGGGAAGATCGGTGAGATCCGCCACATCCGCATGCGCAACGCCACCAAAAATCCGTTCGATTCCGCGCCCGGCTACGGCGGCTGTATGATGGACATCGGCTGCCACGGGATGGACCTGATCCACACGGTGGCGGGGTCCTCCATTGAAGAGGTGTTCGCGCTGCACCTGTCCCCGCGGGACGAAAAGCGCAGAGAGGAATTCGGCGAGCGTGCCAACCTGAACGGTGTGGAAAATACCGCCATCCTCAACTACAGGCTGGCCAGCGGCGCAACGGTGTTCCACGAGGTTTTCTGGACGCAGGTGGCGCAGACCAACCGCTTTGAAATGGAAATCTACGGTGCGAAGGGCGTTATCTATCTGTACAATCCCCACCGCAGCGATATCGTATATTATGGCTGGAATCTGGACGGCCATCCCCGCAAGGATATCCACTGGCAGGCCGCCCCCGTCGACCCGCAGTTCTTTGGGTACATTCATCACAAGACATTTGTGGACGATCTGCTGAACGGCACGAACAACAGCAAAACAGCGCGCGACGCATTTGTGCCGCTCCAGGTGGTAGAGGCCGCCCGGCGCTCCTTTGAATCGGGCCGCATCGAGCGCGTGCTGGGCATCTGAAGGAGGAATAGAACATGAAAAAACTCGGTTTTATCGTAGAGATGAAGGACTGCAAGGACGCAGCCGACCTGCGCCGCTGGGTGGACCTGGCCCAGCAGCAGGGCATCGACGGCGTGGAACTGCTGTTCAACTCAAAGTGCGGCGTGGACTTCTCGCTGGACAAAATCAAGCCTGCGTTTGAAAATACACCCGTGGAGCCCGCTGCCTGCGGCCTCTGGTGGCTGAACACCATCAGCCCGGACCCGGACGAGCGCGCGGCAGTGCGCAGGACCATGCTGGAATTTCTGGACATGGCGGAGGCCATCGGCTGCAGGATGGCGTTTTTCAACACCGGCGAGTACGACCCGGAGGACCCGGACAAGAATATCGCCGAGTTCAAAAAAGAATATCTTTACTATAAGGACATCGCGGACAAAAAGGGCATCAAGCTGGCCTGCTACCTGGGCCACGGCGGAAACTTCGTCCATTCCCGCGGGATTTTGGACAAGCTGCTGAAGGAAGTGCCTGAGTTCAACATCAAGCTGGACCCGGTGGGTATTATGCGCAACATGAAGGACGACCCCTATGAGATCATGAAGCGTTACGCCAACCGCATCGCGCACTTCCATGCCAAGGACATTTTCCGCTATGGCGACGACGGCTGGGAGATCGAACCTATCGTAGGCATGGGCCAGCTGAAGTGGAACGTGATGCTGGGTATGCTGTGGAATGTGGGCTATGACGGCTATATCATCATCGAGCCCCACGGCGACGTGTGGGCCGAGCCGGAGAACCGCTGGAAGCACATCGTGCTGGCGAAGCGCCATCTGGAACAATACATGATCCGCTGAGAAAGGAGCCGCTCATGCTGTTATGGGGAGATTTACATAACCACTGCGGCATCACCTATGGTTTCGGAAGCCTGCAGAATGCGCTGAAGATCGCCCGCAGCCATCTGGATTTTTGCTGCATTACGGGACACGCCATGTGGCCGGACATCTATGCGCGCACACCGGAGACGGAATTTATCGTGGATTTTCACCGGGAGGGCTTTAAAAAGCTTCTGGACCACTGGGACGAGATCCGGGCCGAGATGGCGCGGCAGAATGACGGCGAACTGGTGACCTTCCAAAGCTATGAGATGCATTCCTCGCTTTACGGAGACCACCACATCATCTCGCCGGATGACACATTCCCGCTCATTTATCGGGACAGCCCCGCGCGGCTGGTGGCGGATTGCGGCGTGCGCGCCATCGCGGTGCCGCACCACATCGGCTATACGCCGGGATACCGGGGCATCAATTGGGAGCTGTACGACCAGAACATCTCGCCCTGCGTGGAGGTATGCTCCAAGCACGGCTGCGCCATGAGCGAAACGGCTCCCTATCCGTATTATCACGACATGGGCCCGCGGGATTCCCGCAACACGGTATACGCCGGATTGCGGCGGGGCAGCCGGTTCTGCTTTTTGGGCTCCACCGACCACCACGCCGGGTTCCCCGGCTCCTACGGCGACGGCCTGACGGCGGTTTTGGCGAAGGAGAAAAGCCGGGAGGCCATTTGGGAGGCGCTGCTTTCGGGCCGTGCCTACGCGGTGACGGGCGACCGGATCGAATGCGATTTTACCGTCAACGGCCAGGGCCTGGGCGAGACGGTGCGCGGCGCAAAGAGAAAGCTGCGCTGCGCCGTAAAGGGCGAATACTGGGCCGACAAGCTGGTGATCTATAAAAACTGCAGGCCGCTGGCGGTTTTGTGCGGCGAACAGCTTCGCCCGAAGCCTGCCCGTGCGTACAAGCTGCGGGTGGAGATGGGCTGGGGAAACAGCGAGGAGCTGACGCGCTGGGCCGGGCGCATTACAACCGACGGGCGGCTGGCCGGCGCGAACCTGTACCTGCGGGGCCGCAGCCTGCTTTCGCCCACAAACCACGACGGAAGCCCTGTCGAGGTAAACGAGATCGACAACCGTGTGCTGGAACAGGACACGCAGGCCTTTGCCTGGCAGTGTGAGACCGTGCGCAACAAGAGCACGCTGCACCCCCAGACGGACGCCGTCGTTGCCGAGATAGAGGGCGGGCCGGACACTGTGGTAAACGTGACGGTAAACGGCCGTACGCACACGGCGTCCATCGCGCAGCTTTTGGACGGCGGCGTAACCTGGCACGTGAAGCCCTGGCATTCCGAGGCGGTAAAAATTCATGCCGCCGTGCCGGACAGCGCCTATGAAATGGTGCTGGAGGCAGAGGACGAGGGCAGCGGGGGCATGGACGTGTATCATGCGGAATTTGCCCAGAAGAACGGGCAGTGGGCGTTTGTCTCGCCCATATACGCCGGGCTGTAAAGCAGAGGCCCGGCGCAGACGCAAAACGGAAAAACCGCCGCTTGGGACGGCGCACGCCGTACCCGGCACGGAAAAACAAGAAAGAGGGTAAACACAATGTCTATCGCGATTGTAAAAAAGGAAGAAATGGCGCCTCAGTATGACGCAAACGGATTTTCCCGCATGGAAATGCTGCCCGGAACGTTCCCCGGCGCCCACAACTACAAATGCTTTTTGAAGGCCGGGCATGATGTGCAGCCGGAAAAATATGCGGATAAGACCGCAGTGTACTGCTTTACAGCCGGCAAGGGCTATGTCACCACGGATAAGTTCGCCCGAAACATCACCGAACTGGCTTTTTTTGTGCCGGATTTTGACAACGGCGATTTTACCATTCACGCCGTCGAGGATCTGGAATTCCTGTGCCTGGTGCTGGATATGACAGAGGGAGACCACAAAAATTATGCGGCGTGCCACACAACGCTGCCGATCTTCCGTTCCTTCTCTGAGACGCACGAATATACGCAGGACTGCAAGGGCCCCCACACCCGCAGCTGGCAGGTGCTGTACTCCGGCGAGGTAGGCCGCAATCTGCTGGGCGTGGTGAAAGCCGTGGGCGAAGGCACTGTGGAAAAAGGCCATCCCGCGGTGGACCAGTGGAACTACGGCCTGGACAATGCCGATTTCACGCTGACGGTGGAAAACGAGAGCGTGGCCCATCATGCGGGCGACTGGAGCTTCGTGCCCGCCGGGCTGGACCACTCCCTGACGGCGGAGCCGGGCAAGGAAGTGGCGTACATCTGGTTCGAGCGCTTCGTGAAAGAGCGGGAGGCCTGAATTTCTGCGGCGGCAGAAAAACAACAGAAACGGCGGGATGCGCTTCGGTGCGCCCCGCCCATCCATCAGGCTTTCTCAAGGCAATAGCTTGCCTTGAGGCGGCCTGATGCCAAAAGGGGACGAAGTGATGGAAGTACGGAAACTGAAAACGGTGATCGCAGGCTGCGGAAAGATATTCCCCATGCATGCCGTACCGGTCTCCAGGGACCCGCACGCCATGCTCACGGCGGTGTGCGATGTGAAGCCCGAGCGTGCCGGGGCTGCGGCGGAGCGCTTCGGCTGCCGGGCGTATACGGATTTTGAAGTGATGCTGGAGCAGGAAAAGCCGGATGTGGTGCATATCTGCACGCCGCACTATCTGCATGCGCCGCTGGCGTGCCTTGCCATGGAGCAAGGCTGCCATGTGCTGACAGAAAAGCCGATGGCCATTGCGCTGGCGGACGCGCGCCGTATGCTGGACACCGCGGCCGCCACAGGCAGAACGCTGGGCGTCATTTTCCAGAACCGCTATAACGCGGGTTCCCAGCTCATCCGCCGTTGCCTGGACAACGGAGATTTGGGCGAGGTGCGCGCGGCGCGCGTGCTGCTGACATGGGACCGCTCACCGGAATATTATTCCCAAAGCGACTGGAAAGGCACCTGGGATAAAGAGGGCGGCGGCGTCATCATCGACCAGGCCATCCATACGCTGGACCTGATGCGCTGGTTCATCGGCCGTCCGGTGACAGGCGTACAGGCCAGCCTGGCCAACCGCACGCACCCGGATATTCCGGTGGAGGACACAGCCGAGGGACGGGTGGAATTTGAAGGCGGTGCGTACGGCGCCTTTTATGTGATGAACCACTACTGCACAGACGAGCCGGTTCGTCTGGAGCTGGCGTGCACCCGGGGCAAAGCCGTTATGGAAGGGCCCAAGGCGCGGGTGGAGCTGAACAACGGCCTCACCTGCCTTGCGGACAACGACCCGACACAGATGTTTGAATATGGGGACGTCAAGCAATATTGGGGCACCAGCCATGTCAAGCAGATCGGTAACTTTTATCAGAGCCTGCTGGGGCTTGCGCCCATGTATGTCACCGCGGAAAACGCCTTTTTAACACAGGAAATGATCTGCGCCCTGTATGAGCACGGCCGCAGGCATTTTGTAAGGGAAGTACGATGAAGGTCATTTATTTTGATATCGACACGCTGCGGCCGGACCATTTGTCCTGCTGCGGGTATGGGCGGCCGACGCCGCACATCGACGCGCTGGCGGCGGACGGGGTGCGTTTTTCCCGGGCGTATGCTTCCAACACGCCCTGCATGCCGGCCCGCGCAGCGTTGTTTACCGGGTGCTTCGGCGTGGTCAACGGCGTGGAGACCCACGGTACGGCTGCACTTTCCGTGGCCACGCCGCCGGAAACGGCCCTGCCCCGTGTACTGGCCTGGCAGGGCGTGCACACGGCGGCGGTTTCTTCGTTCGGGCGGCATCCTGCGCCATGGTTTTACAATGGATTTTCCCATGTGATCGACCCCTCCTACCGCTGCCGTGCGGAAAATTTCCAGCGCTTTCCGGGCGCCGCGGTGAATGAGGCGGCAATGGATTTTCTGGACGGCTTTTGTGGGGAAGACCTTTTCCTGCATCTGCATTACTGGGATCCTCACGGGCCGCTGTCCCCGCCGCCGGAATGGATCGACCGCGGCTATGAGCCGGACACCTCCGCCGTAACCGATGAACAGCTCACCCGGCTGGCCGCATCTCCGCTGTACCGGGGCGGCCGGCATACGGGCGTGCGCAGCCGACGGGAGCTGGCGGAGCTGCTTCGCCTGTATGACGCCGAGATCCACTATACCGACCATCTGGTAGGGCAGATGTGCGCATACCTGAAAAAAAGAGGCTGGTATGACGACTGTGCCGTGATACTGAGCGCGGACCACGGCGAGCAGTATGGAGAGGGGCAGATGATCCTGGAGCACGGCACGGTGCATGACAGCTGTATCCATATCCCGATGCTGCTCAAGCTGCCGGGCGGCGCCCACAGGGGCGAGGTGTGCGCCCATCCTGTGTATGGGCTGGACATCGCGCCTGCCGCGGCGCGCTTTTTCGGCGTGGCCGCACCGGAGATGTGGCACGGTACAGCGCTGCAGGACACGCTGGACGGAACAGCGGCGCCCCGGGAATATCTTGTGTGTGAGCACGGGCTGTACACCTGCCAGAGGGCGGTTTTACAGGACGGCTGGAAGATGGTGCATACCTTCAGCCCCGGCCTGTGGGATTTTGCAGAATATGCCCTGTATCATACGGAAGAGGACCCGCGGGAAACGGCGGATGTAAAGGCCCGGTATCCGGAGGTGCTGGCGCGGATGCAGGCGCTGGAGGCGGAATGGCTGGAGCGCACGCTGCACGGCGCGCCAGACCCGCTTGCACGGCTGGGCGCTGAAAATGCACAGCACGGCCTGCGTGTTGCCCGGGAGGTGACCCGGCGCCTGCGTGCGGACAAGGAGCAATAACCGGCTGCCAAAGGGGCAAAAGGGTGCGGAAAGCTGAACGCTTTCTGTACCCTTTTTCTATTGACAAACCTTAAAAAAAGCAGTAAGATATGGTTCGTCCCCTAACAAACGGGGCATAGCTGGCGCTTAAAATTCAAGAGCCGCGGGCGGCAGCCCGCATGGCCGCGTCGGGCCGCACTGCCTGTCGCAGGGCGGCCGAAGAGACTGCGGCTGATTTTTTTGAGCCAATTTGTTAGCGTCATAACAAATAATACAGAAAGGCTCCTCGGAGCCGGAGAGAAAGGGGTATCTTTTTATGCTGAGCGTTTTGGCCAAAAGCATCCGCGAGTACAAGAAGCCTTCGCTGCTCGCGCCGCTGTTGGTCTCGGGCGAGGTGGTGATGGAGTGCATCATCCCGTTTGTCACGGCGAATCTGGTAAACCAGATCAAAGCCGGGTGCTCCATCGGCGTCATTGTGCAGTACGGCGCGGTGCTGGTGGTGATGGCTGGGCTGTCGCTCACCTTCGGCGCGCTGGCGGGCAGCGCCTGCGCCACCGCAAGCTGCGGCTTCGCGCGCAATCTGCGCAAGGACATGTTCTATAAAATACAGGATTATTCTTTCGAGAACATCGACAAGTTTTCGGTGTCCAGCCTTGTGACACGCATGACCACCGATGTGACCAACGTGCAGATGGCGTATATGATGATCGTGCGCACGGCCATCCGCTGCCCTCTGATGCTGGTGTTTTCGTTTGTGATGGCGTTTATCATGGGCGGCAAGATGGCGGTGATCTTCCTGCTGGTCATCCCGGTGTTGGGCGTGGGGCTGGCGCTGGTGGTGCGCAGCACGATGCCGCTGTTCAAGCGCGTGTTCAAAAAATACGACGCGTTGAACAGCTCTGTGCAGGAAAACATCAAAGGTATGCGCGTCGTGAAGTCCTATGTGCGCGAGGAATATGAAAAACAGAAATTCGGCGCGGCGGCAGCAGACGTCCAGCGGGACTTCACGAGAGCGGAGCGCATCCTTGCTTTCAACAACCCGCTCATGCAGTTCTGTGTATATGCGGTGATGGTGTTCGTGCTGTCCTTCGGCTCGTATACGGTCATCACCAGCCGCGGCCTTGCGCTGGATGTGGGCCAGATGTCCTCCATGCTCACGTACAGCTTCCAGATATTGATGAGCCTGATGATGCTCTCCATGGTGTTCGTGATGATCACCATGGCCAGTGAATCGGCTCAGCGCATCGTGGAGGTGCTGTGCGAAGAGAGCGCGCTGCAAGGCCCGGAAAACCCTGTGCGCGAGGTGAAGGACGGCTCCATCGATTTTGATAACGTGAGCTTCAAGTACGCAAAGACGGCGGAGCGCATGGCGCTTTCAGGCATTGACCTGCACATTCGTTCCGGCGAGACCATCGGCATTATCGGCGGCACGGGCTCGTCCAAATCCACGCTGATCCAGCTCATCTCCCGTCTGTATGACGCCACTGAGGGCGCTGTGCGCGTGGGCGGTGTGGATGTGCGCGGCTACGACCTGGAGGCTCTGCGCGACCAGGTAGCCGTGGTGCTGCAGAAAAACGTGCTGTTCAGCGGTTCCATCCGGGAAAATCTGCGTTGGGGAAACAAGGACGCCACCGATGCAGAGATGGAGGAGGCCTGCCGCCTGGCGCAGGCGGATGAGTTTATCCGCCAGTTCCCGGACGGCTACGACACCCATATCGAGCAGGGCGGCGCCAATGTTTCCGGAGGGCAGAAGCAGCGCCTGTGCATTGCCCGCGCGCTGCTGAAAAAGCCCAAGATCCTGGTCCTGGACGATTCAACCAGTGCCGTGGATACGCGCACCGACGCACTGATCCGCCAGGCGCTGCGCCGGTATATACCCGAAACGACAAAGATCATCATTGCCCAGCGCATCGCCTCCGTACAGGACGCGGACCGCATCGTCGTCATGGACGGCGGCGCGGTGAATGCCGTGGGCACCCATGCGGAGCTTATGAAAACAAACAAGATCTACCGCGAGGTGTATACCTCTCAGAACAAGGCAGGTGACGACGATGCCGAATAAAGGAACCGCAAAGCGCCGCGCGCCCAAGGGCGTGCTGGGCCGTCTCATCCGCACGCTGTTCGGTTTTTATCCGGTGCTGCTGCCCGTTACCGTGGCGTGCATCCTGTTCAACGCCGTCGTCAGTTCGGTGCCGTCCATCTTCATGCAGAACGTCATTGCCGCCGTGGAGCAGAGCTGGCAGAGCGGCGATTGGTCCGCCGTATCCGGCCGCATTTTGGGACTGGTGGCGTTGCTGGCGGTGTTTTATGTCCTCAGCCTGGCAGCGGGTGTTGTATATACTCAGCTCATGGCCGTCATCACGCAGGGCTCGCTGGAAAAAATGCGCGAGAAGATGTTCAACGGCATGCAGGACCTTCCCATCCGCTATTTCGATACCCACAATCATGGCGATATCATGAGCTATTATACCAACGATATCGACACGCTGCGCCAGATGATCAGCCAGAGCTTTCCGCAGCTGCTGATCTCCGCCGTAACGGTGATAACGGTGTTCAGCATCATGCTGTATTACAGCATCTGGCTGGCCGCCGTGGTGGTGCTGGGCGTGGTGTGTATGGTGCTTGTGGTGCGCAGGATCGGCGGCGGCTCCGCCAAATATTTTGTACGCCAGCAGCAGGCGTTGGGCCGTACCGAGGGCTACATTGAGGAAATGATGAACGGTCAGAAGGTCGTTAAGGTGTTCTGCCACGAGCAGGAGGCCAAGCGCGCCTTCGACGCCATCAATGATGCCCTTTTTTCCGACGCCGAAAAAGCCAACCGCTACGCCAACATGCTCATGCCCATTCTGAACAACATCGGGAATGTGCTGTATGTGGTGGTGGCGCTGGCCGGCGGAATTCTGCTGCTGAGCGGAGCGCCCAACCTGAGCATTTCAGGCCTGGCGTTCAGCATCAGCATCGTGGTGCCGTTTCTGAACATGACGAAGCAGTTTTCCGGCAATGTCAGCCAGGTGTCCAATCAGATCAATTCCATCGTCATGGGCCTGGCCGGCACGCAGCGCATTTTTGCGCTCATCGACGAGCATCCGGAAGCCGACGAGGGCTATGTGACGCTGGTGAACGCGAAAGAGGGGGCGGACGGCACGCTGGAGGAGTGCGCGGCGCGTACAAATGTATGGGCCTGGAAGCATCCGCATGGCGACGGAACTACCACCTATACCCGCCTGACCGGCGATGTGCGTCTGTTTGACGTAGATTTCGCCTACGAAGAAGGCAAAACGGTGCTGCATGATGTGACGCTGTATGCAAAGCCCGGCCAGAAGGTGGCTTTTGTGGGCTCCACCGGCGCGGGCAAGACGACCATCACCAATCTCATCAACCGTTTTTACGATATCGCGGACGGCAAGATCCGCTATGACGGCATCAATATCAATAAAATAAAAAAGGCAGACCTGCGCCGCAGCCTGGGCGTTGTGCTGCAGGATACCAACCTGTTCACCGGAACGGTGATGGACAACATTCGCTACGGGCGCCTGGACGCCTGTGACGAGGAGTGTATCGCCGCGGCCAAGCTGGCGGGTGCGCACGATTTCATCACGCGCCTGCCGCAGGGCTATGATACGCCGCTGAGCGGCAACGGCGCAAGCCTGTCCCAGGGCCAAAGACAGCTGCTGGCCATTGCCCGTGCGGCGGTGGCGGACCCGCCCGTGATGATCCTGGACGAGGCGACCAGCTCCATCGACACCCGCACCGAGGCCATTGTACAACGGGGCATGGACGCGCTGATGACGGGCCGCACGGTGTTTGTCATCGCACACCGGCTGAGCACTGTGAAAAACGCCGACGCTATCATGGTGCTGGACCACGGACGCATCATTGAGCGCGGTACGCACGACGAGCTGCTGGCCCTGAAGGGGACTTATTACCAGCTTTATACCGGCGCGCTGGAACTGGATTGAAGCGCGCGGAAAACACCGGCAGGCGCGCCCCGCTTCGTGCGGAGCGCGCCTGCTTTTTGTAGAGAAACCACCGGCTGTGCCGGTGGTACGGAAAAGCTTAAGCTATGAAAAGAAACTCCTTCCAGTAAAATGGAAGTGCGGTCTGGCAACTGCACGAACCAACAGAAGGAGGCCATTCAGTGAATGACAATAATAGTTTAGCGCATACAAAAGTACAGTTTACAAGGGACTACACAGGGTAGGTATCTGACGGGAGGGGTTCCGCCCGTCAGATTTTCCATGTGATATTCAAGCTGTCGCTTGTGGCGGCTATGGTGGTAATCATCAAATCCACCACCCGCCGCTTGTCGTCAAAGGATACATTCTCCCAAGTGTCGAGGTAGCCGGAAATCTGGCTGACCTGTTCCGGGCTAATGGCTTCCACCGTCAACTCGGCTATCTGCTTCACAAGTTCCTGTTTGCGCCCATCCAGTTCCGCTATCTTTACATTCACATAGGAGAGCAGCACATTGTTTGCACCCGTCAGACTGTCCACCAGCTTTTCAATCTCGCTGTCCACATGGGCAAGCTCCACTTGCAGGGCGGCAATTTTCGGGTTTGCCTTTATCATGTGGCTGACTGAAGCCATACCTTCTTGGACCACATCGGTATTAATAGTGGTAATATTACTATTGACATGTTCAAACAGTTCCATATCAATATTTTACGATGTAGCTCCCGGTAAGACCTTAGGCGAGCCCATACCATACGCAAGTATCATGGCCTGTTTTTCCGACCCTATAATAATGTTGTTTTTAGGAGGATTCATTTTAGCTTCAGCTGCATCGAAATTGGGTATAGATGTGCAACTTGCCAGATTGTTTTTCAAGCCATTTGGAAAGAGATCCGAATTCGTACTGTTAGGATTTCTTTTAATCACCGGTCTCTTCTCAATGTTTATCAGCAATACGGCCACTGCTGCCATGATGCTGACATTCATGGCACCTGTATTGAAACAATTGCCTGAAGACGGCAAAGGACGTATAGGCATAGCATTGGCTATACCTATAGGAGCCAACATAGGAGGCATTGCAACTCCAATTGGCACCCCGCCCAATGCCATAGCTTTGAAATATCTCAACGACCCTGAAGGTCTTAACATGAACATAGGTTTTTAAGTCGTCTTTGGTGAATATGCCGGTCACACAGAATACAGCTATAGGTATCATTGCAACAACATTGGAGTTGATACCTGTCAATTTGTCTAATACCCATAATAATATTGTTATTACTAAAGTTATATATACTATTATGGTATCTTTGCCTTTTTTTGCACCCCCTTCTATGGTGAGGTCTATGGTTTTCTGTTTGAACGGAAATAGTTTTATCAATAATATCCAAGCAAAAAACATGACAACATACATCATTCGACTTAATGTAAAAAATATAGATTCAAGATAGAAGTGCAACCATCCTCCTCCGTCCTTGGAGCGTAGCGGA
>OLYM01000593.1_pt1 | contig 14570 bp, 10 predicted proteins | sample 1673691 | NCBI WGS metagenome assembly OLYM01 (sample SAMEA103958123, study PRJEB25191) | human gut metagenome | reverse complement strand
AACTACGATACGCCCTCCTGGGTCAACGAGCACACTTTCGTGATCACCTGCTCCCTCGGTGGCTCCACGCCCGAGACCGTCGAGGCCAACAAGACCGCCAAGAAGCACAACTGCCCGGTCGTCTCCCTCACCAACAAGGCTGGCTCCGCTCTGACCGTCGACGCCGACCACGTCATCGTTCACGGCTTCCACGCCAACTACGCTGCCAAGTGCGAGAAGCCTGGCTATGCCATCGCTCTTGCTCTCGAGATCCTTCAGCAGACCGAGGGCTATGATCACTACGAGGACATGATCACCGGCCTCACCAACGTCTTCGATCTCTGCGAGAACGCCGCTCAGCACTGCAAGAAGCTCGCCAAGAAGTTCGCCGAGGACTTCAAGGACGACAAGATGATCTACTTTATGGCTTCCGGTGCCTCCGAGAAGATGGCTTATTCTCACGCCGCCTTCCTGTTCACCGAGATGCAGTGGATCGACGCCGCCGCCTACAACACCGGCGAGTACTTCCACGGCCCGTTCGAGGTTTCCACCGAGGGTAAGCCCTACGTCTTCTTCATGTCCGATGGTGCTACCCGTCCGATGGACGCCCGCGCCCTCACCTTCCTTGAGCGCATGGGCGCCAAGGTCGCTCTGATCGACTCCAAGGACTACGGCCTGGCTGACGCCGTGCCCGCGAGCGTCATCACCTACTTCAACCCGCTGCTGCACCTCGCCGTTATGCGCGAGTACGGCAACCAGATCGCCGAGGCCCGTCAGCACCCGCTGACCATGCGTCGCTACATGTGGAAGCTTTCCTACTAATCACAAGTAAGTAGACCTTACGGGTTGATTGAGAGGGGATGGGGTTTGCGCCCCGTCCCCTTTTTGCTTTGGGGAGGGCGTGTCTGTCGCGTCACAAAACCCCAGATAAAACCTACCAAAATCAACCTGTCCCTTTTTGACAGGTGGGAGGAGATGCGTATGATCAAGGCAGTGCTGTTTGATATGGACGGCGTGCTGGTCGATACCGAGTGGTTCTACAACCGCCGTCGCGTGGCGTTTATGGAAGAAAAGGGCTTCCACTTTGACGAGATCCCCGATCTTTCGGGGTCTAACGAGCCTGCCATTTGGGAGGCGCTGGTGCCCGACGATATTGAGCTGCGCGAGCGCCTGCGCGTGGAGTACAAGCAGGTCTACAGCCCGGACCACCCCGTTCCGTATGCCGAGCTGCTCAACGAGCAGACGGAGCCGGTGATGCGTGAGCTGCACGAGCGCGGCGTGAAGTGCGCCATCGCGAGCTCGTCCTATCGCGAGTTGATCGACGAGCTGGTGGAGATTGCCGGTATCGCCGACGTGCTAGACTACACCATCAGCGGTCACGAGTGCAGTGCGTTTAAGCCCGACCCCGAGATCTACCTGCGCGCCATGGAGTCGCTGGGGGTGGAGCCGTCCGAGTGCCTGGTTATCGAGGATTCGCCTTTAGGCATCGAGGCCGGCAAGCGTTCCGGCGCCCGAGTCCTGGCGCTGCGTCCGCACGAGGGCGTCAACCTGGATCAGTCCGCCGCCGACGTTGTCATCGACAGCCTGACCGACATCCTACCTGCCATTTAGGGACAGGTTTATTTTGGCAGGTTTTATCTGGGCAAACGCCGAATTCGCCGTGAAGGGATTGCTCTCTTCACGGCGTTTTTCTTTTGAGCGGCCTCACGGTCCCCCTGATGGTTGTCGAGAGAGGGTGAATTGAGGCGCCCTCTGTCGCTCCATGTTACAATCGCCGACATGCCCCACAACTACATCTGCCTTCGAAAGGAGCCTACGTGGCGAACGCCATCGATCAGCTCACGGACCGCGTGCTCGTGCTCGGCCGCCTTACCATCGTCCGCCGCGCCATCACCGCCGTGGCGGTCACAATTTCCGCCGTTCTCCAGACATTCCTGATCCAGGCGTTCATTCAGCCCGCCGACCTGCTTCCGAGCGGTCTCACCGGCGTCGCGGTCCTACTCGATCGCGTTACCTCGCTGGGCGGCGTTCATATCGACATCTCGCTCGGTATGCTCGCGCTCAACATCCCCGTGGCGCTCCTATGCTGGAGCGGCATTAGCAAGCGCTTCGTAATCTTCTCGATGATGCAAGTTGTGCTCTCATCGCTGTTCCTCAACATCTTTCATTTCGCCCCGTTTTTGGGCGACAAGATCATGCTCATCATTTTTGGCGGCGTGGTTTCGGGTCTGGGCGCTGCCATCGCGCTTAAGTCCGGCGCATCCACCGGCGGCACCGACTTTATCGCGCTGTGGGTCTCCAACCACACGGGCAAGACCATCTGGGGCGTCATCTTTGGTTTCAACTGCTTTATCCTGGCGATCTTTGGTTTTATGTTTGGCTGGGACAACGCGGCGTACTCCATCGTGTTCCAGTTTATTTCGACCAAGACCATCGACAGCTTCTATCGTCGCTACGATCGCGTGACGCTGCAGATCACGACGCGCAAGGCAGACGAGGTCATGACCGCCTATGTTGACCATTTTCAGCATGGTATTAGCTGCGCCGAGGTCATCGGCGGATATAGCCGCGAGAAAATGTACCTGCTGCACGCTGTTGTCTCGACCTACGAGAGCCAGGACATTATCAAGCTGGTGTGCGACATTGATCCCGGTGCCGTGATCAATGTGTTCCACACGCTCAACTTTGTGGGCGGCTGGTGGGGCGGTCATGTCGACGAACCCATGCCCACGGCCGTACCCGATCCCGACAAGCCCGCGCGCATGGCCAGCAGGCAGGCGCGCCTCAGCGAGCAGGACAGCCTGCAGCAGGACGACGGCAAGTAGGGTATTGGCATTTTGCCGGTCAAGCGCAGCCCATCCGAATGAGCCCCTCGAAAGCCTCGCTGCTTTCGAGGGGCTTTCGTTTGCCCAGATAAAACCTACCAAATTAAACTTGTCCCTTTTTGGTAGGTGGGGGTGTATCGTTTTATCAATATGAGGTAACATGAAACTAGACGTTATATACGTATTAGTAATTTAGCTATTTTGATAAGAGTGATCAGATATGCCTGCGCCCAAAAATGCACCGCTTTACCAGCAGATTTACGACGAAATCAAGGATGCAATCGAGAAAGGTGTTTATGCACCAAAGGAGCGTATTCCTTCCGAGCTTGAGCTAGCCGAGCAGTGCGAGGTAAGCCGAATTACGGTGCGCCGCGCCGTCGAGGAGCTGTGCTCCGATGGCTACCTGGTTAAGCAGCAGGGCCGCGGCACCTTTGTTTCCACGCCGCACATCAACCGCCAGTTCCACGCTTCGACGCTGCAGACGTTTACCGCGTTGTGTGCCGATAATGACATGAAGGCGGGCGCGCATGTGGTCGATCGCCAGATTGTGCCGGCACGTCAAAACGAGATGGAGTTCTTTGGCCTGCAGAAGGACGCGCTGCTGCTGCACATCAAGCGCGTGCGTACGGCCGACGGCGAGCCCATTTTTGAGGAGAACATCTTTGTGCCGTTTGACGCCTACCGTGAGCTGTTGACGGCCGATCTTGAGGACAAGTCGATTTTTGCCGAGGTCGAGCGTGTTGGCGGAACGCCGATTGTCTCGGTTGGTTACCGCACGGTCGAGGCCGTTCGTGCCAATACCGAGCAGGCGGCCGAGTTGGGCATTGCTCCGCACGATCCACTGCTCAACCTGCGTGCCGGCTTTATCGGCCCCAATGGCGAGCCGGTTCTGATGGGTAAGCAGTACTACGTGGGATCGCGCTACGTTATGGTCATGTAGCTCTAGTTGCGCGGTTTTCCAAACCGCGCAACGGCTCGACGCTACAAGCCCGCCAGAGCGGCAATCTGCCTTTCAACTTCGGCGGCATGATCAGAAGATCAATGCCGCCTTGTTTCAAGGCACCTTGCTCGCTCTGGCGGGCTTTCGCTGACATTGCCAAAACATCGACTACCCATAGAATGAGCGTGGATAATCTCCCGTTTTTGGCTCGGTTATGACCTCAAAGTGGGAGATTATCCACGCTCATCCGGAAAGTGTCCAAAAATCCACGCTCGTTCCCTTCGGATTGCATCGCCCGTGGCCGACAGCCGTGCGGCACCGGTCCGCATGGCGGCGTATAATCGGCGGCAGATGACTTGAACGTTAGGAAACCATGACCGATAGCATGCAGCAGATGGCGCTCGACACGCTCGGCGCCTATTTTGGCTACACCTCGTTTCGCCCGGGACAGGACCGCATGGTCGATGCGATCCTTGCCGGTCGCGATGCGCTGGGCGTTATGCCCACGGGCGCCGGCAAGTCCATTTGCTACCAGGTGCCCGCGCTCATGCTGCCCGGCATCACCTTTGTGGTGAGCCCGCTGCTGTCGCTGATGGAGGACCAGACCCGTGCGTTGCTCGCGGCGGGTGCGCGACCCAGCTATCTCAACTCCAGCCTTACTCCGGCCCAGCAAAACACCGTGCTCAAGCGGGCGCGCGAGGGCCGCTACCAGCTTATGTACGTGGCGCCCGAGCGCCTGCTCGAGCCACGCTTTTTAGCCTTTGCGCAGGAGGCCGCGGCGGACGGTGGCATTGGCGTGCCGCTCGTGGCCATTGACGAGGCGCACTGCGTGAGCCAATGGGGCCAGGATTTTCGTCCCGCCTACCTGCAGATTCGCGAGTTCATCGATTCCCTGCCGCAGCGCCCCATCGTGGCGGCCTTTACCGCTACGGCGACCGAGCGTGTGCGCACGGATATTCAGCAGATGCTCGGTCTGCAAAACCCCGCGACGGTGGTGACGGGCTTCGATCGCAAGAACCTCTACTTTGGCTGCGAGGAGATGGGCGACAAGGCCAAGGCCGCGTGGGTGCGCGACTATGTGATTGCGCATTCGGGCGAGAGCGGCATCGTGTATTGCTCAACCCGCAAGACGGTCGATGCGCTGGCAGGCGAGCTTGCCGAGGCGCTGGGCCCCAGCGGCATTCGCGTGGGCCGCTACCATGCCGGCATGGGCAACGACGCCCGCCGCCAAAGCCAGCGCGCCTTTATCGACGACGATATCCAGGTGATGGTTGCCACCAACGCCTTTGGCATGGGCATCGACAAGCCCAACGTGCGCTACGTGATTCACAACAACGTGCCCGAGAGCATCGAGGCCTACTACCAGGAGGCGGGCCGCGCCGGCCGCGATGGCGACCCGGCCAGCTGTCACTTGCTGTGGAACGGTAACGATTTTCGTATGCGCCGCTTTTTGATCGACCGCGGCGATGCGGCCGACGAGGCGCTCGACGACGAGCAGCGCGCGTGGGCGCTCCAGAACCGCTACCGCCTGCTCAGCCAGATGGAGGGCTACTGCAATACCACTGGCTGCCTGCGCGAATACATGCTGCGCTACTTTGGCGACGAAGCCGCGGCCGAGCATGCCGCGGCTGGTACGGGCAGCGCCGCCACGGACGAGGCCGAGGGCTGCGGCAACTGCAGCAACTGCCTCACGCAGTTCGAGGTCGAGGACGTCACCGATATGGCCCGCGCTGCCGTGCGCTATGTGGCCACGCGTCCCATGCGCTTTGGCAAGTCGCTCATCGCCGACGTGCTTCACGGCGGCAACACCGAGCGCATTCGCCAGATGCATCTGGACGAGGACCGCGGCTACGGTGAGCTGTCGAGCGAATCGGTCGGGCGCATCAAGGACATCATCGGCCAGCTGTGCGGCCGCGGTTATCTGGCCACCTCGCAGGGGCAGTACCCGGTCGTGGGGCTGGGCCCGCGCGCCGGCGAGGTCGAGGACGAGGCGTTTGCCTTTACCGTTAAGCGTCGCGCGTCCAAGCGCAAGGCCTCGGCCCGCGCCCGCCGTGCGGTGGATCTGCTGCGCGAGGAGGCCGAGTTGGATCAGCGCCCGCGTGTGGGCGACGATGCCGAGCTGTTCGAGCGCCTGCGTGCCCTGCGCAAGGAGATTTCGACCGAGCTGGAGATGGCGCCGTACATGGTCTTCTCCGACAAGGCCCTGCGCGGTCTGTGCCGCCTACGCCCGCAGACGCGCGACGAGCTTATCCAGGTCAACGGCATTGGCGAGAAAAAGGCCGATGCCTTTGGCGAGCAGTTTATGGCGGCGATTGAAGAGTTTGAGTCCGAGCATGCACGGAATGGAGCATAACGATGGCATCCGATGATAAAACTGAGCGCACTGAGGTGTCCGCTGTGCCGCTGTACCAGCAGGTTATGGACGACCTAAAGGGCGAGATCGCGCGTGGCGTGTACGCATCCGGCTCGCGCATTCCTTCCGAGATGGAGCTCGCGAAGTACTACGGCGTGGGACGCATCACCGTGCGCCGCGCCATCGAGGAGCTGTCGCGCGCGGGGTATCTCAACCGCCAGCAGGGGAGGGGCACGTTCGTGTGCGCGCCCAAGCTCAAGCGCAAGATTGTCCAGAAGGGTGACGTTCAGAGCTTTTCCGAGGGTTGCGCTGCCAACGACATGGTGCCGGGTGCGCGCCTGGTATCGCGCACGGTGGTTGCGGCGACGCGCGAGGACGCGGCGTTCTTTGGCGTAGAGCCCGGCTGCGAGCTTATCGTGGTCGAGCGCGTGCGCACGGCCGACGGCATCCCCGTCATGCTCGAGAACAACGCCTTTGTGCTGGTTGACCATCCCTATCTGCAGACACTTGCCGATAAGGACCTCACCGATAACTCGATCTTTGCGCTCGTTGCCGAGCATTCGGGCCGCGCACCGCTCAAGTCCGACCCTTGCACCGTGGAGATTGCGCTTGCCGATGCTCAGGCGGCCCCGCTGTTGGAGGTGCCGGTCGGCGAGCCGCTCTTTTATATGGAGGCGTACTTTACCGATGAGGACGAGCGACCCTTGCTGCTCGGACGCCAAAAGATCGTGGGCTCGCGCTACGTCTTCGACATCTAACGTTCACAGATAGAACAACATAGAACAAATTTGCCGAGATGACTTCACGAGCGTCGTCGTGCGTGCTATAAATAGGACAACATAGAACGACAGCAGGTACGAGCCGCCGTCGCTCAAAGCCGCCCCACAAGGAGGAACATCAGGATGAACGCACATGATCTGGTTCAGGAAATCATCGAGCGCAAGGGTAAGATTGAGAATGTCTTTTGGATTGCTTGTGGCGGTTCGATGATCGACCTGATGCCGGCCAACGAGCTGCTCAAGCGCGAGGCCACCACGTTTACCTCGACGGTCTACACGGCACGCGAGTTTTGCCTGATGGCCCCCAAGAGCCTTGGCGAGAAGTCGCTCGTTATTGCCTGCAGCCACAGCGGCAACACGCAGGAGGTCGTCGACGGCTGCGAGATGGCGCTGGCGGCCGGTGCCGAGGTCGTTGCCCTCACCGACTGCGAGGGCTCCAAGATCGACAACGGCAAGTGGACCACCTGGGTCTACCCCTGGGGCGAGGGCGTGCCGCAGGCCGAGGTGCCTCAGGGCATCGGCGCTCTGATCGCCGCCGAGCTGCTCGACCAGCAGGAAGGCTACGAGGCACTCGCCGACATGTACGAGGGCCTAAAGCAGATGGATGCGCTGCTGCCCGCCGCCCGCGAGAAGGTCAACGCCGAGCTGGGCGCCCGTTTTGCCGAGCTCTGCCAGCAGCACAAGTTCTTCTACATCCTGGGTTCCGGCCCCAACTTTAGCCAGACCTACGCCATGGCGATTTGCTCGCTTATGGAGATGCAGTGGCAGCACTGCTGCTACATCCACTCCGGCGAGTATTTCCACGGCCCGTTCGAGGCTACCGAGCCTGGCGTGTTCTACTTTGTGCAGCTTGGCGCGGGCGAGTGCCGCCCCATGGAGGAGCGCGCTCTTGCGTTCCTCAACACGCACACCGATACGGTCATGGTGCTCGACGCGCTCGAGTACGGCGTGGGCGAGGTGCCTGCCAGCGTTCGTTCGTTCCTGGAGCCGATCTTCTTCTACAACATGAGCTGCGAGCTGCGCGCCGCGCGCGGCAAGGTCTTCGACCACAGCCCCGAGGTTCGTCGCTACATGGGCATCGAGCAGTACTAGGTAACGGGGAAAGCATTCACCTTCGATTCGCAAGCGTGTCGCGTGAGTCAAAAAAGCGGGCCGCGCCGGGGATTTCCGGCGCGGCCCGCTTGGTATCGCGCATAGATTGGTAAGGTTGCGGAGCCAGCGGCTTACTTGGCGTCGTAGACCTCGGCATCCCACCAGTCGAGTTGGGCGATGTTGTCGCGGATGTGCTGGCAGCTCTTGTGGAAGCCCTCGAGCTCGTGCTCGGAAAGGTCGAGTGTGTAGACCTCCTCGACGCCCTCGGCACCGATCACGCACGGCAGGGAGGTAAAGATACCCTCCTCGCCATACTGGCCGGTCATAAGCGTAGAGGCCGAAAGCACGGCGTGCTCGTTGTGCAGCACGGCGGCGCAGACGCGCGCGGCGGAGTTGGCAACGGCGTACTCGGTGCACTGCTTGCCCTGGTAGGTCACATAGCCGCCCTTGCGTGCAAGCTCCTCGACCTCCATGTGGTCGAAGGCGTACTTGTCGGGGTTCTCGGCCTGAAGCTCGTTGAGGTTTTTGCCAGCGATGGTTGCGGCCTTAAAGGCAGCAAGCTGGCTAAAGCCGTGCTCGCCGATCATGTAGGCGTCGATGGACTTGGGGCTCACGCCGACCTTCTTGGAGATCTCGGTGCGCAGGCGGGCGGAGTCCAGACCGCAGCCCGAGCCGATGATCTTTTTGGGATCGTAGCCGGTCAGGTGCCACAGCTCGGTGCACACGACGTCGCAGGGGTTGGAGATGCTTACGAAGATGCCGTCAAAGCCGGCGTCGACGATGCGCTTGGCAAAGGTGCGGGCGGCGTCGGTGGTAAAGAACAGCTCGCCGTCGCGGTTGCCAGCGGCAAGCGCGACCTTACCGGCAGCGTTGACGATGACGTCGCAGCAGGCCAGCTCCTCGTAGTGGTCGTAGCAGTTGACGATCTTGGTGTTGTACGGGACAAACGAAAGGGAGTCGCGCAGGTCCTGGACCTCGGACGTCACCTTGGCCTCGTTGATATCGCACAGGTACAGCTCATCGGCAATGCCCTGCATAAGCAGGCTGTTGGCGACATGTGCTCCTACGTGGCCCTGGCCGACCACACCGATCTTACGCGTCTGGTACATATATGTATCCTTTCGGCCGAGTTTTTCGCGTCGAACCATTGTAACGTCCTGCCGTCACTTTGCTAGGCTAAAGCACCGTAGATTTTTGGGACATGCCTTAATCTCTACTTTTGGAGTGATTTGGACCACTGGCGGTGTCTTGGGGCGATACACTCGCGCGGATGGGGCCGGTCGTTGTACCATAGCTGCAACTGACTCGTAAGGAGCATCCATGCCCATTCGCATCCCCGACGCCCTCCCTGCCGCCGCGCAGCTCGAGAGCGAGAACATCTTTGTCATGACCGAGTACCGCGCGCTGCACCAGGACATCCGTCCGCTGCGCGTGCTCATCCTCAACCTCATGCCCACCAAGATTGCCACCGAGACGCAGATCATGCGCAAGCTCTCCAACACGCCGCTGCAGGTGGAGGTGGACCTGCTGCGCACCAAAACGCACGAAGCCACGCACGTGAGCGCCGGCCACCTGGAGACGTTCTACCGCACGTTCGACGACATCCGCGACATCCACTACGACGGCCTGATCATCACGGGCGCGCCGGTGGAACAGATGCCGTTCGAGGAGGTCGACTACTGGCCCGAGCTCTGCCAGATCATGGATTGGTCCACCACGCACGTGCACTCTACGCTGCACATTTGCTGGGGCGCACAGGCGGGGCTCTACCATCATTACGGTATCCAGAAGTACGACCTGCCAGCAAAGGCGAGCGGTGTGTTTGAGCATTATCTGGTGAAGCCGCAAAGCCCGCTGGTCCGCGGCTTTGACGACCGCTTCTATGCCGTGCACTCGCGCAACACCGATGTGCGCCGCGAGGACGTGGAGGCCGAGCCGCAGCTTGAGGTTGTGGCCGTATCCGACGAGGTGGGCCTGTACATCGTCAAGTCGACCGACAGTCGCCGTTTCTTTGTATTTGGCCACCCCGAATACGATACCGACACGCTGCGCCTGGAGTACGAGCGCGACGTGAAGCGCGGCCTCAACCCTCAGGTGCCGGCGCATTACTTCCCGGGCGACGACCCCACCGCCGAGCCGCGCAACGTCTGGCGCAGCCAGGCTCAGCTGCTCTATACCAACTGGCTCAACTACTACGTCTACCAGACCACGCCCTACGACCTGGCCCGCGCCGGCGAGGAGCACTAGGCCGTCGGGAGGCGCGCCGGCCGTTAGGCGCTGATGATGTGGGGTAGCGGCAGGTCGTGGGCGTCGGTGGGAACGCCGTCGACGCACTGCTCGTTAAAGGCGATGCCGAAGATTTGGCATGCGGGCGAGAGCGTGGGCAGGTAGCGGTCATAGCAGCCGCCGCCGTAGCCCAGGCGCGCGCCGGCGCGGTCGAAGGCTACGAGCGGCACGACGATCATGCCGAGAGCCTCGGCAGGCACGATAGGGAAGCGGCTGCTGTCGATGTCCATGGCCGCGAAGGCCCGAGTGGGGTGGTCGATAAACGGAGCCGCGGACGCATCGTCGACAGCAACCGCCCGCATGCACATGCGCTGGCCACAAGCTGCGGCATCAATTGCCGAGAGCATGCACGGATAGGCCACGCGCCAGCCGCGCGCGGCGGCCGCTGCGGCAAATGCGGCAGGATCGACTTCGGAACCCATCGCGGCGTAGACGGCAACGGTGTGCGGCGCCGCGGCACCCAAGCGATCCAACAGCTCAACCAACCGCGCACAGATAACGGCGGACTTCGCCGCCCGCACATCCAAATCAAGAGCATCGCGCTGGGCAATCACCGCCCGTCGCAGCTCAACCTTATTCATCCCGACCTCCTCTAGCAAACCTGCCAAAAAGGGACAGGTTTATTTTGGCAGGTTTTATCTGGGCAAACACCCAAACCGCCACGAAAGCCATCGCAAGGGGGGCAGTTCATGGACGCCTTCGTGGTGGTTTTGACGAAGAGCGGGTGTTCGCGGCGGTTTGTCTCGATCTGTAACAGTAACTCGGCAAAATCGGACTTAGATGTTACAGATTGAGACAAAGGGCCGGCGCCATTCGGAAACGTCTCGATCTGTAACATCTGGAGCCGATATTGCCGCCTAGATGTTACAGATCGAGACAAACCGCCGCGGTGGGCTGCGCCGCCCCGCCAAGCAGCGGCAAAAGAAAAAGGTAGATTTTCAGGCATGTCCCAAAAATCTACCTTTGCTGTGCGTTAGCCCATCAGGTCGACGACGTTAAAGCCGGCGTTGCTCTTGGCGATGACGTCGCGGCCGCCGAAGACGCAGGTGGGCGACTCGGCTGCGATGCGCGTCACGTCGGCGCCGAGCGAGCGAAGCTCACCGGGCGTGGCGGCGAGCATCTGGGCGCGGCGCTCCTCGCGTGCGTGCGGATCGAGCCCGGCCAGGTAGGTCGTGTTGCGGCGCTTGGTGAGCGCGTACGGCTTCACCGGCGCGTCCATGCCGCTCACGCAGCTCACGATAAAGCCCTCAAAGGCGGCCTCGTCGGGCTCAAAGCTGCCGAGCCATTCGCCTGCGCGCGCCACTCGTTCAATCGAGGGGTCGATAGCCGGGTCGCGGTAGGTGTAGAACGCCGCCTGACGCTCGCTGGCCGCGCGGAATCCGCAGCCGTACGCGCCGCCCTTAACGCGGATCTCGTTCCATAGGTAGTCGTAGGAGAGCGCGTTGGCAGCAACCGCCCAGGCGCCCGTCACGTCAAGCCCCAAGCGACGCGGGTCGCACGCGCTTGCCGCAAAGCAGATATCGCTGGGGATGACAAAGGCCTCGTGGCGGTCGCACGGCGCCGGCACCACGAGCGCGTCGCGGCCGGCATCGGCGCCGTCGTCCGCGACCAGCCCCAGGTCGCCCGCGGCATCCCAGTACGCGTTAAAGTCCTCATCGCTGCCGGTAAAGCTCGCCATGCAGCCGTCGGCCACAAAGATGCGGTCTGCCAGCTCGGCAAGCTTGGTACGCAGCCCGTCCACGCGCTCGTCAAAGTGGTCGAGCAGATCGCGCAGGAACAGGTAGAAGTCCACGCCCGAAAGCTGCTCGCGCACCACGGCCGAAGGCGAGCTGTAGCTCATCGTGCGACCGAGCGCCGCCGAGTGTCCGTTATTGATAAAGCCCTGCTCAAGCCCAATGCGAATCTGCGTGAGCACGTCGCGCACGCGGTCGGCGTCGGCATCGAGCAAAAGCGTGCTCGACCACACCTCACGCGGCAGGCTCGCCAGCGCATCGATCTTCTCGGACAGGGCGCCGGCGCTCACCAGCAGGTAGGGGCGCACGCCGTCCACGTCGGGCTGGGTCATGACCTCGGTCGTAAAGCTCAAAAAGCCCAGCTTGCCGGCGAGCAAGTTGTCGAGCTCCTCGGCCGAGTGCTCGCTCGTGGGCAGCTGTTTGAGCAGACGGCAGAGCAGTGTCACATAGGGCAGGTCCTCAAACGCGACGCAGCTCAGGTCGAAATACTGCATGGCGTAGGCCAGGCGGTTGGTGGGGATGCCGTGGCGCAGGCAGGGGATGGGCGCGGTCGTGTCCACGACCAGCGGCGGCTCGGGGCGCGCCTCGCCAATGTCGGACACGCGCAGGCGCGGCAGCGTGGCCTTGGCTTCGGGCGTGTCTTCTGCCTCCTGCGCGGCACGCAGCGCAGCCGTGCGCTCGACCACATCGGCCAGCTCGGCATCGGTCATGGCGTCGCGCTTGGCTGCCAGCTCGGCGGCCTCGGCACCCTCCGAACCCTCGGCGGCGTCCACCGGCACCAGCTCGACCAGTGCCATGTGATTGTTCTGCAGCACCAGCTCGCGCAGCAGGTCCTCAAAATAGCTGCCGTTCAGCTCGCTACGCAGCTCCTCGTACACCGGGCCGTACTTGAGCGCCAGCGTCGCGGCGTCGTCATCGTAGAGCCACGTGCTCAGCGCGTCGCACGCAATGGCCACGCCGTCGGCGATACCGTAGTCGCGCTGGCGCAGGTCGTATTCGTTGCTGCTGATGATGGCTTCCAGGCGCTCGCGCGGAACGCCATGCTCGCATAGGTCGCGGCAGGCGTCCTGGAACACGCGGCGCAGCTCGCGCGCCACGCCGGGCTGTGCGTTTTGCAGCATGATGAGCTCGTAGGGCTGCAGGCTCTCGGCCGCCGTGTAGCTCACCACGTTGCCGCCCAGGTCGGCGGACAGAATGGCCTTCTTAACCGGCGCTTCGTTGGAGCCCAGCAGTGCTTCAAACAGGATATCCGCCGCGATCGTGCGTTTGCGGTCGAGCGCGTTGCCCAGCACCAGGCCCAGGCCCACCAGGGCGTTCTCGGGTGTGGTGGCCATCTCGACGCGCTTGTACTCGCAGGTCACGGGCGCCTGCACGCCCAGCGGATTGGGCGCCATCGTGGACGGGTCCTCGCCGGCGGCGACGGCAGCGTCCATGCGGCAGCTCGCGGCACTCGGCTGCGACAGATAACGCTCGTCCAAAAACGCCAGCGCGCGGTCCACATCTAGGTCGCCGTAGAGCGTTATATAAGAGTTGGAAGGATTGTAGTGGCGCGCGTGCGTGTCCAGGAACTGCTCGTAGGTGAGCGCGGGAATCGCGCGCGGGTCGCCGCCGCTCTCGTGCGCATAGGCGGTGTCGGGATAGAGCGCGGCGTTGATGGCGTCGTCCAGCACGCTCATGGGGTCGGACAGCGCGCCCTTCATCTCGTTAAACACCACGCCGTTATAGCGCAGCGTGCCCTCGCGCAGGCTGGCGGGGCTGCCGTCGCCCTCGCCCTCGGCGCTCTCTGGCAGATCCAGCTCGTAGTGCCAGCCCTCCTGCTCAAAAATGGTGGGCTTGGTATAGATGGCCGGGTTGAACACCGCGTCCAGGTACACGTCCATCAGGTTATACAGATCCTGCTCGTTGGTGGTGGCAACGGGGTAGATGGTCTTGTCGGGGTAGGTCATGGCGTTGAGGAACGTCTGCATGGAGCTCTTGATCAGGTCGACAAACGGCTCCTTGACGGGAAACTTGGCCGATCCGCACAGCACCGAGTGCTCAAGAATATGGAACACGCCGGTGGAATCGGCCGGCGGCGTCTTAAAGCCAATGGCAAAGGCCTTGTTTTCGTCGTCGCACGCCAGGTACAGCAGACGAGCGCCCGAGGCAGTGTGTCGCAGCACGTAAGCGTCCGAGTCGAGCTCGGGCACGGTCTCGCGGCGCTCGACGGCAAAGCCGTGGCAGGTAGTGCCGGGCACCAGCAGTGCAGCGGCTGCGGCGCGCGGGTCGGTTGAGGTGGTGGGCATATGCAGTCTCCTTTGACGCCCCAGCGGGGGCGAATCGAGTCGAATCCTCGAGAGTATACCCATATGGGGCCGCGACCCTGCGGCGAACTGGAGACGATGCCAGCGGATTGGGCGAAGGGCTCGCGTGCCCGCCGCACGAGCGTGGAAAATTGGACACTCGCCAAACGAGAGTGGATATTCGGACGGACGAGCGAGGATTTCCGGATACCTATCGAACGAGAGTGGATATTTGGACGGAATTTGCCGCAAAAGCCCCAAAAACCGTCCAAATATCCACTCTCGATATCCGACCGTCCGA
>OLYM01000582.1_pt1 | contig 14664 bp, 14 predicted proteins | sample 1673691 | NCBI WGS metagenome assembly OLYM01 (sample SAMEA103958123, study PRJEB25191) | human gut metagenome | reverse complement strand
CAACGGCATACGGATGTGCGATTATCCTATTTATACCTGCACTTATTGTAGTAATTTACAAGGTGATATTGATGCTATACACCATCTCGGACTTCTCACGGGAATATGAGGGGTCGGTCCGTCTAATCGCCGGCAGCGATGGCGTCTCGCGTGCCGTCTCCGGCGTCGGGATTCTCGATTACGAACTCATGCCCGGCCTCAAGAGCAAGTACCAGCGCGTCAACTTCAGCTCAGACGAGATCGTCCTCAGCACCTTCCTCTATGCACAGGACGACCCGTACCTCATCACTGAAGCCGTGAAATACCTCGTCGCCAAGGGGACGAGCGGTCTTATCATCAAAAACGTCCTGCACATCCCGATTCCCGACCAAGCCATCCGCTACGCCAACGCGCGGCACTACCCGGTCTTTCTCACGACCGACGACTCACTGTTCTTTGACAGCGTCATCTATGAGGTCAAACGGCATATCGAGCAGCTCGCGTCCATCGACTTCGCGCAGCGAGAGATCGATGCCCTGAGGACAGACGTATCGCCTGAGTCCATCTGCCGACGCATCCGAGGGCTCAACCCGTCATTTCTGGACGAAGCGGTCGCCCTGTTCGCATCGTTTGCAGAGCCCCTCGACCCGCGTACGTTTTTGCAAATCGAACGTCTCTGTGCAAAATCGAACCTCGCCGGATGCCACAACATGCTGGCGCCCTATGACGGAGGCTTGCTATTCGTAGCGACAAGCGACTCGGAGCAGGCGCTCGATGTGGAGCGAATCGTGCAGGTGCTCACGGAGCTCATCGAGGCTAGCGGTATCGATGGCGGAGCGGAAGGGCTCGGCATCAGTGATATTCTGTTTGGAGACGAGGCAGTGGCGCAGGCGATCTCGCAGGCGATTTACGCACAGCGCCTATCTTGTCAACGAGCCGAGGGTCCCGTCCGCTATACGCAGCTCGGCATCCTGAGAACCGTGATGCCTTTTGCGGAAACCCCGGAGATGCGATCGTTCTCGGAGGCGATTCTCTCGCCGATACGCGAGCACGACAGTGAGCATGGCAGCGAGCTGGAATCCACGCTCGCCGCATTCATCGAGAACGACCGACGTATCGAGCGAACCGCCAAGCAAACTGGCCAGCACCCGAACACGATTCGATATCGCCTCGATAAGGTGACGGCCCTCACCGGACTGAGCTACAAATGCGCCCCGGAGATGGAGCAGCTGTCGCTCGCCTACGCCATCGAACGTGCTCGCTCGCTTCAGTAAACCCACCCCACCTTGAGGTTAGGAGCGGCGGGCACGGAGCTTTTCGTAGCCGTCGGCGAAGAAGGCGACCGTCGCGGCGTCGACCTCGGCGGCGTCCGTCTCGGTTGCGGGGACCACGCCGTGCTCGTCGCTCACCAGGAACAGCGCTCCCTTAAGCTGAGCGGGAATATCTACGCGCGTGACCGGGATGCCCTTGGTCTGGGCCAGCTGCTCAATGAGCGTCGCCGTGCCGCACAGGCACTCGTCCGCCGGCGCCACAAAGGCAAGCTCGCCGTTGTTGACGGCGGCGAGCAGCTCGGGCGCCACGCCGGTCTCGTCGGCCTCGGAGCGGGCCTCGGCGGAGCGGGCACGCAGCGCCTTGGCCGACGTATCGGCGAGCGGCTCGTACTCCCCCACCGTCATGGCGGCGTTGCCGTTGATGTCGATCACCAGCATGAGCACGCCGTCGCGCGCGGTGTAATCGCCCTCGGCAAGCGACCACTCAACGTGCTGCTTGGCCCAGCTGAGCATGTTATGGGTAAGCGGCTCGCCCTGCACCAGACGCTCGGACAGCGCGCGAATGTGGCGGTTGAGCATGGGTACCTTTTTGTTGGACATGCGCCAACGGCAGACAAGCGCGGGCTTGTCGAGCGTAAATTTCTCGACCGCCTCCTGATTGGCGCAAAAGTCCTCATACGCACGCTGATCCTCGGCATTGCCAAACAGCTCGGCATCATCAATCTGGGGCATGGTCATACCTTTCGTGTTAGTCATTCCGTCCTCTTATACCAAAAAGACGGCCCTCCAAACGGAGCGACCGTCTTTTGCAGAGATTATTTTGTCCCGGGGCGAAACTTAGTGCCTAAAGTGGCGAGCGCCTGTAAAGACCATAGCAATATTGTGCTCGTTGCAAGCCTGGATGCTCTCGTCGTCGCGCTTGGAGCCGCCGGGCTGGATGATGCAGGTCACGCCGTGCGCGGCAAGCACGTCGACGTTGTCGCGGAACGGGAAGAACGCGTCGCTTGCGCAGGCAAAGCCGCCCTTCTCCACGCCCTCGCGCTCGCAGAAGTCCTCGGCGCGCTCGCAGGCAAGCAGTGCAGAGTCAACGCGGTTGGGCTGACCCGGGCCCATGCCAATGCCGGCCTTACCCTTGGAGACCAGGATGGCGTTGGACTTGACGCCCTTGCAAACCTTCCAGGCAAACTCGAGCTCGGCCATCTCGGCGTCGGTGGGCTTGCGGTCGGTGGGGAACGTGAAGGTCGCGGGATCCTCGGTCACATGGTCGACTTCCTGCACCAGCATGCCGCCGTCGACGGAGCGCAGCTCCACCTGGGCGCCGTGGTCCACGCCGCCGGTAGCCAGCACACGCAGGTTGGGGCGCTTGGCCATGCGCTCGAGCGCCTCGGCAGTGTAGCTCGGGGCGATGATGACCTCGACGAACTGCTTGTTCTGATCGGCAAAGTGCTCAACCAGCTCATAGGGAACCTCGCGGTTGCAAGCGATGATGCCGCCAAAGGCGCTCTTGGGATCGCAGGCAAAGGCGCGGTCGTAGGCGGCCGTGATGTCCTCGGCAACGGCGGAACCACAGGGGTTCTGGTGCTTGAGGACCACGCAGGCCGGCTCGTCGAACTCGCGAACCAGGTTCCAAGCGGCGTCTGCATCCAGATAGTTGTTGTAGCTGAGAGGCTTACCCTGGATCTGCTCGGAGCCCACAAGCGGGAACTGCGAGCTCGCGGTGTTCTCGCAGCCCTCGGCAAAGCGATAGACCGTGGCCTTTTGCTGCGGGTTCTCGCCATAGCGCAGGTCGTCGACCTTCTCCAGCGAGATCTCGAGCTTGGCAGAAGTGTCCGCCACGTCGCTTGCCTGGGCGGCAAGCCAACGGGAGATAGCCGTGTCGTAGGCGGCGGTGGTCTGGTAGACCTTCACCTGCAGGCGACGACGGGTGGAAAGCGTGGTGCAGCCACCGGTCTCGTGCATCTCGGCCAGGACGGCATCATAGTCGGCCGGGTCGGAGATAACGGTAACGCTCGCGGCGTTCTTGGCGGCGGAGCGCAGCATGGAGGGGCCACCGATATCGATGTGCTCGATGGCATCCGCGAAGGTGACCTCGGGGTTAGCGACGGTCTTCTCGAACTCGTACAGGTTGACGACGACCAGGTCGATCAGCTTAATACCGTGCTGAGCGGCCTCCTGCATGTGCTGCTCGGAATCGCGGCGGGCCAGCAGCGCGCCGTGAACCTTGGGGTGCAGGGTCTTAACGCGGCCGTCCATCATCTCGGGATAGCCCGTGAACTCCTCGATGGGGGTTACGGGAACGCCCGCGTCCTCGATGGCACGAGCCGTGCCGCCCGTAGAGATGATCTCGACGCCAAAGTCGTCAACCAGCGTCCGTGCGAAATCGACGACGCCCGTCTTATCGGTAACCGAGATCAACGCGCGTGCGATCTTCACATCAGATCCCATGCAGTCCTCCTGTCTGGTACGCCGCCGTGCTCTGTGAGTCGGTGATACGTCGATCTGCAGCGCTCGCGCAGCGGCATTGAAAATACTGATTTAATGTAGCGCATCGAGCGCATCGATGCACCCCGCAACGGGCGCATGTGCAGAAAAAGTTTGCGAGCGGAGGGGATGGGCATGGCACCGGGCACGGTGAGTTCATGGAACACAGGGGCACCATAATTAGATGCCAATGGCGTGGTAGAACTGTGCTCGATATGCATCCGCAAAAGAAAGAGGCACCATGGTCTCGCGGGTTCTCTACCGACCGTTTGATACCGAAGACTTCGACGCCATCGCGCTGATTCTGCAGCAGCTTTGGCATAACAATTCGGATAACGATGAGTACAACCGCCTTGAGGCCGCGTGCGACCTCGCCTATTGCCTTTCGTCGTCGACGTTTTCACAGGTTGCCGTAATCGACGGTCAGGCGCGTGGCATTTCGCTCGCGCGTGCGGGACAGAGCTCCGGCGCCACTATCAACGAGCATTGGATGGATACCGAACGCGCGCTGCTATCGCAGATGCGTGAGCTAGAGCCCGATGCGTGCGCCGAGTATCTCTCGTTTGTGCGCGCAACCATCCGAACCAACAACCGCCTGCTCGAGAGCAGCCCGTTGCCGCACGACAACGAGGTCACGCTGCTTGCCGTGGATCGCGATGTCCATGGCCTGGGCGTTGGCACGGTTCTGCTCGATGCCGCGGTCTCGCACCTGTCCTCACTTGGAGCGACGAGGGCGCACCTGTACACCGACTCCAACTGCTCGTGGAAGTTCTACGAGCTGCACGGCTTTAAGCGCACGGCCACGCACCGCGCCAACCGCGAAGAGCGCCGTCACGACATGCCGCGCGAAAGCTTCCTCTACGAACTCGACCTAACAGCCTAAACCCAGCAGCCATACCTAGTCATTTAGGGATGTTCCCAGTGATTAGTCGTTGGGGACAGCCTTCGTAGGTAGCGCATAAAAATGGGATGGATCCGTCGGCAGTCGCCGGAGAAGATCCATCCCAAAAATCAGAGCGCGCTAGAACGTTCCGCCGCCGCCTCCGCCGACGCCGCCGCCTCCGCCGCCAGAGAAGCCGCCGCCTCCGCCGCCGCCCGAGCTGTCGGAGCTCGACGCCAGCTCATGGATACTCTCGTGATACACGTCATCGAACGAATCGAGCGGAGACTCGATACCGTAATGATGGTAGTACCACCAGTAGCAGGGGTAATTGTCGTAGAAGCCGTCGGCCTCGCGCACCTCGGGAGGAACAGCCTCGGCAAGCTGACGCAGGACTTCCTTCGAAACGCCCAGCGCCACGCCCATCACCAGAAGTTTATTCCACAGGACCAGATCGCCGGGGACGGCTTCCTTTAGGCGCGTGAAGTCCTCGAGCCAATGCTTGAGCGCCTTGCAGCGAGCCGCCACCTCGGCGCCCTCCGGCGTAAAGCGGCGGAACGTAAGGCCCACGCCGATACCCACCAGCACAATCGGCACCGAGATAACCGCGGCGGTAATGTTCGCCTGTGCGCCATCGGTAAAGAAGATGGATCCCACGGGAACAAAGGCAATCAGGATACCAAGAACCAGGCAAAACACCATTGCAACAATGCCGTCCGAGGCAACGTACTCGCTATCGGCCAGCTTGCCCTTAACGGTGTTCTGATAGTCCTCGAGCTTATCACCCACGGGTGTAGCGTGCTGCTTGACGTAGTGCTGCAGCTCGTCGAACGTGCGCGAGCGATCGCCGTTCTCGTCAGGCTTAGTACCGGCAAAGAAGACCTTGAGCACCATGTGGTCAATGCCCTTGGCCGACTTCCAGCCCGCATCACTCACCGTCACGCGATACGTCTGCTCTTCTTTTTCACGCCCCAACAGGCCTTTCTTGGCCTTGGTCACGGTCGCCTGCTCCAGCTTGATCACACGGTCGTCAGTGAGCTTCATGAGCGTGGCGATATATGCCTGATCGGGCACCTCGTTCCAGCTCATGAGGGCCGAAAGCACGGCGGGATGGTCGGCCGAAGGCACATCGCGGAAATATTCGTCCTGGAAAAGCGGCTTGGGCTTGCGCTTGCGCAGCTTGAGCATAACGATTGTGCCGGTAAAGGCCACCGCCGCAACAACACTTAGCACGGCAAGTGCATTGGCAATCATGCGAGCGTGAGAGCGGCGGGCGTTAGCTTCGTCGGCCCATTCCTTCTCTTCGCTCAGGATCGTTGACATGCGCTCTTCGCCCGAAGCGGCAAGCTGCGGCACCCAGTCGCTAGGGAAGGCGATGCGTGCCTCGGCGAATTCGCCCTCATGCACGCAGGGAATGGTATAGGTGACCATGGGCTCGTCCACATCGAGCGACACGTCGCCCGTCAGCGGGCCGTGGCCCCATGCGCGGAAGTTATCGCCCTTGACGGCCGCCGTCCCGGCGGCAGCATTTGCGAAGTGCACTTCCATCTCGACATCGTCGGAATCCGCGGACCAGCCGTCGCCCACAAACTTCCAGTAGAGCTCGGCGGTATCGGCCCAGTTCATAACCGCACCGGTCATGGTGTAGCTCACGTAATAGATCGTGTTGTCGCCGCTCTCGTGGGGGCTGAAAACCTTGATCTTCACGCCGCCGTCGGACTGCTCAACCGTATAGACGCCGCTGTCGCCTTTGTTTGCGCTGTCAACCTTGTTAAACGCAGTGTCATCTTCCTCGACGCTCAACACATTGATGCCCGCCGCGCCGCCCTGCTGGTTGGTGCCCGCATTGATCTCCCAGAACACGCCGTTGATGTCGTCGTCGAAATCGAACTGGCGTCCCTCGACAACGGTCAGCGAGCCATCGGCCTCGACCGTGGCACCGATGTAGGTTTGGCTCATGGAGTAGCCGTCGGCGTGCGCGGCGGTGGGCAGCAGCAACAATGCAAGCACGACGAGCGCACAGACGGAAGCGAATCGCGCAAACAGGCGGCGCTGCCGACAGGGCTGGGCAACGGGGGCGTTCATAGGCACATCCTTTGTCTGTAAAACCAACATAGCCATTGTCCCACGTTTGCGGGCACACATGACGAATATCTGGGCCAACGGAATGTCAAATGGGACAAAAGTCCCACCCGAGTCTGGCACTTAGGGACGTTCCTAATGATCTGTTGGGGACGGAGGAAAACGGATCATTGGGTTGAACCGACAGACTGCAACAAATTTGTCGTTTGGGACGCTCTTTGGCCGAGTCCTGCGCCAACGATAGATACCACTTCACAGCTCCGCCACAGGTGTAGCGGCTTTGTGTGGGCGCGGTGCGCGCTGATTGAGCCACCAGTCGAGGGGCATAAAGCAGTTGAGCGAAAACGGTTTGCCCCTTTGCCGTTCGCTCGAGGATCATGTCCCCCTTTTCCGCGGAAACCCCGGCAGTTGCGAAGAGCTGCCGGGGTTTCTGTCGTCTTAGGTGCCGAGCTGATGGACAGGAATCAAAGCACCGAGCCTGCGGCCCACAATACACAATGCGGGTCCTCGACAACTTGCGGACCACAGTGACGCCTCCCCATCGCGCCCCGCGCTATACTCGTCCGCATGGATATCAAAGCACGCAACATACCAACGCCTGCCGCGGATGCGCCAACGACGCAGCCCGCCTCCGTCCCCGCACCTGTCGTGGGTCGCTTTGCCCCGTCGCCCTCGGGCCGCATGCACCTGGGCAACGTGTTCAGCTGCCTGTGCGCATGGCTTTCGGCCCGCAGCCAGGGCGGCCGCATCGTGCTGCGCATCGAGGACCTGGACGATCGCTGCAAGCGCCCGGAACTTGCCGCTCAATTGATTGACGACCTGGCCTGGCTGGGACTCGAGTGGGACGAAGGCCCCTACTACCAGCACGATCGCCTCGACCTGTATGAGAGCGCCTTGCGCCAGCTGCAAGACGCCGGCCTCACCTACCCCTGCTTTTGCACGCGCGCCGAGCTCCACGCCGCGAGCGCGCCGCACGCCAGCGACGGCACGCCCATCTACCGCGGCGCCTGCCGAGGCCTTTCGGCCGGAGAGGTCGCCCGCCGCAGTGCCCTGCGCGCCCCGGCCACGCGCCTGCGCGTGCCCGACATCGACGACCTCGCGGGCGACGTGATCGAATTCGTGGACCGCACGTACGGAGCCCAATGCGAGGCACTCGCCACCGAGTGCGGAGATTTTTTGGTGCGCCGCAGCGACGGCGTTTTTGCCTATCAGCTAGCCGTGGTGGTCGATGACGCCGCCATGGGAGTTACCGAGATCGTACGCGGATGCGACCTACTTGGCTCCACGCCCCGCCAAATCTACCTGCAGCATCTGCTGGGACTGCCCACGCCGCACTACGCGCACATTCCGCTGCTCATGTCGCCGGACGGCCGCCGTCTTTCCAAGCGCGACCGCGATCTGGACCTGGGCGAGCTCCGCGCCCGCTTTGGCACGCCCGAGGCGCTGCTGGGATGGCTCGCCGGGCAAACGGGCATCGTGCCGGACACCACGCCGCGCTCTGCCGAGCAGCTGGTCGAGCACTTTAGCTGGGACGTTATCCGCGCGCACCGGGAGAACATCACTGTAACGGCCGAGTAGCCGCTCACTCCACCCCTACGCAACATCCCAGGGCTGGAGTTCGTCGCCCAGGCGAACGATGCAGTCGTAGAGCACGGTATGGCGCTCGGCCGGGTTGGCATCCCGATGAAAATGCCCGTAATACCAGCACTTGTAATCCAAGCGGTCTTCCAGCTCATCGAAAAATGCCGTAAGCCGATCAACGGCGGGGTAATTCCAGCCGGGTGCCGGATAAAGCGTGGGCGAAAGTATGCGCGTAGAGCAGGTGTGGGTGACCACGTAGTCGACCTTCCAACCCACGCTGTCGAGCTTTGCCCGCGCCTCCTCAAAGTTGCGCTCGTCCGGCAGTTCCTGCGGCCACCAGCTGGAATAGGGAATGCGGTATTCTTTGTCCACGCTCGTGGCGCCGCCCATGGTAAAGATCGTTGAGCCGTCGAGCGCAAAAACCTCGCCGCGCGTCAGGCGCCGTATGGGGGAGGTATCCGACAGACGCTGCGTCAGCCCACCGTGCCACAGCTCCATGGGACGCTCCGCCCAGTGATCGAAACGCTCGTGGTTGCCGTCGACAAACAGCACGGTGTAGGGGCGCGACTCCAGCCAAGCAATATCGGCACATTCCTCGGTAGAAAAGTCCCAGGGAAAGCCAAAGTCGCCCGCGATGATGAGATAGTCGTCGCTCGCCAGGCTATCCCCAAGCTCCCAATCGCGGAGCTTTTGCATGTCAGCGCCGCCATGAATATCGCCTGTTACATAGACCGTCATCGGATTACCACTTCCCTGTAAGTCGCTAGCCCACATTCTGCACGATCACTAAGTCAACCGTTCCAGCCCTTCCATCCTTTGGGACCTACCCCTCGCTCTTCCATCCAAACGGGTCAAACACCCAAAAGATCAGATCGAGCACGCCGCCGGTCATCGTGGCGCCGGCAAGAGCCATGCAAACATGCAGAAAGCTGGCACTTCGGAGCACGTCGAACGGCCCCAGAACAGCCAGCAGCGCGACCGCTGCGCCGGCTACGCACAGCGCGAGGCACGGCCCCGCGTCCTTTACGCACTTCTTTGCGAGATGCTTTGCGTTGTCACTCATCGGTATCGAACTCCTTAGAGAGTCGTTGTTCAGACGCATGCCGCCGCGGCAGAGCGGGGCGGCAGGGTAAGTGTCACATGCTGTGCGGACATCAATGGAGAAACCGCCTGCTCGACCAACCTTTGACGCCGTTTTGCACCGGCACCACATCCCCCGCTATCGAGGTCTAATACTTTTCCCACCGCTACCCAAAAACTCATCCAACGTTAATCTTGGCTCAAGAATCGCTTAATCTATAACCTGCACTATAGAGTTCGACCAAGGGCGGGGCGGCGCCGCGCAACGCAGGCCGCCGAACGCAACGCTCGCGCCCGGGCAGATCGCCCGGCGTCGCGCCCATCGAACGAAAGGACAGGTCATGGACGACCTCGAAAAAGTTGAAACCATCCGCACCAAGTGCAACGTGAGCTACACCGATGCCAAAGCCGCGCTCGACGCCGCCGACGGCAACGTTTTGGACGCCATCATTTGGCTCGAGTCGCAAGGCAAGACCCAGACCACGTCGGCGCACGCCGCCACCGAGTCCGCGCCGGTCGACGAACCCTCGGCCGAGATGGTCGCCGCGCAGGCCGCCTACGAGAAGTCGAGCGAAAAGACCGACTTCTCCAAGAAGATGGACAGCGTATGGGAGTACCTCAAAAAGCTCTTCCGCCTGAGCCTGGACACCAAGTTTATCGCCACGCGCCGCGATGCAATCATCCTCAACATCCCCATCCTGATCCCCATCATCGCCCTGTTTGCCTGGGGCGCCACGATATGGCTGATGCTGATCGGCCTGTTCTTTGGCATGCGTTACCGCATCGATAGCGACGGCGACGTGCCCGGCAGCATCAACAACCTAATGGATCACGCCGCCGACGCCGCGGACGACATCAAGCAAAATCTGAACGACGACAAGTAATCGCAAACGGGGGCACGCATGGCACGGATCCTGATCGTAGAGGACGAGGAGAAAATCGCCCGCTTTGTGACGCTCGAGCTGGAGCACGAGGGCTACCAGGTGGAACACGCCGCCGATGGCCGCACCGCCGTGGACCTGGCGCTGGAGCGCAACTACGATCTTATTCTGCTCGATGTGCTGTTGCCGCAGCTCAACGGCATGGAGGTCCTGCGGCGCGTCCGCAAGCACAAGGATGTGCCGGTGATAATGGTCACCGCGCGCGATGCCGTGATGGACAAGGTGGCCGGGCTCGATGCCGGCGCCGACGATTACCTGACCAAGCCGTTTGCGATTGAGGAGCTGTTCGCACGGATCCGCGTGGCGTTGAAGCGCTCGGAGGCCGTGCGGGCGGCTTCGGGCGTTGGCGGCATCGGGACGGGCGCGGCAGGCGGCACGGGTGTCGGCGCCACTGCGATGCCCCCGGTCAGTGACTCGACCCAGGTTTCCGCCTCGCTCTCCCCCGCCACGCTCGCCGTGGGCTCGGTTGCGCTCGACCCCGACCGCCGCGAAGTCACGGTCGGCGGCTCGCCCATTGCGCTCACGGCCCGCGAGTTCGATGTCCTCGCCCTGCTTATGGCACATGCCGGCACCGTGCTCACGCGCGAGCGCATTGCGCACGAGGCGCTGGGCTACGAATACGTGGGCGACACCAACAACGTCGACGTGCACATCGCGCACCTGCGCGCCAAGCTCGAGGACGCCGGCGGTGCCCGCATCATCCAGACCGTGCGCGGGGTGGGCTATGTCTGCCGCACGTAACGCCGAGGCCAAGCGCGTCACCTCCATCGCCCGCGCCATCAACTGGAGCTATATGTGGCGCCGCCTGATGAGCTACGTCTGGCTCGATCTGTTGCTGGTGGTGATTGCGGCGGCGATCCTCGTCTATGGATACAACCAGACACTGCCCGACAGCGCGTTTACCGCAGGATGGATCCCCGGCGCCACCGTTCGCGGCATGTCGCTGAAGCCCGCGCGCGGCTGGGACCTGACAACGCTCACCTATACCGTCGAGCTTGCGCGTACCACCAAGACCTTCCCCCTCGCGCAGGACCTCATCGCACTTTGGCCCCTCTATATCGTTGTTGTAGGTTGGCAGGTCATCAGCATGCTCGATATGCTCGGCGGCGCTCGCCGTGTGCGCCGCACCATGGCGCCGCTCAACGACCTGGCCCTGCGCGTGGACGAGCTCGGCCGCATGCAGCTCTCCGGCGGCAAGATGGAAACGCTGGAGCAAGCCATCGAGCGCGCGAGCGTCGACTCGCCGAGCGTCACCACCGGCGACGCCGACCTGGCAAGCATCGAGGTCGCACTCAACCGCCTGCTGCGCCAGATGCAAGAGGCCAAGCTGCAGCAGATGCGCTTTGTCAACGATGCAAGCCACGAGCTGCGCACGCCCATCGCGGTGATTCAGGGCTACGTGAACATGCTCGACCGCTGGGGCAAAGACGACCCGGACGTGCTGGCGGAATCCATCGCGTCCCTCAAGGCCGAAAGCGAGCACATGCAGGAGCTCGTGGAGCAGCTGCTGTTTTTGGCGCGCGGCGATGCCGGGCGCACGGTCCTGCGGCGTGCGCATACCAACCTGGCTGCACTGGTCGGCGAGGTTTGCGAAGAATCGCAGATGATCGATGCCGGGCACACGTATCGGCTGGCCTTTGACGCTGCGCTTATCAGCGACCCGCGCTGCGACGCGTCCGTCGATGTCGCGCTCGTGAAGCAGGCTCTGCGCGTGATCGTGCAAAACGCCGCCAAGTATTCGGACGCGGGCACGCCCATCTCGTTTGGCGTAGCGCCGGATGCGGGCGCGGGCACGATCGACATAAGCGTTGAGGACGAGGGCATCGGCATGAACCAGGAATCCGCAGCTCACGCGTTCGAGCGGTTCTACCGCGCCGACAACGCGCGCGATGCCGGAGCGCAGGGCTCGGGCCTGGGGCTCGCCATCGCCAAGTGGATCGTCGATAGCCACGGCGGCGTCATCGGCGTGACCTCGGTCGAGGGCGTCGGCAGCCGCTTTACGATTCGCCTGCCGCGGTAGGAAGCCCCTCGGCATAAATAAAGGGATAGGGCCACGCAGCCCTATCCCTTTTTGCTAGCTATGACAGCTTGTGCGCTACTCGCGGCACAGGTGCACGGCGAAGCCGGCGAACTCGCGCTTAAAGTACACGAGCTTGGTACCACCGTCGGGTAGCAGCGCGCGCGACTCCTCGTTGACCTCGAGCCCGCGCTCGGCAAACCACTTCTCAGCTGCATCGATGTCGTTAACGGCAAAGCCGATGTGGCCTTTGGTGCCACGACCGTTCTGCTTCATGACCTCGACCAGCGAATCGTTGAAGTACGAAACCGGGGTCTCGATAACAGGCAGGCCCATCATCGTCGAGAACAGCTCCGCGATCTCCAGGGCGTCTGCCGGGTCGGCGGCGTTAATGCCCACATGGGCAACGCGCATGCCAAAGAGCTCGACCGGGTTGACGTTCTGCTCACTCATACAGGCAGTGCCTACTGAGCCATGACGTCGAGAACGGCCTTCTCGGCAGCGACGCGGTTCATGCCGGTCATGAAGGGCACGCCGCTCACGTACGGGCAGGTGAGGCCTTCGGGGGCAACGGTGGTGGCGATCAGCAGGTCGGCGCCCTCGTCGCAGTAGTCCTTGGCCTCGGAGATGGCGCACTGCACGATCTCGTACTTGTCGGCGTAACCGTTGGCGTCGAGCAAGGTGGCGACCTTCTGGGCAACGAGTGTGGAAGTAGCAGCGCCAGCACCGCAAGCCAAAACGATCTTCTTCATAGGTAATGTCTCCCTTCATGGTTTACTTTAGGTAAGTGTACCGCAGCGAGCGATGGCACTCAGCCTCGATGAGCTTTTATGCCAGTTTGCTTGCACGCTGCGTATAATACATCTAGTACGTGTTGTCATACCGCTCGCTTTAAGAGCGACTAAGGACTCCGAAATGCCCGATTCCCGCACCCTCTGGACCGCCGTCGTTATCATCTGCATCGCCGTGTCGGTGTTCTTTAGCGTCAAAAAACGCACCACGTTCAAGCGTCTGCAGCAGTTGATGGCCGCCAAGCAGTGGGACGAGTTCGATCATTTGCTCGACGGCAAACTCACCAGCATGCTGTACCCACGCTACAACCGCGACTACCTGCGCCTGAACTCCTATCTGCTGCGCGAGGACCACGAGCGTGCCAGCGAGATGTTCGACCTGCTGCTGGGGCTCAACCTCCCCAAGATGCAGCGCGTCGACCTGGTGATCAAAGCCTTTAACTACTATGTTGGCCAGGAGGACCGCAAAAAGTCCAAGGAGTTGCTGCACGAGATCAAGGGCTTTGAGGGCGGTCAGGCCGAGGCAGTTGCGCACGAGTGCCAGCTGATGTACGACACGATGATCCTCAAGCGCCACAACGACATTCCCGAGCTGGAGCGCATGCTCGAGGATGTCGGCGAAGACCCGGTCAAGCGCTGCCGCTTGGAGTACCTGCTGGCCCTGCAGTACCAGAACAAGGGCGACGAGGCCAAGTTTGCCGAGTACTTGGAAAAGTCGGGCCGGCACTCGATGGCCGTCAACGCGTAACGGACGGCTTGTGCTAGACTTCTAGTCTCACGGGGGCGTGGCGGAATTGGCATACGCAGGAGACTTAAAATCTCTCGCCGCAAGGATTGTGGGTTCGAGTCCCACCGCCCCTACCACGTATTGTTTACGAGCCCGTGTCCCCCAGGGATGCGGGCTCGTTTCTTTTGGATGCCGGTGGGACTCGAACCCGCGAGGGGGCGAGCGTCAAGCGGACGCGCAGCGTCCGCAGCGAGCCGGCGAGGGCGCCGGCAGGCGGCCGAAGCCGGTGCGAATTTGCGCAGCAAATACGCGGACGTCCCACCGCCCCGCGCTTCAGAAAGTTAACTAATTTAGGACTGGCTAAAAAGACTGCTTCGGTCCCTTAGAAGTTGCGGTGGAATAGTTCCTGTTTTGGCCGTTTACCGGCCCATTTAAGAACTATTTCACCGCAACTTATTTAGAGGGTGCTGAGAGCGGGGGTCCAGGCGATGGTGGGGGTTGCACCGTCGAGAACCTCGTTGATGGTGGCGGCCATTCCGGCGAGGAGGCTGTTCTCGCTTACGGTGAGTATGTCGTAACCGCCGGCTCGCATGAGCTCGCGGATCACCACGGCGCCAGCCAGAATCACACCCGCACGCTTGGGCTGCACGCCCGGTAGCGCGGCGATGCCCTCCACGTCCAGCGTGGACATGCGCTCGATAGCGGCCGAGATCTGCTCCATCGAAAGCTCACGCAGGTGCACAAAGCTCGAGTCGTACGGCTCCAGTTCGTGAACGAGTGCCACGAGCGTGGTGACGGTACCGCCCACCGCGACGAGGCGCTCGGCGCGCTCAA
>OLYM01000574.1_pt1 | contig 14763 bp, 14 predicted proteins | sample 1673691 | NCBI WGS metagenome assembly OLYM01 (sample SAMEA103958123, study PRJEB25191) | human gut metagenome | reverse complement strand
TCCGGTAACGGGGGGAATGGCTGGCCGGAGGATACCCGGCGGCCCGGTATTCAGCCAGATAGCCGTCCAGCGCCGCCGCCGAAAAGGGAGCCAGCCCCTCCTGAGCGGCTTTCCGCAGCAGGGCCAGCTCCCGTTCAAAGCCCGGCAGACGCTCGTCACCGGGCTGCATCGGCGGCACGTCCTCCGCCGTCAGGGTCATCATCCGGGCCAGCCGCTCCGGCGGCAGGGCCCGGACGGCGGGCGCAGCCAGATTCATCCGGCACAGCCCGTTTCCGATGAAGGAAAAAGGAGGAAGGTCGGCGCTTGCCGGCGTTTCGTCCGCCTCTGCCCGGATCCGCTCCGCCAGTTGTCCGTCCGGCGGCAGCAGGTGGCCGCAGCCGAACCGGCTTTGGTACAGCAGCTTCACGCCGTCGCAGAGGTATTCGCCGCTCGCGCGGCGATAGGCGCGGGAGGCATTCAGCTTTCGGATGTGCGTCATCAGCGCGTTCTGACGGCTGGTAATGTGCTCCATGCTCTGCTCCCCTCGCTTTCCGGTATATTTTTGGCAACACTTCCGCATGATAAGTGTGGCTTTATAATATAGGTATCGTTTCCAAATGTCAAGCCGCAGTCTTCGACGGGATGCGGCAAAATTTTTGATTCGCGGTGTTGCGTCCGCAACAGACGCTTTTCAATTTTTCTGCTATAATTCTCCATAAATTAAGGCAGGGCATGACAAGGAGGTTTGTTTCCATGACCGGTTTGAAGAACATTTCCAAGGCAGAGGTCCTGACGCTCAAGGACGAGGTCGCCTATCAGAAGGGGCAGGTCGTGAGCAAGACGCTCGCGCAGAACGCCGCGCTGAGCGTGACGCTTTTCTCCTTCGATAAGGGTGAGGAGATCAGCACGCACGAGTCCGGCGGGGACGCCTTCGTGACCTGTCTCGACGGCGTGGGCCGCATCACCATCGACGGCAAGGAGTATCTGCTCCGCGAGGGCGAGAGCATCGTCATGCCCGCCAGACATCCGCACGCGGTGTATGGGCAGGAGCCATTCAAGATGCTGCTCGTCGTGGTGTTCTGAGCGCCGCGCTTGACAGCGCGGACGCTCTGTGCTATCATCGCTTCGTCCCCGGGAAGTACGCTCTGACCGGCGGACCGTATCATTTATTCTGCCGTTCTGCCGGTGAGGGCAAGCCCGAGCCGAAAGAGGAGGAAAAGCAAGGCACAGCCGGCGGCTGTGTCCGGTACCGGTTTTTCCATCCCTCCTGCCGTGCGGCGGGAGGGATGCTCTTATTTTTCGGGAGGTCATGTCTATGGAAACGCGCGTCGCCGTGCTGGCCGTCATCGTGCAGGAGGGAAGCTCCGTGCAGGCGCTCAACGAGCTGCTGCACCAATACGGGCCGTACATCATCGGACGGATGGGAGTTCCCTACCGGGAGCGCGGCGTGAACATCATCAGCGTGGCGCTCGACGCGCCGAACGACGTCATCTCCGCCCTGTCGGGCAAGCTGGGCCGACTCGACGGCATCACCGCCAAGACCGTCTACGCCCCCGACGCCGCCATCAGAAAGGAAGCTGCCAAATGAAATCACTCAAAAAGTTTTTCGCCCTGTGCCTGACGCTGGCGCTTGTTCTCTCGCTCGCCGCCTGCGCGCAGAAGCCCGCGGAGACCACCGACCCGGCCGAAACACCGGATACGCCCGAGCAGGAGGTCGAGGCCCCTGTCACCGCCCGCATCGCCGCGCTCAAGGGCCCCACGGCGATGGGACTTGTCAAGCTCATGAGCGACGCGCCCTCCTCCGCGAACGGACCGCTCTATGACTTCACGCTCGCCGGCTCCGCCGACGAGGTGACGCCCGCGCTCATCAAGGGCGAGCTGGACATGGCCTGCGTGCCCGCGAACCTCGCCGCCGTGCTCTACAATAAAACCGAGGGCGCGGTGCAGGTGCTGGCGGTCAACACGCTGGGCGTGCTCTACATTGTGGAAAACGGCGAGAGCGTGCAGTCCCTCGCCGACCTCAAGGGCAAGACCGTCGTGGCCGCGGGCAAGGGCAGCACGCCCGAGTACGCCCTGCGCTATCTTCTCAGCGAAAACGGCATCGACCCCGACGCCGACGTGACGCTCGACTGGAAGAGCGAGCACAGCGAATGCGTCGCGGCGCTGGCGAGCGGTCAGGCGAGCATCGCCCTGCTGCCCCAGCCCTTTGTCACCGTCGCGCAGAGCAAAATTGACGGTCTGCGCATGGCGCTCGATCTCACCGAGGAGTGGGATAAGCTGGACAATGGTTCCGCGCTCATCACCGGCGTGATCGTCGCACGCAGTGACTTTGTCGAGGCGCACCCCGCCGCCGTCGGCAGCTTCCTCACCGCCTACGCCGCAAGCGTGGACTGGGTCAACGCCAACACCGCCGACGCCGCCGCGCTCATCGGCGAATACGGCATCGTGGATGCCGCCGTAGCGGAAAAGGCCCTGCCTTACTGCAATATTGTCTGCATCACAGGAGCAGAACTTCTTGAAAAGCTGCCCGGCTATCTCTCTGTGCTCTACAACGCCGACCCCGCCGCTGTCGGCGGCGCGATGCCGGATAACAGCTTCTATTTCGCGTGATCCTTCGGCGGGCGCTGTCCCACCACCGTCACGCAGTAAGGCCGACACCCCATAAGAAAGGAGATGACCGCCGTGGAGCCGAAGAAGAAAAGCGTCCGCCTTTGGGCGGTCGTTTTCTGGCTGCTCGTGTGGCAGGGCGCGAGCATGGCGCTCGCCGCCCTCTATCCGCACGGCGCGCTGCTGCTCGCCTCTCCCCTTTCGGCGCTCGCGCGGCTCGGGGAGCTGGCAGTCACCGCCGCGTTCTGGCGGACGGCGCTCACCTCGGCCGCGCGCATCCTCGGCGGCTTTCTGCTCGCCTGCGCGCTGGCGGTCGTGCTCGCTGCGCTTGCCGCGCGGTACCGCCGTGCCGAGGAGCTGCTCGCGCCGCTTGTGTCCGTTGTCAAGGCCGTGCCGGTCGCGTCGTTCATCATCCTCGCGCTCGTGTGGCTCGAGAGCCGCCGGCTGCCGCTCTTCATCGCCGCGCTGATGGCTTTCCCCGTCGTGTATCGCAACGTGCTCGAGGGCATCCGCGGCACGAGCCGCGAGCTTCTTGAGATGGCGCGGGTGTTCCGCGTGCCGTTCTCACGGCGGCTGCGCGGCGTTGATCTGCCGCAGGTGCTGCCCTATTTCCGCGCGGCGGCCGATACGGCGCTGGGCCTTTCGTGGAAGGCCGGCACGGCAGCGGAGGTCATCGGCCTGTGCTCCGGCACCATCGGCGAACGGCTCTACACCGCCAAGGTCTACTTTCAGACCGCCGACCTCTTCGCGTGGACGGCGGTGATCGTGCTGCTCTCCGTTCTGTTTGAAGGGCTGTTCCTGCGCGGTGTGGACGCGCTGACGGAAAGGTGGTGCGCCTGATGGAGCTTCGGGTGGAAGATCTCCGCAAAAGCTACGGCGGCACAGCGGTGCTGCAAGGCGTGAGCTTCACTGCCGAAATCGGCCTCACGCGCGTCATGGGCAGCTCCGGCATCGGCAAGACGACACTGCTGCGCATTCTGCTGGGGCTGGAGCGTGCCGACGGCGGCGCGACCAACGCGGGCCGCTTCCGCTGGGCGGCGGTCTTTCAGGAGGACCGCCTGCTCGAACAGCTCGACGCCGCGGGCAACCTGCGCTTCGCGCTCGGCGCGGCTTACGACGAGGCCGCCGCGCGCGCCCTGCTCGCGGAGCTGGGGCTCGGCGATGCGGGAGGCAAGCGGGTGCGGGACTGGTCCGGCGGCATGAAGCGCCGTCTGGCCCTCGCGCGCGCCCTGCTCGCGCCCTCGGACGCGCTCGCGCTCGACGAGCCGTTCACCGGACTCGACGCGGACAACCGCGCCGCGGCGCAGCGCTGCGTCGCGCGGGCCGCACGGGAGAAGATCGTCCTTCTCGTCTCGCACGAGGACGACGCCCTCACCGGCGCGGAGGTCCGCCTGCAATGACCGAAAAGGGGAGCCGCTTTCCGAAGGAAAGCGGCTCCCCTTTTTTATCATGCTTCATGCCTCATGCGCGGCGAGGAATTTTTCGTACTGCGACTGATACCACGCCTTCAGCGCCTCCACGCCCTCGTCCGTCCAGGGGAAGGTCTCCTCCTCCACGTCCTGTGCCAGCTCGTAGCAGAGGTCGGAGTAGGTCGAGGCCTTGAGCGCGTCGCCGTCGTCACCCTTGACCTGCTCATAGCGGTAGCGGAAGTCGAGGTTTTTTTCGCGGTCGGTCACCGAGCCGGTGTAGACGAAGGCGCGGTGGAACCAGCGCTCGTCCATGACCGAAAAGTATGGATGCATCCCTCTTCCCTCCTCATTCGTGGTGATAGAGCTTCTTGCCGTCGAGCGCGAATACGCGGTCGCTGAAGCCGCCGAGCGGCGTGGCGCCGAGCACCTCGCGGTAGATCTCCATGCGGCTGTCGATCATGTCGATGTAGCTCAAAAGCTCGCTCTCGGCGCAGACCGGACGCACCGCCGCGCCGAACTCCGGCTCGCCGTGGTGGGAGAGAACGAGGTGCTGGAGCAGAACAGACTTCTCCTCCGGAACGTCCAGCTCCTTCGCGATCTCCGCGATCTCCTGTGCGCCCATGACAAGGTGGCCGAGCAGCTGGCCCGGCACGGAATAGTCTGTCACCAGGCCGAGGGCGGAGAAGCGGAACTCGCGCTCCTTTTGCAGATCGTGCGCGAATGTGCCCGCGAGCAGCAGGCTGCGGTCCACCGTGTCGGCATACATCCCGGCGAGGAAGTCGGCGAGCTGCATCATATTGCCCGTGTGCATCAGAAGGCCATGCAGAAAGCCGTGGTGGACGCTCTTGGCGGCGGGGATGGTGCGGAAGCTCTCGCTGTGGCGGCGCAGCAGCTCACGGCAGACCGCCTTATAATCGGCGTCCGTGATGGAGTCGAGCAGCGCTTCGACCGAGGCGTACATCGCCTCCCCGTCGATGGGCGCGGTGGGTACGAGCGCGGTCACGTCGTAACGGTCGTCCTCGCCCGCGAGGCGGATGCGCTCCACCGTCACCTGTAAGGCCCCGCGGAACTCCGACACGCTGCCGCGGATCTTCACGACCTTGCCCTCGTCCGCCGCGCCGATGGGGCCGGGGTAGTCCCACACCTTCGCGTCGACCGCGCCGGTCCGGTCCGAAAGGGTCAGGTTCAAAAAGGGCTTGCCGTTGTTCGCCACCTTGGAAAAGGCGGATTTGAGGACGTAAAAGCCCTCGATATCGTCGCCGCGCGCCATCTGCGCGACGGGCAGATCGTATTCCATGGTTCGCTTCCTCGCTTTTCCCGGGCAGCACCGCGCAATTGTGTCTGCGCGGCGCTGCCCTTTATTTTCCCGCCTATTGTAGCACACCGGCGCGGCGCTGGCAAGCTACTCGGCCTTCTTCTTTTTCGGCTTCGGCAGCGGCGTGACCGCCTCCAGCACCGCGACGACCTGCCGTGCGAGGTCGGTATCGTCGATATCGAGGATATAGTGCTCCTTCGCACCCTCATAGGGCAGGCCGCGCTCCGCGTCCGCCATGAGTGCGGCAAGCTCCGGCACGATCTTCACGAACACCGTGTTGTCGCACACGAGCAGCACGGGCTTATCGTTGACATAGACCATGTATTCCCCGAACATCTTGCGGTAACGCAGCCCGCCCGCGCCGTGCAGGCGCTCGCAGACGTATTCAATGTAATCCTTTGTTGTTGCCATATTCTCACCTCGCCCTTATGATACCAGCGCGGCGCGGTCTGTGCAAGTGTTCAAATAGGTGCGGACGGCCCGAAAATTTTTATAATCCCTATTGACATTATAGGTTTATCGTCTTATAATCCTATCAACTTGATAGGATTATAGAGCTGTCCGATCGGACAGACGCAGAAACGAGGGCAAGCAGCATGAAAAACAAAGCACTTTTAGAGGTCAATCGCCTGCACATCAGCGTGGGGGAAAAGGAGATCCTTCACGGCGTTGACCTCACGGTCGGGCGCGACGAGACGCACGTTCTCATGGGGCCGAACGGCACGGGAAAATCCACGCTCGGCTACGCCGTCACCGGCAATCCGGTCTACACCGTGACGAGCGGCAGCATCGTATTTGACGGCGAGGACATCACCGCCCTGCCGGTCAACGAGCGCGCTAAACGCGGCATCTTTCTCTCCTTCCAGAACCCGCTGGAGGTGCCGGGCGTGACGCTCAGCGCCTTTATCCGCAGCGCGCTGGAGCAGAAGACCGGCGACCGCCTGCGGCTTTGGGACTTCAAAAAGCGTCTGAAGGAGACCATGAGGCTGCTGAGCATGGACGAGAGCTATGCCGAGCGCGACCTGAACGTGGGCTTTTCCGGCGGCGAGAAAAAGAAAGCCGAAATTTTGCAGATGCTCATGCTCGAGCCCAAGCTCGCCATCCTTGACGAGACCGACTCCGGTCTGGACGTGGACGCCGTGCGCACGGTGTCCGAGGGCGTGCGGCTCTTCCGTGAGCGCACGCACGGCTCGCTCCTCATCATCACGCACTCCACGCGCATTCTGGAGGCGCTGCACGTCGACGCCGCGCACGTCATGGAAAACGGCGTCATTGTCAAAAACGGCGGGGCCGAGCTGGTCGAGGCCATCAACGAAAAGGGCTTCGGCAGCCTGAAGACGGAGTAAGGCGGTGACATCGGCATGGCAGAGAACAGAGAAAAAACCTACGTTGCGGACGTAGACCGCAGCATTTACGACATCCGCGACGCGGAGCACGACGCCTACCGCATGGAGTCCGGTCTGACGCCGGAGATCGTGGACAAGCTGTCCAAGGAAAAGAACGATCCCGTGTGGATGCAGCAGTTCCGGCTGCAATCGCTCCAGATCTACAACGAGCTGCGCCTGCCCGACTGGGGCCCCTCGCTCGAGGGGCTGGACATCGACCACATCGCCACCTATGTCCGCCCGAACACGAAGATGCAGAACGACTGGGCGAACGTGCCGCAGGACATCAAGGACACCTTTGAGCGTCTGGGCATCCCGCAGGCGGAGCGCAAGTCGCTCGCCGGCGTGGGCGCGCAGTACGACTCCGAGCTGGTTTACCATAATGTGCGCGACGAGGTCGCCGCCGAGGGCGTAGTCTACACCGATATGGAAAGCGCCCTCAAGGGCGAGTATGCCGACATGGTGCGCAAGTATTTCATGAAGCTCGTCACCCCGCGCGACCACAAGTTTGCCGCGCTCCACGGGGCGGTGTGGTCCGGCGGCTCGTTCGTGTATGTCCCCAAGGGCGTACACCTCTCCATTCCGCTCCAGTCCTACTTCCGGCTCAACGCCAAGGGCGCGGGCCAATTCGAGCACACGCTCATCATCGTGGACGAGGGCGCGAGCCTGCACTTCATCGAGGGCTGCTCCGCTCCCAAGTACAACGTGGCGAACCTCCACGCGGGCTGCGTGGAGCTTTACGTCAAAAAGAATGCCAAGCTGCGCTACTCGACCATCGAGAACTGGTCGAAGAACATGTATAACCTCAACACCAAGCGGGCGCTGGTGGAGGAGGGCGGCACGATCGAGTGGGTGTCCGGCTCGTTCGGCTCGCACGTCGGCTGCCTGTACCCCATGAGCATCCTCAAGGGCGACGATTCCCGCATGGAGTTCACCGGCGTGACCTTTGCCGGCGCGGGGCAGGACCTCGACACGGGCGCAAAGGTCGTCCATGTCGGCAAAAACACCAGCAGCTATATGAACACGCGCTCGATCAGCAAAAGCGGCGGCGTGAGCACCTTCCGCTCGAGCGTCGTGGTGGAAAAGAGCGCAAAGGGCGCGAAAAGCGCGGTCTCCTGCCAGTCGCTGATGCTCGACTCTGAATCGCGCTCGGACACCATCCCCGCCATGGATATCAAGACGCGCGACGCCGCCGTGGGCCACGAGGCCAGGATCGGCGCGATCAGCAACGACGCGGTGTTCTATCTCATGAGCCGGGGGATGAGCGAGGAGGACGCCCGCGCCCTGATCGTCAGCGGCTTCGCGGACAACGTGTCCAAGGAGCTGCCGCTGGAATACGCCGTGGAAATGAACAACCTCATCCGGCTTGAGATGAAGGGCAGCATCGGCTGAGCGAAAGGAGCGAACGATATGGAAAAAACGATTTATGTCAACCGTCCCGCTTCGCGCACCTGGAACCGTCTCGGCGTGAACGAGGCCGCCGTCCGTTGGGACACGGACGCGGAGACGCTGCTCTCGAACGAGCGCTTCACCGCCGTTTCCGGCGAAAACGCCCCTCTCCGCATCGAGGCTGCGGACGGCGGCGCGGCCTACGGCCGCCGCGTCTATACCGTGACCGCCGAGGCGGGCGCGGAGCTGACCGTCTTTGAGGTCTGCACCGCCGCGCAGCCCCTTGCCGCGGAGCTCAGGCTCACGGCGGCGGAGGGCGCGCACCTTCGCGTCGTGCAGCTTCTGAATCCCACGCGGGGCGCGGTGCTGCGCCACGAGTTGAGCGCGCAGCTCGCCGAACACGCGAAGCTCGACCTTATCTCCCTCCAGCTCGGCGACGGCGCTGTTTACGCCGACCACCAGATCTCCCTTGCGGGCGACGGCGCGGCGCTGCGCGCCGACCTCGGCTACCTCGCCCGCCGGAGCGACACGGCGGACATTGATCTGACCGTTGAGCAGCTCGGCAAAAGCACTGTGAGCGAGATCCACGCTTCCGGTGCGCTGATGGAGCGCGCGAAAAAGGTCTTCCGCGGCACCATTGACTTCAAGCGCGGCTCCGCCGGCTCGGTCGGCAGCGAAAACGAGACTGTCCTGCTCCTCGGCGAGGACGCGGAAAACAAGACCGTCCCCGTCATCCTCTGCGCCGAGGAGAACGTCGAGGGCAGCCACGGCGCGACCATCGGCGAGCTGGACGCGGACACGCTCTTTTACTTTGCCAGCCGCGGCATCGACCGCGCCGCCGCCGAAGCCATCCTCGCCCGCGCCGCCGTGGAGCGGCTCGCGCGCATGGCGGAGGACGAAGCCTTTTCCGCGCGCGCCCTCGGCGCGCTCGCGCAGGTCCTGTGTACGAAGGAGGAACGCGAATGAGCACGAATTATAAAGCCGATTTCCCGCTGCTCGCGCAGCGTGATGTCGCCTATCTCGACAGCGCCGCCACCGCCCAGCGCCCGCAGTGCGTGCTGGACGCGGAGCGGGAGTTCTATACGCGCCACAACGCCAATCCCCTGCGCGGGCTCTACCCGCTGAGCATCGAGGCGACCGAAGCGCTCGAGAGCGCCCGCGCCGCCGTCGCCCGCTTTCTCGGCGCGGCGCAGAGCGAGGAGATCGTCTTCACCCGCAACACGACCGAGGGGCTGAACCTTGTGGCCTACAGCTACGGGCTCAGCCATGTCAAGGCGGGCGATGAGATCCTGATCTCCACGATGGAGCACCACAGCAACATCCTTCCCTGGCAGATGGTCTGCCGTCAGACCGGCGCGCAGCTCAAGTTCATGGAATGTGAGCCGGACGGCAGTCTGGACCTCAACAAGGTCGAAGCGCTCATCACGGCAAGGACAAGGGTCGTCGCACTGCAGCAGGTCTCGAACGTGCTCGGACGCGAATACCCCATCCGCGCGGTCGCGGAGCTGGCGCACCGCGTGGGTGCGGTGCTGGTGGTGGACGGCGCGCAGAGCACGCCGCACCTGCCGGTCAACGTACAGGAGCTGGGTGCGGACTTCCTCGCCTTCTCCGGCCACAAGCTCTACGGGCCTATGGGCATCGGGGCGCTGTACGGGCGGCGCGAGCTTCTGGAGGAGATGCCGCCGTTTCTCACGGGCGGCGAGATGATCGAGTCCGTCACGCGCGAGGGCGCGGTGTTTGCCGAGGCGCCGCACAAATTTGAGGCCGGCACCGTCAACGCCGCGGGCGCGGCGGGCCTGCACGCCGCCATCGACTATGTGGAGCGCGTCGGCTTCGATACCATCCACGCGCGCGAGCTGGCCGTCACCGCCGACGCCCTCGCACGAATGCGCGCGCTGCCGCACGTCCGCATCCTCGGCTCGGACAAGGCGGAGGAGCACAACGGCATCCTGACCTTTGTGGTGGACAACGTCCACCCGCACGACGTGAGCGAGCTGCTTGCCGCCGACGGCGTAGCCGTCCGCGCGGGGCATCACTGCGCCGAGCCGCTCCACCGCTTCCTCGGCTATCACGCCACGGTGCGCGCGAGCTTCGCATTCTATAATGACAAAACCGATGTGGACCGGCTGGTCGGCAGCCTATCCACCGTCAGGGGGCGCATGGGCTATGACGACTAATCCTTTCTACAACGAGATCCTTACCGAGCACAACGTCCGCCCGGAGTTCAAGCACGATCTGCCGGACGCCGACCTCGTGCTCGACGGCGTGAACCCGAGCTGCGGCGACGAAATTCAGCTCAAGCTCAAGCTCGATGGCGATACCATCGCCGACGGGGCCTTTGTCGGCGACGGCTGCGCCATCTCGCAGGCCTCCACAGACATCATGCTCGGTATGATCGTCGGCAAGAGCCGCGAGGAGGCTCTGCGGCTCGGCGACCTCTTTCTGCGCATGATCCGCGGCGAGGCGAGCGAGGAGGAGATCGACAGCCTTGAGGAGGCCTCGGCCCTGCGCGACGTCTCCCATATGCCCGCGCGCGTGAAGTGTGCCATGCTCGGCTGGCGCACGCTGCGCGAAGCGTTGGGCGAAAAAACGCCCTCCTGAGCACAAAATACAACGCGATTTTTGCGATATGTCTTGCAAAGCCGCGCGGGAATGCCTATAATAGAGCATACCTGCGCGGCTCTCCTGCATCCGCCGCGCAGAGACTACAATGTTTTGAAGAGGTAAATTGGAATGAAAAAGCTACTCTCTGTGCTGCTGTGCGCCGTCATGGTGCTCAGCCTTGCCGCCTGCGGCAAGAAGGACGACGCGCCCATCGACGATGCCGGCAACGGCGGCGACGCCGACGGTCTGACCGTCGCGCTGGTCGTAGCCGGCAAGCTCGGCGACCGCAGCTTCTACGACTCCTCCAAGGAGGGCCTGGACCGCATGGTCGCCGACCTCGGCGTGACGCCCATCGTCATCGAGTGCAACAACGAGAACCACGACATTCAGATGAAGAACGCCGCCGAGAAGGCGAACATCGTCGTGTGCGTCGGCTGGGAGTTCTACAACGTCGAGACCATCGCGCCCGACTATCCCGAGGTCAACTGGATCTGGGTCGATAACGCCACCAGCGCACCCGTATCCAACGTGCTCAACATCACCTACGCCCAGAACGAGGGCAGCTTCCTCGCGGGCTACATCGCCGCCGCGGTCTCCGAGACCGGCGTGGTCGGCGCGGTCGGCGGCGAGGACGCCGACACCATCAACGACTTCATCGTCGGCTACACGCAGGGCGCCGAGTATTACGGCACCGAGAACGGCAAGGAGATCAGCGTGGTGAAGAACTACTCCAACACCTACGACGATCCCGCCGTCGGCAAGGACTGCGCCATCGCGCTGAACGATCAGGGCGCGGATGTCATCTTCCAGATCGCCTCCGCCTGCGGCGACGGCGTGTTCGAGGCCGCCAAGGAGAAGGGCTTCTACGCCATCGGCGTGGACAGCGACCAGAAGTACATCGACCCCGAGGTCATCATCTGCTCCATGAAGAAGGAAGTCGGCAGCTCCATCTATGACGCCGTCAAGTCCTATCTCGCGGGCGACAGCCGCTTCGGCACCACCTGGACCGCCGACATGGCGACCGGCTACGTCGGCATCGGCTACGGCGACAGCGGCATGACGCAGCAGGTCCCCGACGAGGTCAAGGCCGCCGTCGAGGAGCTGGCCGCGAAGATCGCCTCCGGCGAGATCGTCGTGGAGACGACGCGCGCGTAATTTCATGCGCTTCCCTTGCGGCGCGGCAAAAGCCGCGCCGCTTCCTCTATTCCAAAGAAAGTGAGGTAACGAGCCTTGCAGGAAAATGCAGTCGAATTCCGCCATATCTCCATGGAGTTCCCCGGCGTGCTCGCCAACGATGACGTATCGCTCGACATCCGAAAGGGCGAGGTCTTTGCCCTCGTCGGCGAGAACGGCGCGGGCAAGACCACGCTGATGAACATTCTCTACGGCATCCACGAGCCGACGAACGGCGAGGTGTATATCCGCGGGAGGAAGGTCGAGCGCTTCTCGCCCAAAACCGCCATCTCTATGGGCGTCGGCATGGTGCACCAGCACTTCATGCTCGTGCCCAGCTTCACCGTGGCACAGAACATCGTTATGAGCCGCGAGCCGCGCAGGCTCGGTGTGCTCTTTGACAACAAGGCCGCCGAGGCCGCCGCGCAGAAGCTGGTGGAGGAGTACGGCCTCGTGGTCGATCCCGCCGCCGTGGTGCGCGAGATCGGCGTGGGGCTTCAGCAGCGCGTGGAAATTCTCAAAACGCTCTACCGCGGCGCGGACATTCTCATTCTGGACGAGCCGACCGCCGTCCTCACCCCGCAGGAGACGGACGAGCTGTTCGCCGTCATCCGCCGCGTGGTGCGCGAGCTGGGCATGACGGTCATCATCATCACGCACAAGCTCTACGAGGTCATGGCGATCAGCGACCGCGTGGGCGTGATGCGCAAGGGGCGGCTCATCGGCGTGGAAAACACCGCCGACGTGACGGAGCGCAGCCTTGCGTCCATGATGGTGGGCCGGCCGGTGCTTTATGAAAGCCTTGAAAAGACCGGCACGCCCGGCGAGGAGCTTATAAGCGCGGATGATCTTGTCGTGCGCGGAAACCGCGGGCTTGTCGCCGTCAACGGAGTTTCGCTTTCCGTCAGGGCCGGGGAGATACTTGGCATCGCCGCCATTGAGGGCAACGGGCAGAGTGAGCTTCTGGAGGCCGTCACGGGTATGCGCGCTCTTGAGAGCGGAAGCGTGCGCATCTGCGGGAAGGAAGCCGCGGGGAAAAGCCCCGGAGAGATACGCGCGCTCGGCCTTGCACATATACCGGAGGACCGCCTTACCACCGGCGTCAGCCGCGATGCTACGACGGCGGACAATCTCATAATGGGCCGCCAGCGCGAAAAGCGGTTCAGCGGCCCGCTGATGCACATGAACACTGCCGCGGTGAACGCCTACGCACAGCAGCTTTACGACGGCTTTGATATACGCGGCGCGGGAATTGAGGCCAGAACGGGTTCTATGTCGGGCGGAAATATGCAGAAGGTCGTCGTCGCGCGGGAGTTCTCGTTCGATACGCCGGTGCTGGTCATTTCACAGCCGACGCGCGGCGTGGATGTGGGCGCGATAGAGTTCATACATAGTGCGATAATAAAAAAGCGCAACGAGGGCTGCGCCGTGCTTTTGTGCTCGGCCGATCTGGACGAGGTGTTCCGCCTGTCCGACCGCGTCATCACGATGTATGAGGGCAGGATCACGGGCGAATTCTCCGCCGCGGAGATCTCCCGCGAGGAGATCGGCTATTGCATGACCGGCGGACGCCGGGAGGAGGCGCAGGCATGAAAAAACGGATCGATCCCGGCTATCTCATCTCGCTGCTGCTGAGCGTGGTACTCGCGTTCGTCATCGGCGCGGTCATCCTCGCCATTGCGGGCTTCTCGCCCGGCAAGGCCTACCTTGCCATGCTGAACGGCGCGTTCTCCAGTGCCCGCCACATCGGCGATCTGCTGGAATACGCCATGGTGCTTTGCCTGTGCGGTCTGGCCTGCGTGCTCGGCGCGCGCGTCGGCATCTTCAACGTCGGCGGTGAGGGCCAGCTCCTGCTCGGCGCCATCGCTGCCTGTCAGGTCGGCGTGTGGCTCGACGGCCTGACGCCGTGGCTCGTGCTGCCGCTGGCCGCGCTGGCCGCCATGGCCGCCGGCGGGCTTTACGCCCTCATCCCCGGCGTGCTGAAGGTCAAGGTCAAGGTCAACGAGGTCATCACGACCATCATGCTCAACACCGTCGCCGCCAGCTTCTGCCAGTACCTCGCCAAGGGGCCGTGGAAGAACGCGAACAAGAACATGGTCGCAGCGACGGAGCAGCTGAACGCCCGCTACTGGTTCGGCGGCCTCATCGGCGGCTCGAACCTCTCGACGGCCATTCTGGCAGCAGCCGTCCTTGCGCTCGTTATCTGGTATGTCATGCAGAAGACGTCACGCGGCTATGAGATGAAGCTCACGGGCCAGAACGAACGCTTTGCGCGCTTCATCGGCATCCGCACCAACCGTCTTGTACTCGTGTGTATGCTGCTTTCCGGCGCGCTGTGCGGCCTGGTCGGCATGTTCCGCGTGTACGGGGTCGAGCACCTTTACCGCGACAGCGTCAGCCGGGATTATTATTTTGAAGCGCTTATGGTGGCGATGATCGCCCAGTATAAGCCGGTCACGGTCATTTTCCTGTCGCTTTTCTTTGCCGTGCTGAAAATAGGCGCGCAGGGGATGGAGCTTATCGGCGTGCCGTCGCAGATATACCTTATAATCCAGACCGTCGTCATATTCTGCATGGCGGCTGAAAGCGGCATAACGGAGCATATAAGCGAAGCGCGGCAGCGCCGTGCCGCAAGGCGCGCGGCGGAGGAGAGACTGAAGGAGGGCAGAGAACATGGATGATATAAGCGCTGTGCTTGGCAGCATATTTTCTACCGGGACCTTCAACGAAATGCTGCGGCGCGCCACGCCCGTGGCGCTGGCGGCAATAGGCGGCTCAATGACGGAGCACGCGGGCATAATGAATATCGGAATGGACGGGATGATACTCATGGGGGCGTTTTTCGGCGTCCTCGGCAGCTATCTTTTCGCGTCCGCGTGGGCAGGGCTTGCCATGGCACTGG
>OLYM01000572.1_pt1 | contig 14807 bp, 16 predicted proteins | sample 1673691 | NCBI WGS metagenome assembly OLYM01 (sample SAMEA103958123, study PRJEB25191) | human gut metagenome | reverse complement strand
CCCTCACACAAAAGGCGAGCAATTTGTTCCAGGTCTTTTGGAAGTGAAGTGAGAAAATCTTCTACTTCCAATTCAAGCTGCACGCGTTCCATATCATCACCTGTATAGTACCCTCCCATTCCTTCGGGGTCCTGAGCATCCAAAGAACAGTGACGGCGTGTTTGTGTGTGTTGATTATTGTATTCCAAGCGATCCAGTTCTCGCAATTCGGCAATCCAAGCTCCATTGACACAGGAAGTATCGTCTGCTCCTAAAACCAGCGTAGAACGCGATCCATCTGCAAAGTAGTAGACATAGGTATCGTGTCTTTGGGGAGAGTTCGTATGAACCACATCTTGATTGATAGTTCCTAATTCTTGGCGATGTGTTTTATAACGAGCTTGTGAGCACTCGGTAATAACTCTTTCGTTGTGACCATCAACATTTTCAGATTGCCATTTCCCCCGAACGTCCCCGGCGTGTCAGAAAGATATATTTCCCCGTCTGCTCCGAGAAGTTTGTACTTCTTATTAGAATCAGGCATCTCTTACATCTCCACATTCTTGTTGAGACAAGTATAGCACATTTCTCTTTAAAAGCGACAGAAAATATGTAAAGGGCGGGAATTCCCGCCCGGCAGAGAGTGGCTTATACCGGCTCGTCATCCTCTGCATCAAACATTGTGCTTTCGTCCTCCTCATCTTCCTCAAAATCTTCGGGAAGTTCAAAATCGGTTTCATCCTCGCCATCCAGATAGTCGGCATCCGGGTCAGGCTTTTCCTGCTCCTGCTGTATCTGCTTGCCTTTCAGCTTCGTATAGGCAAAGAAGCCACCACCGCCAAGGAGCGCAAGAACAAGAATCAGGACAGGGAGCATATTCGTGCCGGATTTCTCCTCTGGCTCCTCCACCGGTTCCTCCGGCTCGGTGGTCTCTGCGGGTTCCGTAACGACCGGCTCCTCCGGTTCCACAGGTTCGGTGTACTTTGCAGCCTCATCCTCGTCCATCAGCGCCAGCAGGTCAGCCTCATCCACCAAGTTCATGAAGTGGACGTTCTCATTTCCATCTTCGTCACGGTCAATGACCAGATAAAAATAGTTGCCGTCCTTTGTGGTTACGGTAATGAACTGCTTGCCGGAGCCATCCTCATGCTGCTCAGAGCAATCGTCTACCAGCGTCAGATTGCCGTCCGGGGTCAGGGCAGCATCGGAATCACTGCCACCATCTGTGCCCATCTGACCGGCCATCATCAGATACAGGAGCATCGCCATCATTTCGCTGTCTATCTCCGTATCCGTGACAGTCTGCTCCGACACGTCCACATAATCCTTGTGAACATAGCCGCTGCGCTCTTTTACGACTACCTGATACCAGTCGCCGTCCTCGCCGACAATTTCCACTTCATCGCCCGCGAACAGGTGTCCAATCACTCCGTAGTTCATGCCGGAGCCGGAACGCAGGTTCAGGTAGCTGCTGCCGGATACGTTGACCGTGCCAATAGACACGGTTTCCTCCTGAACGGAATCCTCGTTTTCGGAAATCGCCTCCTGCCATTCCTCAATGCTGGAATAGGGAATCGTAATCGTGCTGTTCTCCCCGACGGAAGGCTGCTCAGTATCGGCATCCTCAGAAGTAGTTTCATTCTCAGAAGCCGTCTCCGCAGTCACGGGATTGCCCACGGTATCGGTTTCTGCCGCAAAGCAAACCGTGGACAGATTTGCTACCATCAGGACGCAAGCCAACAGGCCAGCGGTCAGTCTCTTAATCCTCATCCTCAATATCCTCCTCCATCGTCATATCATTATCCGCAGGAACGTCAGGTGCTGCCCCATCCGGCATAGTAGACAGAGAGGGGAATGCCCCGGATTTCAGGGCTTTCAGCACCTCGGCAAGCTGGTCAGGCGTCAGATTCGCCGCGTGAACAAGGTCGTGGATTTCTGTGTTCTCCACTTCCTTATATTTGCGTTCCAGCTCTTTGGCCTTTTCCGCCCATTCCTCCGCTTTCTTCAGTGCGCGTTTCCAATCCGCGCCGATTTTGTCCAATCTCGCGCTCATAATGCCTCCTTCCTCAGCCGCGAATGCGGCCATAGCAATAAAAGTGTTGCTGCCAATACGAACTCTCAATACTGGCATAGGAAATGGGATTCCCGCAGTGAATCATCATTCCATTCCCAACATAAATGCCCACATGGGAAGCTCCGCTTGTGTTGTAGGTTCCCTGAAAGAATATCAGGTCTCCCGGCTGCGCAGCCGAAGCGGGGATGATGTCACATACACCCATCAGCCCGTTTGCTGTCAGCCGTCCAACGCTCCATCCATTGCCGCAGTTATTGATTACCCATGATACAAAGCCAGAGCAGTCAAAAGATGTGGACGGAGACGAGCCGCCCCACACATACGGATACCCAAGGTATTTCTCGGCCTCCCGAATCATGTTGGCAAACCGGGTATCCGTCAACGCTTCGCCGGGAATGTCGTAATCCGTATACTCGCCCGGAATGGCGAAAGATACATCGCCAAACAGGTCATCCCGATTCCCACGCGTCTCAAGAAGCACTTCGTACCGCTGAAGCTGGTCATCGGTCAGGCCGGAAGACCGTACCAATGCGCCAATCCCCTTATTGGTCAGCGTAACATTCAGAATATAATAGTTGTACTCGACTTCAACCTCGTACTCGTATTCTTCCTCTACCGTTTCGCCGGTTTCCGGGTCCGTATAGCTTGTGGTGCCTGTCCGGGTCTCTGTCCTTGTGCGCACCTCAATTTCCTCCGTCAACGTCAGAGTGTATTGGGAAGAAAAAATATCTTGCAGGGTGCTCTGCACCTCGGCGCGAGTATAATCTTCAAACAGGACAGTAAGATACGAGGCCAGCTCATAGGGATTGTGGCCTATCTCTGCAAGATTGTAGCGGTATTCGTCATAACCGGGATGAGTGGATTCTATGCTGTCAATCTGATTTCGCAGTGCAGTCTCCAACGCAGTATAATCGCTTTCCACTCCCGTCAGGTCAGCTTCCTCCGCCGTGTATGATGTCCCCAGCACCACCTGCCCGCCGCCGCCCATAAGGACGGAGCAGGAGGAAAACGCAGAGCTGATGAACGTGACCAGAAAGCCCAGGCACAACACAATCAAAATGCCTTTCGGATGCTCTTTGACAAACTCCATCGCTTTCTCTGTCAGCGATTTTGTCTCTTTGGCAGCGGCAGACGTTTTCTTTGCCGCTCCAGAAGCAGCAGAAGCCCCGGAAGAAGCGGCATTGCCAGCACGTTTCGCCGCTGCATACTCCTTTTTGATGGTCTGGTTTTGTCTCCATCGGGAGAGAGGGTTAGACGGAGCGTCCGGGTCGGCATGGAGAGATTGCTGGTAAAGTGCCTCCACATTGGCCTTGTCTGATTTTTCAATCAGCCGTTCTGCTTTTTTGTGGCTTTTGAGCTTTCCGTAGTAACGGACATTGCTTACCGTTGCGCCTGTGGCATTTGCTGTTGTTCTGCCAGTCCGCACTGCTTCCGCGCCGGCATTCCCATCATCCTCAGCATCCACAGAATCCCGCACCGCATTCAACGCCCGGACAGCAGATGCGTGGGCAACGTTTTTCCCGGTCTGTTTTACAAATCCGGGCCTGCCCGCAGATACCTCCACACGCTCCACACGGAGCTTGCTTCGTACCGCCGTATCTGCCGACTTCTTTGGCTGGAGCTTACTGCCGGGGGATGCACCCCCGGCAGCTTCGCGGATAATGCGCAGCTTTGTCTTTTTCGGCAGCTTCGACTGCGCCTTTTCCGCCCGGTCAGCAGCGCATTCTGCTTTTGCGGCAGCCCTGCGGACTTTCTCATCGGTCAGCTCATTTTTCGTAAATCGGAGGCGTGTCACTTTTCTTTCTGCCATATCACGCCTCCTTCGCTGCCGTCACCTCAGACAACTTCGTGGTCAGATAGCTATACAGCTCCAAATCCTTCGGGAAGCGGTCAACGAAAGGCAGGATGACGTTGCCATAGAACAGAAGCCCTTCGCCCTCGCCGCTGTGAGTGACATAGCTGAGCTGATGCGGGGAGATATTGAGCTGCTTGGCCAGAATCGCACGGTCTCCGGCAGCCTGATTCAGCATATAAATGAAATCGCTGTTCTCAAAGATGTTCTCCACCTCGCGGGAAGAAAGCAGGTCTTTCACATTCTGCGTGATGCCGGTAGGGATGCCGCCCCATTTTCTGAAACGCTTCCAAATCTCCACGGAATATGCGGCAGTCTGCTCCTCTTTCAAAAGCAGATGGAACTCATCCATATAATACCGAGTGGCTTTTCCTGCGCTGCGGTTTTCCGTGACACGTCCCCATACCTGGTCCTGCACCACCAGCATCCCGATTTTCTTCATCTGCTTGCCCAACTCCTTAATGTCGTAGCAGACCAGCCGGTTGGCAATGTCCACGTTCGTGCGGTGGTTGAACAGATTCAGGGAGCCGGTCACATAGATTTCAAGAGCCGTCGCCACATGATGGGCTTCTTTTTCATCCTGCCGCAGCAGTGCTTCATACAAGTCCTGCAAGATAGGCATATTCTCTGGGACAGGGTTTTCAAAATACCGCTGGTAAATCTGATGGACACAGCGGTCAATGACAGTTTTCTCAACCGGCTGCAAACCTTCCTTGCCGCCGACTACCAGCTCACACAGGGAGAGAATAAAATCTGCTTTCAGAGCGATTGGATTGTCCTCCTCCGAGTAGTTCAGGTTGATGTCCATAGGGTTGATATACTGACTGCTGGAGGGAGAAATCTTAATGACCTGCCCGTTGAGCCGCATGACCAGCGCCGCATATTCTGCTTCCGGGTCGCAGATGATGATGTCATCATTGGACACGAGGAACGCATTGGCAATTTCGCGTTTCGCAGAAAAGGATTTGCCGCTTCCCGGCGTACCCAGAATCAGCCCGTTGGGATTCTTCAGCGCCTTGCGGTCTACCATGATAAGGTTGTTGGAGAGGGCGTTCAGCCCATAATAGAGGGCTTCCGGTCTATCCTGATACAGCTCCTGCGTGGTAAACGGAATGAAAATCGCCGTGGAGCTGGTCGTAAGTCCCCGCTGAATCTCAATCAGATTCTGAGCCAAAGGAAGGCTGCTCATCAAGGCGTTTTCCTGCTGGAAGTCCAGCCGCCGCAAATTGCAGTTGTGCTTCTGTGCAATACTCTGCGCCTGAAACACGTTGTTTTCCAGCTCCTGCTCCGTCCGGCCCGTATTCATCACAAGAAACGTGACCATGAACATCCGCTCATTCTGGCTCTGAAGCTCTTTCAAGAGCGCCTTTGCATCCTTACCGTAGGTGGCGAGGTCAGAAGGAATGATGTCCATATCATATCCGGCGCGGACAGCTTTTTTCTGCTCCTCGATTTTGGAGCGGTCAAGCTCCGTAATCGTTCGTTTGACCGTCTTGATGGCTTTATTCTGGTCTACCGATTGAACGTGCATCGTCACGATCTGGCTGGAATCCATGTCGAGGAAGTCCGCCAGCATCCGGTCGCTCAGGTCGGATGCCGTGATTGCCAGATAGGACATTGCCCCGAAGGTGCTGCCCATCTGGAAGATACGGCTGCCCTTAAACGCAAATGCGGACGGTGCGATAAAGTCCTTCACGGAAAGGCCGCTTTCCACCAGCCACTTCCAGTCAAAATAGAAACGGTCATGTTCGCCCAGATGGAACATGGAGTGCATCAGCCGAAGCCGCTCTTTTCCGTTCAGCACCCAAGCCAGACAGCCAATGCGCCGGAAATTGTTCAGCAGGTCGGTCTCCACATGGTCGAGACGGGGCTTCGCCTGACGCATAGAGCTGGCATGAATGCCAAAGGTCAGGAACTTCGTCTTGGTCAGGCCATTGTTCCCACGGGAGAGCTGCTGTCTGAGCATCTGCGTATACTCGATACGGATGGGGTCAAACCCGTCATTCTGAAGCGGGATGCGGATGGATTTCTCAAAGCTCTCCGCGTCCGTCGCCAGATTCATGAAGGACAGCTCAAAATGGATGGAGCTGTCAAAGAAGTTCAGGAAGCTGCACCACTCCTCAAAGATGGCCGTCTTATCTTCCTGCTGGGCGAGCTGGTAGTTGATGTCCGAAAACTGAATGGTCTTCGTGTAGTAGTTGGGAGCGACGCGGCAGATGCCATCCGGGAACATCCGCTCAAAGGGAATCGACTGCTGCGCCGTTCGGGGCGTACCGTCATCCCTGCGGGCAGCCTCCATGATGGCCTTAACCTGCTGCTGCTCCTTTTTGGTCAGATTTGCGGGGAGCTTTACCGGCTCCCGCTTTGTGCTGCCTTTTTTCAGCGTTGCAAACAATGGCATTTACCTCCTGTTCTGCGTCGTACTGCCGCATCAGGGCGGCGTAATAGTTGTTCGTTTGATAAGGGCGTACCTTCGGACGGACGAATTTACTCTGGATGAAATGATGGGCGATGACCTCCAGCGGCTGACCGTCCTTTTCGTACATAGCGAGAAAGAACAGTGGGAGCATGATGATAATCATCCCCATAGCAGCGAGGCTCAGGTTGCCGGTGCTTTTGAGAAGAAAAAAGGACGGTACGCCGATAAGCGCCGCCGTCCCAAAGCACAAAAGCTGCCTTTTTGTCAGCCCAAAGAACACCTTCGTCTTGACCCGTGTAAGGTCACGGGGAACCGAAATATACGAAGCCAATCTTCACGGCCTCCTTTCCCGGCGGCATCGGTCCCGCCGCCGTTTTTGTGTCGCCGCTCTGTCTTAGTGAGCGGACAGGACGCTCTTTGCGATGCTTCCTGTCTTGAACAGCGTGAACACCAACAGCACCGTGTAGCCCATCACGCCCCAAATGCTGGCGATAATATCGTCAGAGAAGGCTACCGACTGCACCAGAACTGCATAGATGCCGACGCATATAACAATCAGGAATCCTTGGAAGCCAAGAGCGAACAGGCTTCTCAGATAGTTCTGACCGACCTGGCTCTGTTCCCGATTGCCGAACGTAGACATGGGGATGGGAGCGAGGCTGGTCAGCAGGTAGATTTCAATCATCCGGCCATAGACAATCACGAAGATGACCACGGAAAGAGCCAGCATCGTGACCTGTACCACAAAACTTTGCAGATACAAGCCCAACAGCGGCCCCAAGTCCCATGTGAGCAGCTCCGCCTCCATTGCAGCCAGCGTCGATGCGTCTACGGCTGTGGAGCCGGATATGATACCGGCACTGGCATTGATGACCTGCTGTGTCACATCAAAGACGGCCATCACAATATTGAAGCAGTTCGTGATGAGCATGACCGCCACAAAAGTCTTAAAAATCCACTTGAAGAAAATCCAAGTTTCAAAGTTTGCCAGGTTGTTATGGTCGATGATGAGCTGAATCAGTTCGTAACAGGCAATGAACGTGAGGATAATGCCCGCCACAGGCACAATCACTGATTCGGAGACATTTCGTATCATGGCAAAGACCCCGGGCGAAAAGTTCGCCGGGGTCATGCCAACGTCGGATGCAATTTCGCCAACCTGCTGATTGACGGAATCGAACATCCCCGAAAGATGCCCCATGATGCCGCCGACGAGCATTTCCCGAAGCCATTCTGTTATCTGGTCGAGAATGCTTTGCATGGGCAGTTACCTCCGTTTTGCCTTAGCCGAACAGCCCGGAAAGCAGGGGAACAAGGGTAATGCCGATGAGGGCAACGCCGCCGCCCGCCATCAATTGTTTCATACCCTGCGACTTCGCGCCGGGGTTATCGTTGCCGTAACCTTCCAGCAGGTTGATAGCGCCCCAGATACCGAGACCGGCACCGAGAGCCACCACGAGGGTCTGAAGAACGGTAATCGCGCTGTTGAAAAATGCCATAGATTTTCCTCCTTGGGCGGAGGTCTGCTCCGCCATGTTTGTTGTGTTGTTTGTGTTCCGTATCGAAAAAGAGCATCTGTCCCTATGCTTTCCGCCCATCTGTTGAATGCCTGTCCCATCATGTGTTGCCAACAGCTTCATTGCAGATGAGCAAGGCTGTATGAGTCCAAACGCTCTTGAAAATAAGAAAGAGGCTCCCACGCTGCCCGAAAATCCGGGCTGGGAACCTCAACGCTTAATCCATCTGAATCACGTCATAGACATCCTTCTTCTTGAGCCGCATCTTGTGATTCAGAAATGCTTCAATATCAAAGGTGTTCTTCTTGTCGAAGTCTGCGGTCAGTTTGAAAAGCGGATGCTTTGTCAGGTCGTATTTGTCAGAAAGAAACGGCCGGACGCCGCGTAGCTGTAAGATACATTTGCCACCATCCAGGACGGCAAGTTCATCGACAGAGGCGAGTTCATGGCCAGTCTTTTGATAATTTAGACTGTAGGACTGCTGGCTGCCACGGCTCTCCCCGGTGTTGAACATATCGATTGTTTCTTTTCCGAGGGCAGCGCTCAACTCCTTTAGAATGGTAGGTTCCGAGCCTCCCAGAAACAATCGTGCGTCCATGTTGCCGATGATGGTATCTGCATTGTCCTTATAAATCGCCTTGAGCTGGCTCTGCGCCTGAAGCACAAGACAGGCAGAAATCTCACGGCTGCGGATGGTCGCCACCAACTTTTCCAGATTGGGGATCTGCCCAATGTTGGCACACTCGTCGATTAGGCAGCGCACATGGACTGGGAGCCGCCCGCCGTACACATCATCAGCTTTCTCACACAGGAGATTGAAAAGCTGGGTGTAGACCATAGAAATCAGGAAATTGAAGGTGCTGTCCGTATCACTCATGATAAGGAATAGTGCTGACTTCTTATCTCCGAGGGTATCCAGTTGCAGCTCATCATAGGCCGTAATGTCCCGCAGCTCCTGAATATCAAATGGCGCTAATCTGGCACCACAGGAAATCAGGATAGATTTTGCGGTCTTGCCGGCGGCCAACTTGTAAAGTTTATATTGCCTCACTGCAAAGTGGTCAGGCTGCTTTTTCTCCAGTGCTTTGAACATCTGGTCTACCGGATTCTCAAAGGTCTCGTCATCCTCCCGCACCTCCATCGCATTCAGCATGGTAATGAGTGTGGCGAAATTCTGCTCCTCCTTCGGGGCAACGTAGTGGATATAGGCGATAAGCGCCGTGTACAGCAGCTTTTCTGCCTTCTCCCAGAATTGGTCTCCGCCCTTGCTCTCGCCCTGCGTGTTCGCCATCAGTGTCGTTACCAGCTTCAGGATGTCTTTCTCTCCGTGGATATAGGCGAACGGATTGTAGTGCATACTTTTCTTAAAATTGATTGTGTTGAACACCTTAATCCGATAGCCGTAATGCAAAAGGGCATTTCCGCACTCGACCAAGATACTGCCCTTGGGGTCAGTCACGACGAACGAAGTCGGATAGGTTTTGGAGGTACACTGGAGCAGATTCGGTTTCAGCCAAAACCTTGTTTTGCCGCTGCCGGAACCGCCGACGATAAGGACGTTCTTGTTTCTGGCAGTTTTCGGGTCTGCCGGACGGCTGTTCATTGTCAGCGATTCTGTCCGGGTCAGGATGACATTGTTTTCAAATACCGGGTCTGCAAACGGCTCAATATCTTTGGCTGTTCCCCAACGTGCCGAGCCGTACTCCTCATTATGGCGATACTTCTTCGCATTTTTGCTTCGGACGTAGACCACAAGACGAATCATGCCGCCGACCGCAATGCCGATACACAAATCGAACGGGTGGATGCTGGGGATGGGGTTTGAGAACGCCACCCCCAGGGCAGAGAAGAATCCGAGAATCTTTTCCCCGATTTCAGCTCCTTCTGCAATACGCCATGCCTCGCCCACATTGGTACAGATAAGCCCGATAATAAAATACGGGATGTTCAGGATAAGGAGCTTTTTCGTTTTCTGGTTCATCGCTCACGCTCCTGTTTCTTCTCACGCACCTTGCCGGGGAGGTCTTTCACAATGTCCTTCAGTGCCTCCAGCATCTTGCGGACGCTCGGACGGGTCTCCCGATGTTTCAGTTCAGAGGAATATTCTTTGAATGCTGCTGTGAGAACATCCGCATCCTTGGCCTTGAAAAAGACCATATATCTGGGTGGAACCTGCGTTACATCCTTACGGAGCGCATAATCCACTCCATAGGTGTTCAAAATCCTCTCAAAATCCCGGATGCCGGTTTGGGCTATATCAAGCTGCTGCGCACCCTGCCCCTGCCCAATCAGTTCCTCCACGGTCATTTTCCCATGCGCCGCCGCAGATGCTTTTCCGGCTTTTACTTTCGCCCGGTGCTGCATATATTTTTGGAACGCCCGCAGGAGCATCCGCCCACTGAGTTTCGTTGTGGAAATAGCCAGATTGACTGTTCTGTTTTCCACTTCCTCCTGCATGAATCCTCACCTCCTTTAGCCAGCGGGAACCGCTTCATCGCGCTGTGTCCCTGCGTTCGTAGTAGAGATTGCCCTTGGCGACAACAGCGTGACTGACAATTTTGATGTTGCCAGCTCTCTGCTCTGCCAGAGCCTTTTCGTAGCCATTCTCGCTGAGATACAGCCTCGTGCGCTTGCCTTTGTCGCCTACCGGCGATTCGTTGGTCAGCACATCAAAAATAATCATATGCCGGACATTCTCATCAAAGCGCATCAGGTCAAAATAGGAATGGCCGTCATATTCCTGCGCACCTTCCATCTTTCTGCGGCGCTCCATCAGGTCTCCGATTGTTGAACTTCTCTGCATCGTGACACCTCACATTCTGAAAGCGGGAAGGTCAGCACCGTCCGCGCAAAGCGTGACCGTATGCTCCGCAAAGTGGACAATGGCTGCCATGACTTCTTCTGCATCCAGAGAAATGCTGTCGCCGTTCTCGTCACTGGCATACACAATGACCGGCCCGATGATATAACATTCACTGCCCAGCGGCAGAAGTGTGCGGGGGTCATAAACTGCTTTCAGGCCATAGGCGCAGATGTCCGGGTCATCAATGGTAAAGCCAGAGCAGAACGTGCCACGGCTCTCCACCATGTCATAGCACTCGCTCTCTGTCATGACCTTGGGCGGCTTGCCCGGATACATGACTACCACGATGGAATCAATATCCGCATCCTCTGCACCGTTGTCGAACTCATCGTACTCGTCTGCGGTCTCATGCAGAAAATCTCCGATACTCTGCACCAGCTCCTGATAGCCGCTGCACTTGGTCACATCCTCCGCTCTGGCCGTGTCATTGTACTGCTTACCCACGGGCAGCATCAGCCTGTTGGCAGACGCAGGAGTGACATGGATGTGAATATCGCCGTAAAAGTGCGTGATAATGGGATTCATAGAAATCAGTTCTCCTTTCCTTTGTGGCAGAAAAAAAGCACCTGTGCGGTGCTTCATCTGGTCTGGTCTCGTTCTCTCCGGCGCTGGTACTGCTCCAGCAGCCGCAAAATAGTATCGCTCATCTGTTTCGGTGTATAGGACTTAGGGAAAAAACGCTTGATGTCACTGGTTTTGAAAGAAATCTGCCCAAGGTCATCCTTTTTCACTTCGTCCATGACATCGCACATAGCATCAAGAGAACAGCCGCCCTCCTGACTGAGCTTCTTCATCCGCTGCGCTTGGGACAGGGAAGGGGCGGCTTGGGCATAATCCATTGCCTCGATAAAATCCTTCTGCTCCTGCGGCTTGAGATAGGAAAGCTCCACTGCCGGATTAAAGGCGATTTTCTTCTCATCCACCATGTCCAGCACTTCCGGGATAAGATTGGTCAGACGCACATAGCGGCGCACCGTGTCCCCGCTTACCCCTGCATCTTTTCCCACCTCGTCATCCGCCCGGAACTTCGCCGCAACTTGCGGCGAAGTTAAATCCGTCCGCTGTCCTTGATGCCGGATAGCGTCCATTTTCATCTTGTAGGCATAAGCGCGTTCGCTGGGCAGGATATGCTCCCGCTGCAAATTGCTGTCTACCATCGTGATAACGGCGGTATCGTCGTCCATCTCCCGGACAATACAGGGAACTGCATCCATGCCGGACAGCTCCGCAGCATGATGGCGTCGATGGCCGGAAATGATTTCATAGCCCCCGTCCGGGTCAGGACGCACCAGCAGGGGTGTGGTAATGCCATACTCCCGGATGCTTTCTACGGTCTTTTCCATTTCCTCATCGTCGCGCACCTGAAACGGGTGGCCTTCAAATTCGTGCAGCTCCCCGATGGGAATTCTCTGCACCTGTTCTACGACTTCATTCGCCATTTACTGAAACAACACCTCCTTCACAAATTCCTGCTTTGTCTTGCCGATAGCTGTCCTGCGGTCACACCCGGCGACATGAACCGGCGTACACATCTCCAGAACTCGGCTGAAAATCCGGGCATGGGCAACATCTGTGGCGTTTCGGATGGCGTCAATCGTGAGATTGGTTGTGATAAGCAGCGGCAGCCCGGATTTATAGCGCTCGTCCACGACAGCATAAACCTGCTCCAGAGCATACTCCGTGCTGCGCTCAATACCCAGGTCATCAATCACAAGGAGAGGGAACTGCGAAAACGAGGCGATATACCGATACCTTTCCTCTGAATACATCCCACCCATCTGATTCAGGATTTTAGAGAAGTTTGTCATCAGCACCGGCGTTCCCTGCTCTATCAGCGCATTGGCAATACACGCGGCCAGAAACGATTTCCCGGTTCCTACATCTCCCCAGAAAAGCAAGCCCAGATTTTGCTCTCTGACCTTTTTCCAGTTCTCCACATAATTCTTTGCCATGCGGATATAGCGATTATCCTCCGCATCTGCGAATGTCCAATCCAGCAGATGTCTCTCTTGAATCCCGTTGGCCTTGAGCCTTTGGATATACATTCGGCGTTCTGCTTCCTCTGCCCGGCGCTTCTCTGCCTCCCGCGCCTCTTTCTGACACTGGCAGATGCAGGGGAAGATACACTCACGTTCCTGAACCTTAACCCGGCACTGTCTGGGCGTGTGGCACTTGGAGCAATGGAGAAGCCCATCCTCGCCCAGATACTCGTCATCTTTTGGCTCTGTCCTTGTTGCCAGTTTATCCAGAAAACCGTCCAGAACATGATTCATAGGCTGTCTCCCTCCTTAAACCGATAGTTTTCGTGGCTGTAGCTCCGTCCACCCGATTCCGAAGCATCTTTCCTTGCCCAACTGCGGATGGTAGCCAGATGATTGCGGTACGTCTTTCCCGTAGAAGCCATATACTCAGAGAGCCTTTTCAATCGGCGCTCCCAGTCAGCAGGGAACTCCGATTGCAGCTTCTCCATGTCCTCATCGGAGAGCAGAACATTCTGGTACTGCCCATAGCGGTGGCGTGGAGGCTTTCTCCCATCCCCATCAGTATTTGATTCTTTCGTACTTGATTCTTTAGTTATTATTTGTGCCTCAGAATCCGGCGGCGGATTTCCCGTAGCCGGATTATCCGTGACCGGGTTTACCGCTGCCGGGTTATCCGTTGGCGGGTTTTCGGGACACGGTTGAGGCTTCTCGTAAATCCAATACTCAATACCGCTCAACGTGCCATCCGGCAACCGGCTCTGTTTCCGAATCAAATAGCCACGCTTCTCAAGTTCCCGCAAAGTAGCAGTGATGCAGCCACGCCCTTCTAAGCAGATTTCGGCAAGCCCCTTAACGCTGTACCGCCATTCATCTGGAAGGCTCAGGAGCATCGACTGGAGACCTTTCCCCTTCAAGCTCAGTGCCTTGTCTCTCAGGTGGTAATTGCTCATGGTCGTGTAGTTGGCGTTTTTTACTACCCGAAAGACTGGCATGGAAACCACCTCCAATCTGGCCGCCTCCGTGTCACTCCGTCTCCCAGATAATCTCCGGCACCCGGCTCATGAAGTGCGCTTTGCCGGTGGCAGTGAACAGCGTGTACTGTCCGTACTCGGCACTGTTGCGCTTGTGGAAATCCCGGACGATGAAGAAGCCTTTGTTGTAGTAGTAGGCGTAGGGCATCAGCTTCCCCGAGGGAGCGCGGTACAGGTAGCGGTGGCGCATCAGATACTTGGTAAACCGTTTCTCAGGAACGCCCAGCTCCTTGGCCGTAGCTCTGATGTTGGTGCATTCCATCGGATTCACGAAAGTGTCGTAATACTTGGCCTTGGGCAGAGCCGCCTGAAGCTCGAACTTGAGCCTCTCATTCTCCAGAGCCTCATGGACATACTCCATGACCAGCAGATGCGCCTGCGTAGGGTCAGCCAGCAGACGGCGGAGCGTCTCGTCAGTGAAGTACGCCCCATGCTGCCGGATAGCGGGAAGCACCTCGCTGGTAATCCAGCGTTTGAACTGCTTGGCAGTGGGGAGCTTGCTGGAGAGGATGAGGGCATACAGGCCGGATTCGTTGATGACAGTCTTGTTGGGATTGCCCTGAATACCGTCACGAATCGTTACGGTATTCCTGTCCACTTCATCAACGTGGTCGGCCAGAGCCTTCCTCGGATTACTGTACCCCAGCGCAGCAGCCACATCGCTACCTACGAACCAAGGCTTGCCGTCTATGACGGTGGTGCGGATGGAGCCGAACTGCTCATTGGTAAACTTCTGAATCTCGTTATTCATTTTGACCTCCTGTTTCTGTAGTAAGTGGAAATGAAAAAAGGCGTGTACCCAGCCCCGGAGAATGGGGCAGATACACGCCTATGTATTTGCCGAGAAACAGAAGAAGGCGTCCATCGACTTGCTGACATCAATGAACGCCTTGCTCTTACAGTATTCAGTTACCTCCTTTGCTCTCAGAGTGGTGTTTTGCCGGAATTTCCTGAAAAACACCCTATAAACGAAAAAATAGGACTAAAGCGACGCCCGTTTTGGCGGGTTTTGCTTTAGTCCTATTATAGCAGTGGCATCCGTGAAATGGACAATGTTTGTAAAGCCCTGCCGTGCGGCGAACTCCTCCAA
>OLYM01000570.1_pt1 | contig 14837 bp, 9 predicted proteins | sample 1673691 | NCBI WGS metagenome assembly OLYM01 (sample SAMEA103958123, study PRJEB25191) | human gut metagenome | reverse complement strand
GCGAAAGGGTCAAGGGACGAAGTCCCTTGCGGAGTCCAGAGGCAGAGCCTCTGGTAGGAGTGCAGAGGGCGAAGCCCTTTGCAAGGAGAGTGGTTATGAAAAGAAAGGTGTTCCTGTTTGGAGGAAGCGGCGGACGGATGCTCGAAGCGCTGCTGTTTATGGCGTTCGCGGGCATTACGCCGGAGGAAACGCTGGATTTGGTGCTGTGCGACCCTGATGGCGACGGGATGCACGGCGCTGTTCAGCTGCGTCAGGAATTGGCGGATTATCAGCGCATCTGGGCGTCCCGGACGTATATCGGCACGGATCATCCTGCCTTCCAGACCGAAATCAACCTCCGCACATGGTGCGACCCGCTGCCCATGAACGCGAAAACGCTCGCGGACTGGACGCAGGACGAAAAGCAGGATGCCCTGCTCTGTCAGGCGCTTTTTCCGGCGGATACCGCGTCTCTTGACCTCCGGCAGGGCTTCCATGACCACCCCGAACTCGCACGCGTGGCGTTCGCGGCGATGCTCAGCGAATGCGAAAACGACCCCGATGATGCCATGCACTGCACGCTTGATGAGATTCAGTCCACCCTGAATGCGGGCGAGGAAGTCCGCGTTGTACTGGCTGGTTCGCTCTGCGGCGGCACGGGCGCGGCGGGCATTGAGAGTGTCGCCGCTCTCCTCCAAAATCGCTTCGGGCAGAATGACAATTTCCGCATGGCCGCGGTGCTGATGCTTCCTTGCGCCGACGGGGAATCGCCCGCGCGCGCACAGGCGGCGTTGGAGAGAATCAGCATAGAAAACGCCCTCCAAACTGTCTGCCTGATTGGACTTCCGCAGAGTGCGCAGTCCTCCGGCGGCAACGATTTGCCCCGCCTGACCGACTGGCTTGGCGCGTACTGCATGGATGTGCTGCTGCACCGCCCGACGTGGCTGACGGGCACGTTCACAGTGCAGACCGCAGACGGCGCGGCGAATTGGGCGCTGTTTGGCAAGGGGGATGAACGTTATCGCGTGGCGTTTGGCGGATTGCTCAAAGGCGCGCTGCTCTGGCAGCGGAAGATTCTCCCGACGCTGGAAAAACGGCTTGCGAAGGGGAATGCGCTCAAAAGCGGGTGGATTGGCTGGTATCCGCATTATTTCCGCGGCGCGGCGGAGGATATCGAGGATGTTCGCGCCGATGCACAGGCCATTGACCGCCTGACGCAGGTCGCGCTGCTGTATCTGGCGGGCATCATCCGTTCGCTGCCGCTGGATCTGCGCTATGCGTCCGTGCTGGAAACGGCGCGGGAGCAGGGCAGGGAACATTATGATATGCAGATTCGCCGCGCGGGGGAGCTGGCTGTGCTGCGCTACGATGCCGAGCAAAACGGAATGCAGGAGGACAACGACGTCCACCGCGAAAACGCCGACACGGACCCGGAAGCGGCGGCGGCGCTGGAACGCATTGCGCGGATGGCGGAGAGCATACAGAACGAGGACTCCGTACAGAAAACGTTCAACCGACAAATGGGCGGTCAGGCAGCGATGAAGATGGTGCTGGATGCGCTGGAAAAGGCGGAGAACGAGAATGACCGTCTGATTCGCGACTACGCCGAGGCGATTCGCCGCATTGCGCAGGCGGAAGCTGTCGTCAAGCCGTCCGAGCGCTTCCGCATTGACGACGCGAAGACGAAGCTCAAGCGCATGGAACGCCACAAGCAGATGGCGGCGGGCATGTGCGAGATGCTGCGCCACGACGCGCAGAAGATGCGCGATGGTCAGCTGCGGTTCGAGAAGCCGACGCTGATCTCCGCCGCGCCGGAGAACGGGCTGTTTTTGCAGGAAGCGATGGATCGGCTGCTGCGCGGCGAAAAAGAAGGGCGGAAGGAACTCGCAGCGTGGTTCCCCGTCTTGGTTCAGGGCGGCAAAACGGCGGATTTGCGCAGGACGATGAAGCAGCTGGGGCGCGGGGCGAAGGAAAAGGATGCGCCCGCTGTGCAGCTGCTGCTTGTTGCCATGGAAACCGCCATGCAGGAGGAAAACGCATGAGCAAACTGCTTTTTCTGCCCGATCGAAACGGCAGGGAGAAGGAATCGGAGGGGGCAGGGCTTGTCCGGCTGAGCGCCGATACGTCGGAAATGGCGGCGCTGGCGAAACGGATGGTCATCCGGCAGGAAACGGACGAAATCACTCCCGACGCGGCATATCAGGGCGCAATGGCGCTGGCGCTGCTGCTGGACAGCTGGCAGGGGACAGATGTGCGCCTTGCAGTGCGGACGATTGACGCGCAAAAGTCGCGCTTTGCATCGTGGGTGATGGCGGCGCGTCCGATGAATCAGCGCAATCAGCCGATTCGCCTGCTGATGCTTGTCAAAGATCAGCAGGAAGCGCTGCTGGGGCTTGTGGACGCGGAAAACGGCTTGACGCTTGCAGCGCAGATGGGCGACATCTGGGACATGCTGCCGGAACGCGCAACGTGGGTGAATCGGGAGGATAAGTGCTTCGGCAGCCCACTGCCGCTGCTGAACGAGGCGGACTGCGACCTGCTGCTCCGCCGCCTGCACCGGATGAATCTGCCGGGCGACCGCGCGAAGTCCTTCCGGGCGGCGCTGAATCAGCGGCTGACGCAGGAGCGCGAAATGCTCTCCCATAGCGAGGAAGAAACGCTGGCGCGCCTGGCGATTCGCGCGCAGGCAGCGTTGGGGATGATGAAAGTGCCGGGCTTCGCGGTGCTGGAAGAAAATTCGCTGATGGACACGGAAAATCCGCTGATGCAGTGCTTCACGGCGGAAACGGTCGGGGTGAGCGAGGCGCTTAAACGTCAGCAGGTGCTCCTGTGGCACGGCAAGGCGTTCGGGCGCAGCAGCAAAGTGCTGGGCTGGACGGACACAAACTGGCCGGATGAGGCGGAAACGCTCGGCAGCGTGGAGCAGGAAATTGCTTTGATGGCGGACGGCTCAGTTTGGTGGAACAAGAAGCTGGCGGATGCGCTGAATGCGTACCTGCGTGAGCGGAGCGACAAGGCGCTTTTGCCCGCGGCGCGCGAATACCTGACGCTGGTCAAGGGGCAGGCGGAGCAGAATGCGCGGCAGGTGCAGGGCACGGTGACGCTGCAATTCCCGTGGCGGGCGGACAACGGCGCGGTGCAATCGCTCCTGCAGGAAGCCTTGGGCGACGGATGGCAGGAAGCCGCGAAGCAGCCGTTCTCGCAGCGCCTGACGTGCCTGACCGGAGTGCAGCTGGGCGACCAGGCCTTGCGCACCTGCTGCATCCTCGAAAACGCGACGATGCTGCCGCCGCTGTCTATGGAAATGGCGAAAACGGTGGCGGAGAACCCGACCGCGCTGGCGCTGGATGCTTTCCGCTACCAGGTGGAGGAAGACGGCAGCGTCACTGCGTCGTATCTGCTCAGGGCGCAGGGCGAAGTGCGGTTTGTGCGCACCTACGCGCCGGATGAGCAACTGTACCTGGAAAACCCGCCGATGGTGGCAGTGTACCCGTGTGCGCCGATGGTGTTCTGGCATCAGTATCAGGTGCTGGTGAAGGGCGGCGACGCGAAGGTGTGCGCACTGTCCGACGGGCAGTGGCAGGGCGTGGAGAATCGGGAAAACTGGACGGCGCTGCTGACGGCGCAGTACCCATCCTGCCTGACGCTGGAAAAGGACGGCGAGAGCCTCGGCGCGCTGCCGAATATCCTCGACAAAGAGCCAGACGCGGGCGGAAATCAGCCTGCGATTGCGTCCATTGACCTCGGTACGGCGGTCACGGCGGTGACGCTGACCATCGGCGGACGGGAGATTCCGGCGACGCACCGTCCGCTGCTGCGGATGCTGCTGACCTTATCCGACACGCCGATGGACGACATGATGACGAGCCTGACGATGGCGGCAAACCTCATCCCGACGGCGGTGGTGCTGACGGGCGCAGGCGATGTGCCGGGACGGGACGGTTATGTGTACCGCCCGGCGGACATGGGCGCGCTGGCGGCGAAGGAGGAAAATCGCCTGCTGACTGGCTTCAAGTGGCGCAGCGATGCGGCGGGCGTTCGGGCGCGGACACTACTGATTCAGCAGCTGATGCTGGACACGGCGCTAAGTGCCGTCTTGCAAGGCGCGGGAAGCCTGTCGTGGCGCATTGCCGTGGAGGATGACATGGGCGACGGCGGACGGCGCGCGGTGCTGGATGCGGTGGAAAACGGCGCGGCGGCGGCGACGATTGCGTCAGGGCTTGCGCCTATCCCCGGCACGGAGCGCGTTTCGTGGACGCCGGAGACGGCGGCGCTGGGCGCGTACCTGCGCGGCGAGGGTGGAATCCACGGCGGATGTGCGGCGCTGGACATTGGCGCGGGCAGCATCCGCGCGGCAATCTACTTGCAGAACCGCACGACCCCGGAGCGCAGCGCGAACATCCCGTACGGTACGCAGATAACACTCTACGAGACGTACGCGAATCACCCGGAACGTATCGAATATGATTTTGGCGGCTGCTCAATGGGGAGCTTATCGCTGGCGAAAGATGCGCTGACGGCGGCGTTCTCCGTTGCGTCGGATACGCAGGCGCACGTCGGCAAAACGTGCATGATGCTCGACCTCCTGCTGACTGAGAACGCCGCGCCGCTGGCGATGCACTTGAACGCGCGCGCAAACGCCGGGCAGGTGACATTCTTACAGAGCGTAGCGGCGGAATATCTGGCGGGGGCGCTGTTCGCTGCGGGTCTGCTGACGGCGGACGTGCAGGCGGATTCGATGCAGAATCACTATCTGCCCGCGTCGCTGCCGGTAGCGCTGACGGGCGGAGGAGCGCTGCTTGTGAACCTGCTGCCGTCGGGAATGGTGGGTAATCTGAACCAGTTCGTGTCCGTCGCGATGGGGCGGACGGATGCGGCGGGAAACATCCAAGTGCAGCTGATGCGCGAAGGCAAATGGGCGCTGAGCCGGGGGCTAAGTGCCCTGAAAACGCTGGAAATTCCGCCGGAAACGCCGGATTTGACGCGGCATCAGTCCTTCTCAGAGCAAATGCTGCACCTGATGCAGACGCTCTGCACAGTCTGTCCGGCGCACATGTGGCTGCTGCATCCGGGACTGTTTGACAGCATGGGGCGGATGACGCCCGCGGGCATTGACACAGTGCGGCGTGTTTCCGCGCGTACCTTCGGCGAGGATGACGATATGCCCGCGTCGGTGATGCAGTTCCTTTCGGAGCTGCGAAGGTCGCCGATTGTCGCGGATCAGCTGACACCGCCGGGAAACTGATCTTTGCACAACAAAACCCGCGCTTCGGCAGGAATGCCTCCTGTCAAAAGCGGGTTTTTGATTCGTCTTATACTATTTCCAGATTCACCTGCGCCATCTGCTTGCGCATTTTCATCTGAAAATAGTATTATTCCACCAATTTGAACCCTTGTTCCGTTAACTTTGCTTTAATTTCCTCAATCTGTGCAAAATCACGCGTTTCCATACTAATTCGCAGCAAACAGCTTGTCACCGCATATGCCGCGTCCGACCGTTCATGCGTCACGCCCACAATGTTCGCGCCGCACTCCGAAATCACCTGCGTCACGCCCAGCAGCTGTCCCGGCTTATCGTCCAGCGCAATCGTCAGCAGGCAGTTGCGTCCTTCGCGCTGCAAACCGCGCGTGATGACGCGGCTCAAAATGTTCACGTCAATGTTGCCGCCGGAAATCAGGCAGCAGACCTTTTTGCCGGCAATTGGCAGCTTGCCGAACATGGCCGCAGCGACCGTCACTGCGCCCGCGCCTTCCGCGACCAGCTTCTGCTTTTCCATCAGCGCCAGAATCGCCGCGGCGATTTCGTCCTCGCTGACCGTGACAACCTCGTCGACGTACTTGCGCACCATGTCAAGCGTGATATCGCCGGGGTGCTTGACCGCGATGCCGTCGGCAAATGTGCGTACGCTGTCAAGCGTGATGGCTTCTCCGGCTTCCAGCGAACGCTTCATGCTGGGGGCGTTCTCCGCCTGCACGCCGTAGACTTTTACCTTGGGGTTCAGCGACTTGATGGCGCACGCAACGCCGGAAATCAGCCCGCCGCCGCCGATGGAGCAGACGACCGCATCCACATCAGGAAGCTGATCGAGAATTTCCAGACCGATTGTGCCCTGACCGGCGATGACTTCCTCATCGTTGAAGGGGTGGATGAAGGTCATGCCGGTTTCCTGCTGCAGCTGGCAGGCGTAGTTGTAGGCGTCGTCATACGCGCCCTTGACGAGGCAGACCTCCGCGCCGAGGGCTTTGGTGGCTTCAACCTTGCTGATAGGCGCGCCGTCGGGCATACAGACAATCGCCTTGATGCCCATGCGGGACGCGGCGAGCGCGACACCCTGCGCGTGGTTGCCCGCGGAGCAGGCGATAATGCCGGCTTTGCGCTGTTCCTCGTTCAGCTGGCTGATTTTATAGTATGCGCCGCGCAGTTTGAATGAACCGGTTAACTGAAGGTTTTCGGTCTTGAGGTAGAGGTCGTAGCCCTGCGAGAGCTTCGCGGCGTAGATGACGTCAGTCTTGCGGGCGACAGGCTTCAGGACGTAGGCTGCATGGTAGATTTTATCGAGCGTCAGCATGGTGGTGAAATCTCCTTTGTGAAAGGATATTGATGAGGAAAGGTTGCTTTGATTGACTTGGAAAAGGAAATGTGCTTTTTTTGTTGCAGGGGGAATCGCCTCTGCGGAGGCGACCAAAGGGCTTTCCGATCGCCCTTTGGAAACCTTCGGTCGCTACTAACGGAGTTGACTTTCTTCGTTGCAGGGGGACGCGCCTGCGGGCGCGCAAGGGGGCTTCCCGGTCGCCCCCTTGACCCCTTCGGCGCGGTCACTCCCGTGTTACTTGGTTTGTATTGCGGCTTGGGTTACGTTTGTAATCCTGCAATATAATTGATGAACTGCTGTGCGGTACGACCAGAAACACCGCCGTGGCGGATTTCCCAGCGGTTCGCAGCTTGCAGAAGCTCGTCTTCGGTCAGGGTCAAGCCGTCGGGGAGACGCGCGGCGATGCCTTTCACGATGTCATGGTACTGCTGGCGGTTCGGGCTGACGTAGCAGATGGCGCAGCCGAAACGCGCGGCAAGGGACAGCTTCTCTTCCATCGTGTCCGAACGGTGGATATCGCCGTTGTGTTCCATGTCGTCGCGGTCCTTCCACGTCTCTTGGACGAGGTGGCGGCGGTTGGACGTCGCGACAATCAGCACATTCGCCGGGCGCGTCTCCACGCCGCCCTCAATGACTGCTTTCAGGAACTTGTACTCCACTTCGTGTTCCTCGAACGACAAATCGTCGATGAAAATCATGAAGCGGTAGTTGCGGTTCTTGATTTTCGCAATCACTTGCGATAAAAGCCCAAACTGGTGCTTGTAGATTTCAATCATCCGCAAGCCGCGGTCAGCGTATTCGTTCAGAATCGCCTTGACGGAGGTGGATTTGCCTGTGCCCGCGTCGCCGTAGAGCAGCACGTTGTTCGCCGCGCGCCCCGACACGAACGCTTCCGTGTTCTGTCGAAGCTCCTTCTTCTGCGGCTCATAGCCAATCAGGTCGGAGAGCAGGACGGAATCAATGTTGTTGATGGCGTTGAGCGTAAACGAGCCGTTTTCATCCTCCTGAATGCGGAATGCCCTGTTCAAGCCGAACATGCCCACGCCGCAGTCACGGTAGTGCGCCGTCACAAGGTCGAAAATCTCATTCTCGTCCTTTGCGCCCGCGATGGCGGCGGACAGCGCCCGCACCTTTTCTGATACCGTGCGGTAGTACATCTGCGCCTTTTTCGGGATGGCGGTGTAATTCTCCAGCACGGTAAAGCAGTCGATGCCCAAATCCTGCTCGATGGGGGCGAAATCGAAGTCAAACAGGCGCTTGAAAACGGCAAAATCCGCCTTGGCGAAGTGGTTGACGCTGCCGTCGCTTGCGCCGACCCGCTCACAGGTCAGCGAGAAGCTGTTCTCGTTCATCATCAGCACGAACGTCAGGTAGTCATGCCACAGATTGCAGTTGAAGCCGTAGCGCGTCGCTAAATCCAGCAGACGCTTGACCTGCTGATAAATGCGCGACACCAGCACCGGCTTTTCGCATTCGCCGTGCGCCCAGTCGGAGAAAATGCCGGACAGTTGGCGCAGGATGCTGTCCTCGCCCAGATTGGAGTAGAGCAGCAGCTGCGATACCTCTCGATACATAGATTATCCTCTTACAGGCGCGCAAGAATTGCGCCCGTCATTTCGGTGCAGGTCAGCGGCTGAATGTCCGACTGCCCGACGATATCCGCCGTGCGCAGCCCGTCGTTCAGGGCGGCGTCCACCGCGCGCTCGATGCAGTCCGCCTCGTCCGCCATGTCGAAGGCGTAGCGCAGCATCATGGCGGCGGAGAGAATGGTGGCAATCGGGTTCGCTTTGTTCTGCCCGGCAATATCCGGCGCAGAGCCGTGAATCGGCTCATACAGTCCGCGCTTCGTCGCGCCCAGAGACGCGCTCGGCAACATCCCGATGGAGCCGGTAATCTGGCTCGCTTCGTCAGAGAGAATGTCGCCGAACATGTTGCTCGTCACGACGACATCGAACTGGCTCGGACGGCGGACAAGCTGCATGGCGGCGTTGTCCACCAGCATATCGCTGACGGTCACGTCCGGGTACTCCTGCGCAATCCGATGCACCGTCTCGCGCCACAGCCGGGATGTTTCCAGCACGTTCGCCTTGTCGATGGAAATCACGTTCTTGCGGCGCTTGCGGGCGGCGTCAAACGCGGCGCGGGCAATGCGCTCAATCTCCATGACGCTGTACCGCTCGGTGTCGTAGGCCTCCGCGCCGTACTGCCCCTCGCGGCGGCCACGCTCGCCAAAGTAAATGCCGCCGGTCAATTCGCGCACCATCATCAGGTCAAAGCCCTGCGCGACAATGTCCGAACGCAGGGGGCATTCGTCCTTCAAGGCGGGATACAGCTTCGCCGGGCGCAGGTTCGTGTACAGCCCCATGGCGGCGCGGATGCCAAGCAGCCCCTTTTCCGGGCGCAGATTCGCAGGTTGACTGTCCCACTTCGGGCCGCCGACCGCTCCAAGCAGCACGGAATCCGACGACAGACAGCCGTCAATTGTCTCCTGCGGCAGGGGATTGCCTGTTTCGTCAATCGCCGCGCCGCCAATCAAATAGCGGGTGAAGGTGAACGTATGCCCGAACTTTTCCGCAACGGCTTCCAGCACTTTCACGGCGCTGTCCACGATTTCCGGGCCGATGCCGTCGCCGCGCAGCAGTGCAATGCACTTTTCCATTTTATTCTGCCTCCATGTTCTGCTGACGTGCCTTCAAATAGGAGAGAAGCCCACCGTGCGCAATAATCTTCTGGATAAAGGGCGGGAAAGCCGTCGCGTGGTATGTTTTCCCGGTCGTTTCATCAGTGATGGTGCCGGTCGCAAAATCAACCGATACTTGGTCGCCGTTTGCAATCTCCGCCGCTTTGGGGCACTCCAGAATCGGGAAGCCGATGTTGATGGCGTTGCGGTAGAAAATGCGCGCGAAGCTCGGCGCAATGACGCAGGAGACGCCGCACGCGCGGATGGCAATCGGCGCATGTTCGCGGGAGGAACCGCAGCCGAAGTTCGCGCCGCCGACGATGATGTCCCCCGGCTGCACCTTCTGCGCAAAGGTTGCGTCAATGTCCTCCATGCAGTGCTTCGCAAGCTCATCGGGCGAGGGGGCGTTCAGGTAGCGCGCGGGGATAATCACATCCGTATCCACGTTGTCGCCGTATTTGTAAACCTTGCCGCTGGGCATGTTACTGCGCCTCCTTTGCAATGTCGTTCGGGTCTGCGACGCAGCCCATGATGGCGGATGCCGCCGCAACCGCGGGGGATGCCAGAATCACTTCGCTCTTGACGTGTCCCATGCGCCCGACGAAGTTGCGGTTCGTCGTCGCGACGGCGCGTTCGCCCTCGCACATGCAGCCCATATGTCCGCCGAGGCACGGGCCGCACGTCGGCGTGGACACGGCGCAGCCCGCTTCGATGAAGATTTCGGTCAAGCCTTCCTTGATGCATTCCAGTGACACCTGCTGCGTCGCCGGAATGACGATGCAGCGCACGCCGTCATGCACATGATGTCCCTTGAGGATTTCCGCCGCCTGCCGCAAATCGCTGATGCGCCCGTTCGTGCAGCTGCCGATGACGACCTGCTGAATCGGCAGCCCCTTCACTTCGCTGACGACCTTGGTGTTGCTGGGCAGGTGCGGCAGGGAGACGGTCGGTTCAAGCGCGGAGAGGTCAATCTCCACCGTGCGCTCGTATTCCGCGTCGGGGTCGGCTTCATATGCCGTCCACGGACGGTCAACGCGCCCGAAAACGTACTCAACCGTCTTTTCATCCACCGGGAAAATGCCGTTCTTGCCGCCTGCTTCAATTGCCATATTCGCAATCGTGAAGCGGTCATCCATGGTCAGATTGCTCACGCCCTCGCCTGTGAACTCGATGCTCTTGTACAGCGCACCATCCACGCCAATCAGCCCAATCAGGTGGAGGATAACGTCCTTGCCGGAGACGTAGGGGCGCATTTTGCCCGTCAGCACCACTTTGATGGCGCTTGGCACGCGGAACCAGTTTTCGCCCGATGCCATGCCCGCCGCCATATCGGTCGAGCCGACACCGGTCGAGAACGCGCCGAGCGCGCCGTAAGTGCAGGTGTGGCTGTCCGCACCGATAATCAGTTCTCCCGGCGCGACGATGCCCTTTTCCGGCAGCAGCGCATGTTCAATGCCGACCTGCCCGACGTCGAAAAAGTGGGTAATCTGGAATCGGCGGGCGAAATCGCGTGCGGTCTTGCACAGCTGGGCGGACTTGATGTCCTTGCACGGCGTGTAGTGATCCAGCACGATGGCGATTTTATCCTTGTCGAACACGCGGGTGAAGCCGGCTTTGTCAAACACGCTGACGGCGACGGGGGTCGTTACGTCGTTGCCGAGCACGAGGTCGAGCTTCGCCTCAATCAGGTCGCCCGCTTTGACTTCGGGCAGCCCCGCGTGGGCGGCGAGGATTTTTTGCGTCATGGTCATTCCCATGGATTTACACCTCTCCCTTCGCGCGCCGCGCAGCGTAGGCACGGAGCTTGTTCATGGCGCTGATGTAGGCGCGCACGGATGCTTCGACGATGTTGGTGTGCAGCCCGCGCCCGGAGAACGTGCGGTTGTCACAGCTGAGCTTGACCGACACGTCGCCCATGGTGTCCTTGCCGGGGGAAATCGAATTGATGCGGTAGAGGTCGAAGGAATGCTCGACGGGGCGGATAATCTGGTCAATCGCCTCAAACGCGGCGTCCACCGGGCCGTCGCCGGAGCAGACGGCTTCAAACTGCTGCCCGTCCAGTTCCAGCCGGACGACGGAGGTCGAAGTCGTCATGTTGGAGGTATGCACCGCGAACCACATCAGCTTGTAGCCGTCCACCTCAGCATCGTCGGTCGTGGTGGAGTGGGTGACGATGGCGAGAATGTCCTGGTCGGTGACGTTCTTCTTCTTGTCGCAGAGGACTTTGAACTCCTCGAAGCAGCGCGCAAGCTCTTCGTCCGGCAGCTCATACCCCATTTCCTTCAGCCGCGCGGCGAAAGCGTGCTTGCCGGAGTGCTTGCCCAGCACGATGTTGTCCATGCGGATGCCGACGGATTCGGGCGTGAGAATTTCGTAGGTCTTCTTGTTTGCCAGAACGCCGTGCTGGTGGATGCCGCTTTCGTGCCGGAAGGCGTTGACGCCGACAATCGGCTTGGTCAGCGGCGCGCTCTGGCCGATGATGTTGTAGACGGTCTTGCTTGCGCGGGCGATTTGCGTCGTGTCGATGCGGCAGGGTGTGTCGCCGAAAATGTCCGGGCGCGTGCGCATCGCCATCACGACTTCCTCCATCGCGGTGTTGCCCGCGCGTTCGCCCAGCCCGTTGATGGTGCATTCAATCTGCCGTGCGCCGCCTAAAACGCCCGCGAGGGAGTTCGCGACCGCCATGCCGAGGTCGTTGTGGCAGTGGACGGAGAATTCCACCTTGTCGCTGTTCTCCACGCCCGCCATCACGTCCTCAATCAGCTTGCGCATTTCGTCCGGCGTGGTATAGCCGACGGTGTCAGGCAGGTTGATGACGGTCGCACCGTTCTTGACGGCGGCGTTGACGACCTGAATCAGGAAATCGGTATCCGAGCGGGTGGCGTCCTCGCAGGAGAACTCGATGTTGCTGGTGTACTGCTTGGCGTACTTGACCATTTCTGCCGTGCGCGCCAGCACCTGTTCGGGCGTCATTTTGAGCTTATACTCCATGTGGAGCGGCGACGTGGCGAGGAAAACGTGGATGCGCGGGTCGGCAGCATTCTTGACGGCTTCCCATGCGCAGTCAATGTCCTTCTGCGTCGCGCGGGCGAGGGAGGCGACGGAGCAGTCGCGCACCGTCTCCGCGATGGTCTTGACGCTCTCAAAGTCGCCGGGGGAGGAAATTGCGAAGCCGGCTTCGATAACATCCACCTTCAGGCGCTCCAGACACTTCGCCACCTCGATTTTTTCCTTCAGATTCATCGAGCAGCCGGGCGACTGTTCGCCGTCGCGCAGTGTCGTATCAAAAATCTTAATCTGATTCATGCGCGGAAAACCATCCTTTCAAATAGTGCGGGGACTGTGATAATGGGGAATAACGAGTGATTCAGAAATTGCTGTGGAGGTCGTTCCTTTTAAGCAGCAAGAAAAATCAAGTAGGGTAGTGTGCGCTGCGAAGGGGTCAAGGGGGCGACCGCAGACTTCGTCTGTTTTCATAGCCCCCTTGTCGCCTCCGCAGAGGCGAAATCTTCTGCAACAATAGAATTTTGCTGGACTTTTTATAAATCCCTTATTCGAGAATTGCGCCCTTATCCGCAGAAGATACCAGCTTCGCATAGCGCGCCAGATACCCCGTTTTCACCTTCGGTTCGGGGCAAACCCACGCCGCTTTCCGCTTCGCCAGCGTCTCTTCATCCACCTTCAATTCAATCGTGCACTTCGGAATATCAATCGCAATTCGGTCGCTCTCTTCCACCAGCGCAATCAGTCCGCCCGCAGCGGCTTCTGGGCTGATATGCCCAATCGACGCACCGCGCGTCGCGCCGGAGAAACGCCCGTCAGTCAGCAGGGCGACGCTTTCGCCTAAGCCCATGCCGCAAATTGCGGAGGTCGGGTTCAGCATCTCGCGCATCCCCGGCCCACCCTTCGGGCCTTCGTAGCGAATCACCACCACGTCGCCCGGCACAATCTTCCGGGCGTAAATCGCGGCGATTGCGTCCTCTTCGCTGTCGAACACGCGCGCAGGGCCTTCATGCACCATCATTTCCGGCGCAACGGCGCTTTGCTTGACGACGCAGCCGTCTTTTGCCAGATTGCCCTTCAAAACGGCAATGCCGCCGTTGGAAGAATATGGGTTGTCAACCGGGCGGATGATGCGCTCGTCGCGGTTGACGACGCCTTCGAGGTTCTCCGCCATTGTCTTGCCCGTGCAGGTCATTACCGACGTGTCGAGCAAGCCCTTCTTCGTCAGCTCCTTCATCACGGCGAGGACGCCGCCCGCGCGGTCGAGGTCTTCCATGAACGTATCACCCGCCGGCGCGAGGTGGCAGAGGTTCGGGGTGTGGGCGGAAATCTCATTCGCGTGGTCAAGGTTGATGGTCACGCCTGCTTCGTGCGCGATGGCGGGCAGGTGGAGCATTGTGTTCGTGGAGCAGCCGAGCGCCATGTCAACGGTTTCAGCGTTGTTGAACGCGGCGGGGGTCATGATGTCGCGCGGGCGGATGTTCTTCTCCACCAGCGTCATAATCTGCATCCCTGCGTGTTTGGCGAGGCGCAGACGCGCGGAGTATGGCGCGGGAATCGTGCCGTTGCCCGGAAGCCCCATGCCCAGCGCTTCGGTCAGGCAGTTCATGGAGTTTGCGGTGTACATGCCGGAGCAGCTGCCGCAGGAAGGGCAGGCGTTTTCCTCGTAGTTGCGGACGCCGTCGTCATCCAGCGTGCCTGCCTTGTATGCGCCGACTGCCTCGAACATGTGGCTCAGGCAGGTGCGGCGGCCGTCGGTCAGGTGTCCGGCGAGCATCGGGCCGCCCGAAACGAAGATGGTCGGGATATTCAGCCGCGCCGCCGCCATCAGCAGACCCGGCACGTTCTTATCGCAGTTGGGAATCATCACCAAGCCGTCGAACTGGTGGGCGATTGCCATGGCTTCGGTGGAATCAGCAATCAAATCGCGGGTGACGAGGGAGTACTTCATGCCGACATGCCCCATCGCAATCCCGTCGCAGACGGCAATCGCGGGGAAGAGAATCGGCGTGCCGCCTGCCGCGCGGACGCCCGCTTTGACGGCTTCGGCGATTTTGTCCAGATTCATATGCCCGGGGACGATTTCATTATAGGAGGAAACGACACCGATGAGCGGCTTGCGGATTTCCTCATCGGTCAGACCGAGGGCATAGAGCAGCGAGCGGTTGGGGGCGCGTTCCACGCCCTGCTTGATGTTTTCGGACAGCAAGGTAATTCCCTCCTGATGCTTATTGCTTCTATTTTCTGATTGGTGATGAAGCGCTTTTGCCGGGTCATGCCCCGGCGGGAGCGGCAGGGCAGCAGAAAGGGGGATTCTCCTGCTTTCTGCTGCCGGGATGTCAAGGACATCGAGGTTTGGTTGCAAAGTCGATTTCGCTGATGGAATTGGTCTTTTCCGCGGGTTCCAGAGGGCTATGGGAACAGACGAAGTCTGCGGTCGCCCTCTGGACTCCTTCGCGCGTCGCCTCCCATGTTACAGTGCTGTATCGTGACTTGGATAAACACGCGGGCAAAGTATGCAGATGCAACCAACTCAATCGCGCGAAAGGGTCAAGGGAGGAACTCCCTTGCGGAGTCCAGAG
>OLYM01000566.1_pt1 | contig 14911 bp, 9 predicted proteins | sample 1673691 | NCBI WGS metagenome assembly OLYM01 (sample SAMEA103958123, study PRJEB25191) | human gut metagenome | reverse complement strand
CCTTCGTCGAGAGCGCTCAGACCGGCATTTAAGCCGTCGCCGATCAGGCTTTTGGCATAAGTGCCGAGGCCGTGTCCCTGGCCGGTGAGCGAATTGTTCAAAGCTCGTTTGAACTGCCGCGCTTCGCGGCTGAAAGCGGTAGACCCTCCGGCCGAATTGTCCGGTTGCTGACGGAAAACCTGCGAATTTCCCGACGGCGTCTGAGATATTTGTCCGACGATGTCCGCTTCGGATATCTGATAAGTCTGGGCGGCGGAAGCGCTGCCGACGCTTATCACCAGCGCAAAGCAAACCGGCAGCAAGACCTTTCTCTAACTTTCGTCTTCGTCATCGTCACCGGCCAAAGATTGCAATTTTGATCTTACACCTTTGTAATTCCCTTGCATTGCCCGGATCTTGGAAGAATGCGCGGCTCCGGCTTTCATAGCCGTACCGGCGATTTTCTTGCCGACGCCGATGCCGGCCCATGTCAGGACGGCCAGGCCCATTTTGGCGACTCTCTTCTGGAAGTTGGTGTTTCCGCCGCCGCCGACCAGTTCATCGGCAATCGTCTTGGCAATGTCCATTGCACCGACCAGCAGGAACGCGAGCGGGGCATTACCATTTTCTCCAAGCAGGCGCGGATTTCGTGGAGGAATCGGGAGATTACATTGATGGATACGCCGGGGCACGTGGACTTTTCGGCGGAAGCGGAGCGCGTGCTCAGCGTGCTGGACTGCGCCGTGCTGGTCATCAGCGGCGCGGACGGCGTGCAGGGGCATACGCTGACCTTATGGAAGCTGTTGGAAGCGCACGGGTTGCCGGTGTTTCTGTTCATCAACAAAATGGATCAGCCAGGCGTGGACAGGGACGCGCGCATGCGCGAGCTGCGGGAGCGCTTCGGGGACGGCTGCGTGGAGCTTTCCGCGCCGGACGGCTATGAGCGCGCCGCCATCGCAGACGAGGACGCGCTGAACGAATATCTGGAAACGGGAAAAATCGGAGCGGAAAGGCTTGTGCGGCTTGTGGCCGGTCGCAGGCTGTTTCCGTGTATTTTTGGCGCGGCGCTACGCGGAGACGGGGCGGACGCGCTGCTAAATGCGCTGGTGGAATGTATGCCTGTGCGGCGCTTTCCGGAAGCTTTCGGCGCGCGGGTGTTCAAGATTGCCCGCGATCCGCAGGGCGCGCGGCTGACCTATCTGCGCGTGACCGGCGGCACGCTGCGCGTGCGCGCGCTGTTGTCGGGCGCGAAAAAGAGCGGGGAGGCGTGGCAGGAAAAGGTGAGCCAGATTCGCCTGTATTCCGGCGCGAAGTTCGTCAGCGCGGACGAAGCGGCGGCGGGCGGCGTGTGCGCGGTCACGGGGCTGAACGCGACCTATGCCGGGGAAGGTCTGGGCGCGGAGCCCGACGCGGACGCGCCCGCGCTGGAACCGGTGTTCGTGTATCGCGTGTATCCCGCGCCGGAGGCAGACCCGCACAAGCTGCTTTCGTGCATGCGCGTGCTGGAAGAGGAAGACCCGCTTCTGAGCGTTCAGTGGAACGAAGCGCTGCGCGAAATTCACGTGTCGCTGATGGGCGAGGTGCAGCTGGAAATTCTGAAGCGCGCGCTCGCCGACCGGTTTGGCATGAACGTGCGCTTCGACGAGGGCGGCATCTTATATAAGGAAACGATTTTGAACGCCGTAGAGGGCGTGGGGCATTACGAGCCGCTGCGGCACTACGCCGAGGTCCACCTGCTGATGGAGCCGGCGGAGCCCGGCTCCGGCCTGCAGTTCGACACGATGTGCCCGACCGACACACTTGCCCTGCACTGGCAGCGGCTGATCCTCGGACATCTGGCCGAGAAGGTCCACCGCGGTGTGCTGACCGGCGCGCCGGTCACGGACATCCGCTTCACGCTCGTCTCCGGCCGGGCGCACCAGAAGCATACCGAGGGCGGCGATTTCCGCCAGGCGACCTACCGCGCGGTGCGGCAGGGGCTGATGAAGGCGAAGTCGGTGCTGCTCGAGCCATGGTATGTGTTCCGGCTGGAGCTTCCGGCCGAATGCGTCGGCCGGGCGATCACCGACATCCAGCGGATGCAGGGCGACTACGACCCGCCGGAGACCGACGGCGCGCAGACCATCCTGCGCGGAGCCGCCCCGGTGCGGCTGCTGCGCGGCTACCCGAACGAGGTCACGGCCTATACCCGCGGCCGCGGGCGGCTGCAGCTGCGCGTGGACGGCTACCGGCCCTGCAAAGAGCAGGACGCGCTCGTCCGCGCCTCCGGCTATGACCCGGCCCGGGATCTGGAAAACCCGGCGGGCTCCATCTTCTGCGGCCACGGCGCGGGCTACGAGGTCAAATGGCAGGACGTGGACGACGCGGCCCACCTGCCGCTGCTGCGCTTCGGCGGCCCGGTCAAGCCTGCGCCGCAGCGCATCGTGCGCTCCGTCGCCCCCGGCGGCGCGCCGGAGCTGGAAAAGGAGCTGCTGGCGATCTTTGAGCGCACCTACGGTGCCATCCGCCGCCGCGACGTGCTGCCGCAGATGATGCTCCGCAGCGAGGACAAGCGCGAGTTCCTCGAAGCCCTCGGCCCGGCGGACGATTTCCTGCTGGTCGACGGCTACAACATCATCTTCGCCTGGGACGAGCTCAAGGAGCTCTCCCGCACCAGCCTCGATACCGCGCGGCATGTGCTCATGAACCTGCTGTGCAACTACCAGGGCTACCGCGGCTGCACGCTGATCCTCGTCTTTGACGCGTACAAGGTCCCGCAGGGCCTCGGCTCGGTGGAGAAATACCACAACATCCACATCGTCTACACCCGGCAGGCGGAGACTGCCGACCAGTATATCGAGCGTTTGAGCTTTGAGCTGCGCGGCCGCCGCCGCGTGCGCGTGGCGACGAGCGACAATCTCGAGCAGCTCATCATCCTCGGCCACGGGGCCGAGCGCATCTCCGCCCAGCATTTCCACGACGAGGTCTACGCCGCCCAGGCGGAGATCGACCGCATCCTGACGCAGAATAACCAGAAAAACAACGCATAAAGAAACCGGCAGCCCCGCAAAGCGGGACTGCCGGTGCGTTTACCGGTAGCACAGGAGCGAAAACCAGGTGACGATGTTGCCGTTATAAAATTCGATGCCGTTCTGCTCGGCGAGGGCCGTGGCGACGATGCCGTAGCTCTCCACGCAGGGGAACATCCGTTCCGGGTGGCGGCAGGGCGCGTCCGGATACGCGCAGTGTTCGCAGATCGCGCACGACTCGGTGGACAGGGTGAGCACATCCGGCGAAAACTGCCGCAGGATATCCCGCACCTGCCGCGTGACGGCCTCGTGCGGCGCGCGCGTGGCGAGCGCGGCAGAAAGATCGGCGATGTCATCGACCTCGGAAAGCGTGGTGAAGACCAGCGCGCCGGGGTAGGACAGGATCCGTTCCCGACAGGCCGCGACCGTCCCCACGGCCGGGGGACAGGCCCAGCTCGTTCCGTACATCGGACACTCATGCTCGCAGACGTAGCGGATGCGGTCGGAAAATTCGATCGTCTGCGGATCGATCCATGCGTATTGGCTGATCGGCAGCTGGCACAGCTGCGCCTCGACGGCCTGCTTGTCCATAGGCTTCTTCCTCCGGCGTGTTTTCTCCCATTGTACCCGCGGCGCGGCGAAAGGTCAAGCTGTCAGAGCATCACGGCCTTTGTCGCGACGTGATCGCAGAAGACGCGGTCGTGCTCCACAAAGACGATCGTCGGCTGGAATTCCAGCAGCAGGTCTTCGATCTGCATGCGTGAGAGCACGTCCACATAATTGAGCGGCTCGTCCCAGACGAGCAGATGCGACGGCTCGCACAGGCTCCGCGCCAGCAGCACCTTTTTCTTCTGTCCGGCAGAAAAATCCGCCATGTCCTTTTCAAACTGCACCCGCGCAAAGTCCAGCTTGCGCAGGATCGCCTTGAACAGACTCTCGTCCAGCCCGTACCGTGCGGCATACGCACCCAGATCCCCGCGCAGACCGGACGGGTCCTGCCGCACGTAGGAGATCCGCAGCCGGGAGCTGCGCTCCACGGTCCCGGTGTGCGGCACGTCCTCGCCGCACAGCAGGCGCAGAAGGCTCGTCTTCCCGGTGCCGTTCGCGCCGCGCAGCGCGATCCGGTCGCCCTGCTCGACGCAGAAGCTGACGCCGCGGCACACGGGCGCGCCGCCATAGCACACCGAGACGTCCCGCAGCAGCGCCAGCCGGTCCGTGTGATATGGAAGCTGGTGCAGCTTCAGGGGCGCGGCCTGCTCGATGTTTTTCAGCAGCGCCGATTTTTCCTCGATGGCGGCGTTCTGCCGCCGTTCGAGATTCTTGCGCCGCTGCTGCATGCGGCGCGATTGCTCGCCGATGTAGGCGCGGCCGCCCATGGCGTCGGCCTCGCCCGTTACTTTCGCCGAGTGCGGGCCGATCTTCGTGTTCTCGACCTTGTCGGCCCACGCGCGCGACTGCCGCGCAGCCTGCTTCAGACGGCCGATCTCCTTTTTCAGCTGCGCGTTCTGCGCCAGCTCAAACGCGTCCTGCCGCTGCCGGTTTTCATACCATGAGGAGAAATTGCCCTTCTGCACCTCAATGCCGCCGCGATTGATGGACAGGATGTGGTCGACGCAGCCGTCCAAAAACGCGCGGTCGTGCGAGACGAGCAGAAAGCCGGACTTTTTGGCCAGATACCGGCTGACGAGTGCGCGGCCCGTCTCGTCGAGATGGTTCGTTGGCTCGTCGATGAGCAGATACCGGCCCTCGCGCGCGAAAAGCAGCGCCAGCAGGATCTTCGCCTGCTCGCCGCCGGAAAGTGTGGAAAACGGGCGGTACAGCGCGTCGTCCGTCACGAATAGCGGCGCCAGCTCGCGCCGCAGGCGCCACTGCGGCACGTCCGGGAAGCTGCACTCCAGCAGCTCGAGCGGCGTGAGCGCCGCGTCTGGGATGGGATACGGGAAATACTCGAACCCGCCGGGGGCTGTGATCGTGCCCTGGTGGGGATACTGGCCCTGCAGAAGGCGCAGGAGCGTCGTCTTGCCGCGGCCGTTGCGGCCCGTCAGGCCGAGCCGCCAATCGGTGTCGAGCTGGAAGCTGACGTGCTCAAATACAGGGTCAAAGCTGCCGGGGTATGTAAAGGTCAGGTCTGTGATCTGGATCAATGCCATCGGTATGCCCTCCTTCAGGCAGCCGATGATTCCATCGACAATTGCAGGCGATCGGATCGGCGGCTGCCTAATAAAAAATTGGCTGCGGGAAACGCTCCCACAGCCAAAGGGCATCCTGCGTCTGCCGCAAAATGGGCAGACGGTCTGCACGGAGGCTGAGAGACAAAGCAGATTTCCCGCGAAAAGGCACAACGAACCAGACGGTCTTCGCCGCCAGCGTGTTACGATCGTGCCAGGTTTTCAGCAGGAGATCATGCGCATGCTCTCAAACTCCCTTCTGTTCTTTATAATTTGATTCTACCATGCGGCGCGGAAAAACGCAAGCGCCGGTAAAAATTTGCAGAAAAAACGCACCCGGCACGGTGTGTGAGATGCCGGGTGCGGATCGTGCAATCGGCAGAAACTGCGCATTGCACAGGATGAAAAAAAGTGCTATACTGTGTACCAGTATATCGTCAGCCCGGCAGCTATGCGATCTGCCTTGCTGATGCTTGCACTATAGCATACAGGCAGGAAATATGCACCCTACCGGCGCGGCACCGGCCGATACCCGTCGGAGAACGGCACTCTACTGCCAGTAGAATTTCCTGTAATACCAATGCTTTCAGGGGAAGGGGGCGTCCTTATGATCCAGGACGAACAGACGCTGCGGCGCACCACAGCAAAAAATATCGCCGCTTACCGCAAAGCCCATAAGGATACCCAGATGGACCTTGCGCGCAAGCTCAATTACTCCGATAAGTCCGTTTCCAAGTGGGAGCGGGGCGAGGGGTTGCCCGACGTCTATATCCTCGCGCAGATCGCGCAGCTCTACGGCATCACCGTCAGCAACCTCATCGGCGAGGAGGAGCCGCCCAAAAAGTCCAACCCGCATTTCCACATCTACGTGGTGCTGCTGTCGGTGGCGCTGGTGTTCGTGATCGCGGCGATCTTGTTCACGGCCTTCACGATCGCGGCCGTGCCGTTCCCGTCGTGGCTGTTTTTCCTGTACGCGGTGCCGGTGTCGAGCATCGTGTGCATCGTGTTCACGTCGCTGTGGTGGGGCATTCTGATGCAGGGGCTTTCCATTACGGCGCTCATCTGGTCGGCGGGGCTGTGCATCTATCTCTCCATCCCGTCGATCCCGTATCTGAAGCTCATCTTCGTCGTCTGCGCCGCCGTGCAGGTGCTCATCACGCTCTGGGAGCTGTTCCGCTATTCCAGAACAAGAACATGGTTCTAAAGCGCACTTTCCGCGCCCGCAGGCGCACACTGCAGATTTCAGAGCACCGATTCAGCCGTCACCAACAATGGCAGGCTCTTTCGGCACCAAAAATCTGATAGGCAATCGGTGTGGCGCAGAGGGATGTCTGCCCCTGCAACTGATCTACAGCTTTTACAGTGCAAATAGTTTCCAGATAGTCTCACAGCCCCGCACGCGATGGCGTGCGGGGCTGTTTTTTAATATTGGAAGATGCTTCCGCCGACGAATTCGCGGACGATGGAGTCGCGGGGGACGTACGGTGTATCCAGGGGCGGCAGGCTCCGGACCACGTCCATGAGGACCGTCAGACCGTGCTCGGCGATGAACGCGTCGTCGAGATCCGAGGCGAACTGCGGGATCTGCCGCAGGTACTTGGCGAGGATGCACAGCTCGTAGTCGTGGAAGGAATCGATGTGGATGGAGGCGTTCGGCTTGTTGGGGGCGATGTATTTCTGCTCGCCCTGGTTGACGGACTGGGCGCGGATGATGGTCTCGCGCAGGGAGTTGCCGCGGCCCTGGTAGTTGCGGATCATGCGGCGGGCCACCCGGACCTGCTCGGGGTGGATGATGCGGTCGCCCGGGGTGATGATGCGCGTGCGGGGCGCGACATAGATGCCGGTCGCGCGGTCACGGATGGGATCAAAGAGCAGTGGATTGAGCATGTGGATGCCCTCGGCGATGATGATGGCCTCGCGGCTGCCTTCCATGGGGGTGTAGCCGCCGGTGCGGTTGTTCGGGAAGTCGTACCAGGGCACCTGCACGGTCTCGCCGTTGGAGAGCTTCTCGATGGTGCCCAGCAGCAGCTGGCGGTTGACGCACAGGGGCGATTCCCAGTCGGTCAGATCCTTCGGCCGCTCGGCGAGCGGCAGGAAAAAGTTATCCATGCTCAGAAGGCAGACCTTGACGCCCAGGTTTTCCAGATACGCCTTCAGGCGCATGGCGGTGGTCGTCTTGCCGGAGCCGGAGGGGCCGGTCAGGCAGACGTAGGGCTTGCGCGGCTGCGCCGAGAGAATGGCGCCGGCCGCCGCGCTGATCTTGTCGTGGAAGACCTCCTCACAGCGCAGGACGAACTGCGTCTGGCTGCGCATGGCGTAGATGACGTCGTCGATATCAATGACTCGCATACAGAAAAATCAGGACTCCTTTCTGATATCCGCTGCCGCGGGTGCGGTCTGCTCGAGCTTCCGGCGGATACGCTTCCAGAAATAGACGAAGCAGACGACATGCATGGCCGCGGTGATGACCCAGCTGATGGGGTAAGAGACATAGAGGGCGGGAAGCGTATGCTTCCACGCGAAAATGGTGTAGATCCAGACGATCCGCATCACGCAGGCGCCGAAGATCGTCACGACCATCGGCAGCCACGATTTTCCGAGCCCGCGCACCATGCCGCAGCAGACCTCCATGATGCCGCAGAGGAAATAGGGGGTCGTGACATAGTATGTGCGGATCATGCCCATTGCGATCACGGCGTCGCGCGCCGGATCGTCGGCGGAGACATAGATGCTCAGCAGCTGCGGGCCGAAGACGGTGCTCAGCACGCACAGCGGCACGCCGATGAGCATCACGGTCAGCTGGCAGTTCCAGAAGATCTTCCAGATCCGGTCGTACCGCCGCGCACCGAGATTCTGGCTGGTGAAGGTGATGGCGGCGTGGAAGACGGCGTTCATCGCGGTGTAGGTGAAGGCGGCGATGTTGGCCGAGGCGGTATTGGCCGCGATGACGTCCGCGCCGAAGGAATTGACGCAGCTTTGCACCATGACGTTCGAGATGTTGAAGACCACCGACTGCAGTCCGGCCGGCAGGCCGATCTGGATCATGCGCAGCGCCTCGGACGGGTGCAGCCGGAGCTGGCGGAGGCTGAGCCGGGCCGGGCCCGTCTGCCGCATGAGGCAGACGAGGATCAGCACGACCGACACATACTGCGAAACGACCGTCGCAATGGCGACGCCCGCCACGTCCAGCCGGCAGACGATGACGAAGAACAGATTGAGAAAGACGTTCAATACGCCCGAGACGGCGAGGAACAGCAGCGGCCGCTTCGTATCGCCGTAGGCGCGCAGGATGGCCGCGGCGAAGTTGTAGATCAGCGCGCCGGGGATGCCGATGAAATAGATCCGCAGATAGAGGCTCGCCAGCCGCAGCACATCGTCGGGCGTGCCCATCAGCTCCAGCATCGGCGTGGAGAGGAAGAAGCCCAGCAGGAACGTGACCACGCCGAGCAGCAGACTCAGCGTGACGGCGCTGTGGACCGCGCGGCTGACGCCCGCGTCGTCCCGGCAGCCGATATAGCGGGCGACGAGAATGTTGACGCCCACAGAGATGCCGATGAACGCGCCGGTCAGAAGGTTGATGAGCGCCGAGGTCGCGCCGACGGCGGCCAGCGACGTGCTGCCCGCGAATTTGCCGACGACGATCACGTCTGCCGCGTTGAACAGCAGCTGCAGAATGCCCGTGAGCGCCAGCGGCAGGGAAAACATCATAAGCTTCGGCAGCAGCGCGCCGTTCAGCATATCAAGTTCTTTCGTTCTGGCCATGGGGACCTCCTTGAAGTTGTGATAATGCTGTTTGGAATGGCAGCCAGGGGTCTTCTGCCGGGGGCAGATGGGAAAACTGCAGCGGCCGACCCGTCTGCGGGTGGCAGAACGCGATCCGGTACGACCACAACCCGAGCGGCCCGGGCGCGGCCGCGCCGTATTTCGCGTCGCCGCACAGCGGCAGCCCGCGGGAAGAGAACTGCGCGCGGATCTGGTGCGTGCGCCCGGTCTCCAGCCGGATGAGGACGAGCGCGCGGCCGTCTTCCTCGCCCAGCACGCGGTAGGAAAGCCGCGCCGGACGCGTATCCGGCCCGGGCGCATCGGCGACGCAGGTGCGCCGGGCGGCGGTGTCGCGGCGCAGCTGGTCCTCCAGCACGCCGGATGCCTGGGCCGGGACGCCCTCGAGCACGGCGAGATAGTCCTTCTGGAATGTGTGCGCCTGCACCTGCCTGGACAGCAGACTGTCCGCCATGCGCGAGCGGGCGAAGACCATCACGCCGCCGACCGGCCGGTCCAGCCGGTGGACGGTGCGGACGCAGCCGGTTTCCGGCTCGCCGAGGGCGCGGCGCAGCAGCTCCGGCATGCCGCCGGGCTCGTCGGTGGACAAAACGCCCGCGGGCTTGAGGCAGACCACGATGCGCGCGTCGGTATAAAGCAGCTCCATGCCCGCCCCTCCTGTTTGCGTTGATGCTGCTATAGTATATCATGTTTTTCGTCCTTCGTCACGCGCATTTTCGGCCACTCCGGGCACATTTCCGGACAGGCGCAAAGAAATGTCTTAAAAATTCTTAATTCCGCCCGCTTTTCCGGCGAGCTGTGATACAATGGACGGGCAAAGGAGGCGTCAAGTATGGAAGAAACGATCCGCATTCTCGTGGTGGACGACGAGCCGGATATCCGGCGCATCTGCCGGATCCTGCTTGAAAACAGCGGCTATACCGTTCTGGAGGCGGCGACCGGCCTCGAGGCCGTCGAGACCATCCGGCGCTGCCCGGAGATCGACCTCATTCTGATGGATATCATGATGCCCGACCTCGACGGCTACGACGCGTGCAGCCGGCTGCGCGCCTGCTCGACGGCGCCGGTGCTGTTCCTCACGGCCAAGACGCAGGAAAACGACAAGCGCCGCGCCTACGACGCCGGCGGCGACGATTATCTGGCCAAGCCCTTTTCCCACGCGGAGCTTATGATGAAGGTGGAGTCGCTGCTGCGGCGCTACCGGGTGTATAAAAACAAATCGAGCGGGCGGATGCTCCGCCCCGGCATCGTGCTGGACGAGGAAAACCGCCGCGTGCTGCTCGACGGCGCGCCGCTGGAGCTGACGGAGACGGAGTTTTCCATCCTCCAGTGCCTGGCGCAGAACCGCGGGCGCGTCGTGCCGGTGCGCACGATCTATGAGACGGTCTGGCATGAGACGTACATGCCGGCGTCCAACAATACCGTGATGGTGCATATCGTGAATCTGCGCAAGAAGCTGGAGGAGGATCCGGCCAACCCGCGGCTGATCCGCACCGTATGGGGAAAGGGCTATCAGATTGACTGAGAAAAAGAAACGATTCCTCTCGCTGAGCGTCAAGCCGCTGTTCGTGCTGCTGCTGGGGCTGGTGCTGGGCGTGGGCGCGGCGCTGCTGGCCGAGAGCGTGGGCGAGGCGGTCATCGAGCGCTGCTATCTGAGCGAAGCGGCCGTATTGAAGCGGACGAACCGGGCCGCGCAGGAGCTGCAGGGCTACGTCCGGCAGAACGCTCTGACGACCCGCAATACGAACGCGCTGGCCCAGTGGGGCGAGAGCAGGAAGGACTACTATATCCTGCTCTACCGCGACCAGCGGCAGATCCTCGAGATCGGCTGGTGGGGCGCGGACATCGCCGCGGTCGACGCCTATTCCCTGAAGGAGCAGGGGGCCGAGGTCGTCTACCCGATCGCCTTCCGCGACGGGACGGTCTACGCCGTGATCTATGACAATTCGGACAGCCGGCTCTACGATCTGACCTGGGTCGTCTCGCTGCTGCTGGGCTGCGCCGTGCTGGCGCTGACGCTGCTGGCGTATAACCGGCGCGTGGCGCGCAAGGTCGTGGCCATCTCGCACGAGGTGCAGTCCATCGGCGAGGGCAATCTCTACCTGCAGCTCGAGCCGAAGGGCAGCGACGAGCTCGCGCAGCTGACCGCGAGCGTCGAGCAGATGCGGCTGTCTTTGCTGCGCAAGACCAGCGAGGAGCAGCGGGCGCTGCAGCAGAACAGCGATCTCATCACCGCCATGTCGCACGACATCCGCAACCCGCTGACCGCGCTGCTGGGGTATCTGGATCTGGCAAAGACCGGGCAGTACCGGACGCAGGAGGAGCTGCAGAGCTATCTGGACGCCGCCTACGGCAAGGCCGAGCAGCTCAAGCGGCTGACCGACGAGCTGTTCCGCTACTCCCTGCTGTTCGGCTGCAAGGAGCTGCCGCTGCAGCTGGAGCGCTATGACGCGTCGATCCTGCTCGGCCAGCTCCTGGGCGAGAGCCGCGCGCAGCTGCAGCAGCAGGGCTTTACGGTCCAGCTGCTCCTGCCGCAGCAGGACGTGCAGATCGAGGCCGACGTGACCTACCTCAAGCGCGTGTTCGACAATCTGTTCGACAACATCCGCAAATATGCCGATCCCGCCCGGCCCGTGGCCATCGCGGCGCTGCTGGAGGATGGGGCGCTGCACGTCTGCCTGTCCAACAGCGTGAACCCCGGCGCGGGGCGCATCGAATCCAACAAGATCGGCCTGCGCACCTGCGCGAAGATCATGGCGCAGATGTCGGGCAGCTTCAAGCGCTATACCGAGAGCGGGAAGTTCACCGCCGAGGTCATCCTTCCCATCCTGCCCGCAGGGGACCCGGACGGCAGTTCTTAAAAATATCTGAATTTTGCAACGCCGGACTTTTCTTTGCGTCTTTGATTTGGTATGATACAGGCAGCAAAATAGGCTGACACGATTATACAATGGTACAACATATAGTTTCTGAATGAAAAAGGAGAACAGCATGAAATTCAAACGCTTTTTTGCGCTCGCGCTGGCGGCTCTGCTTGTGATGAGCCTGTTTGCGGGCTGCTCGAAAAACTCTGATACGCCGGGCAGCAAGACCGACTCCAGCGGCTCGCTCATCGACCAGACCAAGCCCGCCGCCACGACGGCGAAATACGCCTATCAGGCCGACTACCTCGACCTGCAGCTGCCCGAGAACATCCAGTACGTCAACACGATGTGCACCGCGGGCACGACGATCTTCCTGACCGCCTACGTGCAGGGCGACGAGATCGTCCAGACCGACCCGGACACGGGCGACACCTGGTCGTATTACACCCAGGAGCTGATCCTTCTGTCTGTCGACCCCGATACCGGCGCGTGCACCCAGCTTCCCAACCTGCAGCTGCCCACGGTTCCCGAGGACTGCGAGGGCAACGTTGACTGCTACAACATGGCAGGCTCCGACGACGGCACGCTCTGGATGCTCGTGAACGTCTATGCGGCAAAGTATGACCTGCCCGCGGACTTCGATCCCAACACCATGAACAAGTATGACTACCCCTCGACGGACATGAGCACGGCCTACCTCATGCACGTTGCCGCCGACGGCAGCACGATCGCCAATGTCGACCTCTCCGTGACTGACGATGGCACGGACGAGGAGGATGGCATGGGCAGCAACATCTCGTCCTTCGCCGTCGACGCGGCGGGCAATCTCTACGTCACCGACTATAACTACATCTATGTGCTGGACGCCGAAGGCAAGCTCCTGTTCAAGATCGACGACAGCCAGTACAGCGGCAGCCTCTGCCGCCTGCAGCCCGATCAGGTCGGTATCCTGTGGTACAACTACGCCACCGGCACCGCGGAGAGCACCGACGAGAACGGCCAGTTCTTCATCCCCGTCGATCTTGAGACGAAGACCTGGGGCGAGAAGATCAAGATGCCGGCCAACGTCTGGAACGTCTATCCGGGCGACGACGCCTACGATTTCTATTACAAGAACAACGACAACATCTATGGCTACACCTTCGCGAGCGATACGAAGGACAAGCTCGTTGACTGGATGGCCTGCGATGTCGACACCAGCAACATGTATGACTCCGGGATGCTCTCCGACGGCCGCGTCGTCGGCATGACGCAGGACTGGAGCAGCGACACGACCGCCTACCAGCTTATCGTCCTGCACCGCATTGACGCTTCCGAGGTCAAGGAAAAGACCGTCCTGACGCTCGCGTGCATGGGCCTTGACTGGAGCCTGCGCAGCAAGATCGTCGAATACAACAAGTCGAACGACCAGTACCGCATCCAGGTCGTCGACTACAGCGAATACGCCACGGACGACGACTATAACGCCGGCATCACCAAGCTCACCACCGAGATCATCAGCGGCAGCGTGCCGGATCTGTTCCTGACCAGCAGCCTGCCCATCGACAAATACGCCGCCAAGGGCGTCGTGGCCGACCTCTATACATTTATGGACGGCGGCAGCGGCCTGAGCCGGGATTACTTCGTCCCGCAGGTCCTGAAGGCGATCGAGAAGGACGGCAAGCTCTATGAGCTGCCGACCAAATTCTCCGTAGAGACGGCTTATGCCCTGTCCTCCATCGTCGACCAGTATGACACCTGGAACGTCGCCGCCGTGCAGGACGCCATGGCGCAGCTGCAGGAGGGCGCGACGGTCTTCTCCACTGGCTGGACGAAGAGCTCCGTGCTCAACAACTGCCTGACGCGCAATCTGGCCGCCTTCGTCGACTGGACGACGGGCAAGTGCACCTTCGATTCCGAGGCCTTCCAGCAGCTGCTGGCCTTCTGCAATTCCTTCCCCGACGACAGCAGCTCGGACGACGGGATCGCCTATTCTTCGGCGGCGGCCACCGTCGATACCATGGACGATCCTGTCTGGGAATCCGACGCGACCCGCATTCTGAGCGGCAAGCAGCTCATGGCCACGACGAGCTTCTACAGCTTTGAGGACTATATCTACAATATCTACCCCGTAAAGGACAAGGTCACCTTCGTCGGCTATCCGTCGGAAAGCGGCGAGCCGGGCAACTCGTTCTATATCCAGTGCCCGATGGCCATCTCCTCCGTCACGAAATATCCGGACGCCGCGTGGGACTTCGTCAGCACCATGATCCGGCAGACGAACGAGGACGCCGAGTCCATGTACGCCTTCCCCATCAGCCAGGAGGCCTTTGATAAGAAGATGACTTCTGTCATGACCGAGCAGTATCAGCTCGACGAAAACGGCGAACAGGTCGACTGGGACGAAGACGGCGAACCCGACAAGATGTGCATCGGCACCTACGAGGTCGTTGAAAACGGCGAGAGCACCTGGCAGCAGGTCTACGCCCTGACGCAGGAGGACATCGACCAGATCCTCTCCGTCATCAACAGCGCGACCGGCATCGTCGACTATGACGACGAGATCCTCTCCATCGTCTCCGACGAGGTCAGCGCCTACTTCGCCGGCGACAAGGATGTCCAGACCACCGCCAACATGATCCAGAGCCGCGTCAACCTGTACGTGCAGGAGCAGCGGTAAAAACGATACGCAGCAGTACCGCAGGGGCGGACAGATCGTCCGCCCCTGCGGGCCACCTTCCTCCGGGGGAAGGCATGGGCTGCGGCCAACCTGAAAATGCCGATAAATCCCGATCGCCCGGCGGCCGGGAGCTATGAGCATTTTCCAACGCAAAGGAGACGCAGACTGTGCAAAAGCTTTCTCTCCGGTCGCGCGGGAAATATGAGACGAAGCCGTCCGGGAAAAGCCTCTGGACGCGGATGAACAACAAGGTGCGCGATTTTCTCGCCTCCATGTGCTTCTCCGGCCCGAGCTTTCTCGGGATGCTGGCGTTTTATATCATCCCGTTTCTGATCGTCATCTATTATTCCTTCACCGTGGGCCTGACCGACCACAGCTTCGCCGGGCTCAAGAACTACATCAACGTCTGGCAGAACGGCGCGTTCAAGATCGCGGTCAAAAACACGTTCACGT
>OLYM01000564.1_pt1 | contig 14917 bp, 8 predicted proteins | sample 1673691 | NCBI WGS metagenome assembly OLYM01 (sample SAMEA103958123, study PRJEB25191) | human gut metagenome | reverse complement strand
CTTTTGTTCCACGACGCAGTCATATAGGCACTGCGGCCGACGCCGTATTTCTGCTGAAGATAGCCGCAGTATTCCCGATACGTCATAGGCACGGTTTTTAGGTATTCCTCTCGTTTCATACCGTCGTCTCCTCCTGTAAGCGAATGCCTCGCCGCAAGCGGCGGGCAGGACGCAGGGACTTATGCCCCGTCCCGACCTTATTGTACCGAAAAAGGCGTCCGACTGCAAGAACGCATCCGTTGGAAACCGCCGCCCGCGCCCGCGCTGCCGTTGGAAGCAGACCTCGTCCGTTCAGAGGCCGTACTTGGTCTTGACGCGCGTCAGCACCTTCCCCACAAGCGGCGTGAACAGCAGCAGGAAAATCACGTTCGACAGCGCGTAGACGGCCATCCACGGCAGGCTCGACAGCACATAGGCGCCATAGCGGGCGAGATTGAAGTAGCCGTCCTGCCAGAGCACGGTCCATGTGTCCATCAGCAGCGAAAAGAGCGCGCCGGAAAACAGCCCGTACACGGCCAGAAGGATGCTGCTGCGCTTGAGCGGGTTCGCGAGCAGGCCGGCGATGAAGCCGATCAGCCCCCAGCTCACCATCTGGAACGGCGTCCACGGCCCCTGTCCGAACCAGAAATTGGAGATCACCGCCGACAGCGCGCCGGTCATAAAGCCGGCCTCGCTGCCGAAATACATCGCCGTGAGGACGACCATCGCCGTCACCGGCTTGAAGCCGGGCAGCGGCGTGAACAGGATGCGTCCCACCACCGACAGCGCGACCATCGCCGCGATGAGGATGAGCGTCTGCGTGCTGCCGGATTTCCTTTCAAAGTGCAGGAAAAAGGGTACGCAGGCCAGCAGCGCTATGCAGAGCGAAATCCACGCGTACTGCTTCTCGGCGAACAGCAGCGTGCCGCCGACCACGACTGCCGGCGTCAGCAGGCAGAGAACGATACAGGAAACCCATTTTTTTGCTTTCATCTCTAAATTCTATCCTCTCTTGGGACAACAGGTGTGCGGCAAGGCCGCCTTGCCTGCGAATGCGGAATTGCGGCGCGGGGACGGCAGAATTTCCCCTTCAAGCCTGTTCCCCGCGCGCTCCGGCCGCTTCGGACGCACGCAGCGCCTCGCGGGCGCGGGCCGTGACCTGCTCGCAGGTCACGGCGTATTTCCAGAAACGGCGCGCCATACGGTTGGCCGCGGTGGTATAGAAGTTGTTTTCGGCGAAAAAGCGCTCGGGCACGTCGGCGGAAAGAACCTCCCCGTCGAAGAACAGCGCGCAGCGGTCGGCGTTTTCTGCGGCGAAGGCCACGTCGTGCGTGACCATCAGAATCGTGATGCCGTCGGCCTTGAGCGCACGCAGGATGTCGCGCAGCACGCGCTTGGCGTGCGCGTCCAGCCCCTTGGTCGGCTCGTCCATCAGCAGGATGCGCGGCTCGAGCAGCAGCATCTTCGCGATGGCGCACTTCTGCTGCTCGCCGCCGCTGAGGTCGTAGGGATGCTGGTCCAGCAGCGCGGCGACGCCGATTTTTTCGGCGACCGACGCAATCCGCGCGTCCCGCTCCTCCTTTTTCACGCCCTGCGCCTCGAGCAGCTCGGCGAAGTCGTCGCGGAGACGGTCGCGGACGAAAACCGTCTGCGGATTCTGCGGCAGCAGCGCCAGATTGCCGCGGTACAGCGTGCCGCCCTTGTAATCGCCGATGGGACGGCCGCCGACGCGGACCTTCCCCCGGTAGGCGCGGTTCAGGCCGGCGAGGACGTTGAGCGTGGTGGTCTTGCCGGTCCCGTTGCCGCCGAGCAGGCAGTAAAACTCGCCCTTGTAGACGCAGAGCGAAGCGCCGCGCAGGACATCCGGCAGGCTGCGCTCGTAGCGGAAGAACACGTTTTTCATCTCCAGCGCGGCCTCGCCGTCGTGTACATACGGCGGCGGCGCGTCGTCGCCGGCGGCGGGCGGTTCGGGCGCAAGAAGCCGCTCCAGAAAGTCCCTGCCCTCGCGGACGGTCAGCGGACACGCGCCGTCCTGCCCGAGCGCGTTGAAAATGCGGACGGCGCTGGGCAGGCCGAGCTGCATCGGATGCGACGCCGCGAGGGAGCGGCCGACATCGCGCGGGGTATCGTACAGCAGCACACGGCCCTTGTCCATCAGCAGCACCTTGTCGGCGATGGGGAACACCTCCTCCAGCCGGTGCTCGACCAGCAGCACGGTCAGTCCCAGCTCGTTGTTGAGCTTGCGGAGCGTGGCGATGAAATCGGCGGCGGCGATGGGGTCAAGCTGGCTGGTCGGCTCGTCGAGGATGAGCAGCTTGGGCTGCATCACCATCACCGAGGCGAGGTTCAAAAGCTGCTTCTGGCCGCCGGAGAGCGAATCCGTGTCGCAGCGGAACAAATCCTGAATGCCGAAATAGCTGGCCATTTCGCCCACGCGGCGGCGGATGACCTCGGTCGGCAGGCCCAGATTTTCCAGCCCGAAGGCCAGCTCGTGCCAGACCTTGTCGGTCACAATCTGGTTGTCGGGATTTTGCAGCACATAGCCGATCTCGCTCGCCTCGGTGCGCTCGGAGAGCGCAGACTGCGCGACGCCGCAGTAATAGATTTCGCCGCTGCGCGTGCCGGCGGGCGCGAGCGCGCGCTTGAGCAGCCGCAGCAGCGTCGTTTTCCCGCAGCCCGATTCGCCGCAGACGACGACAAACTCGCCGCTCTGCACGCGCAGGCTGACGCCGTCGATAGCGTTCTCCGCCGCCGTCGGATAGCGGAAGCTCACATTTTCGAGATGTAATATTTCCATACAAGCGCCTCCTTGGCTTCGATGACGAACGGCAGAAACGACAGCAGCCCGAACGCTGCGTAGACTGCGACAGAAAACGGCGACAGCGGCAGCGCGCTGATGCGGGGGTAGTAGTAGAACACGGTCGCGCCCGCGGCGGTTCCGGCCAGCGTCAGCCCCAGCAGCAGCACGCTGACCGCTGCGAGCGCGGCGTCGGCGGCGCGGAAGCGGAACAGGGCGAACCGGCTGCGGCCCGGCAGCCCGTAGCCGCGCGCCTTCATCGACGCGGCGGTGTCTATGGCGTTTTCCAGCGACCACGAAATCATCGTCAGAAACACCCGCAGCGCGCTTCTGCCTTTGTCCACAAGGCTCTTGGAGCCGTACAGCCCCATCGCCTTCTGCGCGCGGTTGACCTTGTGCATCTGCCGCTTGAACATCGGAATGAACCGCAGCGCCATCGACAGAACCAGCGCCAGCTTGGGAATAACACGCCCGAACAGGCAGAGGAACTTATCGCTCGTCATCACCGCGCTGTAACAGGCGCACCACAGCATCACGCCGACGACCATCACGGCGATGGCGGCGCCGTAGACGAACGCCTCCAGCGTGACGGGGTTGCCGTTGAGATAGAACAGCGGCGTCACGCCGTTGTGCGAAAACAGAGGGTTCGTGACCGCCACGAGCAGGAACATCGGCACATAAAAGCCTGCCCCGCCGCTGCGGTGCGGGAGCATCAGGCAGAAAAGAACCGCGCCGAGCAGCATCGTAAGCTGGAGGACCGGGTTGGTGACGAACATCCCCACCAGCAGCACCGACAGGAAGTACAGCAGCAGCACGGCGGGATGGTAGTTGGCGAAGGCCTTCACGGGCTGTCCCCTCCCATCCAGACGCAGCCGACGTCGCTGCCGAGCGCGCAGGTGTAAACCCACTCGATGACCTGCCCGTCCCGCAGCTCGTATTTCGAGCAGCCGTAATTGGGAAATTCGCCGTCCACGCGGTACATCCAGCCCGACAGCGGGCCGCAGGAGAATTCGTACAGATAATGGATGCCCTGCACATACACGCTGCCGAAGCTGTTTTTGTCCGCGCCCTGATACTCCATCTGAATCCGGTTATAGCGCACGGCGCGGTCGAGGATGTCGAACACCGTGTCGCCCGGGCGGAGGACGTACTCGGTCGGCGGCAGGATGACGCCGTCCGGCGGCACAAACTCCTCCGATTGCAGCGCCGGGTCCAGCTCGTCGTAGTTGTCGAGGATCGTGTCGCAGCGGATGCTGATGAACACCGTTTCGCTTTCGGGCGTGATGTCGTCGATGTGGGTCAGATAATACTCGTCCACCGACTGCACGTTGGTGCCGCTGGCGACGACGGCGATCACGAGCACGAGCGCGAACAGCGCCAGTATGTCCTTTTTCATCTCATCCGCCTCCCTCGGTACGGTCGTCCTCGTCCGCATACAGCGCGGCCAGCGCTTCCATTTCTTCCGCCTTGCGTCTGCGCCGCCTGCGGACGCGCCTGACCAGAAGCAGGGCAAGCGACGCGGCGGCGACGCACAAGGCCGCCCCGATCCATATGGCGCGCAGGAGGTTGTCCAGCTTCGTCTGCGTCTTGACCACGTCCTCCCAGCGCTCGATTTTCGTTTTGTCATATGCGCTGAGCGCGTCGTAGCGCGCGACAAGCGCGTCCACGACAGGCTTGTCGAGCAGCGTCACGTCCTCAAACGGATACAGCTTTTCGCGGATTTCATCGTTGATGGCGTCGATTTCCGCCTGCACGGCGGCGATTTGCGAACGCGCCTCGTTCAAGCGCTCCAGATACGCCTCGCGGCCGTCAAAGTCCTCGCACTGGCGCAGCTTGTCCAGCAGCGCGGTGACAGTCACATACTGCTCGGTCGTCAGCACGTCCGGCAGCGCATCGACCGCCGCGCGGTCGGAGTCGGAGAAGTAAAGCAGCACGATGTCGTCCTGCGCGTCGTCCGGCCCCTCGACGACCGGCGTGGTGTCGGCGATGCGGGAAACGTCCAGCCCCGCCGCTGCGGCGGCGTCGGAGAGCCGCCAATAGCCGCGGACGTAGCTGCGCTCGTCTGCGGGGAGCGCGTAAAAGTCGCGCAGCAGCGCTTCCAGCGACGCGGCGGAGGCGTCGTCCGGCAGCGCGGCGATGCCGGCTTCCAGCGCGGCGATGCGCGCCTTCAGCGATTCGCTCTGCTCGGGGCGGAAGTCGTACAGCGTCCGCAGGCCCGCCGACTGCCGCCAAAGCGCCGCCATCGTGTAAAGCGTCTGCTCGCCCGCCATCGAATTGGAGCGGTCGGGCAGCGAGGTCGGGTTGTCCGGGTCGTAGGAATAGGCATGGACGAACCCGCCGTCGTCCATCCGATAGCGGAGGATGCCGTCGAGCAGCGTGTTTCCGCCCTTGATGAAGCGCTCGTCGGTCAACGGGTCGATGCCGAGACAGCAGAGCGCGACGACGACCTGATCGGTGCTTTCGACGTTCTCAGTGCCCCAGCTTTGGAAATCACCCGTCGGAAGCTGAAGGCGCGAAAGGCAGTCCAGCGCCTCGTCCACGACGTCGCGGATTCTGCGGGCGCATTCGCCGTCGGTCGATTTCCGCTTGTAGGTATAGACCGTCTCGGTGTTGTAATACGGGGCGAGCGCCTGCACCGCCATCGCCGTGATGTCGGGGTCGGCGGCCGAGCCGCTGAGCGCAAAGCCGCCGTCCGCAAGCTGGCGGCAGAGGATTTCAAGCAGGATGTCCTCGCGGGTATAAAACGCGTCGTCGGGCAGCTCGTAGCGCATGCTGTCCAGCGCGATCAAGCCCCAGATCCAGCCGTTGATGCCCTGACGGCCGAGCGAGGTCTGCCGGCCGCGGTTATAAGTGCCGTCGGCGATGAGGTCGATGGGCTGTCCGTCCCCGTCTGTGCCGAAGCTCGTCGGGTCGCCGCCCGCCGCCAGCACCGCCAGCGCGATGCGGTGCCACTCGGTCGCCTTGGCCGCGCTGAGCGCGCCGGGCTGGCGGTAGCGTTCCTCCACCTGGTCGCGAAGGACGGCGAGATACGCGTCGTAGCGGTCCTCGACGCCCAGCCGCGAAAGGCCGATGGGATACCAGTCGCCCGGCGTGGTCCCCGCAAGCGCCAAAAACGCGTCGTTGAGCAGGAAGCCGTCCGCCGTCGAGCCGTTGTCCGCCTTTTTCCACGCCACGATGCCGTCGGCAATCGCCCGCACGTCGGCGGCGTCGGCGGCCCGTCCATGCGCGGGCAGGAGGGCGGTCAGGCAGAGCAGCCCGAGCAGCAGGCATAGAAAGCGTTTACGCATGTCCGTCCCCTCCTTTGTTTTTGCGCTGCCGGCGGCGCAGCACGACCGGCACGGCAGCCGCCGCGGCGAGCAGCAGGCCGAGCGCGACGATCGCCCACAGCCACTTCGGCACGGACGACGCAGCCTCGCTGCCGTCGGAGACGATTGCGCCGCCGGACACGGACGTCTCCCCGCTCGGCGCGTCGGATTCGGCCGCGTCGGATTCCGACGGCGCGGCGCTTTCCTGCGGCGTATCCGACGGCGCGCTGTCATCGCCCGACGACTCGGCTGCGGACGAGTCGGCCTCGGACATGTCGTCCGTGGACACGTCGTCCGGCCGCGCCCCCGATTCCTCGGACGGACGGCTTTCGGCAGCCGAGACCTCGCCGGCAGGCAGGCTGACCTCCCCGCTCCCGGATTCCTCCGGCGGCGCTACGCTTTCCTCCGGTGCACCCGACGGCGCGTCGGACGGGTCCGCGCTCTGCGCGGGCGGCGCAGACGGTTCAGAAGGCGCGGACGACTCGGACGGTGCGGACGATTCGGCAGGCGGCGAAACCGGATCGTCCGACGGGTGCGCCAGCGCGTACAGCAGCGCCTCCGCCGCCGCGTCGGTCCCGCGCTGCGAGGCGTCGAGCGCCGCCATCACCTCCAGCGCGCCGTCAAGCGCCGCGCGGACGTTCGGTTTTTCGGTCAGACCCGAGTGCAGCGCGCGGCAAAGGGCCACGGTGAGCGCGTCCTTGTCCGAAACCGTGAAATAGCCCGCACTCGGCTGCGTCTCCACGTCGGGGATGTCCGTCCCGACCGCGCCGAAGCCGCCGATGTCCGCGCCGTAGCCGAGCGTGAACTGCACGCGGACGACGTCGCCGTCCGCAAGGAAGCAGTCGGCAAACCCGACGTTCGGGAACACGTTGTTGACCGCGTACATCCAGCCCGAGCCGTTGGTAAAGACGAATTCGCCCAGATAACCCGCCCAGTTCTTTTCATAGTCGTCTATGTCAAAAAAGGTCATCGTCTGTTCGAGATGGGAAATCAGCAGCGGCGGGATGGCGGGGTTCAGCCCGAGCGTCCGCGGCGACGCGGGCGCAGCGCTGCGCGTATAGCCGTTGTATTTCGCCGCCGACGCGTTTCCGTCCGCGATGTAGGCGAGGTAGAAGCCCTCGCCCGCCGCCGGCGCGCCGCCGTAGTAGCCGACGAGGCCGTTTAAGCTCAGCAGGCGGAGAAGCTGGTCGGCCGCCGTCTCGCCCTCATAGATCGGCAGCTCGACCGGCTCGATCAGATAGCCGCAGCCGATGGTAAAGACCTCGATGCTCCAAACGGCAGCGCCGATGACCTCCCCTTCCGCGGCGGGCCGGTAATCGACGTAATAGGTGAGCGTCTTTTTCTTCCCGCCGTCGGAGGAGGCGGAAACGGTGACAATATTCTGCCCCGGCTGTGTGAATACGAGCGTATAGCTTGCCTTTTCCTTGTCGTCCCACGTCGGCTCCACCTTTTTGTCGTTGAGCTTGACGGTGGCGGTGATCTTGTCGCCGGCGGCGTTCCGCGCCCAGACGTCGAAGGTACGCCGGCTGCCGCGCTGGACGATCGCGTTTTCCCATTCGGACGCATCCGGCAGCGTGGCGGCGAGCGTCGGACCGGCGGCAGCCGACGCGGGCAGCAGGAACAAGGCCGCCAAAAGCAGGCAAAGCAGCCCGCACACCCATTTGCGCATTTGCATATCGATAAACCGTTCCTTTCCTGCGGGATACAGACGAACGGGGAACGCGGCGCGAACGGCCGCGTTCCCCTCCGCAGCTCTGCGTTTTACATGCGCCGTCTCGCGCGCAGCCCCGGCGCCGCGCACAGGCAGACAGCCGCCAGTGCAAGCCAGAGCAGAGCGCCGGCGGCGTCGCCGGTCGGCGGGGTGTCGGAGACGTCCCCGGAGACGTCCGCAGACGTGTCGGAGGGCGCAGAGACCTCCTCCAGCGCTGCAAGCGCGTCCTCCGCCGCCAGCAGAACCCCGTAATTGGCGACGAGCGTCTTGGCGGACGCGGAAAGCGCGTCATACGATGCGCGGGCCGCACGGATGGCGTCCGCGCTGTCGAGCGTCACCTCGCCGATGGCGGCGATCATCGCGGAGACCTCCGCAGCCGCTTCGGCGTCGGAAAGCTGAGCGTCGGTCTGCACGGCGTCCATCGCCGCTTTTGCGGCGGCCAGCGCGTCGGCAGCCGCCTGCGCGTCGGCCGCGCCGTCGATGGCGGCCTGTCCCTCGGCCAGCAGGCGGAGCAGCTCCTCCTGCTGCGCGAGGCGGTAAGCCTCCGGCGACTTATAGGCCGCCAGCTCGCGCTTGGCTTCGTCCTTCACGTTGAGAAGCGCCAGCGCCGCCTCGGCCTGCGTCAGCCGGTCGGCGTTGGTCACATAGGCCCGAAGCGACTCGTCCAGCGCGTCGTAGGCTGTGCGGGCCGCGCGGATGGCGTCCGCGCTGTCGAGTGTCACCTCGCCGATGGCGGCGATGGCCGCAATCACGGCGTCGATCCCGTCGGCCTCCTCGGTCTGCTGCCAGAGCAGCAGCGGGAAGCCGCCGTTGACCAGCGCGTAGGCGTCCGCCTTATAGCCCTCGCCCAGCAGCGTCAGGAACGCGTCCGACCGCAGTTCGGAGGCGGTTTTCCCAACCGCGCCGTCGTCGCCGGGGATTCCGACAGGCGTGACGTCGCTGTTGAAATAGCCGTTTTCGATTTCATTATCACGCGTCACCGAGCCCGCGAAGCCGCCGGCGTTGTCCGCCGTCGCGGCCGTCACCTCGCCGGTGTTGTAGCAGCTGCGGAAGGTGTGTCCGTCCTGCGCCTGCCCCACGATGCCGCCGACGGAATACTGGCCGTAAACGGCGCCGGCGTTATAGCAGTTCTCGACGGTGACGTTCACCGAGGTGCCGCTGCGGGTGGTGTCCAGATGCCCGACGATGCCGCCGAGCGCGGTCCCCTTGCCGTAGATGGTGCCGACGTTACAGCAGCCCGAGATTATGCTCTCGCCGCCGTCGCGCACCGTGCCGACGATGCCGCCGCTGTAACCGCCGGCGTAGATGTCCGCGCCGTTCCAGCAGTCGATGAAGTCGGCGCCGTTGCTCCATTTGGCGATGCCGCCGAAGAACGAGCTGTAACCGGCCTCGCTGCCGATCTCGCCGCTGGCCACGCCGACGGAGCGGATGACGGCGTCGGCGCCCACATAGCCGAACAGCCCGCCATTTTCGGAATACAAATTATCGATCACAAAGCCCTGTCCGTCGAACAGGCCGTTGAAAGCCCGCGCGGACGTGCTGCCGATCGGCGTCCAATCCACGCCGCTGAGGTCAATGTGCGCGGTAAGCGCGACGGTCTTGCCTGAGAAATTCTCACCGGCGTTGACCCGCTCCGCAAACGCGAGCAGCTCGTCGGCCGTGCCGATTTCCAGCCCCGCGCGGACGGGCGGCTCCTCGCCGGGAACCGTTTCGCCGGAGAGAACGGGATAGCGCTCGCCCGCGGCAAACGCGCTGCCGAGCAGCGCCGGAAAGCCGTCCGAACGCATCTCGGCGTCGGTTTTGACGGCCGCGCCGCCGGTGATCGTACCCGGCGTATCGGCGCCGTCGTCGTCAAACACGCCGCTGACCTGCGCGTTCGTGCCCTCGAGATAATACACGTTTTCCAGCCGGACGTCCGACTCGCAAACGCTGCCGATGACCGCGCCGGAAACGCTGCCGGTCACCTCACCTGCATTATAGCAGTTTTTCAGCAGCGTTGCAACCCCTGTTCCGGAGGCTCTGTGGCTGCCAAGAATGCCGCCGTTGCCCCACGCGCCGCTGCCGCCGACGCCGCCGTCGTTATAGCAGTCGATGATCTGCGCATACGCGCCGCTGTCCTTCTGCCGGTTGGGGCCGACCGCGCCGAGGATGCCGCCGCCCTGATAGGAGGCCGTCACTTCGCCGTGGTTGCTGCAGCGCTCGATGACCGCGCAGCCGCCCTTGCCGACCGCGCCGAGGATACCGCCGACGCCGAAGCTGCCCGCAACCGAGGCGTAATTGCGGCAGTTGCGGATGGTGACGGCCGCGTCCTCCACGACCTCGCCGGCGATGCCGCCGACGCCATAATTGTACGAACCGCCGAGGCTGCCGCTCGCAATCGTCAGATTTTCGATCAGCGCGCCGTCGCCCAGCTTGCCGAACAGACCGCAGACGTTGTAGGTCGAGCCGTTCAGATTCCAGACCGCATACCCCGCGCCGTCAAAATGGCCGCGGAAGCCGGCCGCGACGTTGTCCGCGATGCCGCGCCAGTCGGAGATGTTTTTCATATTGATGTCCTGCGTCATTCGGAAGCAAAGACCGGCGGTGTCCAGCTTCTTTTCCGACACATACTTCCACAGGTCCACAAGGTCGTCCGCCGTTCGGATCAGGTACGGCTCCTCCTCCGTGCCCTCGCCGTCCCACGGCATCTTTTCGCGCACCTCGATCTCCACCGAGGCTTTGAGCGCCTTATACAGCACATACACCCGATCGTCGGAGAGCGTCAGCGAGCTGCGGACGGCAAGCCTGTAATCGGCCACCGTCTCCTGCCGCCCGTCGCTGTACATCGCGGTGACGACCATACCGGTCGGGTCGAACGCGTCGCCCTCGTAGTAGCGGGTCTTATCCGGCCGGCGGGTGACCGAGATCGAGACGATATACGCCTCGTCGGTGTCCAGCGCCTCCCTACCGCCGACCAGCTCGATCCCCGCCGCCAGCGTCGCGTAGTTGTCCACATAGCGGCGCTCGTCGGCCGGCACGGCCTCGAACACGGCGCAGGCGCTCTTCAGCGCCGCCTTATAGCCGGCGTCGTCGGGCGCGGGCAGCGCGTCGATGGCCGCAATTGCCGCGTCGATGGCTTCGCGCGTCTCCGCCGTCCAGTCGCCGCGCATATCGTACAGCGCGCGCATACCGTTTTCCAGCCGCCAATACGCGACGAGCGCATACGTCGCCTGATCGTTGGCCATCGAATTCCAGCCGCCGCCGAGGACGTGGCAGAAGCCGCCGTCCGACACGCGGAAGCGCAGCAGGCCGTCCAGAAGCGTCTGCCCGTCGGCCGTGACAAAGCGTTCGTCGGCGGCGGGGTCGATGCCGAGCGCGCAGAGCGCGACGATGACCTGCGCGATGCTCTCGGCATTGTTGGTATTCCATGACGAGAAGCCGGCGCTGGCGTTCATCATCGAGCCGAGACGGTCGAGCGCCTCGTCCACGCACTGCCGCACGGTCTTGGAAACCGTCGTGCCGGCGGCGGTGTTGACGTAGGTATACACCGTATCGTCGTTGTAATAGGGCGCGAGCGCCTGAATCGCCATCGCGGTGATGTCCACGTCCGAGCTGCTGCCGTAGCCGCCGAGCACCCAGCCGCCGTATGCGTTGCCGTTGACCCCGTCGGTAAGCTGCATTTTCAGAATTTCGGTAATGAAGGTCTCGCGCGTATACTTCGCGTCCGCGGGAACGGTATACATCCCCGTATCCAGCGCGATGAGTCCCCAAATCCAGCCGTTGATGCCCTGCCCGCCCGGCCCTTTTTCGAGCGCGCAGGCATAGCTGCCGTCCGCAATCAGGTCGATGGGCGCGCCGTTATACACGCCGAATGCCTCCGGGTCGCCGCCGAGCGCGGCAATGGCCTCCACGGCGCGATGCCACTCGGTCGCCTTGACGCTGTGCAGGACGCCGTCGTTTTCCGCGTAAGTCGTCTCTATATAGGTACGCATCGCCTCCAGATACGCCGCATAGCCGTCGCCGTCGTCGATGAGCGGCGTATAATCGCCGCCGACCGGCCAGTAGCCGAAGCGGCCCATCGCCAGCGCCATCCAGTCGGTCGCCGTCGAGCTGGCGCCCGACATATAATCGGGGTTGCCGAGCAGCGTGCCGGTGACGCCCGACTGCTTCTTTTTGCTCTCGACCGCCTCGCGGATGTAAGCGGCAAGCTGCGCGGACAGCTCGGTGCCTTCAACAAACGCGGGATACACCGGTTCGTCGGCGCTGATTTTGCTTACCCAGCGCAGCACGGGCAGGGCGTCGCCGTCGGCAAACGCCTCGCCGAGCATCGCGGCGGTGATCGCGGCGGCCTCGGTTCCGTAGCCGTTGCTGTTCGTGCCGTCGTACGGCAGATAGTAGCAGTTGTCCACGCTTCCGGTGGTGACGCCGGCAACCGGCCCAATATTGCTGGGCGAGCCGAAGCTGGGCTGTGTGGCGACGACCGCGCCCGCGTTGAAGCAGTTCGTCAAAGCCACCGCCGCTCTTTTGAAGCCGCCGACCACGCCGCCAACCGTCGAGGGACCGGTCACCGTGCCGGTATTGCAGCAGCTCTCCACCGTGCCGGCGGAATAGGTCCAGCCCGCAACGCCGCCGACATAGCCGGTTCCCGTGACGGCGCCGGCGTTGAAGCAGCCGCTGACGGCATAGCTGCCGCTTGCATAGCCGGCCACGCCCGCGACGCCGTTGCCGCCGGAGACGCTCGCCCGGCTGCCGCAGTTCTCCACCGTGCCGCCGGTCAGCTTGCCGACGACGGCAGCGACATTGCTCGAGCCGGTCACACTGCCGTCAACGACCAGATTCTTCACCGTCCCGCCGTTTATGCAGCCGAAGAACCCAACCGACGAGCCGGACGCGATATACAGGCCGCTTACGACATGGTAATTGCCGTCGAATGTCCCGCGGAAGGGGTCGGAGGACGTGCCGATCGGCGTCCACGGGTTGCTCTCCCCGCCCAGCTCGACGTTCACGTCCAGCCGCACCAGCTTGTCCGCGTAGTCGTCGCCGCCGTTGACCGCGTCGGCAAACGCCTTAAGCTCTTCATAGCTGCCAATGACCAGATCCGGCACCGGCACCTGCCAGACGAGGACGGGATAGCCGTCGTTAAGTGCGTCCGCGTCCGCCGCAAACGCGCTGCCGAGCGTTTCGGCGAACGAGGCCGCGCGCAGCTCGGCGGCCGTTCTGACGCCGGAGGCATCCGACGTGCTGCCGACCCCGTAATCGGCGCTCCCCTCCAGATAATACACGTTCGCCGCGCCTGTGTTCTGGTCCTGCCCGACGACGGCGCCGACGTTGGTCTTGCCCGAGACGGCGCCGACATTGTAGCAGTTTTCCACCTTCGCGCCCGACCGGCTTTGTCCCACAACGCCGCCGACATGAGAGCCGGGGTTGGAAATTGCGCCCTTATTGTAACAGTCGGTCACAGTGCCGCCGAAATTGCAGCCGACGACACCGCCGCAGGCCGAGCCGCCGGTGGCGGTCACGCTCCCGGCGTTGACGCAGCCGGTCACGGTGCCGTTGCTGTATCCGGCGATCCCGCCGTAATAATGCACGAAGCCGCCGCCGGAGCCGGTCACGTCGACCGTGCTCATACAGTTTTCAATCGTTCCGCGCGCGTTATAGCCGACGACGCCGGCCAGATACCCGCCCGAGGAAGCGACGCTGCCCTGAACGATGCAGTTCCGAACCGTTCCGCCGCTCAGATAGCCGAACAGGCCCTGATACGAAGCGGTCGTGTTGATGTACAGCCCGCTGACGATATGCCCGCCGCCGTCAAAACTGCCCTTGAAGGGCGTACCCGACGCGCCGATCGGCGTCCACGGGCTGCTCTCCCCGCCGAGCGAAATGTCCGCCGTCAGCAGGACGGTTTTTCCCTCGAAGCCGTCGCCGCCGTTGACCGCGTCGGCGAACGCCTTGAGCGCCGCATAGCTGCCGATGGTCAGATCCGCGTCGGCCGAAAAGGCCGCCAGCGGCGCCGACGCTGCGAGCAGCAGCGCCGCGAGAAACGCGGCGGCGAATCGTTGGATTCGTTTGCGCAACATCATATGTCCTCCTTGTTTTCTGTTTCGGATTGCGCGGCCCGGGGCTGGCTTGCCCGCCCCCCGGCCCTGCGCTTTTTGGGCTTACCCGGCAATTTTTTCGGCGGCTTGAGACCGGCCGCCTCCAGCGCGCGCGGCCAAGGGCCGAGAAACGCTTTGATGCGGGACCGCGTCCATTCGTCGAAGTCGTCCTTTTTCGGGAGTCTGCCGAGTTCTCTGCTTTTTTGACGCAAAAGCTCTTCCGCCCAAGACTTTTTTTCGTCCGAATTCACGTCTCACCCCTCCTTCATGCCGATAAAAAAACCCTTTCAACCGGTAAGGTCAAAAGAGTACAACAGATTTATCCGAAAGGGTGCGCCGAAAAAGGCCACGGGCCGATACGCAAAAAAGAGCGCAAGCCCCAAGCCGTGACGCGGCGATAAATCGGCTGCACTCTTCTCACCAAAGCTGTGTTGAACCTCAAAAGACACGGCAGGTATCCTGACTTATGAGCAGCGCAAAGCGGCTGCACAGCATAAGCACCCGCAAATCGCGTCTTTCTTTGAAACTTCGGAAAACAGCGGTCTTCGGGCAAGGCATGTCTGCTTTTCAAATACAGTAATGGCGGTTGTTCCGGATTCGAACCGGATTCCCTTTTACATCTACTCAGCAAACAACTTTTCAAACCGTATCTTCTATATCGGGTTATTTGATTTTCCGCGGCGCCGCCGCCCGCAAAAGGCGCAAAGCCTTTCCGCGCCCGACAGGAGCCGCATTCTTATTATAGCATCCGCGAACGCAAATTGCAAGGGCGAATGCATTTTTTGCCTTATGAAATTTCAAAACCCTTCCGCACGCAAAAAAGTCTGTATTGCCGGCAAAAACGCCTGCCGGCGGTTTTGAAAACCGAGCCTTTCCGAGCCGACCTGCGGCCAACGGTCCGGCCGCGCCGGCCGCTCGGCGCTTTTTTGCCCGCCCGCGCATCCGAAAAAAACAGGCGGCTGCGGCACTGCGTTGGGTTTTGCGCAAAGGCTGCGCAAAAACGGAAGCGCCCGCAGGCGCAGCCTTGCAGCAGAAGGCCGCATTCATAAGG
>OLYM01000545.1_pt1 | contig 15192 bp, 13 predicted proteins | sample 1673691 | NCBI WGS metagenome assembly OLYM01 (sample SAMEA103958123, study PRJEB25191) | human gut metagenome | reverse complement strand
GTAAATAAGCAAGCGATGGAGAAGTTGGAGGATAAGGGCATTCTGTTTAAGTTCCCGTCAATAATGTCTAACTGCAGGAGTACGGTTCTGGTTCTAAAGGTCCCAAAGACCGAAAGCAGTGTGAGAAAAATATGGATTCCCAAGACGCTGGCTTATATCCTCCGTGAATGGAAAAAATCACAGGATAACCTGAAGGAAATGCTGGGAGAGGAGTTCATTGACTACAATCTCGTGATCACACTGCCCAATGGACGTCCATGCGAGGGAAAGTTGATCGAGGAGAGCTTTGTCCGTCTCAAGAAAAGCGCAGGTTTGCCGGATGTAGTCTTTCATTCACTCCGAAAGTCGAGCACAACATACAAACTCAAGTTGAACCACGGCGACATCAAGGCTACCCAAGGCGATACGGGGCATGCGCAGGCCGACATGGTTACGGAGGTCTATGCGGAAATACTTGATGAAGACCGTAAGGTAAACGCACAGAAGTTTGAGTCCATGTTTTATGCCAACCCCGACTTGCGCGATGTCGCGCCGCCGCAGAAAACGACGCCCGGATTGGATCTTGCCGGATTGATCGATCAGCTTCAGAAGTCGCCCGAATTGGCCAATGCGCTGGCTAGAATCATCACTTTGCCTAACGCAACAGCAAAATGATGCTTATTAGCAGGTTTTCAAAATCTATTAGCAAATTGCTCAAAACGGTTCGTTTCCCGATTAGCAGTCTTTTCGGCGAGAGAACTGTGGGCAAGAACAAGATGACAAATGGGTGAGCGAAATGTCAAAAAGAAAAAACCACCAAATATTCAAGGAAATTCGGTGGTTTTGGCGTCCCCGGCGCGGCTCGAACGCGCGGCCTTTCGCTTAGGAGTATGGCTTACCATGTGATACACGGTTCGGATGTAACTTCCAATATCATCCCTTACGCAGAATGACTTGTAGTAAACGAACTTTATGGTGCAAAACACCTATTCTGACGCAGTTTTATGTGTCCGTTGGGTGGTCCTATTAGCAAATTCTTAGCAAGAGGACACCCAGCCAAAGCCGATTGCTACTGCCATTCTTCGCTCCCTTAGTCAAAATGACAAGGCAAATACATGGAGGTTACTATGGACAAGAAAGAGAAAAAGTCACTGCCGGAACCGCGCACATACACCGTGGAACAGATTGCGGCCATGCTCAACATCGGCCGCACAACCGCATATCAGCTTGTCAAGCAGGAGGAGTTCAGGATCGTCCGCATAGGAAATGCAATCCGCGTTTCAAAGAAATCTTTTGACGAGTGGCTGGAAAGTTTGGAATTGTGAATATCGCAAGAAACGCCGTAGGCTCAAAAAACCTATGGCGTTTTTTTATACCCATTTTTGAAGGAGGCTGGCAATGAAACTGACAGAAGCAGAAATGAGGATGGTGTTTCAGATTGAAAGTACCAATCAGAACGCTGCCCTGAATGAGATTTACATGACATGGCGCTATGCGCCGAACCCGGCAACGAAAGAAACGGCGGAAGGCCTTCTGGACAAGCTCCGCCCCCTGTCGGATCAGGAGTGCATGGATTTGATCCGCAAGGTGCAGGCCGAATACCGTCTGCCGGAGAAAGCCCGCACCATCGGGGAAATGCTGGCAGAGGCCAGACAGCAATCCGGGGCGCAGAAGTTATCCGGCCATGACATTATGGCTTTGGAGCGTTTCGACCCGGCAACCAGACACATGATCGTCTTTGATGTTCTTACCCATGACTCGCCTGTTGGCTGGAAGGGTGAGAAAATGCGCCTGTTCCTGACCGACACCGGATACAGCAAGGCTTTGGAAAATCAGGAAAAGGGTCATATCAAAATCCGTAACCATGCGAAGGTGCTTTCCGGCGATCTCCACTATGACCATAAAGACCGTGAGAGGTAGACGACTGAAAACTGTATCAAAATCAGTGGGATATCTTCTGTTTTTCCCTCTGTGGCTTGCGTTCTGAACAGGGCGTGGATGTTTTCCCATGCGGGAGGCTATGGAGGCGTACAAACGGATAAACCGCTTAAAATCAACACTTTTTATTTTCACAGGAAGGAGGTGCGAAGATGGCTGTTTTTCGTATTGAAAAGACCCGTGATTATACGGTCATGTCGAACCATCACTTGAAAGATCGGACGCTGACCCTGAAATCCAAAGGGCTGCTGTCCATGATGCTGTCGCTCCCTGACGAGTGGAATTACACCACCAGAGGTCTTGCGGCGATCTGCCGGGAAGGTGTGGACAGCATCGGTGCGGCATTGAAGGAGCTGGAGACCCACGGGTATATCCGGCGCACCCAGCTTCGGGATGAAAAAGGCAAGATCACGGATACCGAGTATGTCATTTACGAAATGCCTCAGTGCGAGCCGCCGTCAAGCCCAGGTACGCCTTTACCGGGTACGGCAAAGCCATATACGGAAAACCCGGATATGGGTATCCCGGATACGGCGGACCCGTGTACGGAAAACCCCGCACAATTAAATACTAATCAACCAAAGACTGATTTATCAAGTACGGAGATATCAAATCCTATCCCATCAAATCCCCCTACCCCCGCAGGGGCAAGGATGGGAACGGATCGGATGGGAGCCAGAGAATGTTATCGTGAAGTGATTTTGGACAACATCGAGTACAGCTATCTGGTGCAGGACAGCCATATCGACCGTGAGCAGCTTGACGAGATCGTTGACCTGATCGTGGATACCGTATGTTCTGCCCGCAAAGTCATCCGCATTGCCGGAGACGATTATCCGGCGGAGGTGGTAAAGTCCCGGTTTATGAAGCTGGACAGCTCCCATGTTCAGTATGTCATGGACTGTATGAAGGACAACACCACCTATGTCCGCAATATCAAGAAATACCTTCTGGCGGCGCTGTATAACGCCCCGACCACCATCAACAGCTACTATTCTTCCCTGGTGCAGCACGATATGTACGGGGACGGGCAAAGGGGGCGAGGCTAAATGCAGGAGGAAGTAACGCGGGGCGCCGTAACGCTCATTGTTGACGGAGCCAAGCTAAGCGAGCAAGTCTTTGAAAAGGCCGTCAAAAAGTTCCTGGAGGAAATCCAGAAAAGCCAGAAGCCCAAAATCTACCGCGGCAGGCAGAGCCTTAAACAGCTTGCCAGCCAGAACGCCGGTCTTGCCAATATCGAGATCAGTGACAAGAATATCAAGGCTTTCTCCCGTGTGGCGAAGAAATACCATGTGGATTTTGCCTTGAAGAAGGACACCTCCGCAGAGCAGCCCCGTTACCTGGTCTTTTTCAAAAGCCGGGACGCGGATGCCATCACAGCGGCATTTCAGGAGTTTGCCAGCCGGAAAATGAGCCGTGAGGAAAAGCCCTCCATCCGGGAACGGCTGACCCAGGCGAAGGAACAGGCGGCGGAGAAAGTGGAACACCGCACCATTGACCGGGAGAAAGTAAAGGTCAAAGATCGGAGCGTGCAGAGATGAACATGAAAAAACTGTTTTTGCTGAATCTCCCGTATCTTCTGTTCGTGTATCCCTTCGATAAGCTGGCACAGGCTTTCCGGCTTGCGCCCGGTGCTGACCTCTCCGGCAAGCTGCTCTCCATTGGGGACGGCTTCACGGCAGCCCTTTCCTCCCCGTGGCTCAGTTTCCATCCCACGGACCTGCTGATCGGCATAGCCGGTGCGGTGGTCCTTCGCATGGCGGTCTACCTGAAAGGCAAGAACGCTAAGAAGTATCGCCACGGGATCGAGTATGGTTCTGCCCGCTGGGGTACGGCGGCAGATATCGCTCCCTACATGGACAAGGACTTTTTCCAGAACATCCCCATGACGCAGACGGAACGGATCACGATGGCAAGCCGTCCAAAGCAGCCGAAGTATGCCAGAAATAAAAACATTCTGGTGATCGGCGGTTCCGGCAGCGGCAAGACGCGGTTCTTCTGTAAGCCGTCGCTGCTGCAAGCTCATTCGTCCTATGTCTGCACTGATCCGAAAGGAACCTTGCTGCCGGAGATCGGCGCTTTCCTGGAACGGAAGAAATACCGTATCAAGTGCCTCAACCTGATAAACTTCCGAAAATCCATGAAATACAATCCACTGGCTTACATTCGGTCAGAGAAAGATATCTTAAAGCTGGTGAACGCCCTGATTATGAACACGAAGGGCGAAGGCGAAAAATCTTCGGAAGATTTCTGGGTCAAAGCGGAACGCCTCTATTATTCCGCGCTGATCGGCTACATCTGGTACGAGGCCACGGAGGAAGAAAAGAACTTCATCACGCTTCTGGACCTTATCAATGCCAGTGAAGCCAGAGAGGACGACGAGACTTATCAAAGCCCGGTGGACCTGCTCTTTTCTCAGTTGGAGGAACGGGAGCCGGACCACTTCGCCGTCAAGCAGTACCGCAAATTCAAGATGGCGGCGGGCAAAACCTTAAAATCCATTCTCATTTCCTGTGGCGCCCGGCTTGCTCCCTTCGACATCAAGGAGCTGCGGGAACTGATGGAATATGACGAACTGGAACTGGATACCCTGGGCGACCAAAAGACGGCGCTGTTTGTGATCCTTTCGGATACGGACAGCACTTTCAATTTCGTGGCCGCCCTCATGTATAGTCAGCTTTTCAATCTGCTCTGCGACAAGGCGGATGACTTCTACGGCGGGCGGCTGCCTGTCCATGTCCGTCTGATCCTTGACGAGTTCGCCAACATCGGCCAGATACCGAACTTCGATAAGCTGATCGCCACCATCCGAAGCCGTGAGATATCGGCTTCTATTATTTTGCAGTCGCAGAGCCAGTTAAAGACCATCTACAAGGATGCGGCGGATACCATCGTCGGTAACTGTGACAGCACCTTGTTTTTGGGAGGCAAAGAGAAATCCACCCTCAAGGAAATTTCGGAGCTGCTGGGGAAAGAGACCATTGATCTCTATAACCAGTCCGAAAACCGGGGCAGCCAGGTTTCCCACGGCCTCAGTTATCAAAAATTAGGAAAGGAGTTGATGACCCAGGACGAATTAGCAGTGATGGACGGCGGCAAGTGTATCTTCATGCTGCGGGGCGTGCGCCCGTTCCTTTCGGACAAGTACGACCTCACCCGGCACCCGAATTACAGATACACGGCCGACGCCGACCCTAAAAATGTCTTTGACATGGAACGGTACATGAAGAAGCAGCGTGCCGTGGTAAAACCCACGGACACCTTCGATGTGTACGAGATTGACGCAACAACTTAACCCAAAATCAAAAACATTTTTTAGGAGGATTATTTTATGGAATTTTTCAACAGCGCAGTTGGTGTTTTGCAGACTCTCGTAGTGGCCCTGGGCGCAGGTCTTGGTATCTGGGGCGTTATCAACCTTCTGGAAGGTTACGGCCAGGACAACCCTGCTTCCAAAAGCCAGGGTATGAAACAGTTGATGGCCGGCGGCGGTGTCGCCCTCATCGGCATCACCCTTGTACCTCTGCTCTCCGGCCTGTTCGGTTGATCGTCCGGCGGTGATCGCTTATGGGCGGCATACTCGACAAACTCGATGAATGGCTCCGAGGGCTGCTCATCGAGGGGATCACGGGAAACCTGTCGGGCATGTTCGATACGGTCAATACCAAAGTAGGCGAGATCGCCGGTGAAGTGGGACAGACGCCGCTGGCATGGAACAGCGGCGTCTTTTCTATGATCCGAAACCTCTCTGAAACGGTGATCGTTCCAATCGCCGGGGTTATCCTGACATTCGTAATGTGTTATGAGCTGATCCAGCTTGTGACAGAGAAAAACAATCTGCACGATGTAGATACCTGGATGTTCTTCAAGTGGATTTTCAAGACCTTCTGTGCCGTTCTCATTGTGACGAACACATGGAATATCGTCATGGGTATCTTCGATGTCGGGCAAAGCGTTGTGAACAGCAGCGCAGGCGTCATCATTGGGAATACCTCCATTGATATCAGCAGCGTCATCACGGATATGGAGGCGCAGCTTGAAGCCCTGGGCACGGGAGAACTGTTCGGGCTATGGTTCCAGTCCCTTTTCGTGGGGCTTACCATGAACGCCCTTTCCATCTGTATCATGCTTGTCATCTACGGCCGCATGATCGAGGTGTATTTGACAACTTCCGTTGGACCGATTCCGCTTGCCACTATGACAAACCGGGATTGGAGCCATACAGGACAGAACTACTTGAAATCCCTGTTTGCATTGGCGTTCCAGGCATTTCTAATCATGGTGTGCGTGGGAATCTACTCTGTTTTGGTACAGAGTATCGCCACGGACGGAAATATCTCAGGCGCGATATGGGCCTGCATGGGCTACACGGTCCTGCTGTGCTTCGCCCTGTTCAAGACCGGCAGCCTCTCTAAGAGCCTGTTCGGAGCGCATTAAGGAGGCTTGATAAATTGGCGTATGTAACCATTCCAAAGGATTTGACGAAAGTAAAATCCAAAGTGCTGTTTGGGCTTACCAAACGGCAGCTTATATGTTTCGGAGCGGCGGCACTCATCGGAGTACCGCTTTTCTTTTTGCTCAGACGCACGGCCAGCAACAGCGCCGCCGCGTTCTGCATGATTATCGTCATGCTCCCGTTCTTTCTGCTCGCCATGTATGAGCGGCAAGGTCAACCCCTGGAGGTGGTGGCCGGACAGATCATCCGCTGTATGTTCCTGCGGACGAAGGAGCGCCCTTACCAGACAAACAATTTCTATGCAGCCCTGGAGCGGCAGGCCCAGGCGGAAAAGGAGGTGAAAGCCATTGTTCAGAAAGCGAAAGCCAGAGCCGCAGGCACGGCAGGCGGCAAAAGCCGCGGTAAAACTGACCGCCGCAGAAAAGCGTGAGATCAGCCGTATCCTGGAAACCGCCAGAGGCGACGGCAAGGTACATTCCGCACAGGACACCTTACCGTTCCGCCAGATGTACCCGGACGGTCTGTGCAAGCTGGACGACCACACCTGGTCGAAGTGTATCGAGTTCGAGGATGTGAATTATCAGCTTGCAAAGCCTGACGACCAGACGGCGATCTTTGAAGCCCTCTGCGATATGTATAACGCCCATGACGCTTCTATCGGGATGCAGCTCTCCCTTGTGAGCCGCCGCATGAACCGGGAGGATTTTGTGAAGCGTATCGAGATCGCGGCGCAGGGAGATCACTTCGACCATATCCGTGAGCTTTACACGCAAATGCTCCGCAAGCAGCTTGAACGGGGCAACAACGGTCTTATCAAAACAAAGTACCTGACCCTCACCATCGAGGCACGGGACAGCAAAACCGCACGGGCACGATTTTCCCGGATCGTCATGGACGCCCTCAACCATTTCAAGGTCATGGGCGCTCTGGCAAAGGAGCTTGGCGGCAAGGAGTGGCTGGAAATGCTCCACGGCATCCTGCACCCGGACGGGGAACGGTTTGCCTTTGAATGGAGCTGGCTTGCCCCTTCCGGCCTGTCGGTCCAGGATTTTGTCGCACCTTCTTCTTTCCGCTTCGGTGAAGCAAGGAAGTTCACGATGGCGGATAAATTCTGTGCCGTGTCCTTTCTGCAGATCAGCGCACCGGAAATGGATGACCGTATGCTCACCGAACTGCTGGATACGGACAGCGGGCTGCTTGTCAGCCTCCATATCCGCAGCATGGATCAGAACGAGGCAATCAAAACGGTCAAGCGGAAGATCACCGACATTGACAGTATGAAGATCGACGCGCAGAAAAAGGCGGTGCGGGAAGGTTTCGATATGGATATCATTCCAACTGACCTTGCCACCTACGCAGGCGAGGCAAAGAACATTCTCCGTGACCTGCAAAGCAGAAATGAGCGAATGTTCCTGATGACCTTCCTGGTGGTGAACTGTGCGGACAGCAAGCAAAAGCTGGAGAATGACCTTCTCCGTGCGGCAAGCGTGGCGCAGAAATATAACTGCTCCCTGGTGCGGCTGGACTTTCAGCAGGAGGACGGCTTCGTGTCGGCTCTGCCCCTGGGTGTCAACCGCATTAAGATACAGCGCGGACTTACCACTTCGGCGGTGGCGGTGTTCGTTCCTTTCACCACGCAGGAGATTTTCCACGGCGGTGAAGCCCTCTACTACGGGCTCAATGCCACTTCCGGCAACATGATCCTTGCTGACCGCAAAAAGCTGAAAACACCCAACGGCATGATCTTAGGCACACCCGGCAGCGGTAAGAGCTTTTCCGCAAAGCGTTCCATCGTGGGTGTGTTCCTGAACACAAAGGACGATATCCTGATCTGCGACCCGGAGGCGGAATATTTTCCGCTGGTGAACCGTCTGGAAGGCCAGGTCATCAAAATCTCGCCTACCAGCACGCAGTATGTGAACCCTATGGATATCAACCTCAATTACAGCGAGGATGATAACCCGCTGGCGCTGAAATCTGACTTTATCTTGTCGTTCTGTGAACTGGCGGCAGGCGGCCGGAACGGTCTGGAGCCAGTGGAAAAGACGGTCATTGACCGTGCCGTGCGGATCGTGTACCGCCCCTATATCGCAGACCCCCGCCCGGAGAATATGCCGCTGCTGGAAGATTTGTATGACGAGATCAAACGGCAGCCGGAGCCGGAGGCGCAGCGGATCGCGGCGGCACTGGAACTGTATGTGCATGGCAGCCTGAATGTTTTTAACCACCGTACCAATGTGGATATCAACAACCGCATTGTCTGCTTCGATATCAAGGAGCTGGGAAAGCAGCTCAAAAGCCTGGGTATGCTGGTGATCCAGGACCAGGTATGGAACCGTGTTTCCCAAAACCGGGATCAGGGTAAATCCACCTGGTACTTCGTGGACGAGTTCCACCTTCTGCTGCGCGGCGAGGTCGGTACCTGGAGCGTGGAGATTTGGAAACGCTTTCGCAAATGGGGCGGTATCCCCACGGGGATCACGCAGAACATTAAGGACCTGCTTTCCTCCCCGGAGATCGAGAACATTTTTGAAAACAGCGATTTTGTGTACCTTCTGAACCAGGCCAGCGGAGACAGGAAAATCCTCTGCGAGCGCCTGAATATCTCCAACCAACAGGCAGCACATATCAGCAACGCAGGCCCCGGCGAGGGGCTGATCTTCTTCGGCAATGTGATCCTGCCTTTTGTGGATGACTTCCCGAAGGACAATGAACTTTACAGCATTATGACGACAAAACTTGGTGAAACCGGGAAAGGAGGCGCGGCGCATGAATGATGAAAAATATGTGATTGGTAGCGGAAGTTTTCGGCTTCTGATCGGTGATTTGTATGATCTCTATTGTTATCATTTCAGTTTGACCCGCAGACTGGCGGAGGCTGCGGACGAAAAGGCACTTTTGAAAATCCAGAAAAGCGTGTCCGGCTATGAGCGCAGGATGAAGCGCCTTTGCAGGCGTTGGGGTCTACCCACGGATGATACGCCCTGGGCCTACGATACAATGGAGAAATCCATCCGGGAGCGGATGCTCCATGAATAACCTGACCCATGTGAGCCTGTTTTCCGGCATTGGCGGTCTGGACCTGGCGGCGGAGGCTGCCGGGTTTGAAACCGTCTGCCAGTGTGAGTGGGCGGAGTTTCCGCACTCCGTCCTCTCCGCACGATGGCCGGATGTTCCCAGGTTCCGGGATATTACTACTTTCACGAAGGAGGCGTTTTTTGAAAAAACAGGACTTGAAACAGTTACCGTTATCTCAGGCGGCTTTCCCTGTCAGCCCTTCTCCACCGCAGGAAAACGGAAGGGCTTTGCGGATGAACGCTACCTGTGGCCGGAAATGTGCCGCGTTATTACCGAGCTGCGGCCCCGTTGGGTGCTTGGGGAAAATGTTGCTGGCTTCATCAATATGGGGCTCGACAAAACGATCTTTGACCTGGCAAAAGCGGGATACGCTGTTCTCCCATTCGTATTTCCGGCTTGCGGCGTCGGCGCATGGCATGAGCGCCAGCGAACTTTTATCGTCGCGGCTGATGTTTCCCACGCCCCTTGCCTCCGACAACAACACCGCCAGGGACGCGGCAAGCCTGGATGTGTTCCTGTCGGACAATGGGATATTCCGCAAGAGGAACCGAAACGGGGCGATCTGGAGCCTCAGCCTGTCGGCGGCGGTATTCTATCTGACCCCGGTGGCGTCGGACGGTTTCCGCTCGACCTTGAAGCCGTCGGCCTTCGATCCGGCGAAGAAGGACGGGAACCTGTCGGCGCAGATCATCTCCCAGGAACAGCCGGTGTCCGAAACGGCGGCACTGAACCCGGATTGGGTGGAATGGCTCATGGGCTTCCCGAAAGGATGGACGGACGTATCCTCTGGGCCGCCGAACCGGAAGGAATCCCCCGCATGACCGAGCGCATGGATGACCGGGTGCTGCGGCTGAAAACATTGGGAAATGCGGTCTGCCCGCCCCAGGCCTATCCCATTTTCCGCTATATCGCCATGATCGAGAATGGCACCTGCGGTGACTTCTGCCCCTATGGAAAGGAAGGTGACTGCCTATGAGGGAACTGAAAGCGACCGATAAGATCACGCAGAAAATGACCCGTGACGGTGCGGTATCGGAAAACCTTGCCACGGGCGAGGTGAAACATATCAGCAGCCGGGAGCCGGAAACGGAGCTGTCCGCTTCTTCGGAAGAATCCGCTGGCGCTGCGGCTGACCTTGCCCTGCGTGCGGCGGAACACCATGAGAAGAAAAGCGCACGAAAGGCGGAAAAGGCTGACACCCAGGCGGTGCGGGATGGTTCTGCCGCAAGGCAGCGCCCGTCCTCCCGCCTGCAATTTACCGAGGAAGAACGTGCCGATCCCGTACTTGGAAAGTACATCGACCGTTCCGACCGTGCGGCGGACAGGCTGGACGCGGCAAAAGCCGCTATCCCCACAAAGAAAGTTCTCCGTACCGAGCGTGTTTTTGACGAGACAGCCGGAAAAGGCAAAACGCAGCTTCACTTTGAAGAAGTGGAGAAACGCCCCAATGGACGCCTGCGGCACAATCCGCTTTCTCGGCCGGTCCATGAGATCGTCCACGCTGCCCATGCGAAGGTGCATGAGGTGGAACAGGAAAATGTGGGTGTTGAGGCCGGACACAAGGGCGAGGTGCTGACGGAGCGTGGGCTTGCCTACGGAAAAGGCAAAGTCCGTGCCGCCGTCCACCATCACCGCACAAAGCCCTGGCGTGATGCGGCGAAGGCAGAGCAGGCTTCTTTTAAGGCAAACGCCGATTACCTTTACCAAAAGGCACTGCATGATGATCCTGCATTGGCGGCTTCTAACCCGGTATCCCGCTTTCTGCAGAAACAGCGGATCAAGCGGAACTATGCAAAGGAGCTGCGACAGGCAGAGAAAACCGCAAAGAACACAGCGGCCACGGCGAAAAGTGCGGCGCAGAAAGCAAAGGACGCCTTCAAGGAAACATTCCTCTACATCAAACACCATAGCCGGGCGGTTCTGCTGGTGATCGGCATTGGCGCCTGTGTTGCCCTGCTGTTTGGCGGGATATCTTCCTGTTCCATGATGGCGGGCTCCGGCGTGGGCGGTGTATTTACTTCTTCTTATCTCTCCGAGGATGCGGATATGCTGGCTGCGGAGGCGGCCTATTGCGAATTGGAGCAGGAGCTTCAATATGAGCTGGACCACTATGAGGCTCTGCACCCCGGATATGACGAATACCGTTTTGATCTGGACGAGATCGAACATGACCCTTATGTGCTGATCTCCATTCTCACGGCGTTCCATGAAGGTGTGTTCACCATCGACGAGGTTCAGGAGGAACTGCAAATGCTCTTTGAAAAGCAGTACATCCTGACGCAGACCGTGGAAGTGGAGGTGCGCTATCGGACGGAGACACGGACAGACAGCGAAGGAAATGACTATGACGTGGAAGTACCGTACAACTACTATATCTGCAAGGTGAAGCTGGAAAACTTCGATCTTTCCCATGTGCCGGTCTACATCATGGACGAGGAAATGCTTTCCCTGTATGCGGTCTATATGGCAACGCTGGGAAACCGGGAAGATTTGTTCCCCGGCTCCGGCTATGTAGACAAGTACACCAAACCGCCCACCACCTATGATATCCCGCCTTCCGCACTGGAAGATGAAACCTTTGCGGTGCTCATTACCGAGGCGGAGAAGTACATCGGCTATCCCTATGTCTGGGGCGGCAGCAATCCAAACACTTCTTTTGATTGCTCCGGCTTCGTGTCCTGGGTGCTGACGCAAAGCGGCGTCTGCAATACGGGCAGGCTGGGAGCCCAGGGGCTCTACAATATTTCCACCCCGGTATCCTCTGCCAACGCAAGACCCGGCGACTTGATCTTTTTCGTCGGCACTTACGATACGCCGGGCGTTTCCCATGTGGGTATCTATGTGGGCGGTGGAAAAATGCTGCATTGCGGCGACCCCATCCAGTATGCAGATATCAACACAAGCTACTGGCAATCCCACTTTTACGCTTTCGGGCGACCGCCCTACAACTAAAAAACGATATGGAGGTAATTTGATTTATGGCAACGACACAGAAAATCCGCAATGACATTGCGAAAACCAAAGAAAAGATCACGGAGCAGCAGAAACGCCTTCGTGCGCTGGAGGCTCAGCTTGCGGAGGAAGAAAATCTGGAAATCGTCCGCATGGTGAAAGCCGTGAAGATGGACAACAAGGAACTGACTGCCTTCCTGAAAGCCTATGCCAGCGGTATGATCTCCCTGCCGGAAGGTATGCTGCAGGAGGGCAACACCGAGAATGAGGAAACGGAGGGATACGAGGATGAAGCATAACTTTATGACAAAAATGGTATCGGCTCTTTTGGCGGTGGTGCTCAGCACTGCCGCTTTTTCTGTCACCGCCTTTGCCAGCGGCGGCGAGGAAAGCACGGAGTCCGTGGCTGAACAGGAAACGGCCGGTGATGTCTCTGATCTGCTTTCCGCTCTGGCCGGCAGCCAGGTCACGGTATCCGTCACCGAGGACGGTATCCAGTTCAGTTCCGGCGAAAATGACTCCGGGCAGACCGGCACCGTCACCACGGGCGGCGGCAATCTGAATGTCCGCACGGGTGCGGGAATGGACTACACCGCCTTCACCCAGCTTCCCAACGGAACGACCGTGAAGGTGATCGGCACGGACGGCGACTGGCTGAAGGTCATCCTGCCAGAGAAAATCGGCTATGTCTATTCCGGCTACATGACGGTAAGTGACGGCGAGGCTGGCTCCGGGGAAGGTCCTTTCTCTCTGGACGCGGAAACGCTGGAAAATCTGCTGGGGATGCTGGGCGGCGGTCTGAATGACGGTGCCGCCCTGACGCCGGACGGGAACCTTTCGCTGATCGACGATATCGGCAGCCCTACCACCAGTGGCAAACAGTTTATCACAGTGGAAACGAAGAACGGCAATGTGTTCTATCTCATTATCGACCGTGACGACGAGGGCGAGGAAACCGTGCATTTTCTGAACCAGGTGGATGAAGCCGACCTCATGGCACTCACGGAGGACGGAGAAAAGGCGGAAACGCCTATTGTCTGCACCTGTACGGAGAAGTGCCAGGCCGGAGCGGTCAATACCGCTTGCCCGGTCTGCGTAAAAAACCTTAGTGAATGTGTTGGCACAGAACAGAAAGCTGCGGAGCCCACCGAGCCGGAGAATCCGGAACCCGAAAAGAAAAGCAATACCGGGGCGATCCTGGCGGTGCTGCTGATCCTTGCAGCCGGAGGCGGCGCGGCAGTCTATTTCCTGGTGCTGAAACCGAAGCAGGGCAAGAAAGTTCCCGCTGATCTGGATGATTTCGACCTGGAGGATGAAGAAGAATATCTGACCGAGGACGAGGAAACGGAGGAAAAGAATGAGTAAACTGATTATTGCGGAAAAACCGAGTGTGGCAAAATCTATCGCATCGGCCCTGGGTGCTTCATCCAGGGCCGATGGCTTTTATGAGGGCAGCGGCCTTCTCGTATCCTGGTGCGTGGGACATCTGGTATCCCCGATGGATGCGGGCGGCTATGACGAGAATTTCAAGAAATGGCGCTATGACGATCTTCCCATTCTGCCGGAGCCGTTCCGCTATGTGCTGGCACCGGGCAAGGAGGACGCATTTGAAAATCTACGCGCCCTGATGGACCGACCCGACGTGGATACCATTGTCAATGCCTGTGATGCCGGGCGTGAAGGGGAACTGATCTTCCGGCTGGTGTATGAAATGACTGGATGCCGCAAGCCAATTCTTCGTCTCTGGATTTCTTCGATGGAGGACAGCGCTATCCGAGAGGGCTTTTCTGACCTGCGCCCCGGCGCCGATTATGAAGCCCTGTATCAATCCGCCCTCTGCCGCCAGAAAGCGGATTGGCTGGTGGGGATCAACGCCACTCGTCTTTTCTCCGTTCTCTATCATCGTACCCTGAATGTGGGCCGTGTGCAGACACCTACGCTGGCAATGATGGCAGATCGTGACGCAAAGATCACACTGTTTCACAAGGAAAAATATCATCTGCTGCGCCTGACGCTGGACGGAGCCGAAGCGGTGTCAGAGAAGTTCACCGATCCGGCAGAGGCGGAACAGGCAGCGGTCATGTGCAAGGGTGCGGCCGTCACCTGTACCTCTGTCACGAAGGAACAGAAGAAAGAACAGCCGCCGAAGCTCTATGATCTCACCGCCTTGCAGAGGGAGGCAAACCGCCTGTTCGGATACACAGCGAAGCAGACCCTTGACTACGCACAAAGCCTCTACGAAAAGAAGCTGCTGACCTATCCCCGCACAGACAGCCGGTATCTGACCTCCGACATGGCAGAAACGGCCTCCTACGTCATCCATCTGGCGGCGAAGGTGCCGCCCTTTGACGGGATCAGCAACTTCTTCCCGCTGGTGGAGGCCATGATTTCCGACAAGGACGTATCCGACCATCACGCCATTATTCCCACGATGGAGATTGAAAAAGCGGATATCAAGGCTCTGCCCCTGGGCGAGCGCAATTTGTTCCTGCTGGTCTGCTGCAAGCTGCTGTGTGCGTCGGCGGAGCCGTATGTGTATGAGGCGGTCACGGCAACTTTTGATTGCGGCGGTTATTCCTTCGCCGCAAAGGGCAAGCGTATTCTCTCCGAAGGCTGGCGGGAAATCGACCGCATTTTCCGCGCCTCCCTGAAAGAAAAGCCTACGGACGGGGACGGCGGCACGCTCCCGGACTTCACCGAGGGTCAGACTTTTGACGGTGCGGAGGTTGCTGTTACCGAGCATTTCACCCAGCCGCCGAAGCCCTACACCGAAGATACCCTCCTGTCCG
>OLYM01000537.1_pt1 | contig 15321 bp, 6 predicted proteins | sample 1673691 | NCBI WGS metagenome assembly OLYM01 (sample SAMEA103958123, study PRJEB25191) | human gut metagenome | reverse complement strand
CGTCAACATTATCAAGAACATCTCCCATTCGGGAAAGGTAAGTAATGATTTCTCCCTTTTCAGACGGTTTTGCTGTATCAATCGCTGTTTTCGTTGTTCCTGCGGTAAGTTTTCCATAGTTCATGGAGAGCAAGCTGCCATTGGGTTCCGGGCGGCAGCAACAGGTGAAAAAAGGGATCTACCCGAAACGCATCCGGTTCAGCCGCGGACTGAATCCAAACGCCCTTGCCGCTTAACTCGCGCAAAGCCTGCATCCAAAGGATCGGATCGCGCGCTATCCGTGTAAGATCGGCAACAAGGAGGATGTCCGCCTTTTGCTCCACCGCCTCCTGACAAGCCCTTTTCCAGCCGTCGCGGTCGAGCGTAGTTCCTTTTTCATACTCGCTGACTTCCCCCGCGATTTCATAACCCAGCCGCTCGGCCTGCTCATGCAGCCGGGCGCTTTGTGCTTCCAGCGTGTGGTCGCCGTCAAGCTGCGCCTGCGTTGCTACCCGGCAATATACTACCACACGCTTGCTTTTGTTGCTATCCATGATCTGACCTCCATTCAGATATTGCCGACAAAGCGGTAATAGATTTTGATGTCACGGACGTTTTTTCCGTCAACAACGGTTTTTTCTCCGACCTCAATGCGGTCGATCAGCTCGTCCACCGTTTCACGGTCAAGCTCCCGAATATGCAGGTGCTTTCGGACGACTGCCGCCCAGCTTTGAATGTCGGCGGCGCTCTGCTCATACTCCCTGACTTCCGCAAGAAGCGTATCCAGCCGGTCGGTTCGCTGGCGACGCTCCTGCTCGGTCTTTTCAAGCAGTACAGCGAAGGACGCTGCGCTGATGCTGCCGCAAACCTTGTCCTCATAAAGCTTGGCGGTCATTTGCTCCAGCTCATAGACGCGGCGGCGCAGCTTCCCAATCTCCTGCCGGACGCTTTCCTGACGCTCTGCGTCTGCGGCGGTGCGCTGCGCTTGCAGCCTGTCCAGCATGGCAGCTTCGTCCAGTTCCAGCGCCTCGGCATGGGCGCGGATCTCGCTCAATACAAGCTCCGTCAGCGTCATCTCATAGATGGTGTGCCTGGAACACGCGCCGTAGCCGGAGGCCGTATAACGGGAGCAGAAATAGGAAACATACTTTTTGGACGTGCCGTTCTTGCGGCGCTGCGTCTCCCGGTTGCCCTGAAGGGGTGCTTTACAGTCGGCGCAGACGAGCTTGCCGGTGAACAGGAAGGGCTTCGGCGGCGCGTTGTCCGCCGAGAGCCGCGTCCTTTCCCGGTTGATGGCCTGCACTTCATTCCATACCTCCGGGGAGATGATGGCTTCATGCAGAGCCTCATGCCGTATCCACTCGGATTCCGGCTTATAGATCATGGTGTCGTCCTTATAGGAGCGCGAGCCGGTCTGGTTCTGAATGAGATTTCCGGTGTAGACCTCGTTTGTCAGTATGTTCTTCACCGTGGCGTACATCCAAAGGTTCGCGTACTTGCAGGAGCCGTTTCCGTACCGCTTTGCCCAATACCAGCGCGGGGACAGGATGCCCTCGCTGTTCAGCACGGCGGCAATCTTGCCGTAGGCCATGCCGCCGCGCCGCAGCTCGAACATCCGGCGCACCACGGCGGCTGCTTCCTCGTCGATCACCAGCCGGTGCCTGTCCTCCTCGCTCTTGCGGTAGCCGTAGGGCGCGTAGGCGGCGATATACTGACCGCTGCGCATTTTGGCGTGAAGAACGGATTTTACCTTATTGGAGAGGTCTTTCAAGTGGTAGTCGTTCATCAGACTGCGGAAGTGCAGCATATCCGTGTTGTCGCCCTCGGTGTCGAGGCAGTCAAGGACGGATACGAAGCGGCAGCCCAACGAGGGGAAAATAACGTCGGTATAGCGCCCGACCTCCACAAAATCACGGCCCAGCCGTGATAGGTCTTTGACAAGGATCAGGTTGATAAGGCCGTGCCGCGCGTCCTCCAGCATCTCCAGAAATCCGGGACGCTGGAAATTTCCACCGCTGTAACCGTCGTCGCGGTAGGACTTGACCTCCGTCCAGCCGTTGAGCATTACGAATTTGGAAAGCAGTTCATATTGATTCTCGATGCTGACGGATTCATCAGCGGGGATATAGTTTTTCGCCTTGGCGGAGTTGGAGGCGTCGTCTACGCTCAGCCGGCAGTAGATGCCGACCTTATATAGCTTTTTCATACGCTTCCTGCCTCTCCTGTGCCAGCGCGTCGTCCACGCTGCCGACGTAGCGGTAGACCACCTTGACGTCGCAGATGCGCTGTCCGTTGACCTTCCGCGCCTCGCCCACCTCGATGCGGTCCACCAGCTCAAAGAGGATGCTTTCGTCCAGCGCCGTGATCTCGGTGTAGCGGCGGATGACCTCCATCCAGCGGTTTGCGTCCTGCCGGTTTTCAAGCTGCGCCCTGACCTTCTGCTCCAGCTCCGGTATAGCGGAGGCTTTTTCCGCCCGTTCGGTTTCGTATTTCCGCATGAGCGTCTGAAAGACCGTCTGGGGGATGGTGCCGGTGCATTTGTCCTCATAGAGATTCTGCATCAGCCGTTCCAGCTCCGTCATACGCGCCGCTGCCGCATTCAGCTCCTGCTCATAGGAGATGACGCGGCTGCGGCTTTCCTTTTCCTTCATGCGGCTGATCTGCTCGGCAAGGCGCTCGCCGTCGCACTCGACGAAGCGCGCCTTTTCCCGGATGTCCGTCAGCACCAGCTCCTCCAGCACATTCTCATAGATGGAGTGGATGGTGCAGGCGCTTTTGCCGCTTCTGGCATAGTTGCCGCAGATAAAGGAGCTGTACCGCCCCGGCGTTCCGTCCTTATAGGTGAAGCGCTCGATGTGGTTGCGCATCTTGAAGCCGCAGTCTGCGCAGTAGACAAGGCCGGTGAAGATGCTGCGGATGCCGTCCGTGGGCGGCGTCTTGCGCACCTTCTTTTTGTCGATGCTGACCACGGTATCCCATACCTCGCGGGAAATGATGGGTTCGTGGGTTCCCTCCACCCGTATCCATTCCTCCTCTGGCTTGTTGATGAGCTTGCGGGACTTATAGGACAGCGTGCCGGTTTTGCCCTGCACCATGTTCCCGATGTAGACCTCGCTGCGGATGAGGGCTTTGACGGTGGTTTCCGCCCACTTGTGGTTGACGTTGCGCGGGTCGCTGCGCCCCTTGCGCTGGTAGTAGAGCGCACCGGGCGGCAGAACGCCCTCCTCGTTGAGCGTGACGGCGATGGCGCGGAAGCCCATGCCGGAGGCGCGCATGGCGAAGATGCGGCGCACGGTAGGGGCGGTCTCCTCGTCGATGACAAGGTGGTGCTTATCCTCCGGGTCGCGCTTGTAGCCGTAGGCGGGGTAGGTTCCCATGAACTTGCCGCTTTCCGCGCAGGCTCTTTTGACCGCCTTGACCTTCTTGGAGGTGTCCCGGCTGTAAAACTCGTTAAATAAGTTCAAAAAGCACATGACGTCGGTACTGCCGTTGTCACTCATGGTGTCGATGCCGTTGTTCAGCGCGATGAAACGGCAGCCCAGCGAGGGGAACAGGTAGTCCGTGTACTGTCCGAACTCGATGTAGTTACGCCCAAAGCGCGATAGGTCTTTTACCAGAATGAGGTTGATTTTCTTGGCTTTTGCATCTTCGATGAGGCGTTTGACGCCGGGCCGGTCGAAATTCGTACCTGAGTACCCGTCGTCACAGTACACCGCGATCTCGTTCCAGCCCCGCTGACGCACATAGCTTTGCAGCAGGAGCTTCTGATTTTCAATGGATACGGACTCCCCGTCGCGCTCATCGTCGTTGCTGAGCCTGCAATAGATGCCTACGTTGTATGTCTTTTCGATCATCTGTATTTTACCTCCCGATTCTCTGCGATTCATACATCCGTGCGGCGTGATGGCTCTCGCAGGTTTTCCCTGCAAGAATATGATACCGGGGATACCATCTTCGCGCAAGGATGCCGCCGCAGGGAGGCTGATTGTCTGTTACGATGCGTGGCAGGGCTGCGCGGCTGCGGGAGCATCCAGCTCCGTCATGGCGCGGCGCACCGCAAGCTGCTCCAGCGTCCTGCCAAGGTCCTTTTCGCCGGAAAACACGCTTGTCACGCGATAGAGGGTCTTGCCGATCCTGACCTCCTTATAAGAGGCGACCGGCTTTTTGGGGATGGCTTGCTTCTGCATAAACGCACCTCCGATTTATCAATTTAGTCCCGCTGCCACGATATGACAGCGGGGCTTGTTCGTATTCGTTCCGGCAGAGCAGCCGCGCCGGGAGGATTGCCGTCATGCTGCATGATGCTGCACCGGCGCGGCTGTCTGCGTATGTTGTGTCATGTAGTTTTGTTCCGCCGTATTTGTCACAGCCCCCGGCGCGAGGCATATATCGCCTCTGGGACCGGTATCAGCCGCCTTTGGCAAGGCTGTCCCATTCCCACCAGCGCCGTGGCTTGTAAGGCCCACGAACGCCGCAGGAATCCCCCTCAAGTCAGTGGGAGGCCGTAGCTGGGGTTGCGTATCGCCCGCGCTGTCATCGCGCCCGATGCTGCCGGGCATCGGGTCAAAGGCCGCGTAGATCGCTCGGACAGCCGCCCGTCCCGAAGGGCGGGAGGTCTGTCGTCATGGCGGCGCGCCTTTTGTCGCTTGGCTTTTCAGCCGCGCGGGGTCTGTGCTGATACCGGTGTCTATGCGGTTGTCAAGGAGCAGAGGCGAGCGAGAATAATATCCCTCTCATATACCTCAAGAAAAATCGGGCAAAAGTTCGGGGTGTTAGCGAAACTTTTTGAGAAAATTCCTGAGATTTTTCCGTCCGCGTGAAATCGCTTCCGAAACTGTGCTTTTAACAACACCTTCGCTGGCCGCAATTTCAAGCTGGGATCGTCCTTCAACGAAATGAGCAAGAACACGCCGCCGCTGTGCGGGCGTGAGCTGTGCCATTGCTTCTTTCAGCAGCCGTTCCAGTTCCATGCGCTCCAGCGCCTCGTCCGGCTGTTCCGGCAGATTCAGCGCCTCCGCCTCGATGCCGTCGCCTGCGTCCAGCGAGTAGAACGCCCGGTTGTCGCGGATGTACTGCGCGTAGTTGATCTGAAGCCGCTTATCTTCTTCAAGAAACGCAGCTACTTCATCGGAAACCTCGATAAAGGCATCCTCGGTGTACCACGGGTAAAGCTCCCGCAGGTTGATCGTTGTCATGTTGTATTCCTCCGTTTGGATGTTTGTGTTCGTGGTTGCGGTTGAATCCAAACGAAGGGCGGCGGGGAGCGGCAGCCCACGGCGAAAAAGTGCCGGGAACGACAAAAAGCGCCCACACAGGCATAAAAGTCTGCATGGGCGCTTCGGTGCGGTTCAGTATGGAAATTGTCGGCGGCTGCCGGAGGGCATAGGTATCCTACGGTGTCCGGGTATCGCCCGGCTATACTCCCGGCGCGGCTCGTCGCCGCAGCATTAGCGGCACCTCCTGTGCTCTCCTGTCATACGCATAGGTCCCTTTCATCTGAAAAATGTTGGGACAGGCCGCCCCGTACAGCGTAGCCGCCGTTTTCCCTATACCATACGCTGCTTTTCAGTACCGCAAGGATGGGTGTCCTATTATCGTCGTATTCTGATTTCTTTTAGGGCATTTCAGGACTATCCACAAGGGATACGCTGAACTCCTGCGCGGTTGCCCCCTCCGGCAGCAGCTTTGCCATGACCACCAGCCGCTGATTGCCGCTGTTGGCCTTGTCATACTTCCGGCAGCAGGTGGAGAGGGTCAGAACGGTATCTTCCTCGGAGAAGGTCACGCCGTCAAAGTCCAGCCAGTTTTTCCGCGCAACCGTCTCAAAGAAGCTGGTCAGCTCATCTCCCGCGGGATTAGGCGCAATATAGTCAAAGCCAATATCCGTGACGAACAGTGCGGTGATCTGAAAGATCATATCCTCGCCATCTACAGAGAGATAGATATACGGATGCTCCTTTGCGAAGTCTGCGTCCATATAGCGGTATAGCTTGGTGAACCGCACACCGTCCGGGTCGCAGTTGCTGGCGGAGTGGCCGAAAATGGTGGTGTTTTTGTCCAGCTTATCCCTGCCGCCGATTTCGTTTTCACAATGGGCATAATAGCAGCCCCACATGGCGTACTCGCCGTTTTCATCCAGCTTCAGGTAATAGCCGTTGTCCTCCGCCTGCATCACAGGATCGTCTACCTCCGCACCGGGAATATACAGCCATGCCACGGTGTCGGGATTCTTCGCTCTGGCTTCCGCCAACTCTGCCTGCCTGTCCACCGAGGGGATAACTTCGCCTGCGGGAGTCGCTGATGGCTGAGGCGCAGATGTGCCGGAAGGCGTTCTGCCGGGAATGTCGATAGGCTCCGTCTCTTTCTGATAGCAGCCCATGACTGCCGTGGTCATGGCAAAGAGAAGGACGGCCATGCAGATGATCGGACGAATGATTCTTGTGATTCTTTTCATAATGCTGTCTCCTTGCCGCGCTGGGATAGCGGCGCAGCTCAAAATGTCATTGATTTGTTTCTTGTAGCGAAAAGAGAACAGCGCAGCTTCGGGGCGAGATGCCCGTCCGCTGCGCTGTCCGATGTTCGCTTATGTGGTCATGCCAGCGGCTTTGATGTTTAGCCGTATGTCAGCCGGTCACTTCTTGCAGCGCCAGAGGAAGGTCACGATCTGCGCTCTGGTGCAATCCGCGTCGGGGCTGAATGTGGTGTTGGTGGTTCCCTTGGTGATGTTCTCCTTGACCGCCCACAGTACCGCATCAGCATAGTAGGCGGTGGACTTCACATCGGCAAAGGGATTGGCCGTACCCGCTGCCGGGGACTTCTCGGAACGCCACAGGAACGCGACGATCTGGGCGCGGGTGCAGGTCATGTTGGGGCTGAACGTGGTGTCGCTGGTGCCCTTGGTGATGCCATTCTCCACCGCCCACAGCACAGCGTCGTAATAATAGCTGCCCACGGGGATGTCGGTAAACGGCATGGCGCGGGTTTCGGGTTCGGGACTGCCAGCGGCACGCCACAGGAAGGTGACGATCTGCGCGCGGGTGCAGGGATCGTTGGGGCCGAACAGTCCATTGCCGATGCCGCCGGTGATCCCCTTCTCCTGCGCCCACTTGACCGCCTCGTAGTAGTAAGCGTTCGCAGGAACATCCTTGAAAATCTGCTCCGGAACCTCCTCAACGAAGCTGGCCTTGATGGTGACCTTGCCGCTGGGCATCTTGAAGGTGTACTTGCCGTTCTTCTCGGTGAGCTTCAGCGCGTCGCCGCTGCGGTCGAGCACCTTGAGCATTTCGAGCTCGTAGCCCTTGTCGGGCGTCGCGGTGATGGTCACGGTGTCGCCGTGGCTCGCGTTTCTGGGCGAAACGGTGATCGTACCGTTCTTGGTCTTATCCACGGTGATGGAGTAGCTCGGCGAGCTGCTGCCGCCGCCACCGCCTTCATTGCCGCCTGTGCCGCTATTGCGCAGAATCGTCAGCGTGTAGGTTTTAGCACCGATTCCCACGACAATGTCGGTTGTGCCGCTGTTGGGGATGGCAACGGTTGCGCTGCCGCCGGTGGACAGAGCCTGTCCGTTGATGCTCACGGGCTCGCCGTTTCCAGACACCGCTGTGACTAGCGTAGATGTTGCTCCGCTATCATTTTGCAGCGTATAGGTATAGTTCGTTCCGTTGGCGGTAAAATCGCCGAGCCCCACTGCCAGACCTTCAAAGGTCAGAAGGTCATTACCGGGCACTGCGGCTCGCACCACTACGCGGGTGCCAAGCCGGGAGAAGGTGACGGTTTCCGTCCGGAAGGTTTCCCCGGAGATGGCACCGCCAATACTGGTCTTTTTCGTTTCCAGAACGGTCCCGGCAGCATCCAGCAGCGTGGCCACCAGCACTGCGCTAGTCTGAGACTGCAGGGAGTTGTTGCGCAGGGTAATGGCGGCGGTGCTGTGACCGTTGCCGTCGTTCCCCTGTGTCACATCCATCGTCATCTGCTCTCCGGTGCGGGCCAGTGCGCCGGTCATATGGACGCTGGCCTCGCTGTCACTGCCGTCATACTCCGGCAGGCGCTGATTGCTTCCCGTTCCACCAATCTGACCTTCCGCCCACGCCTCGGCGTACAGATAGGTACCCACATCGGGGATCTCGGCTTTGCCAATGGATGTCATATACTCGCCCAGATCATAGGTCAGGTCCAGTGTAAAGGTTCCCTGATCGATGCGGGCAAGGGCGCTGTCTTCGGAAATGGTGATTTCATTATCGCGAACCGATACGCCGTTTGTGGTGCAGGCTACCTCTGCATGTTTGGTATGCAGATCATCCGCATAGAACGCAAGCTTCACCTCGCGGTTCTTTCCGCCGGCCAGAGTGGCGGCAGAGGAATTATAGAGGGTCATGCGCACCGTGCGCTTGCCGGCACTCTCCGCAATCACTTCCATTTGCGAGATTCCAATGTCGGGATAATCCAGATACACTGTGCCTTTTTCGTTGATGCCGCCGGCGGCGGTGATGGTATAGCTCGGGTCGGTCACGAGGTTCCCCACATGGTGCCAGACGGTAATGGTGGTGCTTTCATTGGGCAGCAGTGTTTCCGTAAGGGTGGCGGTTTCCCCGCTGCCAATGCTGACCTTTAGGTTTGTCACATCGTTCAGCCCGGTGTTGCGGATGGTAAAGCGAACGGGTGTCAGGCTGTTCAGCGCCAGCGTTGCATAATCCACACCGATCTGTTCCACTGCCACCGCATCGGTGACAAAATCAGAGGTAGCGGTATAGAGGATCGTTTTCTCACCCGGAACGGTCACGTCGCCGATTACCTGCGGGTTTTCATCGTCATAGAAGGTGGCCTGAATGGCAGCCTGCACCTGATTGGTGCCGCTGACATAGGCATCAAAGTGGTCAGCCAGCGTGCGATCCGGCAGCTCTGCCAGTTCCAATGGTGCGGACAGAGTGTAGGTATTTGTGGCATAGCGCAGCTTGGCCGCCTTCAAAATGCCGTGATCTACCGCGCCGTTGACGTCATTGACAGTCTCATTCCAGACGATGGTAAGATCATTGAGGCTGCGATGATCCCCGCTAAGAGAAGCGAAGCGGAAGTCTCCGCCCACGACGGCGTTGCCGCTGCTGGTCAGGACAGACAAAGAGCCGGGGAAACTGTTGGACATGGTGCCGCTGCCGTCCACAGCCAACAGCTGGATATCGCTGCTGCCGTCTCGGACACTATGCCAACCGATGACAAATCGGTCATCCCCGCTGCCGAAGTTGGCTGCAACGACCTGGGGGTTTTCGTCAAGATTGCTGTCACGGGTTGCCAGCATGGCTGTACCGGGAGTTCCGTCAGCAGCCACGGTACAATAGGCGATCTCGTAGGCGGAGGTATCTCCGGTTCCGCTGCGGTCCAGCGAGTAAACCGCCATAGCGGTTCCGTCGGGCAGCATGGCCGCCTGCAACGCCTTCACGCTGCCGGTAGCACCGTTATAAAGCATTTTGGCATCGCTCCAGTTGCGGTTATTGCTGTCATAGCAACGGTACATGATACAATCTCTGGTCGTGAAGTTCAGCAGGTTGCTGCCCTGCGTACCGGGATCGGGGGTGTAGACGCTGCGCCAGAACACGATGGCCTTGCCGTCGCCGCCCACTGCCGTGGCTGGGGCCAGATCCGGCGTGCCGTCGTTGGTTAGGCGGATGGAAGTCCAGGTTGTGCCGTCATAGACGGACGCTACGATCTCCGTGCTGTTCATCAGCAGGTTTTGCTCTTCCAATGTCACGGGATCACCGGCATTTTTACCCGGCAGGTCGGTGCCCATGCGAACCCAGGCCGCCGCCGCGAAGCTGCCAGTGCCAGACAAAGAAACGCTCGTGTCTCCGTAGCCGGGGAACCCTGTGGGATCGTCAATTTGGCTGGAGACAGAATAGCCGCCGCCATTGAGGGTGGAGAAATGCGCCCGGCTGTCGTAAATACTGCTGCTGTTGCCGTCGTTGATGTAGGCCAATACCTTCCCGTCATCGCTGAGCTGTGGATAGGATGTGGGGTTGGCATTGGTCTGGATGTTTTCCAGCCCGCTGGTGGAGTTCAGAGAGAACAGCATCATCCGCTGCTGGGGCTGGCCCCAAGTACGGGCATATTGCTCCAGATAGTCCCGGCTTTGGAGCGTTGCACTGCCAGAAGCCACCTGCATTCCGCTCTGAGCCGCCGCCATCCGCAGCGAGGCAAGGCTCAGCCCACTGGTGGCGTTATTCCAGTAGTTGTCGATTGTTTTCCAGTCATTAAAAGTCTTGGTACCTTCAAGGGTTCCGGAGGCGATCACCGCCTCGTAGGAGATAAACAGGAAGTTTGCCACAAATTTGATTCCCACTTCGCTTTGGATCCCCAGGGCCTGACCGTTGATCTGGCGCTTTGTCTCGTCGGCAAGATAGGTGCGGGAAAGGAACTTATTCTGACTGTCCACATCCAAATTGCCGAATAGGCCGATCTTCAGCGCCACGACCGAATAGTCAAAGCCAATGCCGCCAAACGCGTGGACATAGGCGTTGATACGCAGCGTGGTCAAAAAGTCATTCACTGCCGTGGCCGTGGGATCGCTCCAGGCAAGCTCTGTACCCTCGCCCTGCCGGCCGTAGCGCACTGCGGTACGGAAATCCAGCTGAATGGCACCACCCAGCTCAAAGGTTGCTGTCAACGGCACGGGGCCAGCCATGGCGTTCACGCTGAAGGTGAAGCCCACGCCAACGCCGGCGGTAAAGCCGCCGCCTACGGTGAAAACCTCCCACTCCTTTTTTTCGGCGTTATAGCGGATCTCCGCTTCGTAAAAGCCCTCCAACTGCAAGTTGAGATCCGTGTTGGAGACCTTGCCGGCTATGGAGTTGGCTTTGTATTCCCCCTTGGGATCATAGGTGCCCTTGGCCATCTGGCTCAGGTCCCCGGTACCGGGCACGCCCACTTCCAGGTTCTGCGTCAGCACATTCGCACCCAACGCCACGCCGTCCTCGGAATAGTCCATGTCCTCCATCTCCAGCGTATTGTACCCGGCCCAAATCATGGCACGGAACACGGAGGGATCTTCGCTGGGGGTGATGATCATTTTGAACACGGAACTGTCCACCGGACCGTTCAGCTCACCCAGCCGTCCGGTCAGCGCCTTGAGAATGTTACTATCGCCCACTTCGCCAAAGTTGTATTGACTCACTTCACTGGAGGAAGCCATCGTCGCCAGAATACCGGTGACGCGGTCATCCTCTGTCACCTTGGGCACTCGGGTCAGATCAACGACCCGGAAGGGCATTATTTTCTCCTGCAGCAGGCTGCCGTTCAGGCTCAGCTGCGTTTTCATACCCACATCCTTGCCGTCGGCGATCCATCCAGAGGTGGTCATGGTGGCCTCGGTGAGGGTCAGATCGTTTTCCGCTACGGGGATGGATGAGAAGGGATACTGCTTGGTACTGCTGCTCTGGGCGGCAGGAAGAACGCCGTATTCGTCCGCCAGCTTGAGACTGTAATTCTTCGCGTTGGCAATCTTCTCGCCCCAGAGGAACATGGTGGTGTGCAGGGTTGCTGTTTTAAAGCTGCTGTTAGGGCCAATCTTTCCAGTCGAGCTGCGGACATCCACCTTCTGACCGTTGGCAAGACCGTAATCAACGCTTTGCGCCACAATGAAGGGTTTGTTTTCCTCCCCCTCCGGCACGCGCTCAAGAGAGACAACGCCCTCTGCGGTGCGCATTACATCGTCCACGCCCAGCTTGCCGTTGACGGTCAGCAGCAGCGGATAGTACTTGTCGCCGTCAATTGCGCTGATCTCCAGAATGTACTCCAGCTGATCCAGAGCGGAAAGCGCCGTGGTGTTGCTCTCGCCCTTTTCGGCCGACCAGAACTGGGTGGAATCCAGATAGACGGTTATATTTCCCGCCGCATCCGTGGTATAGGTGTCGCCGGTGATGCCGCTGACAAGTGCTCCTGCCCCGGAGCCCAGCAGAGCTGTCTCGCAGTAGCCTCCGTTTTTATAAACGCCGCCGCGAACGGTCACCGTCTTGTTCGCCAGCGGATCGCCGCCCGGCGTGATGAGCGTCACAGATGCCCGGGCGACTCGCCGAAGGCTGAAGGTATTCAAGGGATAAAGCTGCAGTTTTGTGGCATCCCGCTCGCCGGAACGCAGATTTTCTTTATAGATGGTGCCCAGATAAATATCCGTGCCGGAGCCGGACCGCAGAGACACCTCACTGGCAATTCCGTTGGGTTCGTAAAGCGCCAGCACGCCTTCACTGTTGGTCGTGACCGTTTTGGGCACACCTTTGCCGTCGGTGTATTGCAGCGTAGTTTCCGCTGCAGGCGTCAGCTGGAAGAGATAGAACTTATTTTGCAGCGTTTTCGCTGTCACCTGTACGGCGGCTTTCATGCCCGTGGCGGCATGGGTAGCCGTGACGGTTGCGGTGCCGTTGGCCCGGCCGGACAGCGCCATTTTGGTTTCGGGAAGGTAGGAATCAAAGGAGAAGTTTCTGATGTCCTCATACAGTCCGCCCTGCTTGTAGTTGACGGAAATGGCATTGTTGTTGCTGGAGAGCCACCGGATGCCGTCTTTAAAGGAGTTCCATCCGTACTCGTCATAGTTGATGCCTATGTACTCGATCAGCCCCAACTCCTGGCGCAGCTGCAAAATTTTAGCTGTATCGGTAGGCAGGGGGCCGCTGACCTTGGAGGTATTGTCCATGGTCAGCGCAGAAATCGTGGCTCCGTTGCCGTCCTGCACCTTCAGTGCGTCGGCATCGTAGACATACAGGGGGAAGGAGTCGGTGCTGGGAGATTCCTCACCAGGGTTCTCCACGCTCAAAACCACTTGATAGGTGTCCTTTAGATTGCCGGCCTTCACACTCTGTAATGACAGGGAGAAGCTTCCGGAGGTACCGGATAGGTGCTCACGGGCCACCTCTTGGGTGTTGTTGTCCTCTGTGACCCGGGTAATGGTCAGCGTGGGCTGCGGAGAGGCGCCGTCAGTGGTGTTTTCCACCGACCAGTCGATATTGACGGCGCCGTCGGTATCCTTGAGGTAAATGCTCTGGGGCGGTGTCAGCTTGGCTGTGGCAGGTGGTGCCTGCACGATGATCCAGGCAAGTGCCGACAGGCGGACGTTCTCACCCTCGGCGTTGGGGTGCGGCATGGAGACCAATACCGTGTAAGCAGGGGTATTGCCGTTGGAGAGCTTGGAGAGCACATTCTCCTCGATCCGCACGCTGTTTTTATCTTTGCCGGCAGTATAAGTCGCAACGGGCTTAAGGCCGCTCAGCGCCGCCTCATTCGCGTAGTTGCCCTCATACAGGTCAATCCTGTAATTGAACTCTTTGTTCGGTGCCATCAGCGCGGCGTTGGAGCTCCACAGCACGGTGGCGGGCTGATTTACCCGCGTCACGATGGACGAGCCGCCGGGAATCACCAGTGCCAGGGAATCGCCTGCCGTCACGGTATAGGACTCTGACTCGCCCGTCACATCATCGGCAGCGTCCTCAGTCCCGTTGTCTGCCGTAAAGGTAAAGGTGACGGCTCCCACCTTGGTTCCTGTGGTGGCAACAACACCGGTATCCTCGTTGATGGTGGCAATGAGCGGGTCACTGCTGCTCCATTTGCCGGTGGTGTAGCTGGCCGGCACACCGCCTTCCCCCAAAACCTCTGCCTGAAGCGTGCGGCGGGCGGTTTCGCCGAGGGAAATCGTATAGTCGGCGTCATTCGCTTCCGGGACGATGGTCACCGTGTGCGCGGAAACTTTCTTTATCACCGTGAACTGCCGGGTCAGGGGAAGAACATTCACCCAGTTAGGAGCGTCTTTCGTGCCCTCGTTGGCCTGCAGCGTCACCGTATAGGTGCGGTCGAAATCAGAGGGTGGTGCGATTGCGTAGTCGCTAATGGTGAAGCCTTCGCTCTCTGGGTCCAGATAGACCTGCAGATGGGTCGGTTCAACCGCGGAGTCGTACCTCAGTTCGAGGCGGAAGGGGGCTTCCTTCTGCTCTGTTCCTGTCGGGGTGTGATAATTGATGTATACGGTCTGGTAGGCCCGCTCCGTGTTGGCCTGCATCGTGAACGATGCCTTGCCGTTGGCGTAGTCGGCGGTCAGTGCGGTGGGGGCGTTGCGCATCAAGACGCTCTTCAGCTCAACGCCGGCAATCGAGTTGCTTTGATAGGGCGTGGTATCCAGCGTATGACCGAAAACATCTTCCACACCAGTCATACCATTGACGGTGACCGTGGTGGCATCCGCATCCTGCACCGGGTACCAGAGCATTGCCTTGACGCCGTAGTCGTTCATGGAAAGCTCATCGGCGGTATACTCTTTGCCATTGATGGTCACGCGGGCGTTTCTAAGATCCACGAACTCGTTAAAGGTAACTGTGATTGGCACGTGCTGTCCGCTGGCATAGGTTCCCGCCGGGGCCGTGACGCTTTGAATGATAGGGGCGTCCGTGTCCAACAGCTCGGCGGTGACGTTGCTGGTCTTGGCGGTGGTGGTGGAATTTTGGACATCTTTATTTACATTCTTCAGATACAGTTCGAAGGGCAGATAGTACCGCTGATCCCCTCTGTTTTGCGTGGTAGACTGCAGGGAGATTTTGACCGGACTGCCCTTTTGAATCGTACAGTTCCCCGGTTTCTTTCTGTCGCCGCTGGTGGGCGTCAGATCTGCTTCATCGAACTTGTACTCCATCAGATAGAACGGGGCATGGGGTTGTGTGGCACTATCATAGCCATACGGCGCAGGGCCGGTATAGGTCTCTTTGCCGGGGTTCCAGTCAAACTTGATGCTGGCGTCGATTTGGTATGGCTGATAAAATTTGGAGGAGCCGCCGGGAAGCACCGAGTTGCGGGCGCCCTCCAGAATTCCGATGGTATCGCTTAGCGCAACGAAATCCGGATTTTTGGCACCCTCGCCGGCATTGTATTCATACGCCAGCAAAGGAATATACATATCCCCCTGTATTGTGCCTTCACTTTTGTATGTTTTCTCATAGCTCGGCGCGTCCATTGATGTTTTTATTGCGGAGGCGTCAACCGTCTTTTTTAGCTTGAGCTGACAGTGGTCGGCATAACCGGCGCCGTCATCGAACACCAGATTTTCCGCATCGTAAAATTCAATCATCCCCAGCAAATCGCCATAGGAATAAGAATTCTCGAGCCAGGCTGGGTTTCCTCCTTTGGTTGTAACCTTGACAGTGATTTTACAACCACCTAAACTGTAAGTTTCGCCTACGTCATAGGTCAGCCTGTAGGACCCGTCGCTTTGCTCGACCCCACTCGTCCCGCCTATCGAGACCTCCACATCGGTGATATAGGCGAAGCTGTTGTCGGTCTGCTTGACGGGCTTGAAGTAGATCACCCGGATGTTCCGCT